>Ga0265780_10005069_pt1 | contig 16806 bp, 16 predicted proteins | sample P1T30metagenome_FD_192432 | JGI IMG/M metagenome (GOLD analysis project Ga0265780, IMG submission 192432) | Plant litter microbial communities from East Loma Ridge, Irvine, California - P1 T30 | ecosystem: Environmental > Terrestrial > Plant litter > Unclassified | place: USA: California... | reverse complement strand
AAAGAGAATTCGAAATATCATGCATCTATTCTTCCTCATCATCCACACACTTCCCCCTCACTGGCTTACCATCCCCAATCTTCCATGCCTCCCCCTCGCCCCTAAAAATAAGCCCCTCTTCAAGCAGATACCGCTCAAGCTCCGAGTCAGGATTCCACGCCTTAACGCCCACAGTCCCCTTATTGTCCTTTTCGAGATGCCGGCCCACATGCTCCATTCGCTCATCCCAACTCGCGGGACCTTCGAACGTCTTATCGCAGAACAGACAGCACGAATGCTGCGGAGCTTGACGCAAGGTAGTGAAGCAGCGCGACTGGTAGTCCTGCAGATTTTCTTCGTTTACTGGGAAGTCTTTCTCCGAATGCGAGAGACTGCCCTTGGGCGCGGCGTGCATGCGGCGAATGTGTTGTGTATACAGGTCCTTGCGGTTGAAATCGTTAAAATAGAGGTTCTGGCCGTTTTTGGCGTCGTTGGTGGGCGCGCAGAGGTCGCAGCGCCAGTAGAAGAGTTTGATGTGTTGGGTGCTGACATGGCGCTTCCATTCGTTTTTAGAGGAGAAGGTGGAGTCGCAGCCGTAGGGTGCGAGGGGGCATGGGAATGGTCGGTCGTCGGTGTCAGTTTTGATTTGCTTTCTTGTGGTGGCCGAGCCGCGTCGGCTTCGCTTTGACACTCTGTTGGAACTAGAGGAAGCCAAGGCATTTGATCCCTTGCGCTTCGACGTTTTCGTTGAGCTGCTGCTCGAAGAGTTTGATCGCTTCCTCCGGGTGGAGCGGATACCTTTGGGGCTGTAGTCCTCATCGGACTCGGGGTCGTCATGGATATCTATATGATCGATCGGCTGGACTGACTCCGCATCGCGTAGCGAGTTGCCGAGACCAGAGTCGGGGTATTCAGTGGAGAGGTCGGATCCTGGGCTACTGACTTTGATGGTCGTGTCTTCATGTACAGCTACCGTATCTTGCTTGAAGTCAACATGCTCTACGTCATCGACCACTGTCTCCGGCTCGAGCTCAGGATGCTCATATTCGATCATCTGTAGGTTGATGCTACCTCCAGACAACGGAGAATGGGTTGGATAACCGCCTTCTTTGAGGTGCTCTGTTGTTGGGAATGGTAGCAAAGAAGGAGAGTACCCCTCTGTCGGACCTGCATACGGCATGGCGTGGTACACATATGGCGAGTGGATGTCACTCAATGATGCGTCCGTTGAGCAGTCAGAGGATGAGGTCCGGTCCGGTGACGGAGTTCGAAAGCAGTCGTTTGATGGCCACTGTGGTTCGTATTGGATGCGAATCTGGCGCTGGACGGGTGGTAATGCTTGAAGCAGACCGTTGGCTGGTGGGTAATGATATTGGAAGGGACGCTGCATGGATGGCAGGCTCACCAAACCATTGTCGAAATCGCCAAAGTACATGTTATCTTCCGAAGCGAAGCTCACATTGTCTTGGTCGCACACGTTCGTGTAGCTGAAGGTGTCGGGCCCGCAGCCAACAAAGCGTGACTCGCCCATGTTAATTTGGGGCAGGTCTCGGTACTGAAAGGTAGCCATAGCTATGATTGTTGTGTGATTCGTCCGTGACCGGTATGACGGTAATAGCTGAGCTAATTCGAGCCCAATGCAGACAGATAAGCAAGCAATGTAGAAGAATATGTCACTATTTGAGCAGGTCAGAAAAGGTCTTGACAATGATGACTTGGCTTACCTAGATGTGTTGCACGACGGAAGGTCCTTCGCTCAGCTTATGAATGATCTTCTAGTCCTTGTCGTTCCAGAGCTCAGTAGAAGTAGGCCTCAATTACTACCGGGGTCGAAAAGTAGGAGGACAATTGGGGCGGAGTTCCAAGGGTAGGTTGCAGATGATGAAGGCAGCAAGATAACACACTAAAGTTAGGTTGCACTACCCTGGATACCGGTCTGTTGTACGGCCATCTTGAGCTGCCATTCTTCGTTTGCTTTATGGTAGATTAGTTCGCAGAGCCGCATGGTTCCATCCAATCAGAGGGCGCTTGCACGACCCAACATCTGGCTTGGATGCACCCCTGCAGTTGCAGCACTCACCGGTGGAGACCATCGCTTGGATAGGGACAGCGGACAGCCACCACTTGCCCATACGTGGGCGTCTGGGTTTGGCGGGGGCGCAAATTGGGTCAAGCTGCAGAATGAAGCCCCAGACAAAAGAAATTACGCCATGGCAATGGCAGATCGCTACCAGACCGCAGCACCACCGAAGCCACGAGTGCCTGAGGTGCGTCCCGACGACAATCGTGCTGCGCACGCTCGGGGACAGGGGAGCGAACAAGCAAGCAACGCGAACGCTATGATGGTTCGACCGTTGGGGGCCGAAACAAGCAAAGACGCAACGAGAGAAGCAACAGGTAAAGAGAAGCGAGACGAACCGCTCGCCGTCAAACTACAGTACAGAAGTTCTTCGTGAGAGGTCCATCTGGAGGCCGGCATGAATGGTGTGGCATGCAAGTTTCCGTACTCCCACACCTGCATCAGGGGTCTGGGTGACCTGAGGCCACTCAACGAAAAATAATGCCGGCCATAAAGCTCCAGCTCCAATCAAGCGAATGGGGCATCTGTTAAGCGACCGTACATATGGTGTGGGGGATGGCGTAAGATGCTCATTCGACTAAGTAAACAGTGGTCGCATGTGGGCGCCTTTCGAGTACCTATACTCGATTTAGGCAGCGACACTGCAAACTAGGCGGAGCTCCTGTCCGCCTACATACCGCTGTTGTACAGTGCTACACGGGTACTGTATGCATATCAGCAGACACTGGACCGATCAAGTGGTGAGCAACATCGAGCAAGAACGCCTCGGCTTTCTTGCAAATTGTGCATCATCGACCTCGTCCGCAGGCATTGCAGACCCTCATTCTGTGCGGCTTCATTCCTCTGGCTGGTTGTTCTGCATTGTTTGAGGCGTGTGGGCGCATTGGGGGCAGTGCGTCCATGGAATTGGAAGGGTGAGCGAAAGTGGTGGCGGGGAAGTGCATTGGGAGGACTCGGAAGCCCACTGGCCGTCCCGCGTTGAGCACACACATGATTACATTGCTTGCCCCTGCATCGGCGTTCCGACGTGTTCGCACTCACGCATTCGCTGTCAAGTAACATCTGATTATCCGGCGGCTCTGCGCTAACTTGGAAAGACTCGTCGATGTATGTTGTAGCGCAAAATGTTTTAGTATGGTGTTTGTGAGATGTGCTGCCGCCTGCGCAGATCACCCGAGCATGCTCACGTTCCACATTTACCATAGCACCGGAATGGAGGACTGTCATAGAAATTCGCTATCTATCCACCTAGTGTGCGAAATAGGCATCCCTGCATCTTCCACAATGCAGGGTGATGACTCCTCGGGTCTCTCTTTTGACCGTAGGATATATACGACCCTCTACATGGCTGCGAATTTGGCGACTAGACGCTCCTCAATGCCCTCTAGGATCCATTGATGGTCCAGCACCTCCAGGTTCTCAGCTTCGCTCAGGAAGAGCTTATCAGGATCCTGTTCGGGACCCATCATGCCGGCACCGGGGTTAGACATTGCCATTTGTTGCGTAACTTGATTGGCAGCTGGAAAGAGGCGTCGTTAGCTCTGACACAGAAGAGACATGTTCATGCAAATGTGGAACTTACCATTGTTGCTGCCCAAGATAAAGTTGTAGACGGGCTGCAGCCCGAATAGCGTGAGAAAGTACCAGGACAGACTCGACACCCATCTAACGTCTAGATCGCGCGTACCGACTCCCGATTGGAGCATTGACTTGAACTGTGGCGTCAAGGGAAATGGAAGTTTCACTATAAACCAACAGCGGTTAGTGATGCATTGGCGATTGCTCCTCGGGAGGCCTCGCAGAATCTATTCCAGACACACGGTACAGACGAAGGCCGTGTCTGCCCCGGCTATGGCTTCGATAGTTTGCGGGTATTGTATTGGTGCAGAGTAGTTCCCCAAAGAAGCAATGCGTGCCATGAGCCGGGCATCTCCCGGTAAAGCATGGAAGGGCATGCTCGGTGATACTCGCAATAAAGTGTCCGCGGACACTGGTGCCGGCCAGCCAGTACAAGTTCGAAAGGAAGCGAAAGAAGCAAAATAGACTTACTGATGACAAAGCCCGAGAAGAAAGCATTGATCCACCCCATGATCAAACTCTGCGGAATCATCATGGCCATGTTCCCCTTCATCATGCCCATCATGCCCTCCATTGCCGCCGGGTCGCTCATCGGGTTCGGTCTCGGCTTGCCCCTCGACTCTGGGTCGGCCAGAAACTTGCCTTCCTGGTAGGCCTGCACCATGTAGCTTTTGCGGGCTTGGAAGGAAGCGGGCGTGAGCACATTGGCGTTGGAGCGCAGATTGACGCCGCGCACGAGGGAGCGCTGTTGCCGGATCTTGGGCAGGTCTTGTTTCTTGGGGGTGGTTTGGAGGAGTGTCATGGCGTAGTGGCGGAGGATGCCTGTGAGGACCTAGACGTGGTGTTAGAGGAATATGCAGTAGGCAATTGCGAAGAGACATACCATAACCACAGTGATGGGGAGTAATATCCACCAACTATACAATCGTCAGTTCTGCCTGGCTACCTCATCGCCGCGGCTACATACAACAGGGCGGGATCCCGATGGATCGTCTGCACCACGGGCTGTGACATCTTGACGGTAGTAGACGAGATGTGCGATACGAGAGAATTGGGGAGTCGTGGTGAGGTTTGCGATGCTTCGATGATGAAAGGCTCCCACGCTGCGGGCTGGCGGGATTCGCGAAACCACCGACCAGGGTCCGGCCGCGCCTTCCCTGAGTGGACACCTTTCCACCACCAAAGCTTCCCCGACGACAACTCTCAAGAGCTCCAAGCTCTACGCCCACGAACTAATTCCCTCTGCCGGCCGAATATACACATACTCCCACCTTCGATATGTCCGCCACACAAAAAGTCGCAGTCCACTCCCTCTCCGGTAAGCTCTCCATCTCCCCAAACTCACATGCAACACATCTAACAACCTCACCAGACCTCAAAAACACAACCGACGATGCGCTACCCAACTACCTCCACAGCCTCAAGTTCCGCCAAATCCACACCCAAACCGACGTGCGCCTGATCCTAGGCTACGTCGCCGTCCTCATCTCCGGCGCACTATTCTACTTCGACTGGAAGTTCGGCTGGGAAGCGTCGAAGCCCTACACAGCACCCGCAGTAGCCGCGTATTTCGTTTTAAACGGGGCGTTTAGCTACTGGCTGTGGTTTGTGGAGAAGGGGGTAGTGTACGAGGGGTAGGGGAAGACGGGGAAAGTAAGCCAATGCCCTCCATTTGCGAAAAAAAAAGATACGAGCGAAGGTTACTGATATGCTGTGTAGGTTCGCATAGCAACACATACGAAGAAACATATACCCGTCTACGAGGCCGATGTCACTTTCTCACTCCCAGCCTCCTCGCTCTCGCAGACTATCCACCTCCGCGCGCCCATGACGCGCTGGTTCACGGCCGACGGCTACTTCATCGCCAAGCCCTTCCAGCAATGGCTCGCGTCAGAGGTGCCTGTGATTGGCGCCGCGGACCCGAATAATGTGGTAGAGGAGATTGGACGGGGCAGCGCGCAGGGTGGAGACTTCCAGGTTAATGCGACGAATGCGAAGGAGATATTGGAGCAGTTGAAGGCGAGTGGGGCGAGTGTGTCGGGTGGGGCGCAGAAGAGGAGGTAGGATTGAAGAGGGTGTGGCAGGTGGATGGCTCAGATATGGGCGTTTGGAGTGGTTGATATCCCGAGCTGGTTTCCTCGTAGTGGCATAGCATCAAAGTGCTAGGAATCACGGCACAGCACACTGAGAGTTTGCTCAAAATAATGCTCAATTTCGGTCATGCTATGTGTCCAATGCTACGCAAATAACGCCGTGTAATGCTCAATCTTCTCCCTCCGCCGCCACTTTCCCCTCTTCTTGCAACTTGCCCTTCCCATCCAGTTTTGTCGGTATCTCTCCGCCACCAAAATCTCAGCAACCCTACTGCTCCTCCTGCTCCAGCAACGGAAGCACATCCAGCTCCCTCCTGATAATCCTCTCAAACTCCTCCCTATCGATACCCGACGCCTTCGCCAGCCTGAACAAGCTCTTGATATCCGTGCTGATGTGCTGCTTGATAGCAATCTCAGCCTGGCTGTAGTTCTCTGCCTGTCGTTCCAACCTTTGCACCGAGTTTTCTGACGCCGACGACGAGGCTCGAGGGTGGTTCAGCGCAGAGAAGTCGTCTTGGTGGATAGCTTCGGTATGTCCGTTCCCATTGGTATTGGTTGCTGCTGGCGGCATCGACGAGTCGTAGCCATTGGGGCCGAGGTTCCATGTCTCGAGGGGCTCGGTCTGTGGCTGGCGGGTGTAGTTGAGCGTGTTGCCATTGAGTGTCGACTCGCCTGTGACTGGGTTCTCCTCGTCTGGGTCGTGAGCGTCGAGTGCAGGCTGAACTTCGGAAGCGTAGCGCGCAAAGTACTCGAGTTCTGACTGTGTTGGACCAATTTGCGTGCGACTGCTGGCCATGGGCGCGGGCGAGTGTTTCTGCATGGGAGTCTGTCCGCCTGGGGTTCTATCGTATGCCGCCCAGTACGAGTCGTCGTCGTCTTCCTGCTCTTGTTCGGGCTCGGGTTCCAGGACCGCGGGCCGAGTTGCGATTCCATTGCTCTTGACTGCCTTGCGCCTGAAGCCTGCCTCGTTGGCCTCGCCCATGCCCGAGAACCACTCGGTGCCGTCTTCAGAGTCTTCCATGCTCCTCAGCTCAGCCAGAAGCCATCTGCTGCCGTTTTCTCCACCGGTGCACCATAGATATGTCGGTATGAGGCCGAACTCGCCCAGCTCCAAGCGCGCGTGTAGGGTTTCGGGGTCGGAGCGCCGATATAATATCCGATCTGGCTCCTCCACCTCGATTTCACCCGAAGCCGGGTGGGGCTCAACGTGTATCTTCTCGACGACTTTCGGGAGTCTTGAGCCCGCCTCTCGGTCCCAACATAGCAGGGACAGCCAGTCGCCCGAGGCCAGGAGCTGCAGTCGTTGACGGAGTATGGGAGACAGAAGAGGCAACAGGCCCGGCGGTGCTTCCTTTGCAGTGTCTGCTGTCGATAAGCAAGCTAGGAGAGGCGGAAGGAGTTCTCTGGAGTCGGGCTGCGGGATTGCTAGGTTGATTCCAGGCATAGCTGCGGGCGTGGGCTGTGAGAGACGGCGGCGCAGTAAAAACGAGACTGGAAGTTGTATAGGAGCTGGGTGCAAGAATCGGATCCGTATCGTGAGGCAGGATACACGGCGCTACTTTGGCGTAATCTTTCGGCGAGTTAGAAATTTGTGTAGGCGGTGCTAGACTAAGCTTGTGGTACCTTTAGACGCGTGTGATAATCATGGATATGCGAACCTGAATGTGAGGAAGAAGAAAGGATGAGGAGGAACCTGCAGAGAATAGCATGCGAAGTGCCGCTGCTGTCGTTCCATAGTTGCGGTCAAACGCTTGGAGTGGTTCTTGTGCGTGCATGACCTCCATCCGACCGAAGGGGTCCAGTAAAAGTCCCGGTTGCACCTGCCGTTGAGCAGCATCGAGACGCGCCTTGGCCGCGGAAAACTTAGCCCGAGACAGAGCCTCAGGACGTTGACGCGCACTATCGAATCACACACCTTCCAATTCACTGCTAACAAAGACGGCATCGATTGGGACCTGCAGCAGCGCTTTGGCACATGTTCGACGTGCGCAAGTCATTGCTCGCCCTGTCTTGCATGAACACCTGCCCCCACGTATCACGACCCAAAAAGTGTCGCAGAGCAGAGTGCTGGTATCACTGAAGCTCAACAGCAGCTCTTCCAGAGAGCCCGGCATTCTCGACAATCTGCGCGGCTTGACTCTGAAGGTACTGTGATGTCATGTACACTCTGCCGCCGTCAGAGGCGTCCGTCCCGCCCGTCGGATCACGGTGAAACACCATGTACAGAAATCTGATGGACCTGATGGCAATCGTGCATCCTCTCATTTCCTCCAAATCTCCTTTCTGGCCTTAGGGAACAAACTTTGTTCGAGGATGGGCCTTCCGGACCTCGAAGAGTCCGACATGTGACGGGGCTGGCGTCGCCCACAACGTGGATGGGCTGACAGCAACACCTACGGTAGCATCCAACAACGGGTCGGCGTTTTGACACTTGAACATCCGGGGGGCCTCGCAGTTCTATACGGAAACGCTTGTTGGCGGCAACCCTTCTGGGCTCAGTGGCTCATCATCGCTGCTCATGACGGTTTTTGGTCGCACTTCACAGTCGAGGCAGAAGGCGCTGAGGGTATTTCGAGAGCACTGCTCGGCGGAGGTATCACATCCTCAGCTAAACCTCAAAAGACCACATCATCTGAGATCAACATGGGCCCGACACGTCGCCCCACTAACGTCCGGCACCTTATCCGGCTTTGCTGTGAGATTGATACCACCCGCATCGTGGCTAACGAAGCTCGGATCTCTTGACTTGATGGTGGCTGAACATGACCGTCCAACACGGCAGAATGTCCATGACTGTATTTGCATCGTCTCTACATTTATATGTCAAGCCGGTGCTAACACGCATTGCGCATCGAGAGCGACTGGATGCTTGGCGCGTCCTATATAGCACCCCACTGCTAAGCGCCAGTCTGCGTGGGCGAACAAAAGATGCCGTCACCGTCGCTCTGAATAGACACGCACAAAAGATTTGTGAAGCCATTTCAGCATGACGACAGATTGTATTGGTAGAATCAACCTGAGGGATGCCATGTCCGGTGGGTATGCAACCCTACGGGCATAGCCACTTGCCCCGTGTTCGCCCTTGTCCCGCTTCTCTAAGCTGGGGCTGTGCGTGTGTATCAAGCCTGCCAAGAGCGTGTCGCGCATCTGTGAATCTGCCTCGAGTCGTCAATCAAGCTCGAAGCTGCCGTGCCATCGTCGCGCTTGTTTTCGACAAGCTGCACTGCTCTGCCATTCACATCCGTCGCCAGAACCGCCTGCGCCCGCGTTGTTTCGACTTCGCAAGGACAGACCGCTTGGCACTCCAGCCCACCCCCGGTCTGACACTTCAGGACATCTTGGGGGAATCGAATCAGCCTTGACCGGTGCCTACGGTTTCTTCCTCGTTGCTGCGGCCAGCACAACTGTCCACTGCGGATTCCACGCCGTTTCCGCCAACCATCTAAACCACTTCCATTCTTCTGGTCGTTCGCGCGCGCATTCGACTAGTGTCCACCGACCCACCGCGACTTGTCGACTTCCACGAGCTTCGGCACTGCCATTGCCCTTGCGGCTTCGGAATTCCACCGTGCGAGGCAGATCGCACACGACCACTGCTCATCTCTCTGACGTCTTCGCCTCTGGCTGCACTCGCTGTGCGTTCACCGCATTCTTTCTGCTCCAAGCCCGTAGTCATCGTCTTTCTGATCATCGCTTCTGGTGCCATCTGGTCAGCCTAGCTCCCACTTACGTCCTACTCCACGCCGTCAGGCAGCATTATGCCACCCTGAGCCGCAAAACACCGAGTCACGTTACTTATCGCTTTTGTTCTAATTAGAGCGCTTTCCTCCAACCCGCCGGCCGATCGGTCCGCCCCGAATCTGCCTTCTGGTGGTCCTACATCGGTCCAGTTACCATGAATGCGGTTGATGCCCACGCACAGCCATACCATGGCCAGCGGCGCCAGCAACGCCACCCACAAGATGCACCTCCACAGGGATATGCTCCCATGTCCACTACGGGAAACTTCTTCATGCCAGAAACTCAAGGCACATTTACATTCTCCGCCGAACCCTCCTCGATCATGTATCATGGTGCCATGACTACCCTGCCAACCACCAATACTGGTCAAGAATCCGTTTACACTCCACACATCGGCTCCTCTATTGACTCTTCACTTCACCCAGACATGGTCAACTACTCATACCCTCCAGTAAATGGATACGCACAGATGCACAACTACAGTCTGTCGCCAGGTTCTTACAACGGCAACGGGCAAGGCATATCACCTTCACATTCGGTGGAGCACCTGAGTCCAGAAAATGGCTACATGAGCGACCCTAGCATCCAAGACTTGAGTGCTTACGCAACGCCAAATTTCAACCCACAGCAAATAGATGACACGTTAGCAAATTTCAGCATCTCCGACAACGACCAAGTCACCGCTTTTCCTTCGTTCAATGGCAGCATGGATATGTCGCAGTTGACCTCAGGAACTCTGAACATGTTCAATGCGCAGCCACCGATGCTACCCAGTAATGCGCCACGAGAACTCCACCATCAATTGATATCGCCTGCCATCACCAACAACTCCAGTCCAATTGTAGGAAATGACGGCTCCACTTTCCAGCCCATGCAATACCCAGGAGCATATCAAACGTCGACACCACCGAACCAACACGCTCAGATTCCCCAGTCGACTCCGGGCACCCAGATGCAAAGTCCAGCATTGACGAACAGCCCCAGCAACAACGCGAATGTGAACATCAAACCACTTCGAAGACATCTCACCAGTCCTATCGTTCGCGTGGAACATTACAGTAGAGACGGCTCGCCTTCGCGGTCGGACAACAGTAGACCGCTGAGCAAAAGAAGCCATGGTAGCCGCCCTTCAGCCAGCCATCTCTCTCCTTACCCACCAGACGAATCGACGGACGAAGAGGAAGATGTGCAGGAGCAAGTGCGTGTACAGCCTGTTGTCCGCAGTCACGAGCGCAATGACGATGGTTCCTGGCAAACTTCACACATCTCACGTCAAGCTGGCCTCAACCCTAATGACCGTCAGGCGATGGGGGACGCTTGGGTGCCAAGTCTTGGCGAGCTTGTGGAACAGCACGCAAAGCAAGAGAAGAAGCTCGAAGTTCAAGAGTGGCTCACCAAGAGTGAGGTTGGTAGTGAAGCGGGAGATACTGCCACTGGCCCAGACAATCTCGGCTCGAGTAATCTTCTCGTGCCCCATGCCGGTCGTCGTCGCGCGAAGAGCACGAACGACATGCACCGCCACGGTCCGCAAAGCAATTATGGTCTTGGAGTACGCACCGACTTTGGCCAATATAACGATGCTAGTATACCCGGGCCCGGGGTCTATATAGACGAAAGAAGCGAGTACAACGACTATGACGATGAAGATGACGAGTCTGCCGCTCCCGAGTCTCCTGCTGCCGCCGTCGACGTTCGGGCTAGTCAAGAGGACACCTCGTACTTCCCGCCTGCGAAAGAATCCGTGTCGATCATCGGCACTATCGTAAAACCATGGGTAGACGTACCTTCTCAGACCTCAAATGCATCGACGCGCTACCAGCCACCTACATCGAATGCAGCGATGATGCGCTTCCGGCTTCGTGCGAAAGATGTAGAATCGGCGTCGCTTGCTGCCACAGTTGGATCGCGCCGCTTGAGTGAATCTGATCTGGGCAGTATTCGTGCTGCGCCCGGCGTTGCGAGGCTGATAGAGCCCGATCCGAAGAAGTCAAAAGAAAGACAGCGTCGACCCAGCTTCTTGGACAACATATTACCCAAGCGTGCGCCGACCAATCGAGCGCCCGCCAATCTCCTGAAGCGAAAAGGTAGCATACCCGTACAGCAGCCATCGTCCGAGGCAGCTTTAGACAAATCCAAGGACCCCGTCATCGAGAAGCCCAAACGCATTGGCAGCTGGGGTCGCCCTAAATCACCTCGAGTAGACACCAATTTGAGCAATCACAGTAGAGAGGGAGCTCCACCAAGTGCAAACGGCCTGTCCGCTAATAATACAGGTCCTTGGTATCACGGGGCCAGGAATGTGATCAAACGGAGCAGAAGTCGTAGCGATATTGGCAAGTCTCCAGGACTGAAGGAACTCATGACCCAACATGGTGGTCCTCCAATGCCTATGCTTGCCTCTCCACTTGCGGATACCGAGGCAACTAAGCCTAACGCGCAGCCAAGCCCAGCTGGGGAGGATAACGAGGACGAGCAAGAAGCTGTGCAGATGGATCTCCAGGTTCGCACAGATCCAATCATTCCGACCTACGAGGGTTTCAGGACGCACGCTCGCCGACTCAACCCACGATTAGCTGACTACATGGTAGAGCGCATCACCCAGGAACAGATGCGGAGATATAAGCGCTTACTGGAGTTCCGAGTCAAGCACATGAATGCTGTCAAGAATAGGAATTGCGCGTCGGAAGGATTCTGTACAGACCTTGGGGGTGAGGCTAAGCAGCTACCCCCTAAAGCTGGAAACAAGGACGCCGACGCGACCTTCATCGGATTCCAGGTTACGGCACCAGGTGGATCCGAAGAGGATGGCGACCCCCTGCCAGAAGGTGTTGTGCAGGCAAATCAATTCTCATCCGGTATTCCTCTGCCTCCTGTCAAGCGATTGCCTGCAGAGTTTGAATGCACTTTGTGCTTCAAGGTCAAGCAGTTCTACAAGCCCTCAGACTGGACGAAGCATGTGCACGAAGATGTGCAGCCATTCACATGCACATTCCCGAACTGCGGTGAGCCGAAGTCGTTCAAACGGAAAGCTGACTGGGTCCGACATGAGAATGAGCGACACCGGCAGTTGGAAAACTGGACTTGTCAGATCGCTGATTGCAACCACACCTGTTATCGAAAAGACAATTTCGTACAGCATCTTGTCCGAGAGCATAAGATTGCAGAGCCTCGCCAGCGCACCAGACAAGGAAGCAACAAGGAGGCTGCTGCTGCAGATCAAGGTAGTCCTCTCCAAGTAATTATATCGGGCGAAACTAACTCAGCTCTAGAAGACATTTGGTCGATTGTGGAAAGATGTCGACGCGACACCGCGAAACAACCAAAAGATGAGCCTTGCAGATTCTGTGGCAATATCTGCACTTCTTGGAAGAAACTCACAGTGCACTTGGCGAAGCACATGGAGCAAATCAGCATGCCTATTCTCACCCTTGTCGAGCAAAAACAACTCAATGCCGATAGCATCATTAGTCCTGTCGTAGAGATGCCAGATAGCTGCAAGCTCTCAATGACTCTTAACAAGTCGCCTATCGACAACAACCCTTCGCGGTACATCCCTAGCTCAAATCTTGCGCCAGGTATCGATCCGTACGGTCAATACCCGCAGGACGCAAAATCGGAAACCGGATCTACTGGTATGCACACGTACCCTCCACCACAGATGGTGCCGTACAAGGGCCCGCAGTCCAACCAGGCCAATGGATACGCAGATTACGCAGTCAACAACGGTATGCCATATCCGAGTCAGACATATCCGGGGCTCCAGCAGCCTCCCAAGCCACACAACGGCTATGCCAACGGCCTCCAGATCCCTAATCAGCCATACGTGAATGGTCAGTACGGAATCACTCCGGTCACAGCGGTCCAGCAACAGCAGAACATGTACACGGACTCCCCGATTGACCAGACCGCTTTCCCAAGCTATTACACTCAAGAGCCTCAGAATTTGACGAATGATGCGACGAATATGGGTTACGCTTCGACCAACGGAATGCAGTACCAGCAACCGCCGCAGCCACAGCAAGGCGCCTACCAAGCCATGCCTTACATGACTTCGCAGCACAACTACCAATATCAGGGCCAATAGAGATAAGTCCTGTGTTATTTGAGCAGATAGAGGCGCAGGTGTTTTATGGTTTTCAGCTACTATTTGTTTTTGCTCGATATCCCTCTCTTGCATGTCCGACGATGTCCCCGGGGTCTTCAAAATCAAGACGCCATACGATCGCTTACTATAGTCTATTTCCTTTTTCGCATTTACAGGCTGGCACACAAAGGCCTATGTACCATAGACACGGCCGCAGCAAATCGCAATGAATTCTTCCCAAACACACACAGCGTGGATGAGCTAGTGCAACGATGAATTAACGCGCTGACGAAATCCTCGGATACTATGCACGACGTATCGCATCGTCAAACGTTCCCATGCGCAATGCAACAAGGGACATAGCCTGCCAACGCTGACAATCTGTCGGCCGCCGGGCGCCTCAGCCCCCCATTGGTCGCACACGACACACAAAACTGATGGAGGACCTCTACACAGCCACGCGACATCCACACCGGCTTTGCGTGCAAGTGGTCGGAAAAGGACGTGCAGGCAACAACGATGCCCTGTCCGCAGAGGCCGCCCGCCCTCGTAGGCTCGCGGTTTCTCCCCAATGACTTGTTTTTTCGCGATCTGCCTTCTGACGTTGCGACTTTTCTGAGAACCGAGCTAGTGCACACCGGACGGCGACACGAGGGACTGAAGGACCTCGACGCACGATTGTCAGCGCAAATTGGGGCTGTGTGGGGAAAAAGGCTACTAATGCTGCAGATGTGCCAGTTTGTAGATGGTTTGCATCTTGCATAGGATTTTCCGACGCTGGTTTGTGAAGGTGTGAGGTTGCGGATCGAGCATTGGTAGGTTTTATAAGTTCCTATTCTGCTTTTTGCCTTTTAATCTAGGCATCGAAATTGAATCAGCAGGTGGCTATGGTATCTTGAAGTGGCCTTGGGCATTTACGTGGTTGAGGAGAGGGCGTTCATGCTGACTAGTCATAGCAACGATGTCTCACATCCATAGGTCTCATCAAGACTTCAATTTCGTCGTGCAAGGGCCTTCGGATCAGTACTCATACGGCGCTCCAGCATTGCCAAACGTCAATAATGTTTCACAGTCATGGATGCAAAGACCGCAGAGTGCACAGCCTCGCGTGCGGAGTCCAGCTACATCAGTAAGGTCAACAGCAAGGGCACCAGTCCAGCAAACGCCTTTCGATAATTCATACTTTCCAACTCAAGGTAATACAACATCCTCGAATAATGGACCTGATCATGACCTCCTTGACATAGCTATGCTCGCACCTCCAGGCCATGACAATCAGAGCTTTAGTCCGGTCCATCGACATTTATCAAATGAGGAGTCCTGGAATAGCTTGAATCTGAGAAACGCAGGCGTCTACAGCAATCGCTCATCCTTTGATGGAAACTTGAGACCGTATGGGCAAGGACCTGGATCCGTAGGCAGCGCGGCACCAAGGTCGGATTCGGGATATAACTCGCAATCCGTTGGCAGTCATGATGCAGGCCGAATGGAACCACAACGTACTCAGTTTGGCCTCACACAGCAGATTGATGACATGAGCACACACTCTACCCCAGCCGATACTATACCAATGATGCGCGTGCCTTCAGATCAAAGGTCACATACAAGCCGGATCAGTAGTCGGAGCAGTAACCGCGGCAATCATCTCAAGTGTGAGACATGTGGTTGGGTCTCCAAATGTAACTCCGATCTGAAGTACGTGTCTCAAAATACACATGTTTTGCATCACTGACCCGTCATATTAGGAAACATCAGATCAAGCACTCGAAGGTGTTCTATTGTGATGTCCCACGGTGCAAAAGAAAGGGTCAAGGCTTTGGTACCAGTAATGACCTCGAGCGACATAAGAAGAGCGTACACAAAATCGGTCTGCTCGAAAAGTCATATCAGTGTGCTGCGGAGTCCTGCAAAAACAAGACTAAGATATGGCCTAGGCTAGATAACTTCAAGCAGCACATTGATCGAATGCACAAGGATGATGATATGATTGAACTCATCAAGAAGTAAGATGTTTGCCAGTGTAACCTCTATCAAGCTGATCAAAGTAGATCAACCTTTGTCAAACCGCTCGGGCTTGTCACTGAGAATTTGTCTGTGGCTCCAATCGATACCATGGTTGCTGGAATGGAAAAGCAGTTGTCTGCGCATAGCGACTATGGTTCTGCGTTATCGGCTCATTCAAGAACCGATCAGCCTATTGTTGAATGGCCCTCCAACCTGAATCCGGCCGATGATTCTCTCAGCTTTAACCAATTTCCAATGACTATCTCCAGCTCTGCATCCTTCAGCGAGCAGGACAGGCAAGATGTGTCACACAGCAACATGCAGCCTTGGCAACAGCAACAGCGTGACTCGATACAACGGACCGCGAGTAGCATATCGCGCGGCGTGCCTGGAAATATGCCACGCGTACAGCCTTCGGAAGAACAGCAGAGGAAGAGGCAGCTTGAGGTCTCGTCCGCACCACAAACAAAAGTCCAACAGAACTCAGCGTCTCAACAAAAGCGCCAAGCACTATCAAAACTGTCACAAGCTGTACACAACGAGATCAAAGATTCTTCAAATCAAGTCGATCTAGAGCAAGTCCTCCTCCGCATCCTCGCCGGGCCATCCGGCGCCGAAGAACTTGAAGACAGCTCAGACCCCTCCCACACATCCAAAGTCTTCGTCTCCAAAAAAGAAGCCATAAAAGCCGCCCAATTGCTCTCCACCATCATAAAACAAAGCCCAGGCTCAGCCTACTCGCACCCACGCAAACCCACCCAAGGCTTCAACACGAACACGTTGAAATGCCCGCACTGCTCATACACCGTCGCCCGCCCCTGCGATCTCAAAAAACACATGAAGCGCCACGAGAAACCCTACGGCTGCACATACCCCAAATGCCACAAGCGCTTCGGCGCCAAATCCGACTGGAAGCGCCACGAAAACAGCCAACACTTCCAACTCGAAGCCTTCCGCTGCTCGTTGGCCTCGCCAACACCCCCCAGCACAGACTGCGCCGCGCACTTCTTCCGCGCCGAACAATTCAAAACGCACCTGCTCACGAGCCACAAGCTTGCCGCGTCTGCCATCGATGAGCTCGTGCGGAGCAACCGCATTGGAAAGAATTGCCAGGGCCAGTTCTGGTGCGGGTTTGGGTGCGGGATTGTGGAGCTCAGGGAGAAGAGGAATGCGGCGTGGGATGAGCGGTTTGATCATATTGCGGGGCATTTTGAGAGGGAGGGGCGGGGGATTGAGGAGTGGGTTTG
>Ga0265780_10005068_pt1 | contig 16808 bp, 8 predicted proteins | sample P1T30metagenome_FD_192432 | JGI IMG/M metagenome (GOLD analysis project Ga0265780, IMG submission 192432) | Plant litter microbial communities from East Loma Ridge, Irvine, California - P1 T30 | ecosystem: Environmental > Terrestrial > Plant litter > Unclassified | place: USA: California... | reverse complement strand
ATAACAACTTAGTTTCCGGATCGGCCCAAACGCCTATGCCGGTATAACCGGTATGACCGAAAGTTGATGCTGATGCAAGTTTCGAAGGATAACCGTTTTTACTTTCAGGATCTTTTCTGTCGAATCCAAGTCCCCTGCGGCTAACAAGCGATTGCTTGGACGTAAACATTTTAACAGTCTCCGGTTTAAAATACTGTTCGCCTCCATAACTGCCCCCGTTCAACAGCATCTGGTAAAGGATCGCAATATCATTAGATGAGGCAAACAAACCGGCATGGCCCGCTACTCCTCCGGCCATGGCAGCTCCGGGGTCATGCACGTATCCCTCTACCAGGCCCTTTCTGAATACAGTATCCAGCTCGGTGGGCACGATCCGGCTTTTATCAAATCTTTTCCTGGGTAGAAAACCTGCGGTTTGCATCCCCAGCGGACGATAAAAATTCTCCTGCACATAGTCCTGCAGGTGCTCGCCTGATAGCTGCTCTACGATCTGCTGCATAAAGTACATGCTCAAATCGCTGTACACATACTGTCCGGGAGTTTTTAACGGCGAGAACAACATCTGCTTCCACATCACATCCTCGAAAAAACCTTTTCGCATATAAACGTTATCAGCAGCCTTAACAGGATAAGCAGCAGAAGAATCGCGGCTCATATCTCCCGGTTTCATGTTCTTATAAAAAGGAATATAAGGAATGAAACCCGCCTCATGCAGCATCACCTGCTTAACCAGTACGCTCGTTTTGCCGGCTTCCCTCGCTTTTGGAATGTAGGCGCTGATCGAAGTATCCAGTTTCAGCTTGTTCTGCTCGTACAGCCGCATAACAGAAGGAGTCGTAGCCGATGTTTTTGTAACCGAAGCCATATCGAAGATATCACTGATACGGTCAGGAGTCTGGCTCGTATAAGTATGATGGCCATACGCTTTGTTAAAGATCACCTTTCCGTCTTTCACTACCATAATAACAGCGCCGGGTGTACCTCTGCCCTCTATTGCCTCCGCCATAAGCTTATCTATCGGCTTTTCCAGGCTGTCTGTAAGTATCCCTGCATCTTCGGGTACAGTATATTTCAAACGAACGGCAGCGGTCTGAAAGCCGTCTCCCTTTTTATATCTGGCCGCAACACCCTGCGGCAATTTACCCTTTGCCGGAACGCCGCCGAAGATCAGCTGGGCAGCATAACTGGCATAGCCGGCACCCTGTTTTTCTGCCCATACTATTGGCGCGGTTACAGCCGGCAGCGCCTGCAGGGCAGCTGCTTTGCCAAACACCACCAGGATAAGCTGTTTGCTGCGCTGGTTGTCGAGAATAAAATCGATCACCTTGCTGTCTTTCAAAGCAGTCTCGCTTACAGAAAGCAGCACCGTATTATAGAATTTCAGATCATAACTCAAATCTGCCAGGCTTAGCTGATCCGAATTATAAGCTGCCGCATCAAACGCGCTGATCTTAGCATATTTGGCCGACAGGCTATCAAATACCGTTGTTTCTGAAACACCCAGGTTTACCGCAGCAATTGTTCTGTGATCAAGTCCTTTTAAAGGCACAATAGCGGCCTCGTTATTAAGCAACACTATAGAACTGCCGATAGCGGCTTCTTCCTTCAGCCAGTTGAGGTTAGCTTTATGCTGCTTTTGCGAAAATGCCGGGGATATTGCTGCCAGGCAAAAGGCCCCTGAAAGCAGGGAGATTACAAGACTCTTTTTCATCTCTGTCTGATTGAATTCTTTTATTTATGATCAATTAGTTCAATGGTATAATGTTGGATCAAGGGAGGATTTTCCGGACTCAGGGTAAAACTGATCTTAACATCTGCTTTCTCTCCGTCCAGGATAAAATATCCCCGCAGGTTATTTTCTGCAACCATTTCATTAGCCTTTATTATCTTTCCTGCCCTGTCAAAAATGGTGGCCGACTCTTTCCTTAAAGCATCGATAAAATAATCAGAAAAGAAGTTCTCTGCGAAGATTCCCGACTGCTCTGCATTCTTCCATGCCGGCAACAGCGTGGTAAGCTCTTCCTTGCGCTGGTTCAGGATCTTAGACACCGGCACTTTATCCGGCTTAAGCCCGGTTACTGCAAGCAGTGTATCGATGATATGGTAATTAATCAGCGTGCCCGGAGCATAAGTATGGTTTCCAAAAAAGATCACCCCAATACCATAGTCGGGCAGCACCATCCAGTTACTGCCAAATCCCGGCAGCCCGCCGCTATGCCCTGTTATTTCCCTGCCCTGACAGTCTTTTGACCAGCGCAGCCCGTAACCATAAGCCAGTGTGGTGGGGCAGGCCCTGCCTCCCGGATATTTATAATCCGCATTCAGCGTATTAAATACCCAGGGATACTGCATCTCGCGTACCGAACTTCTTTTAAGTACGGTATTTTCCTTACCGTTTCTCGGCGGCCAGGCATCCAGGTGAAAAGCCGCATATTTAGCGAAATCTTCCATAGAGGTGATCATACCGCCCATAGCACCGTAGGCACCATCGTGCAGCATAGGCTGCTCTATATATTTTCCATCAACCAGGCGGTATCCCTTTACCAGTTGTTTTCCGGGGACTTTGGCATATTCCCAGTAAGTATCTTTCATACCCAACGGCAGCAGTACATTTTCAGTTATATAGTCCTCATATGTCTTACCGCTTATCTTCTTAATGATATACCCCAGCATCGCGAACCCCATATTGCTGTACTCATAGACCCTGCCCGGAACGTTGGAGAACGAGATCCCCTTTTTTATCATGGCGATCATCTGTTCATCAGAAATGGCCAGCTGGCGGTCGCCCCAGGGATTGTCTTCCGGAAAACCTGCCGTATGGGTAAGCAACTGTCTGATTGTAATAAGCGAGGCATCTTCCGTAAGATAATGCTGATCTTTTAGTTCTGGAATATAGAGATATGCCGGATCGTCAAGCCGGATCTTTCCCTCATCCCTTAATTTAAGGATAGCCACAGAGATAAAACTCTTTGTCATCGAAGCGATGCGGAAAGCCGACTTCGTGTCAACAGGGATTTTCTTTTCAAGGTTACCGTACCCGTAAGTTACCGTACCTGCCAGCTTGCCGTCGGCAATAACACCATAAGCAAAGCCCGGAAGGTGGTATTTATCGGCATATTCTTTCAGTAATTTTTCAATTACCGGCATAGCCGCCCTGATCTTCCCGCTCTTGTCTGCGGTTTGCGCAGGAGCAACACCCGGCAGTATAACCGTGCAGGCCGAAACAAAAAGCAGGATTCCTGTAATTTTTCTCATAGCAGATCTTTTACTTTTTGGCCGTCACGTAATAATCATATACCATTTTAGAAACTGTAGCCAGTGTTTCGGTAGCAGTAGCATTATTCTCGGCATTCCTGGATAATACAATCAGTACATATTTCCTGCCGTCTGGCAGGTAGACGATGCCCGAATCATTAATGATCCCTTCTATTGCCCCGCTTTTGCTGGCCACCTTAACACCGGCAGGCAGTTTTGCAGGAATAACATCCTTAAAATACTGATCAAGCAGGATATCTATCATGGCCTTGCTGGCATCGGCACTTACAGCCTTACCCGTAGCGAGCTGGTCAAAAAGCAGCATCAGGTCATAAGCAGTCACCGTATTATTCCTGCCGGCCTGAAAAGCTTTATCATCCTCAACGCCGCGTAAAACCATAATATCTTTCGCCCCCATAGCCCTCATAGTGGCATTCGCATTTTTCGCCCCCACTATTTCGATTACAATATTAGTAGCCAGGTTACTGCTTTTGGTGATCATGCGGTAAAGCAGGTTCTGCAGGGTAACTTTAGTTCCGATCTTCGTATACAGGTCTTTCTCGCTATCGTCATTAGGGTCGAGCGAGTAAGGACTGCCATCCATGATACTCTTAAATTCATTAAATACCACGATCGAATCTTTAAGAGCGAATTTCCCGGCTGCAACCTGTTTGAAAGTCTCTATAAGCACCGGGGTTTTCATGGTACTTGCCGCATGGAAACTATCATGAGCATTTATTAATATCTCGCGACCGGTTCCCAGGTCTTTGAATGCAAGGGCATAAGTTCCTTTATGCCGGGCAAACTCGGCGGTCACCTCCTTTTCTAGCCGCTGGGCATCTTTTGCCGGGTCCGATGGATTTGAGCTTATCATGGTCAAACTCAAAAGTAGGGTATGGATACTGATCATGCGTATACTTATTTAATCTTTTCTTGTTCTTTATAGGAAGCCAGCTTGCTGCTGGAAGCGTTAAATGTTTTTATCAGATCGAAAGTGGGAGCAATAACACTTTTGAAGCGGTCTATTGTTTCAGAAGGAATATTCGAGGAGCTGAAAGGTACCACCTTTACATACTCCTGTATCTCGCCGGCATTCCTGCCGTATTTATAGTCGTAGGTAAATTTACCTGCAGCATCGACTTTAACATTGGCATTATCCCTGTTTGGAACAGTGATATAAAATTCACTTGCAGCCGTACTGCCGGCCGGGTTGAACAGTTTTTTCTCCTTCAGGAAACTATATAACTCTATAGCGACATTTACTGCCGGATCAATGATACTGATGTCTTCGCTCATCAGCGGGCGGTAGATATATTTACCGTCTTTCTGATAGTCGTAAAGATCTTTCAGCGTCTGGCGGATGTCTTTAACCAGGTAAGGATAATGTGTGCAGCCCAGCACCAGCGCTTTAAGAGGCGGAGAGCCTGCTGTCTTCCTGATCTTTTCCATCAGTGATACCAGGTGATAACGTACATAATTATCACTAGAGTTCAACTGCAGCACCTGGCAGTCGTCCGTATTTTTGCTATCGCAAAGCATTTTATTTTTATCGAAGTCAAAATCGTAGATATCCATCAGCGTTTTATCGATCCTGAACTCGGCATTTTCCAACGAGGGACCACGATAATTTTTCCGGGGCGCCGCTGCCTGACGGTTGATAAAGTCGGGCTCTTCGTCTACAGCCTCCGCCAGTCCGTAACCACCCTGGTTGAATATTTTCAGGTTGCCGCTATAGTTTAACTTTTGCTTTAACTGCAGGATGGTATTTTCATATCCTTTGGAAGCAATGGTACCGACCGTAGCAAACACTCCTACAGAGCCGTCTTCATCACTTTTGAAGGCCTCCAGCGTGCCTTTTGCCCCGGCATCTATCACACCTATTACTTTCAGATCTATCCCTGTCTTTTTTATGAACTCCTCAATATGTTCCTTTGCATAGGCGGTTGCTGTATTGCAGGCAATTACAATAGCCTTCACTTTCTGCTTATCAGTACCGGGCTGTTTTGCCTGAGCACTGGTATAATATTTATCAGACATGAAGAACTGCGCATCTTTAAGCACGTGTTCCACGAGTAAATCTGTTTTCTTCTCACTGGAATAATTCCCGTAAGGCATATTTGCCTGATCTGCCAGGTAAATGAACTTTTCCTTATTAAAGTCGGGGACATTATCCTTTCCCGCCGCATGCGTGATATTCGAATTCTGATCGAATGTTACCAGGGTGTTCAGGATGGTTAAACCACCCGTACCGGAGTCGAACACGCCTATGGGCAAGGAGGGATCGGCTGCCGGAAACTTTTTGAAGTCTACATAATAGAAATTATCTTTCTTTTCAAGAATTGTCTTCTCGATAGGAAGAAGGCTGCCTGAGCCACTTTGTGCTACCCCCTGCAGGGCAGAGGCCAGGCTTATACCCAGGAAGAAAGCAGCCCGGAGCTGTATGTTATTGAGCATATCAAAAAATGTTAAGCGTATAAATCTATTTTTGGCTTACCGATACAGGCAATCGCTGTATGTTAAACCGCCGCCAGAGCTTGTTCCAGATCTGCGATCAGGTCATCGACATTCTCTATACCCACAGAATACCTGATCAGGCTTTCCGGAATGCCAAGCTGTTTACGCTGTTCTTCGCTCAGCTCGACATGACTGGTCGTTCGCGGCGGACCGGCGAGTGTACTTACTGAGCCGAGGCTGGCAGCGAGGTGTACCAGCTTTAAACGGGGCAGAAATTTTTTGACCTGCTCATATCCGCCGGTCAGGGAAAAGCTCATTATACCGCCGAATCCCCGCATCTGCTGAGCGGCTATCTCATGGCCGGGGTGTGTTTGCAGTCCCGGGTAAAAAACATCACTTACCTTGGGATGTCCTTTCAGGAAGTTTGCAATTTTCATGGCTGAGATATTCTGCCGTTCAATTCGCAGTTCAAGCGTTTTCATCCCCCTGGCGATCATATAAGCTGCTTCCGGATGTATACTGGCACCGGTTATTTCCCTGTAACGGAATACCGTATCAACCAGCTCCTTTTTTCCGCATAAAAGGCCTCCCATGGCATCTGAATGTCCGCAAAGGAACTTTGTGGCACTGTGCACCACAAGGTCGGCACCAAGCTGCAGCGGGTTCTGGTTAACCGGAGTTCCGAATGTATTGTCGACAACCGTAACGGCGCCCACTTGCTTTGCTGCCGCAGCCAGACGTTTTATGTCGACGATCTTCAGTGTTGGGTTAGTAGGAGTTTCAAGGTACAGCACATCGCAGCCTTTTGCTATTTCAGCTTCCAGCTGTTCAAAGTCTGTGGTACCGCATAAACAAACATCGATCTGCATTTTCGGCAGGAACTCCAGGAATAATTTGCTGGTACCGCCGTAGCTGTCGCTGATAGATACCACGCGCTTACCGGGAGACAGCAGGGCGAACAGGGTATTACTGATTGCTCCCATACCGGTGGCAAACGCGGTAGCCGCCTCGGCGCCTTCCAGTATGCAGATCTTCTCTTCCAGTACCCTTACCGTAGGGTTGGTATTACGGCTGTAAATAAAACCCTGCTCTTTTCCGGTGGCTACATTGTACCATTCGTCAAGGTCGTTGTAAGCGAATGTAACGCTGTTTACGATCGGAGCTGTCGTTGCTCCCTGAAAGAAATGACCGGTTTCCCCGGCCCATACAGCGGCTGTACCTTTTTGTAGCTTTGCAAAATCCATGTATATCGTTTTTGTTAATGTCTTTTCTGGACGATTAAATTGTATTATTTTTCATTAAAAATACATCTCCCGATCATCCTCGTTGCAAACGAGGACGATTGACTATTGCCAAAATCAACATCGCCGGTAAGAGTGTTGAAATTGACTATCATCCGCGTTTGTAACGCGGATGTGGCGAGAATGGCGATTGCATCGCCCCCCTCAAATTTTCCAGTATTCACATTTCCGTAGAAACTCCTCATCGACATTAGCCCCAATCCCCGGCGAATCATCGATTTCCAGGCGATAGTTATTATATGTCACTCCCCCTGTCACGGGGTCTTCCAGAAAACCCAGAAGGCAACTGTCGAGATCAAAGAAATGCACACCGGGACTTGCATAAGCAAAGTGCAGGTTGGCGCTCAGCGCAAGCCTGCTTTCCAGCATCGTACCAAGCATACAGGGCATGCCCGATGCCGATGCCGTATTATGTATTTTCCTGGCTTCATATATCCCGCCGGATTTGGCAAGCTTGATATTAATATAATGACATGCCCCGGCTATGATAAGCCGCCGGGCATCATGGTGATTATAACAGCTTTCGTCGGCCATAATCTTAACAGGAGATTCCCGGAGCAGTGCCGGCAGGTAATCGTCGTCCCAGCTGCGCATGGGCTGTTCACAAAACTGAATATCCAGAGCGTCCATTGACTTAAGGGCAAATACGGCGTCATCATAACACCATCCCTGATTAGCATCGATACGCAATACCATTTCCGGCCCGGTAGCTTTACGTATAGCCTGCATACGCCGTACATCATCTGCCGCATTTTTACCCAGCTTGATCTTCAGCATCCGTACACCGCTTTTCTGATATTTCAGCGCAGATGCCGTCATATTCTCCACACTATCGATACCTATAGTAAGATCAGTTTCCACTTCCCGTTTCTCTCCGCCGAGGTATTGGTAAAGAGGCAGATTCTCATTTTTCGCAGCCAGATCATAAAGCGCCATATCAAACGCACTTTTTATAGTAGTATTGCGGGCGGTGAAATCATCCAGCTCCTTTAAACGGGCCGGAATATCCAGCGGATCCTTTCCTTTCCATATCGCGGCAAAAGCCTTTGCCATTTCGATGCATGTATCCTGCGTTTCTCCTACAATCATTGGGAATGCAGAGCATTCGCCCAGACCGTAAATGCCCGAATCCGTATGTATCCTTATAAGTACGTTTTGAGCGAAATGCATCGTGCCGGTTGCAATTGCGAAAGGCTCAATACGTATACTATACCGAAAAATATCTGTCCTGGTAATGATCATTGTTAAGAGTGTTAATAAAGCATACAGATAAAACGGCAGGATTCATCTATATTCTCCTAAAATATGCAATTGTTTGCGTTTTTTAAAATAAACGTGCAGAAAGAAACACACCTTTAACTTAAATTTATTATTTCGTCTTTAATTTTTGTACCAGGAAGCCGGCAATTGCTTCATCTACTTTAACAATATTGGAATATAACATCCAATGATGCGTTTCATCAGGGATTACCAGGCTGCTGAAAGGAAAACCCTTCTTCTCAAACCGCTTTACCAGATCAGTGCTCTGATGGAATGCCACGTTTCCATCATCGTCGCCATGAATAAGCAGTACAGGAGAAGTCCAGGTATCAAGCCATGCCACAGGAGAAGACTCCCATATTTTCTTCCTCGCGAGAGCGGCATCGGGAGCCTGCTCCCCTCTTACCGCAGGAGCCAGGTCCATATAGTTATGTTCTCCGTGAATATCCACCCCGGCAGCAAAGATCCTGGAATCGCGCGCCAGGGCCATTGCAGTAAGGAAACCACCATAAGAGCCGCCGTAGACTCCGATGCGCTTTGCATCCACTTCGGGCTGCGCTGCCAGCCAGAGGCCTGCTGCTTTTACATCCAGGTACTCTTCCGCGCCGTAAATGCCTGTATTTGGCGGATTATGGAATTCGTAACCGTAACCGATGCCCAGGCGGTAATTAACCGCCAGCACTACGAAACCCTGACTGGCCAGGTACTGGTTAAGTGCATAAGTATTGGCATAGTAGTCGCCATAATGCCAGCCCACCAGCATTTGCCGCTCCGGACCGCCATGAACGAAGACAATCGCAGGTTTTTTCCCGCCGCCCGTTTTAGGTTCAAACAACTGGCCATATACCTTCATTCCGTCTGAAGCGGTAAAACTTACAGACTTTGGCGTAACCAGGGATGAAGACGGAAACGCCTTCGGAATAAGCTGTTCTCCCAGTAAACGGGGTTTGGCACCCTTCTTAAACTCCATTACTGCCGGTAGTGTGGGGCGCTGTGCCGTTGCACTCAGCATAACCAGCGAATTGCCATCGCCCGTTAATACCGGGAATGACTCGATACCCCTGCCCGGCGTTAAGATCTCCATCGATGCCTTGTCTACAGGAACACGGATGATATGCCGGCGATCAAGGTCTTCCCTATCCGTGCCGGTATTGGCACTGGCGATCAGCCATTTTTTATCTGCGCTGAGCCGGATATGCTCCGTCATAAAGGAACCCTTTGTGAGCAACAGCGGTTCTCCGCCTGCGGCTGCAAGGGAATACAGGTGCTGCCAGCCGTCGTGATAAGACATATAGACTATACGGTCGCCAGCCGCCCATTGTAAATTATAGTTACCCGGAGCTGAGCCGCTCAGGGTGGCTGGCGCTTTCCACAAAGGAGCTGCTTTGCCGGAGGCGATATCTGCCGTCCAGATAGCCCAGGGCTGGTGCCGCCTTACGGTGATCGAGTCGGGAGCGCCGCCGCTGGCAGGTCTCCTTACAAAAACGACCTTCCGGCCGTCGGGCGACCAGGCAGGTGCCTGATCTGTAGCAAAGGAAGGGGCTATCCATTGTACCGGTTCTGCAGAACTGTGGAAGATCCCTACAAAAGAATGATCGCCGCGTGAGGATACAAAAAGCATTTTGGTTCCATCGGGCGACCAACGGGGAGAGCCACTGCGGCCACGGGCATAGAACATACGTTCTGCCTTACCGGCCGCCCCTAGGGGAGCCACCCAGATTTCGTCATTTTTTATAAAGGCCACACGCTTGCTGTCGGGAGCGATCAGCGGGTAGTCCCCGTCTGAAAGTAATACCGGTTCGCCACCGGAAAAGGGAATACAGAAGACCTGTACCTTCGGGGCAAAGGGAGATGACGAAGGATTCCGGGGAATGCTTTCATCGTATGCGCCGTGATCGCCGCCACGTACATATACCAGCCATTTCCCATCGGCAGAGATACTCAGGCCGGTGATCTCTATGCCTTCATCTTTAGGATAATCCGTCAGCTTCCGAAGCTCAAAAGAAGGACCTTCTCCAACGTAGATATTACGTTTTCCCTGCTCATTGACGGTCATAGCGATACGCGAACCGGAGGAAGCGCTGCTCAGTTCCGAGATAAAGGGATAACTGGTTACAGATTCCAGGGAGAATGTCTGGGCAGACGTATTTAAAATAACAGCGAGGCTAAATACGAGTAAAAAGATCCTTTTCATTAAGGTAATTAAGTAAAAGCGGTTGGCGTTTTTCGCCAACCGCCGGATAGGGTGCAAGCCGTTATTATAACAGGCCGCTCTTATAGAACTAGTATACTATATCGATTTTTTCTACAAACAGGGTTCACCTATGGCGTTTGCCAGAGCAAATGATCTGCTTCGGCTAAGCTGTAGTTATACAGCACGCTTTACAACCACAAAAAGCCCTGGCCCGGCAGGCCACTCCTGCAGAGCTTTCCCTTATTTATCCCAGAAAAGCCTTTCGTCCAGCCCTGATATAGCCGGCACATTTGGCCCGTTACGGCTTGTTTCTACTGTAGGATAAGCTACCCTTCTGATAAACGTATTCATCGCAGCCCCTGTAGGCAAGCCGAAATCTTTGTACTTGTAATCAAACCTGCGCGCATCTGTCCAGCTCTCCGGATTCAGGAACATCGTTACATATTTCTCCTTGAAAATAAGATCGAGTGTTATATTAGCCTCGCCTACTGCCACCACAGGATTTTCTGTATAACTTTTTATATCGTCGGCACTGACCCCAAGCTTGGTCATATTTTCCTTGATCCCGGCCATATAAGCAGCATAAGCACGCTGCTTATTATTGGAACGGAAAGCAGCCTCCGCTTCAATAAACTTCAGTTCAGAATAAGTCAGGATCCATAAAGGTGCTCCGGTTTTAGAATAAAAGCCATCAACAGACAGGTAAGATTCCTCCTGGTTCGTTCCTGTGCCGATTCTTCCCGCGCCATTCGTGGTACCCCTGTAATCGCCGAACTTGGTAATGGTAGCAATCTTCGGAAGCCGTGGATCGAACACACCAAACGTTGTTCCGTTCAGAGCGTCGACAAACTGCGTGCTTAACCAAGCGTCGAGATCAAGCTGTGTATTATTATAAGCAGCCGCATTCCATGGGCTTCTCTCCGCAAACGATGTCAGCGCCGCATCCTGCGAGCTTAAAGTGTATGAATTAGCGAGCGCAGCCAGAACAGCAGCCGGGTCATAAGTACTGGTTTTCGAAAGCTGATTAAGAAACCTGGCCTTTAAGCCATAGGCGGTCCGGATCCATGCTTCTGTACTGCCGCCATGAATCACATCGCTGGCCGCGTCCAGGTTCAAAGTAGCACCTGTTTTATTCAGCTCGGCGATACCTTCATCCAGCAATTGCAGGCTGACCGCATGAATACTCTGCTGACTGTCAAATTTCGGAGTCAAGAGCTCCTGCCCTTTCAGTGCTTCGCTATAAGGCACGTCACCAAAAGTATTAACCAGCATGTTCAGGTTGAGCGCCATCAGGATCTTACCTACTCCAAGATGTTTGGTTGCTCCTTTTTCAGCAGCCATTAGATTCATTTGCTGAATGTTCATCATGGCATCATAAAAATTAGACCAGCCGGATGAATAATCCACTTCGTTATAGATGTCGGCATCACTTCCCCTTACGTTCGAGCTCAGATATTGAGTATAATAGGATACGATGTCGCCCATTCTGTAAACGTTCAACCCGGTCTGATACGTTGCCGTAGCCAGCAGTCCGTTGATAGGGGGCGTATTTACCAGGTTAGGATTTTCCAGTTTATCGAGATAACTATCGCAGCCCGTAAAGCCAAATACGAGAGATCCCGCTAAAAGTATATTGACAATCAGTTTCATTTTAATAGCGTTTAGAAGTTGACATTTAGTGAAAGGATATAACTGCGGGTACCTGGATAAGTAAATCCTGAGAAACCATCTGTAACACTGCCCGAATTAGTCAGGCTTGATTCCGGATCAAACGTACTGTATTTAGTATCTATCCATAGATTATTCCCGCTTAAAGACACCGTAGCTCCGTTAAGAAAACCGCTACGCTGAACAAACTTGGCCGGTAATGTATATCCGAGACTAAGTGTGCGCAGGCGGAACCATGACGCGTCTTCAATAAAAGTTTCAGATGCTCCGCGATAGATATTCCTGTAATAGCCATTGCCATAGTTCACACCATCTGGCCCGACACCCTGCCCCAGCCATACTGCTTTAGTATTCGGTGTTCCGTCAGCAAGCACCCCGTCGAACACTATGATATCGTTACGGTTCTCCGATCCTTTCTGCAAAGCGAAAGAGGCCATAAAGTTGGCGAACTGGTTATACCGGTATACGCCCTGCTGCGTGTCAAAGAGGAAAGACAGGCTAAGATCCTTATACCTCAGCGTACTCGCGAGGCTGCCGATCCATTTCGGCTGTGAATTAGCGATATATTGTTGTTTAGATGCAGGGTTAAGTATCGGGAAGCCATTGGCACCAATTACTAAAGGCCGGCTATCATCCATAACCGAAGGATCTTCAGTATCGCTGCCATAATACCGCTGATAAGTCCTGCCATACAGGGATCCTACCGGCATACCCGGAATGTATTTCTGTGTTACTGTTGAGCTAAGGTAGCCATAATCTGAGCCCATCACAATTTCTTTAAGATCGGGATAGATTGACAACACTTTATTACTGTTCCGGGTATAGTTCAGTCTCACATCCCAGCTGAAATCTTTCGTTTTAATAGCGGTTCCGTCTACACTGATCTCAACGCCTTTATTACGGATACTGCCAGAATTAAGATATGCATCTGTACTTCCGCTGGTCACAGGTACCTTTACCGGGATGATGAGATCTTTACTGGTATTGTTATAGTAGGTAAAATCCAGTCCCAGGCGGTCATTCAGGAACCTGATCTCTGCCCCGCCTTCATAAGAGGTGGTGAATTCAGGCTTTAGATTCTTATCTCCTGTCTGCTTAGAAATACTAAAGGGCAGTACTCCGTTATTCAAAGGATTATTAATATTATATCCCGAGGAAGTTGCATAAACCGCAGCATCCTTACCTATTTTAGCAGCAGAAAAGCGCAATTTCCCGGTCGACAACCAGGCCGGCTTCTGCATATTTTCTGTAAAGATCCAGCTTACACTTGCCGAAGGATAAAAGAATGACCGGTTCTCCTTAGACAATGTGGATGTCCAGTCGTTTCTCCCCGTAAATGTAACGTACAGGTAACTATCCAGGCTTAGCGTCCAGTCGGCAAATACCCCTACTATCCGGTAATCTCTTTCATTATTTGAAGCGATCACCCTTTTCACATTGCTCAGGTTATAAAAAGTAGGCACCACCAGCGTATCGCCCTGCACATAACTTGTAGTTCTGCGGGTAGAGTACATATCGTGCCCCACCTTAAAAGAAGACGTTACACGTTTTCCTATGTTATTTTTAAGGTTAAGCATAAAGGTAGAATTCAGCACCGTGTTCCTGGCATTGTACTCGTTTACGGTGCCATATCCAAAGTCTCCGGCCGGATATATCTCATCAGGCGTACCCAGCGGCCCGGGGGTTGTTTGCCTGCGGAAATCATTATACAGATCTACCCCAAAGCGGTAATTGATATCAAGCCATTTTACAGGCGAATAGGTAAAATTCGTATTGGAGATCACACGGTCTACGTCATCCTTATAATTTGTGTTGGCCAGTACATAAATCGGGTTATCGTTTGTCGAGCCAACGATAGTGTTCTGCGTTCCGTCTGGCTTTGTATAATCCCAGATATCCCAGCGCCCCGAAAAATAAGTAAGCTTTTCATTATACCTGCCTGCATCGCCGCGGCGTCCGCCCGACTTAATATAGTTTACGGAACTCCCCAGCCTGAACTTATCAGAAAACTTGAACTCACCTCCTGCTTTAGCAGAATAGTTCTTATAGTCTGTAAATGGCATAATACCGTCCTGGTTAAACTGAGAGAACGAACCGGTAAATATTGCTTTTTCAGACCCTCCCGAAATATTCAGGCTGTTCCTTACAGAGTTGCCGGTTTCATAACCACGTTTAAAATTATTATACATGCCGTCGGGATGCGTAGGATCGAGAGCCTTTGCCTCTTCTATCGTAGGGCCGAATGCCGGCCAGAAACTGCTGGCATCATATACTCCAAGCCATCCCTGGCTGTACTTATTCTGCGTTTCAGGATATTTATTGATCTCGTCGATACTGCCGGTAGTCGTAAAACTACCTCTTAGTTTACCTGCCTTACCGGTTTTAGTCGTGATAATAATAGCTCCCGTAGCTGCACGCAAGCCATATAAAGCCGTAGCAGCCCCGCCTTTGAGCACGTTTATTGATTCAATATCGTCAGGGTTAATATCGGCCGCCCGGTTACTCCCGTTCAGGAAACTGCTGCCGTCTGTTACATCGGTTGAATTATCAATAGGGACACCGTCTACGACGAACAACGGCTGAAAGTCGCGGTTTGGGTCCAGCGAGTTTATACCACGAAGAATGATTTTCGCTCCCGACCCGGGGGCGCCTCCACCGGAGTTGATCTGCAAACCTGCCGCCTGCCCCTGCAAAGCGTTTACTATATTAGGCTGGTGACTGGCACCGATAGCTTCTGCTTTTACTTCCTGTGCCGAATACCCAAGCGATCTTTTGTCTTTCCGGATACCCATTGCCGTAACCGTAACTGCGGATAACTGCTTCGTGTCGGGAACAAGTACCACATTCAGTGTCGTTTTACTGCCTACTGCTACCTCCTGGGTAATAAAACCAACAAACCGGAAGATCAGCACGGCACTTTCATCGGGCACCTGCATCCGGAACTCGCCGTTAGCATTGGTGATTGCCCCGCCTGAAGAACCCTTGATAAGAATAGAAACACCGGGCAGCGGCACACCTTCATTATCGGTTACCTTACCGCTAACCTGTACCTGCTTTAGTTCTGTTTTAACAATACCGGCAGGAACCGCAGTTTCTTTTACCACCACCGTTGTGCCGACGATCTCATAACTAAGATGCTGCCCCCTGAAACAAGCGTTCAACACCTGTTCAAGGCTGGCATTGCTAACAGATACACTAACTTTAGGAGCATTTGCCAGCACCTTATTTTCATACCAGAATATATAACCACTCTGCCGGTTTATCTCTTTCAGCACCTTTTCGAGAGGCGCATTAACTTTATTCAGCGAAATGTTCTGACCGTAACTTGCAGCGCTTACCTGAAAACACGCCAGCGTAATGAAGAAAATGGTAAGTTTCATAACCAGGAAGGTCTTTTGGAGCAGCCCCCTTTTCTTTAAATGCAAAGCGGGCACAATGGGTGTACAAAAAATCATACTTTTGTTGAGTTTGGATTAAAGGAAAATTATCAGTTGAAAGATTCTTGTTTCTATCCGGACATTCGGCCGGGAGTGTTGGAGCACTTCCGGCTTTTTTGGGGATATTTAATTATCAGCTAGTATTCATTTTTTCATATGTTCTTTTTTAATTAAAATTCAGATCAGGGCATTACTGTTATTTTCTTATCGCTTACAAGAAAATGAATATCATTCAGTTCGAGTATCTTTAAAAGCTCCGATAACCTCGAGCTCCGGGAAATTCCTCCCGTGAATATCCGCTCGGGGATCTCACCTTTATATTCTACGTCTACATCGTACCAGCGGGAAATGCGGCGCATTACAGTTTTAATATCTTCGTTTGCAAAGAGGGTTAACCCGTTTTTCCAGGCGACAGCCTCCAGAGGGTCTGTTTCGGCCACCCTGATATTTTCATTAAGGCTCGACTGCTGCCCGGGAGCAAGCAGCCTGCTTTCCTTACCTTTTGAGATTCTGACAGAACCTTCCAGCAAGGTGGTCTTTATACTTTTTTCATCCCGGTAGGCCATAACATTAAAATGTGTACCCAGTACCTCGAGCGTCTGCCGCCCTGAACGCACAATAAATGGCCTGCTCTTATCTTTAGACACTTCGAAATAAGCTTCACCACTGATCTCTACTTCCCGTGTTCCCTTTTTGAAGACGGCCGGAAAGCGGATAGATGATGCCGCATTCAGCCAAACATGCGAACGATCAGGTAAAATAACCTGGAATTGTCCGGCACGGGGAGTAACGATGGTATTATAGCTTACCTCGCTGCCGGCATCTCCAGCGCTGCCAGAGGCGTCGTAAACAAGCGTACCTCCGGAAGAATTAATTTTCGTATCCCCTTGTTTTGCAAGCAAGTCATGCCGGGCATTGTCCAGACTGATCCGCCGACCGTTACCCAGGATCAGTATCGCTTTATCTGTTCCGGGTCCGATATCTGCCTTTCTAACGACAACATCTTTTTGCACGGGATGAGCCGGTTTCCTGAAAAAATACAGCCCAAATGTACTGAACACCAATAAGGCTGCTGCCGCCGCAAAAACGAGAGGCCTGTTCAGAACCGGATTTCTTTTAACCGGAAGCCATTTTTTTATGTCCCTAAGATCAGCCATAAGCTCATCTTCAGACAAATCCCCAGACAATTCCGCTTCGTATTGCAGATACCAGCTCTCTATTATCGCCTTCTCTTCTTTG
>Ga0265780_10005067_pt1 | contig 16808 bp, 13 predicted proteins | sample P1T30metagenome_FD_192432 | JGI IMG/M metagenome (GOLD analysis project Ga0265780, IMG submission 192432) | Plant litter microbial communities from East Loma Ridge, Irvine, California - P1 T30 | ecosystem: Environmental > Terrestrial > Plant litter > Unclassified | place: USA: California... | reverse complement strand
TTCAAAACCACTCTGCGCGATTGCAAGCGTGCGAGAAGGACGGTGCGCGCCACAGCCATGGACATTGACTCTGACGAGCTTGAACATATCACTTCAGAATGCAAAAACGCCGTTGATCGGGCTGCACGATTGTGTGGCGACACCAGCCAAGTGCGTGGTAGAGACAACCGAGGGGTCCACATCTTCAGGTTCCTCATGCCAGCCCTGGTGAGGCTCCTCACGGCTGTGATAGAAGCTTTCGAGCGCTGTGACATCGATGGCGCAGGCCTACCGCAAATCTCCACGGACCACTTTTCCGATGTCATCAACCTCATGCACGCTATCTGGAGTTGTGGGGATAATGCGTATCACACGTACACCGGATTGAGCGAGCCAATCAAGCGAGAGGTGCACAAGGGGATCACTCTTGCCCTCCGCGCCCTCCTTGACAAACTGACAGAATTCCACAACATGGAACTCGCAAATGAACGGGCGAAGGAGCGAGCTGAAGCTTTGCATCAAGAGCTTGAAGCCAGAAACGAGCAACGTGAGCGAGTGGAGCAGAGACGGAAGACGGAGAGGACCAATCAAGAAAAGTGGAAGAAAATGAACAGTGCGCGGTGGGAAGTCAGCAAGAACAGTATGAACCAGAGGAAACTGGACCACCTCCGATCGTGTCCGATGGCACTCGTGGAAACCGACATGGACGGCCAGCCCTTTCTCCCTGCTTATCTGAGGAAAAGGGTCAAAACGTTCACAATGTCCGAGCTGGCAGCTCTAGAAGAGGGCCTGAGAAAGCACGTGGACACCCCTTCGCCACTGCAGAGCGAGGTTTTCGAAAACCTCATGAGAGAGTATTGTCGCTATGGAAGGGAGTTGGCGGAGAAGAACACCCTGGAAATCGTTAGGCAAGCCAACGATTTGAGGGCTGGTCTGATTAAACTCCACAAAGACAACGGCACAGAGCCTCCTCGATGGGTCTGGCGAGTTCCGGTCTGGATGCCGCCAGTAAGGTACTGAATGTATCGCCATGCAGCTGTCCGCGCGATGCTTTTCGACTACACCTTTGCAACTACACGCGCTAATTGTTGGTTTGGACGGGCCTTTGATGGCACGTTTGGATTTTGATGAGTAATGATAATATACCCTTGGCCGTTTTGCTGATTCCCGCAAAGTGCAACGTCAAATATCAATTCCAATACAGCACGCGACCTTGACTGTGAGCTTTGGATTTGCCTGTATATACTAACCGAAACTGCGCTTCTCCAATGTTTTCCATTCAAGCATGGTTTGTCCAATTCCCCCGCTTTCACGCTTTCGTGCAATTCATCCACCAACGAAAGGAGATACATTTGTTTACTCTCTTCCTCCGCTCTGTAACGAGCCCGGACCGAGATGTAGGGCTTTTGCAATGCATCTGGGGCAGATGCGGAGCACAAAACGCGGTCGCTTTGGACGATTTGACAAATAAATCCATGACTACTTACAGCCTCGTTCCGCCAGCGTGTCTCGAACCCTTCTGGCTAGTTTCGAATCGCTCTCGACGAACACACGATGGGGTTACTCATCAAAGCTTTAGCTCTCGTGGTGAGCACATGTTCGCTCGTACATGCTCAACAACCGGCTTGGGCTCAGTGCGGCGGAACAGGTACTGTCAAGTTATTCTCTTGGGTTCATGACCAACACTAACCATCGCACAGGATGGACAGGCAAGACCACTTGCGTTTCGGGCCACGTTTGTCAGGCTCAGAATGCGTATTACAGTAATACAATCTTGGCAGCATGGCAGGAAAATACCGTGACTGACATCGCCAGGCCAATGCATCCCCGGCGTCGCCAGTTCCAGTTCGAGTAAAATCTCCTCGACCAAGACTTTTACAACCTCTGTGAAATCTTCGACAACCGTATCAGTCTCTACCACAACATCGACACGGTCTCCAACTTTGACATCCACCCCTCCCAGCCCAAACCCATCGACCACCGCACCGAAATATCTCATTTCCTTGTACGTCCACCGGTCTTCTTACCACATTCCCAATCAAGATCCCTTCACTAATCCCCTCCCAGCGGAGACTCCTACTCCCAAACCGGCTTCTCCCCTCTCCTCTCTCCCCCATCTCCCTCCAACCCACTAGGCAACCCAACCTTCCCTGGCTGGACCACCTCCGGCGGCTCCAACTGGATCGGCTATTCGGTCACAGAATTCAATACCACCCCCGTCTACTCTTACAATTTCGCCTCGGGAGGTGCAACCACGGACTCGAAGCTGGTGAAACCTTTCGCAGATACGGTGTTGTCGTTCGTTGATCAGGTGAACTTGTATCTGAACAGCGCAAAGGAGCCCGGGTTTGTCAAGTGGGATGCGAAGAATGCCGTGTTTGCCGTCTGGATTGGTGTGAATGTGAGTTTCCCCGGCACCATTGCCAATATGTTTTTTGGCAACCGAGGCATGCGCGCCACTGCCGTGCCACGCTATACAACGGACAACGTGCGTGCGTACTGACGCTACTGACAGGACGTTGGAAACGCCTGGTACCTATCCAACTACGCCACCCTGCTGTCGAACATCATGGATCAATACATCAACCAAACGCAAACCCTCTACAACCTGGCCGGCGCCCGCTCGTTCGTCTTCCTCACCGTCCCGCCGATCCAATATAGCCCGACGGTCCTCGCGCAAGGCGCCGAAAACGTCGCGGCCGAAGGCAAAGCCGTAGCACAATACAACGAAGCCCTGACGAAACGAATCGAGGCTTTCGCCAAAGCGAACGCAGGCGTGAAAGTGGCGGTTGTGGACACGACGAAGCCGTTTATGGAGGCGATCAACGATCCGAAGGCGTTTGGGGCGGTGGATGCGACTTGCTTTGATGAGAGTGGGACGAAGTGTTTGTGGTGGAATGATGTGAGTCCTTGTCTTGGTGTTCTTGCAAGGTGGAGGGAGGAAGGCTAATGCTCATTCACAGTATCACCCGGGGCTTGCCATTCATCGACTTGTTGCCAAGGCGGTGTCGGTGGCGTTGGGGGGTTGGTGATTGTGGGTTTGGATGGCTGCCCAGAGCTCCAGACTGCGGGACGGATTGACATGTATTGAGATTTTGGTAAGATTGCAGTATTACATATGCTATTCTTGGAGGGCGTCTGATGGATTGCTCATATCAAACATGATATTCACTTGCTTACACCCACCTGACATGAGTTGCTCGTACTCTTCGTCGCAGCTTACGAATTATTGACACGCGCACAGGAGTAGCTTGACCCTGTAACCTGCGAATGAACGATGCAAGAGTGAACCCCACGAAGGCCCCATTATCACTACTGCGACGCTCTCTTGCTAATGAGCGAATGCATACATGCACCCATCCTCTCTCTTACACTACTACCACTCGCACGCATCCCTTCTCTTAAACTTACACAAATCCACACGCAGACATACCAAACGCGCAAATTATCCAATACAGTTCTGTCTAGAAAATCATGCACTTCCGCCGACATAAAAAGCAGCCACACCACTGCGTACAAACGCAGAGAGCCACAGCCAGCAACCGCAACACCAACAAAAGCAACCCACGCGAAGACCAACAACCACCAACCCCACCCAACCACCCAACCAAACCGCAATGCCACCCCACCTAACAACCTCCACCTCCCAACCCATAATGACCTCAATCCGCATCCTCACCTCCATATCTCCACTAAACCCTCCCCCCTGGCGGCTCGACTCCGTCTTCCTTGCAACCCGCCCGCCCAAAACCCCCCGCTCCACCCCCGCCCCCACAGCCCCAAATCGCCTCCCCGTCGTCCACAGCCAGAAGTCCGCCACTACCAGGCGAACCACACCTAAGCCCTCATTCTCGAGAAACCGGCGCCGGCGAAAACCCGTAGGCTACATCCCCGTCAAACGCCGCTCAAGTTCGAGAAGCTCGTCTACCGCTTCCAGTAAGTACATCACAACCTGGAAGCTGAACGAACCTGGTTGCTGACGAACCTGGGCGCGCAGGGGTTATTCTGGGCCGGCGTTCCGGAGTTTTGGAGGAGGTGGCCTGGGAATTTTCAGGTGAGCGTTTTGCCCGAGTTGCAGGGCAGGGCTGGGGGAGGGCGATGGTGGAAAGGATGATCGGGGCGTTGGTGGGGGAGGGGTGCATATGACGGTGGAAGCTGGGAATCGCCGCGCAGAGGAGTTTTTTCGTGGCGCTTGGGTCTGAGAGGTTCCTGAGGTGGTGGACGGGGGTGAGAGTGGAGAGGTAGGGAGGAGCGCGGGGTCTAATGCAACGATTTTTCTCATCAATGATGTAGGTTAGGGTGTGAGGTAGTGGGTTGGAGTGGTATGCGGTTGTGACGGGGTCGGATGGCTAGCGTTTGGTTTAGTTTCTTGCTTGGTTTTGCTTTGCCCTGCTCCACGTTCTTTTTGTTTTAATTTCCCTTTGCTTTGCTGTGCTCTGCGCTCCTTTTATTCTTAGTGGGTGCTTTTCTTCGCACGGGTTGGTTCGAGTCTTCGACACGCTTCCCTGTTCCTTAACCCTGCTTCCCAAGACAGCTTGTAATCTGTTCACCAAAACCCCACAATGTATGCCTGAACTTACCATCGCACAGTAATCTTTTGAGGGAGGGACGAAATGCAATAATTCATAGCTCGTGTACGCTTTTGAGGTGAGTGAAAGCACCAAGCCACATCGCTGAAAACCGCTCGCAAGATAAAAAGACAACCCCCCACTTCCAACACACAAATCACCTCAACCCCCCCGGCTGGAAGTGAACCGCAGGCCCATCCGACGCATGCGCTTCCCTCCTCGACTCCCTCGAGTTCCGCATCGTATCCTGACTAGGCCTCATGCCATTAGTCGCCGGCCCCCTCCTCCCAGTAACGCCAGCAACGGCCGCAGGCGCATAAGTCTCCCAAGCGCTGCTGATACCGCCCTCGGGCACGGCGAGGGAAGAGAAGGGAGTCTCGGCGGGGAACAGGCGCTTGCTCTCGAGGTCTTCTTTGCGGGCGTCGCGGAAAGCGGCGGCCTCGGAGTCCGAGACGGTGACGCTGTAGGTTGGGTTATCGGGGCTGCCGACGGCGGCGTCGTTGCCGCCGGGCGGGTCGATGGGGATGCTGCGCATGACTCGGAGGAGCTCGCACATGAATTTGTTGCGGCGGATTTGGCGGAGGTGTTCGTTGGAGAAGTTGGACTGCGAAGGTTGTTAGTTGGTGAGATCTACAGGGTTGAATTTCCAAGTCAGCGCTTACCTTGTGTCTGATCTCGACCCTGAGATCCAGCTGTTTCAGGTCTCCCAAGCTGATCAGCTCGATGTCCAGATCATCCTGGAAGTCGCGCTTGTTCTCAGGAGCCTGCACGAATTTCTCGAGCTGTGCCCGGAGAGCGAGGATGTCCTCGTTAGTGGTGGCAGCGCTGATGCTGAAGTTGTATTGCTCTTTCATCGGCTTGCTGCGCGATACATTTTCAATCCAGAGGGTGTTTGCGATATTGTGCGGTATCTGGACAGTCTTATCGGAGTCGATGCGACGGAAGACAGAGTACATGAGGGAAATTCGCTCGACGACGAGCGGGACGTCTTTGATGTCGACGCGATCGCCGACGTCGTAGGGGTGCTTGACGAAGAGGAAGATGATGCATGCAAGGAACTCCGTCACCGTTCCACCGATGGCAAAAGCAAGACCAGTGAACGTCGTCCAGAGCTGTGTTGCGCGGCTGGCGAAAGCAGCACTGAAGAAAGTTGCGTAGATCAGAGCGATCGCGATAAGCACGATGAAGCCAAGGATGTTGTCGAGAACTCCGATGGCGTGGCTAATGTCCTGCATACTGGTGGCCCGGTTCTTGCGGTCTTCTCCAAGACCGACCACCAGCATCGTCATCTCCTCCATGCTAACGTCGCCGTTGCCATCACGGTCAAGCGCGGCAAAGATGATCTCGGCCTCGCTTGCTCTCGATGCTCCAAGCACTTCGAGCAGGTCGGACTTTAGGAGCACGTCTCTGCTGTCGCCAACAAAGGACAGCCAGAGTCTACGTGCCAGCGCTTTGGAGCCACGCTCGGTTTCGATGGCCTCGATCACAACCGAATGGGCACTCGTCGTGCTGAACATCTCTTTGCCAGCGATATCCGATGCCATCACACCGAACGCGGCAGTCACTTTATTGCGCGCACGTCCCATGTCGTTAAAGATCTTTGTCCCGACTCCAGCCTTCTGCATGGCCTCGCGTACTTCGTGCAGTGTGTTACCTTGGATATCCGCATCCTCCGCCAAGAACTCTCTGCAGTATTCCGGGAACAGCGCGCGAGACGCGTCGTAAAGCAAGTCCAGCAGCCTGACAAGTTTCTTGCTCTCCTTGATTTTCTCGTCGTATTGCTTTCGGTGGTAATTGATACTGATGATCTGAATGAGGGTCTTTTCCGCGAGGAAGATGGCAGCGACGATGATGCCGGCCTTGAATACGGTGCTGAGAGTATTTGGCCAGCCGACATTGCAGTCGCCTCCGAATGCACAAATGACATCGCTGGTAGCGAATGCGACGATGGCCCAGAAGAGAAGCGAGATTGGGACTTCCAAAGCGGCCAGAACCAGCGAATACTTCCTGACTCCCGTGCTGATGAGCCCGCATGCAGCCTGGAAGATGAAGGGAACGACTTGGGCGAGGAGTTTGCAGATCCAGAGACTGATCCAGATGACCTCCAGCCAGACAAAGATACCAAGCAATCTCACGCCCTTGGCCTCGGCGTGCTCGTAGATGGTGGCAGTGAGAGCGAGTGGCACCGCCAGCAGTGCCGCGACAGGGAAAATGTAGAGAGTGTAGCGAGTGAAGACATTGGCACTGTGGATTTTCCAGATGAAGTTTCCAACCTTGGTGAGCGCGTCTTCTTCTTCCACGAGTGCAGCTATGTTGGCTTCGGATTCGGGTGCGCTGTGTGTGGTCCGCCTGCGGCCCAGCACAGGACGTTCGCTCGGTGAGTCCATGGAGTTGACGGAGATTTTGGTTGCTTTGTGTTCGCCGGATTCGAGGTCCGCGAGAAGGATTGATTTGCCACCCGTCGAGGGCGTGCTGGGGTTAGAAGAGAATGGCATGGCTTTGCAGTTCCTCGTTGGGCTGCTGCTTTGCCAGAATGTTTGATGCGATTGATATGAGCAGTGAGTGAATGGATGAATGAATGAATGACTGGCGAGATGCTCAATGGAAAGAATGAAAGCCCGACGATGGGTTGTGCTGAAGAAGCACGACAAACACCTACAGGAAAAGAAATGAAGCTCGGTCTTTCAGGTAAGAGTTGGTGTTCATGGCATGTACACGCCTTGCGCTTTGACGCGTCTGGCCACGGCGATGAAACAAAAGAAGAGGCGGCTGCCTCCTGACTCCGGCATGTGGCGTTCAATGCCGGCTCTACGGGCGAGGTGATTGGCGCGCGCCTGCAGATGCTGAGGCTCGCTTAAGACAGTTTCGTCACGAATTGCGGAGGGAGACGCGTCGTATTGTTGTACGAATAGGTGCTCAGGATAGTGTTGTTAGAATTATTCCGCTGAGGAGTGTTGATGGGAGGGGTCAATTGAAGTGAGGTCTGATAGGAAGAGAGAGGTGATGTCTGTGTGTGTCGTGTAGGAATGGGAGGAGAGGAAAGGGTCTGGATTGACTGCCTAGCGCGGTCGTGAAACACTTCTCCAGCCGTTTCGTATCGCTTGGTCGTGGAGTGCGGAGACGAACTCCAGCCATGCCCCTTGCAATATCTAACACGTCAATCTCTTCAGACCATTGAAACAAAGATCTGCCAGTCGAGTCGGGCATTCGTGTGAAAGTCAGTCACACCTGCCACGCTCACAACTCACTTGAAAGATCATCTTCGTTTTGATCGAAACTCACCCCCTGCAAACCACCACTTGCCCGCGGTCAGGGCTATCTGGGCCTGATATACGCATTAGGCATCTGCATCTTGCAACAAGATTGACAGACGAGGCTCATGTTCCATGATTCTTGCCCAGGTATTCAACTACAAGCCAGGCCAGCCGAACGAGGATCCTCATGAACGTGAGACGGTTCGGTAGGACGTAGGTATTTCGAAATCTCAACAAGATGTATGCGCTATCGCTCTGGGTATCGAAAAAACCAAGAAAGAACAAAAAAGGAATCCACCCCCGAATCGCCCCAAACCACTCCTCCCAAATCCTCCCTCCCCATGAACACCAAGAACCGAATTGCTACCCTACCCTACCCTACCTTACCCAGCCCTCGCAAGCACCTGCCTAGCAACGACCAAAATCCACACCTCAAAAACCATGCCCACAACCCAAAACCCAAAAACCACATACCAGTCCTCGCACGTCGAGCGCTGCAGCAGCCACATGAGCGCATCCACATTCAAGCCCGCGACAGCCGCGGCAGAGTCCCCGTTCGCCTGGCAGGCTTTGATCACGGGGCCGAAGAGCTGCGACGCCGTCCCGATCATGCCCGTCAGGTAGAGGACGAAGAGGATGAAGGACTTGAGGATGACGAGGCCCGGGAACAGGCGGCGCTGGAAGGCGAGCAGGACGACGATCCAGACGAGGATTTCGGTCGTGGCGCCGACTGCTATGCCGTAGGGGATGATCCTGCGCGGCAAGAATTGGGTTTTTTGTTAGTTTTCTTGATCTGTTTTGAGCTGGGTGGTCCCCGTTTTTTTGCTTTCATCGTTCTGGTGGCACCTAATTCTCGAAGCTGGGGTTTTATTTTTCTCGGAGATGGATGGCATGGAACTTCTGACTTACCAAGGAGTCCCCAAGCCAAGCGTGCTCTGCTGGTTTGCCATTTTGGCAAAGTTTGTGATCAGGTACAGGCCGGCTATGATCATGAAAATCGCCCAGCAGACCAGAGTTGTTTCTGGCCAGCGGTAGGCGTGGCGGACTATGACCCGCTGGAACGAGGTCGAGACTTCGGAGCGGGCCATTGTTGTTGGTGTTCTGTTGTGACCTTGTGGGATGGGATCTGGCGTGATGTGGGTTTCTTTCTTTCTTTTCGGCTGGATGCGGTGGTGTGAGGTATATTCGACGGCGGCGATCGTTTAAATTTGGATGGGATTTTGTTGGAGGTGGTTGTTTTGGCGTTTTGGTTGTGGCGATTGAGGCTTTGAGTTGGTGAGTTGGAGGTTTGTCGGTGGGATTACTCAGGCGGTCGAAGGTTAGTTTGATGATTTGGGGAGAAGGAACATGTCATTCTCGTCGATATTGTCATTGCCATCTGCAGTGCTGGGAGAATACCTCTACAATGCTGGGGTGTTCAGCGACGAGAGTCAGTGGCCGGTACGATGGCTGCGACGAACCACTATTCGAGACATCACTATTTGGGGGTAGTAAGAGGCTCTAGCTTACCGTGATATGGCGTCGATCAGGCTACTATAGGCAAATGCTGGCTTCACTTCATGTGTAGCCGCACTGTATTTGACGCTGGCCGACTTGCTGAAGAATGGCAAGTCGTAACTCAGCACAACGATTAGTGTTAGTGAAGCAAAAGATGCCCTTCGTCAGCCGCAAAAGTCATGTTGCAAGCGGGAGTCGTTGTATTGTCTTAGACATTTCCCCCATCCATCTGGTTCACAAATGTCTCACTCGACCACTTTCCCGCCAAGCGATGAGGTAACGGCGCATCGAAGAGTATTGCCTGTGATGCTTTCGACTCTTCTCGTAGCGAAAAGAGAGCCCAATAATGCCCATCTCGCCCGTCACACGGCCTCGACCTCCATGGCTCGTGTCTCACCTGTAGCACTTTTGCTGCACACCCATCCGGCATCCGCACGGTGTGCGCGCCCTGCGTACGTATCTGACGTCGGCCATGTGTGATGCAATTGCCCTGAGCGAGTTGAAGAAGAACCTGGTATGCCCCTCAGGAGGGAGAGCCGGAGTATCGCTCCTGTGTCCGCGCGAATTGTTTCTCCCCCAACCCCCCAGCCATTTGCTCGCCTCTCAGCCATACAACCAAAACCCCCAATCTCAAAGATGCCGCACGTCACTTTCGGCGAGGGCTCTCCCGCAAGGAAGTCGTACGAGGAGAAACGAACCATCATCAAGATCCCCGCAAAGTGCGACGACGACGACGACCGCGAGAGAAAAATCGCCCGCCAGCGCTCCTCTCGCACCATCGCCTACAAAATCCCCGACGAAACCCGCAAGACGAAGCCCGCCGAGAAGCTCTGCATCGAGCGCAGAATCACGTACAAGGACTTGTGCGGCAATGTTGTCAAAATCGTCTACGAGGACGAGTGCGGCAAGATCATCAGGACCATTTACCCGGCTTTGCCACCGCCGGCTCCGCCAGCACCGCCGAAATGCTGTCCGCCGCCTCCGGCTCCGTCGCCGCCGAAGTGCAATCCTTCGCCGCCCGTCAGTGAGCCAAGTAATGTCTGCAGCGAAGACGTCCGGAACTGCAACTGGACTAAGATCGTCGTGAAGAACAGTCGCGGCGTGGTCTGGAAGATTGTGCATGTCGACTGCTATGGCAAGACGATGAAGACCGAGTACCCGGAGTGCGAACCGCCGAGACGACGCGCCATCGACACGAGGAGATATGTGATCAAGGGGCTCGACGATGGCCCGTCCCGGAGGGTCGTGATTCAGAAGGAATCCCGTGAGTCCATCCCGAGTTGCTCGAGCGAGACGAGCAAGACGAGCAAGACGACTACTGTCAAGTCTAGCTCTGCCTCTGGCTCGAGTGTGTCGTCGTCGGCAAAGGATTCTGATGTTCAGTCTTCGCAGAAGAGCGGGACCGATTCGACTACTACTAGGAGGGACTCTGCTAATAGCTCGGGCGGGAGCAAGTCCTTTGAGTCCGCAGAGGAGATTGTCAAGGACGAGAACGGAGTGACTAAGAGGGTGACGTACACTGACTCCAGGGGTAGACGGAGGACTGTGGTTTACGATGATTGACGGACGAATGGTACCAGGCGTTGGTTTGGAGTTTTCGGAGTAATGCTGATGATGTTACGCTGTATGGTTTGACTTGTTTGTAGGCTGTACTTATGAGACACTGATTTCGGATCCTGTACAGTGATGCTTGCGAAGTATCAATTCAGTTGGTTTCGCCCTCCTCCATGACGACCTTCGGGCAATCAATCCTGGAATAGCAGGCCAGCGGCATACTCAACATTCCCACCAGTACTATTGAGTGCTGCGACAGCTTGTTGCTGACTAAAGCCCAGATCCTGCAGCGTCTTCACACTCTCTGCCGGGAAGGGATGTGGCGCAGGTGGGAGTTGTTGCGCAGGAGCGCCCATGCCATACGGCCGGATGGGAATTTGCTGCTGTGATATAGGAGCCGGCAGTGGTGTCCGCAGTACTCTCCCCATGTTCGCCGCCCATTCCCAAGGTCGCTCCGCACCACCAGGAAGAGCATTGAAATACTCCCAGCCCATCACGCCTCCAAAATTTGGGTAACGAGCTCGAAGCGTGCGAAGGACACTCTCCATGTCCGGCCAAGGCACATGTCCAGCGCCGTTGGCGGGGTTTGTGACGAGGCCCATTACGACTTTGTCTGCTCGCCAACCAAGTCCGATGATGGCGTCGTACCAGGATGTAGTCGAAGGGTCGCCCCATCCGCAGTAGAATTGTGTGTTGTACCAAGCGATCTCATGGCCTCGCATTTGCTCGAGCAACCTATACTCGATGGGTCCGGAAAGATGAGGTTGGTTTGGCAAAAGTGCTGTAGCCACAGGTGCAAGCGTGATCAAGAAACTGGGTCCAAAGTCTGCTCGCAATCGATCGATGAGTCTGATGACTCCAGGCAACGAAGTAGGCTCTTCTATATCGAGGTCGAGACCGTCGAAGTTGTGCTTCCGAAGTATGTCTCGTAGCGGCACATAGTGAGCCTCGAACCGTTCCAGATCAGCTCCGTCAAGACGTTCATACGAGCCCTTTGCGGCACCACCAAGCATAGCCAGGACTTTCACACCGCTGGCTTGCAGCCAGCCCATCTCTCCGTAGAGGGTGGCAAACTTTTCGTCATCAGGATGGTCATCGTTCAGTGTGATGTTTCCGGGGCCTTCGTTCAGATGTATTGCGGCTACGATGACGTGTGTCACGCCGGTGTTGTTGGTTATGAGTGGGAGTAGCGAGACTGGTGGTCCGCCGTTAGGGCCATGGTGAGTCTGGTGGTAGACGACGACTTTGGGTCCTTGTCCGAGGGGGAGAAGGTTGTTGGCCTGGTTGGTCATGGTCAGTTGTTGAACACCGTGGCGAGCTTGAAAGGCAACGGTGCCAACAGGCAAGATTGGGGACCCACTTTGCACGACTGGGAAGGTGCGGCGATGCCCGGCTTGTGAATTGGGAGGAAGGAGTTGTCGCCTTTCCTTCTTCTGTTGTTCACTTGACGTCTATGTACACTTTCATGCATCTATCTCGTTATCAATCTCCGGATCCTTAGGTTTTGTGACCAGCCGATGGACTTGGGTTGTTCCAATGGAGAGACATCATCAGTATCACGTGACCTGGTCCAGCAATGAACATATCGAGCCGCCACATGACTTGAATTCAAGTAGCAAGGCCTTCGAGCATGCAAAAAACACATCAAGAGCCTAGCATCACACCCACAAAGTTGTCCCATCCCCCAAGATCGTAGACATTCTCCACTTCATCCAAACTCCAGATCCTCCGCCACAAATCCTCCTGACCTTTCGGTGGCCTCCCATTGTTAGTTCTGACAACGATCTGATCGCTGTCGACCGGCCATTCGACGTCCGGGTCCTCTTCTGCGCCCGCCAACAACCCCAAATCAGCTCCCAACTGAACATTTGCCGCGGCGCCTGCGGCGTCGGTGTTGCTCGCTTGCACCTCTCTACATTTCATCGTGTGAGCACGGATGGCAGCGCGAGATGAGATGAAGACGAATCCGTCCGCCATGTCGTCGCGCCAATCGGCCCACTTCTGGCTCTCGTTCGTCGTCATGCCGGCCCAGATTAGATAGCAGTGGTAAGCGAAGAGGCCCAGCGGCAGGAAAGCCGTGGAGACAGCAAGCATTCCCACGCCAGCGATTGAGAGACCACCAGCGTTGACCGCTCGCACGGCAGCATCGCCCATGTGGCGAAAGTGCGCGGACGTGAAGAACGCTGGCCCTGCTGGGGTGTGAAGGTGTAGGCGTAGAATGTTCCAGCTTAGGAACGCGCCGTAGAATTCTAGAATGCTAAGGCTGATTAACAAAAGGAGGAACCAGCGGTAGTTTCCTTGGCCTAGGCAGTTGTTGACCCAGGGACAGTGGTGATCGGATTTGGCGACGCAGGTATTGCAGAGGGAGCAGTGCTTGCTTCGGGCAGGCTTGGAGATGTTGCAAGTGCGGCATGTCTTGGCCGGTCGGTAGAGGATGTGGTCGTAGGGGTATTGATGTGGGTGTCTGGTCTGGGGGCCGAGATAATGAGCATTGTGGGTGACGGAGAGATAGGTGAATATGTATGGCAAGGCGACGAGTATTGGCGTAGGTAGCAGTAGTGATGTCGAAAGGTATCTGGCACCATGATATAGGAATAGTACGACACTTCCCGTCAGGACAGCGAGGTAGAGGATCTAAGGAGTGGTCAGGTAAATGTTCCCTTGGTTCGTCCGGACCCGAGTGAGAGTAGTCAGAAGGCATACCAATACTATGGGATTTTTCTGGTAGAAGAGATAGTGACCGAGCTTCTTTCCTCTTGAAGATAGCTTGCCTCCGGTTGCCCTTCTATCGACCGCTTTGATTGCATTTGGTAGATGGAGACATAGTGCTCTTTGTAGCCAGCCAATAGGTGTTTTCCGCAGTTGAGGTAGTTGGCCGAAAAGAGCAACGAAAGTTATGAGAGAGATGACGAGGATGCCAATGAGAATCTTTCGTATTACTGCCATGTCTTGCTATTCGCCTTTCTCATGTCAGTGTTGTGGCGTGGAGGAGGTGAGTGAAGTTCACGTTCAAGTTTGGTAGAGGCAATTGCTGCTCGACCAATCGACGCAGTTGGTATTGTAATAGCAACACTTGCGACGCATTTTGGAGAATGCATAGATATCCATCTCCTTCCGCTCTTCTGACCTACTTGTCCTTCCATCAAAACATCTCACGTTTATTGATTTTCCATTACTCAATCCACCCATCGCTTCTCTCGTGGCCGCGCGCGGCTTTTCGCGTGTCGTGGGGACGGCTTCAGCTTCAATCCAATCCAACTCCGACTTCCACTCCCACTCCAGCAGAGAGAAACACCTCACCACCCAAACATCTCGATATTGCAGCACCATGGCGACCAAAGGAGTCGTCATCGCTGACGCGACCGACGCGACACCGACCATCGGCGAGCTCTTCCAAGGCAAAAGCTTTCTGGTCCAGCAACGCGTACCTCAGCGCAACAGCTTCCTCGAGCGCATCAGAGCAAATGGCGGCCGCATTGTTAGACTGGAGCTACAAGCAGACTATATCATCGCAGACCACATGCGAAAGGACTGCCCGCCTACCAGTCTAAGCTACACCTTCGTCGAAGCCGCCATTCGCAATGGCGCTATTCCGGACCCAAACGACCATCGCGCAGGACCCGCGCCTGGCGCTATTCGTGCGATTGGAAGCTCCACGGTCCCGGCAAAAGCTACGAGGACACCCTTCACTCCGCAGGATGATCGCGACGTGTGCAATTGGGTGCACAAGTGCCAACAGGAAGGCCAGGCCATTAAAGGATACGAGATCTACAAACAGCTCGAGGCTATCAACCCGAGACACACTTTTCAGTCGTGGAGGGATCGCTATCTCAAGAAGCTCATGAACAACCCCCCACAGGGCGTTGCAGCCTTGCAGGCACCGACACTCCTGCCACCGCCAATCCAAGCGCCCGCACCTCGCATACCGACTGTGGATGGAGCTGCTGAAAGCCGAGCGCTAGCTGATGGCGAGGACGAGCAAGATCAAGGGAACGGTCAAAAGGGAGACGAGGAGGCTGCAGAGGAGTCTGAGCCAGAAGGCACTTTGAAGGAGGACATTGCTTTCTTGGAGGAAAACATACAGGACATATTGGACGTCCCGGCCGACGACCACCGCGTGATGTGGGAGTCTTTGGCCGACATGCCGCAATGCCAGCATCTCACCGCGGTGGAGTGGCAGCGTTTGTACGAGGACAGAGTTTTGCCCGCCTACGAGGCGAAGAAGAAGCGAGAGAACGCTTCGCCGTCGAAACAGAAAGCTCGGTCAGTCGCCCCAGAGCCGTCGCGGTCGCGAGAGCCGCCAAGGACTCCCAGTCAGGCTATGCCGTCGAGAGGACCGGCTCGATTGATCAGCCCTGAACTGCTACAGGACGATGAGCAGTTTACTCCTGAACCGCCGCAAGAGGAAGAGCCACCAACAACTCCAGAGCTGGTGGCGAGAAAGCTGAGAGCCGCTCAAAAAAACAACGCTACGTCTTCAAAACGGGAAGCTCGATTGGCGACCCCTGAACCGCCACAGGCCGATAAGCCGCTCACAACTCCAGAATTTATCGCCATGAAGCTACAAGCCGCCGGAGCGAATCAGGCTCTGCCATCAGCCACTCGAAAGCGAAGCCGCGAAGCATCGACCCCGCGACCCAATGTTGGACGCAAGCGTGCTAAAGCGGATGATACAGACTCATACACGAATGAGGAGCCTGCCAATGGGCGGTTAGCTACTGCAGACACGGGCTTACCCAAGACCGCTGTGTCGATGGCCAACCTAGGCGAAGACACGGAGATGGAGAACGGAAAGCACGTTGCAAATCGGTTGATGCCCAGTGAGGACGTCTTACCGACCTCGGAGTTGAACCGTGCGGCGAAAGCTCAATTGATAGCTGAAGCCGCTCAACGGGGCGATGAGTCTGCTACAGGAGTAAATGGTACTGCAACGCAGCTGGACGATGCTACCACGCCGAAGCCAAGAGTGAAGGCCATCTCTTTGATTGACCAAGCGGATTCACAAGAGGCGGGCATCATATCCCCTAGCAACATTGATAGTCCCGCCGAAGTCGGTGTCTTGGACGAAGTACTTCCAGCGCAAGGTCTCCAATTGACCGAGGAGAATCTGGCCAGCCAGCAAGCAGAACACGGCGTCAAGCCAACACGAGCTGTCGATTTACGCGAGGACGACAAAGACTTGGAGGGCTATGCGACGTACTTGCAAAAACTCTTGGTCAAGCAAGAGAGTGCGGAGATTGCCAAAAGATCCAACAAGGCCCAAGACAATGGTCAAGGAAACGCCGAACTCGATCCTGAGCTGGAGTCAGATCGAGAATTGAGTCCTGAAGATGTACAGCAGATTGCAGCGGCGAATGGTGACTTTGATTTCGCGGACAGCGCCGATAAGAACGGAGCAGACGGTGTTGGAGTCTCTGCCAATGCAAGCCAAGACGTCGACATGGAAGGAAACATCGATCTCAGCCTGGCCGAACCAGAGGGTGGCTTCAACTTCTCTTCTCAAGAAGTGGACGGCCAGCAGAAGCCCGACCAAAACCAGTGGGAGCCGCGGAGTGTGCCCAAGATCAACCAGACGCATGCTGAGATCGTCATCAGTTCCAACTCAGCCTCGCGGGACACCTCTGATTCCCCCGAGGCTGAGCAGACAGCGAATGCACCGGCCAGGGCATCCGCTCAAGCCGCTCTCGATACCCAGGACTTGTACGCGGCTGGCGCACAGCAGCAGCCAGACTTCAGTTTCCCCTTGCCGCCAGAGTTTGACAGCCAGGTATCCGACGCCGAGCTCCCTCCCAGCCAACCTCCCACGAAACCCGCTCCGGTCAAGCAGCAGCAGCAGCAGCAGCAGCCGAAGCGGCAGTCAACCCGCAAACCCGCCTCCAAACCAGCAACCCCCCAGAAAACCCCCACCCCCTCGACCACACGCGGAAAACTCCCCAAAAGATCCCAACCCCCGAAC
>Ga0265780_10005066_pt1 | contig 16809 bp, 12 predicted proteins | sample P1T30metagenome_FD_192432 | JGI IMG/M metagenome (GOLD analysis project Ga0265780, IMG submission 192432) | Plant litter microbial communities from East Loma Ridge, Irvine, California - P1 T30 | ecosystem: Environmental > Terrestrial > Plant litter > Unclassified | place: USA: California... | reverse complement strand
TGGGGACCATGCCGCCGTTACCGTTGGGCGTTACGCCTGAGGTGCCGATTCGGGGGTCGACATGTTGCAGAACGCCGGCATTGTTGTGATAAGAAGATGGTGATGTGGGTGGGTTTGATGTGGCTGCTGCTGCTGCCAGTGCGGCTACGCCTAGGGAGTGGAGGGAGCGCATTTGGTCGATGTAATGATGAAAGAGCTCGTCGAGCAGTTCGAGTCTACCTCGTAGAGGCGTTTGAAAGACGGGCATTGTTTTCTTTACGTCCTGTGGTATATGAGGAGTTGTTACATCTGAGGATTCATGCATGCAACCGTGATCTGCAGTGCTGATCATCAATGGCGCGAGCGGGGAATGTCGCATTGCGGATCCATCGCGTCTTTCTGGTCTGATGATGCTGATACGAAAAAAACCTGACGTTGATCGGTCTCAATGGTGCAAAGACGAATTACAGGAAGGGTGATCGAGGTGCGGTTTGTGTGAGGTGGCGTGGCGTACATGAGGTTGGTTCACCGTACACAGGATCAACTGATATTGTAGCGAGATTCGAAGCACGAACGAGAAGCGACGAGTATACATTCGGATAGGCTTACAACACACGTAAGCGAACATATCGTTGCATTCCTTTTAACTAGTCAACTGGCTCCTGCTTGATCTCCTTCTCGACGGAATTTGCAACATCGTCCATAGGGGGCGTGCTTTCCTTCTTGACGGAGTCACTCCCACTGGAGCTAGTTGAGAGATTACTCGCCCTTGTCGTCAAAGGCGAAGGGGCTTCAGGAACAGCGTCCGTCATGGACAGCCTGCTCATATGAATGCTGGGCTTCTTCGTCCTCTTGGTGTTGCCAGCAGACGATGCCGAGCTGCCCCTACGCTCACCGCCACGTCGACTCGAAGGTCTTTCCGGATCAGGTCCGGGCGTCATTGATCGCGAAGAAGAGCGAGAGTGTGAATCACTACGCAGCATGCTCTCCCGCCGTCTCTTGTGATGGCTTGATCGATCTGCCGTGAGCTTTTCCTTCAAAGCGATGCGCTCGTGCTCCATTTGACGCCGTGATTTGCCAAAAATCCCTATGCTTTTCCATCCCCTCCAACCAGTGCGCCAGAGCCAGCCGCCTTCTTTCTTTGCGATCTCCTTCTGCTTGGCAGCAACGACTTTCCGCAGATCCGCTCGTCGCGCATTCTCTTTCTCCCAGTACTCCATGCGCCAATTCTCCCAGCCTTCTCGGAAGTCCGGACTGAACGGTTTGGGCAACAATAATAATTTCAGGACATCCCCAGCCGGTGCCAGATCTTCCTCCACCACGCCATGTCTCGCCGCATGCCCGCTCCAGTGCTCTTTCGGTGCCGTAGCCTCAATGTCCTTGGGCACAACCTGGAAGTTTACCCGCTTGCTCTCTCCCCACCATCCAGCGGTGAAATACCCGATCAACTCGCGCAAAAATGACTGCCGTACAATGATGATCTTGAGATTGAACTGTCGGAGACCGCGATTTGTCGTAGATGTGAATTTCCGTGGCCAGCGAATGCCGCGATCGTATAGTCCGGTGAAGTAGACGAGCAATGCTGTCACGACACCACCTCCCCAGGCAAGCTTGTAAATCGTCTCAAGCACCCAGTATACACTTCCGCCCACTCCGGAGCCATCTTCTCGCGGACGGAAGTAGAGCAGGTATGTGAAGGTCAAGACCCAGGCGATCAATGCGGTTAGAAGCAAAAGGTGTAGGCGTAGTCTAGCTCTCAAGCTTAGATACTGTAGTCGGAGAGAGGACTCGAGAATGAGCAGGTTCAGGTAGATCTGCGGCGGGGACGAAGGGTGGCTGTCGCGAGGGTCGGTGGTGATACCGGGTGGGAGGTGTGGTGCGGTTGGCGACGGGTTGTGCGAGCTCGCTTTGGCGGACTGAGCGATCTGGGTTGGTGAGATATTTGGCGGTGGAGCACCTTTGACGAGCTGGTCCAGCTTGGAGTCACCCATGGCGGTGGTCGGCGTGTACACTGGGTCGACTGCCTCGCGACGAGTAGTGCCTAGCTGCTAGGAAGGTTGGAAGACCAGAGTCTGAGTCTGAGGCGACGTTAAGCCGGAGACGCGACTCTGTGTCTAGCATGTGTCTAGTGCTTAGGGTGGTGGAGTGAATGTCTTGACCGCCCAGAGGCAGCAGCACGTGTTGCCGCCCGACACTTCTAGCAGTCCCTCCAAGCGCCCATACCGCCGTCATGCTCTCATAACTCCGGAGAGGTGGGACCGAGGGCGACCTTTCTTTCACACACACCGTATCCGAATGCGACTGCCTGGAGCCGCCACTTACTCATCCTCTTCAGTGAAATAACAAAACCGTGTCTTTCGCCTCTTGCTTGGTACATACAGCTACCTACCTAGTACTCCCTCTCTCTCTCTCTCTCTCTCCCTCATCCATACATACAACACTCCCTCAATCGCCACTCCCGGTGGCGTGTCCCTCCGTCCAACATTCTCCCACTCTCCCTGCGCTCGACCAGCGCATCGCGCCTCGCATTGCCAGTGTCTCTCCGTTCCGTGCTATTCCTCGCCGCCACCCTCCCTCTCTCTACTGTCCAAGCGCACGGCTTTGGCCAGCGACACCAACACACCATGGCCTCCGAGTCATCCCCAGATCTCCATGCCTCCTCGCAGAAGCCTATGCTGGCCCGCCACCGCGATCAGGACGATTCTAGTGCACGCGCTCAACCTCAGAACAAGGGCTACTTTCCTCTCGGCTACAAGGATGGTTTCTCCCAGTGGTGGACGAGTCTTGCTCCTGCCGTGACCGAGAACAAGGTCCTATCCTTTGTACCTTATCTGCAACGCCCACCGACCCACACCCAGACTGGAAGCGCGCCACCTAGCGTAAAAGGTATGCAAATGGATGGCGATGAGCGCTCTCCTAACGATATCGTACGCACGACAAGTATCACCGACCCATATGGACCACGACAGTGGAGTAGCGAAATGGTCCAGTTAGCAGGAAAGGCCAGAGCACTGAACGAGTTCAGTGTTGTCAGACCCGAGGAGAGCGTGGACAACAATCTGGTCATGCTGCACGGTTATGGAGCGGGCTTGGGTTTCTTCTACAAGAACTTCGAGGGTCTGTCAAGGCGACCAAACTGGAAGCTCTACGCTTTGGATTTGCTAGGAATGGGTCGCAGTTCGCGACCTGCGTTCAAGATCAACGCAAAAGAGAAGGAGGACAAGATCAAGGAAGCCGAGAGCTGGTTCGTTGACGCTCTGGAAGAATGGCGGATCAAGCGTGGAATCGAGAAGATGACTCTGCTTGGACACAGTCTGGGTGGATACATGGCAGTTGCATACGCGTTGAAGTACCCTGGACATCTCAACAAGCTCATCCTGGCCTCTCCCGTGGGCATTCCCGAAGATCCATACGCTGTCAACGAAGATCTTCCCGAGCCAGGCCAGAGTAGCATGCAGAATGAATTCACGCAGACCCAAGAAGAGAGCATCGAAGGCGCCAAGGCACCCGACAACAACAACTTCCTCAACGCACGGTCAAAAGCACAAGCCGCGCAGGAAAAATCGAAGCCTCCACCACGAAAGATGCCCAAATGGCTCGTCACACTCTGGGACGCCAACGTATCTCCCTTCTCCCTTGTCCGCTACGCCGGTCCTCTTGGCCCACGCCTCGTCAGCGGCTGGACTTCTCGCCGGTTCTCGCACCTCCCACCCGATGAAGCCCAGGCTCTCCATGACTACAGCTACTCGCTCTTCCGCCAACGCGGCAGTGGCGAATATGTCCTGGCATACGTTCTCGCGCCCGGCGCCTTCGCCCGCAGCCCTCTCATCCGAAGAATCCAAGGCGTCGGCCGCCAATACCTAGAACCTCACCCCAGTCCCACACCCGACGACGCGGCAAAAACGCCCCTCCCCGTCGCCAAAGTCCGCGAAACCGGCGTGCCTGTTGTTCTCATGTATGGCGAGCACGACTGGATGGATGTTGCCGGTGGACACGCTGCGATGGAGAAGATGCTTGCCGAACAGCGCAAGGCACTTGCCAATGCAACTCCCGAGGAAAAGGCGAGGGAGAACGGGCATGCAAAGGTCACCATGATCCGCAAAGCTGGACACCACGTATACCTTGATGGCTGGGAGCAGTTCAACAAGGAGATGCAGGATGAGATGAAGGATGTCGAGGAGAGACAGAAGAGGCTGAGAGCGCTCGAAGGATGAATGAGAATATCTGACTTCGTGTATTTTGGCATAGCGCTGGCGTTTGGGACAGGATTGATACCGATTTCTTTACACTTTCAAATTTCCTATGTCAGCACTATTATAGAATAGACGCCAATCTTGAAGTCATATTCTCATATCATTTAGCGATCGTTGGTCTAACAACGCAATGTACACCATCCTTTCTGCATGCCATTATTATGTACTACAGTCTTTCGAAATTGTCATCATCACAACTTCGCCTCGCGCTCTTTCGACACCTCAATCACGAGCTTGCCAAACTGTTTGCCGGCCTTCATGTCCTCAAACAAGGAGTCAATCCCCTCCAGGTTGTCAAGCCCGCCACTGACCGACCGCGAGACAATCGGCTTGAGATTCTTTTGCTGGACAAACTTGACCATGTCGGCAAACTCCTTGCGCGATCCCATCGTGGATCCACGCACTTCGATGTTCTTGAGCACAGCCGCCATCTGGAAGGGCATGGTGGGTGAAGTGGTCATGCCGTAGATCGAGATGACACCGCCGGGCTGTGAAAGGAATCGTCAGTAAGTTGATTGTAATCTTCACAAACACAGCAAAAAGCAGGGACCAGCAAAACATACCTTGAGCAACCTCGCCCCCTTCTCAACCACATCCCCGCCGGCACCATCGATAATCGCATCCAAGAACTGCCTGTCCTTCGGCAAAATCCCCTTCAGCGTCTTCTCCCATCCCTTCTGCTTGTAATTGATCCCCCCCTTGGCACCCATCCCCTTCGCCCTCTCAATCTTCTCCCCGCTCCCCGACGAAACGTACACATTCGCCCCGGCCGCCACCGCAAACAGCAGAGCCATAATCGCCACCCCGCCGCCAATGCCCGTGATCAAAATGTTCCGGCCGGGCTTGGCGTTCCCGCTCTTGACCATCGTCGCCCTCCACGCCGTCAGACCCGTCAGAGGCAAAGCCGCGGCTTCGATCGAAGAGAGGTGTGCGGGAGCATCTTCCAACTCCCCAGCATCGATAGTGACCGTCTCGCCCAGCGTCCCGAGCGGGTTCATCTTCGTGCCGCCCAGGATCGAGTATCCCGTCGGACTCTCGGGCCCTTCGGGGTCGTCTTTCCAGCCGCTGCCGGGGTTGATTACCACGCGTTTGCCTTGCCATTTCTTGGCTGCTGGGGAGGAGCCGGTGGAGGTTACGATTCCGGTTCCGTCGGCTAGGAGGGGCACGCCGAAGGTTGTCCCCGGGTAGAGGTGTTGGCGCAGGAAGAGGTCGCGGTGGTTGAGGGCTGCGGCTGTGATTTTGACTACGACTTCGTTTTCTTTGGGAGGGGTGTCGGGGATGGTGATTTGGTCGAGGGGGTAGTAGACTTTGCCGGGCTTGCCGTCTATCTTGCGGATGGAGATTGCGCGGACCATTTTTGGGATTGATGTGTGTGTGAGGTTGTTGGACTTACGGGAGGGAGGGAAGGGAATCTTCGTCGAAGAGAGACGACTACATTGGATACAGATCGGTTACAAATCGCTTACGATGTCGCGTAGACGTCACTTTGCCGTACCGAGGTGTTTTGGCAGCTTGAGCTCGACAAGATGGCGTCTGGGGAAGCGGGGCGTCGGTTGTACTATAGAGACCATCCTCAGGCCCGGGCATAGAGAGAGTCACGTGGATCTGGTGTGATTGGAATTCTGTACCGCGTTGATCCTCTCGTGAACCTTAATGCATCACCTCGACATCGAAATCCGAACATTATCAAAAAGCATTGTTCAACACTTCCGGAAAGGTCACAGTACGGAAGTCGCGTACGAGCCTGGAGAAACACTAAAGTCTTCTGCCATTTCGCCAGCGCCTGGGAATAGAAAAAGAAAGAAAAACGAAGTGGTAGGAACGACCGCTTTTGTTAAATCAGAACTCATCATGCGATTCCCAGCGACGCTACTCTGGAGAGTTAGGCATTTCTACCAGACACCTGCTTCAAAAAGCGTTATAAGGTCCCCTTGTCTCCTTGTCAATCCTACCAACCCGATCACCATCCGCCACAAACACGTCCAGCACCGTCGTCTTCGTAATTGCATTATGTCCCTCATCGCGGGGAATGATACTCTCCTGAGACCCGCCGGGGTAGATCTTGCATCTGCCTGAGCCCTTGCTGTCTAGCTCTGTACCCTTGGGATCCGATCTCACGGTACGAAAGGTGTTACGGGTGATGCCACCGTACTGTCCGGTCCGTCTACTTGCGGCGTCGGTATCCCTAACAAACGCAATCTTAAACAAGCTCCTTAAGGTATGAGCACATGCAGCGATCATCGCAAGGCAGATTTCCACCGTCGTCCTGGGAAGCATTGTCAGTACGGGGATTCTTGGCGGAATGGCATCGACTGACCATATAGTGATCTCTGAGCTGTCATACAGGAAATCACCTGCTTTCCCGTAGTCGTCGAGGAAGAGCATTTTGACGATGCCGGCGATGGTGGCGCTGCTTCAACATCAGCGACATTGCAGCGAGACGGTTCGTGGAAGACGTCTCTCACAAGAACCCGAGCGATAGTACAGGGATCACACAAAGCTTTGTTTTCCGAGCCATCTGCACCTTCCATATGAAGATGGTCGGCAGGACTGCAAAGACCAGATCTGTGACGATACTCACGCCTATTGCCTCGTCAGTATACCCGCATGGCGACTCAATACATGAGAACTCACCAGAGTTGAAGAATGCAGCGAACTTGAGACTCGAAGCTCGCATGCAATGGCCTTGGACGTTTCTGTCCCACACCAATGCCAGAGGTTGACATTGCAACATGACAACCACTTGCGAAGGTCAGCCATGGGTCCGATAAGTCCACGACTCGCAAACTTACAGAAATTCGCCACGAATGCAAGTCCTGTGAACGCGATTGTCGCCCAGATGAATTTCTTGAACTTTGCCGAGACGGTCAACCGCAGCAGAAGCATACCGATACTGATCTTTACCAAAGCCAATGCTATCAGGCAGAGCGGTTGTGTGACGAAGTTAAGGTGGAGACCTTCGATGTTGTCTTCGGGTGCAATATCGTCAACATGCCTGCCTGCGCCCAGTTGCACTTGTAGTATGATCAGGATCATTTGCGCAAACATCACCATCTGTCGAGATATCCGGTCAGCGAGCTGGGAGAGACATCGAGCTTAAGCTTGAGTTGAACTCACCGCTGCGACAACGATGATGTAGTCATCTGTCCAGAATCTCTTCGCCTCAGTAGCTCGTACCCAGACACGTGCGGCCACGAAGAGCAGTCCCACGCTGATGAAAGGTACGCACACAGCCAGAATGAGCGGTCCTTTGTTAGTTTCTTCGTCTGCCATTATCGCGAAGGCGTGGTAGCAACAGCGACAGCATCATCCGGTATGGCATCGCTCGCGAACATCCGTACACACTATATCATCCAACAGCCTTGGGATTCGCTGCCAATCCCGCGAGATCCTGCCATACAGCGGCAAAAGGATCACACAGGGCTTCGATACGAACATACTGATCAGTGCGATTGGAGTCCATGATCCTGCCATTCGGCTTGAAGTCCGACTTTCGGAGGGTTGGTCTACGATATTATTATCTCGCTTAACAACTTTTATTGCGCAGATTTCCGGTTCCGATCGGATGTCACTCTGATTTAAGATGGTTCTCGCGAAGATAACTGCAGGTTCGAGGGCTCATTGCTCTGCGGGACATGGGTGTTGGAGTGTTCAACAAGAAATGGGATGCCATTGGCCGTCGATTAGGAAGGATGCATTTATCTCCGCCTAGTGGCTGGAGTGGGTCCTGAATTTTCCCGGACACGACGACTACATACTTCTCTCCCGGTCTTCAACTCCTCCTCTCCACTCCGGGTCTGAGCATGCCCTAGACTCATGGAGGCATGGTTATATATTACCATGTTCGCTTATGCAGCCAAGCCATTTTGTTGGTTAGATCTCCGTTGAAGAGCAACTGCAGGTGGCAAAATCCCAATGGTTAAGATGCATGCGCCAGTTTTACCGGACTACTCTCTTACTGACTGTGTGCTCTCTTTGACATTTCTTCACCACATTTCTGAAACATGAAGCTCTCACACATAGTTTTTGCGGAACTCTGTTGGCCCTTGTTGGCCAATGCATTGCACATTCCCCGGACCGACCAATCTGCAGTGTCGAACCTCACCTCGTCTGCGTACTCAAACGGTCTTTCGTCACTGGAAGAGCGCGAAACCCAGCTGGACGCCCGGAACAGCAAACAGAAATGCACGCTCAAGAACCTCGCAATCCGGAGAGAGTACGGCTCGCTCTCTCGCGATGAGAGACTCGACTACGTGAATGCGGTCCTCTGTCTTCAGAGCCTGCCACCCCGAACCCCGGCAAACGTTTCCTCTGGAGCCAGATCCCGATTCGACGATTTCACTGTCGTACACATCCAGCAGACTCTCGACATCCACTTCTCCGGAGTTTTCCCACCCTGGCACCGCTGGTTCGTCCACTCTTACGAGAAAGCTCTCCGCGAAGAGTGCGGCTACAAAGGCTACCAGCCTTACTGGGACTGGCCAAAGTACGCTCACGCGCCTCAAGATTCTCCGATCTTTGACGGCAGCGACACGAGTCTCGGAGGTAACGGCGAGTTCATCGAGCACGAAGGACCGGTCATTCAGTCGCCAGACGGACAGACGAGCCTGCAACTACCGCCCGGCGTCGGCAGCGGCAACGTCACGACCGGTCCCTTTGCAAACATGACTGTCAACCTTGGCCCTGTAGGCGGGTTGAACAACACAGCTCCCGGCCCTGATGGTGGATTGGGTTACAACCCGCGATCCCTCAAGAGGGACGTTGGACCCGCGCTCAACGAGAGATACGCAAACTACAGCACCGTGTTGAGTGAGTCGTTTTCGAGTTTCTCACTTATTACGGAACTGCCAACTGACTCGACCCCAGACCTCCTCACCAAACCCAACATTCAGCAATACCGTCTCCTGTCCGAGGGCGTCCCTTACACCATCGAAATCGGCCCCCACGGCGGCATCCACTATGTCATCGGCGGCGACCCCGGCGGCGACTTGTTCACTTCTCCCGCCGATCCCGCGTTCTGGGTCCATCACGGCCAGATGGACCGCCTGTGGACTGCGTGGCAGTTGCTCGATCTCAGCGGTGGTCGCTTCAAGGAAGACCAGATGAACGGAGGCGAGTACGGACATGTGACTTGGGCCAACGAGCCGCCTTCGCGCAAAGCTCGTTTCGACGATGTCATTGATATGGGCTATGCTGCCGAGTCGACTACGATCGGGGAGGTGATGAGCACGTTGGATGGGGACTTGTGTTATTTGTATTTGTAGTAGAGAGGGTTCCGGACGGACTTCTAGGGGTGTAGTCGAATGCGAATTATTCAACACAATCTGCTTTCCGGATTTGCCGCGCTGCAAGAGTCATATTTCAAGCTCCCCTCGTCGTGCCCGGCAATCGTCGTCGTTGACACACCGACACTTCAACGACCATAAGCCTCGGTCACGAACCCATCCCACTGCTGCTCAAACTGCCACGCGCTCCTCCCACACCACAGCGGGCCCATTCTCCTCTTGGCACGGAAATCAACGGGCTCAGGAAACAAGTTGAAAAACGTGCCCACGATTGTCTTCCCGCCATCGAACTCGATCTCACCATGGCAGCCTCGTCCAAAACTCAGCCCTCCCCGGTCCAAGTCGCGAGCTCTCCAGCCGAAAGTCAACCGCAGATCGATCGGGTCGTCGTGGTATGCGGCGATGAGGATGACGCCGGATTTCGGGCCAAGTTCGAAGCCGCCCCAGACTTTGCGGGCGACCTCGTCGACGCAGATGGAGATGCGGAGGGTGCCGGTGGTTTCCGGGCGCTGGTACTCGAGCTGGGGGCAGGAGATGTCGTAGATGCCGGTGAGGTAGTGGATTTCTGGGTATTCTTCTGGCGGAGGGGAAGGGGATGGTTCGCGTTTGATCTTGAACTCTTGCTTGAATCGATTGGCTTGAGGGCTGGCTTTTTGTTGATTTTGGCTTCCTGCTTGGCGGCTGTTGGCTTGTTGGTGGTTTCGGTTTGTGGTGCTGCTTCCCTCGCCCGCGGCATCTTGGGCTGCTGTGCAAAAGGCGCTGGAGGAGCAGCCTTGGTTTGTGGAGTGGCCGTTGTCTTGGTGGTGTTCCAATGATTTCTGCTTGTGTTTTCGTTGGAATTGTGATCGACCGTGAGTTCAAGATCGCCGAACTTCATAGTGATCTTGGTTTCCTTACTGGCCGCCGCAAACGTCTCATCTTCGCCGCTCTGGTTTGATTCGTTGCCTGCAGCTGCTGTACCGTCATCAGACTCATCAGACTCACCAGACTCGGTCGCTTTGCCAGCAGCCGCAGAGGATCTGTTCGCCTTTCTAATACTCGCAGCAAACTCCCTCTTCATCGCTGCATCCATATCAACAATATGAGGTGGAATTACCAATCTCCCCTGATTCAAAGCCTGCTGCAAGCGGACTTTGGCTGTGTTCTTGTCTTTGGATCGTTGCAAGCCATAGTGGATGAGCTGTGCTTCGTAGAAATGCGCGACTTGATCCTTGGGCGTCCTGCCGTCGAGGAGAGTCTTGATATCTCCGGGAGAGGCTCGCGGGTGACGCTTCAGGTTGCCGCCAACGTCGACGAGGAGCAGATTGTAGTAGACGAATTCTCCTCGGATGATGGGTGGCGTGTTCGTGTTCATGTCGGACCGGACGGGGAGTGGGTTGGCTTGAGGTCGTCGTGCCCTCAACTTGAAGGACTAGATGGCGATGGAGCGGTGAGGGCGGCTGATCTTTCATCGATGGCAAGATATAGGTTGGTAGGCGGGTGAAATGCGTGTGATGACTCGGAATTTTTTCGATTTTCGTGGTGGCCACACTTACCTATCGACGTGGTGAGGTGCAATGAGCAAAGGCACACCTGGCCTCTTGACATGCTCACGGTTAGCGAACCCCAAAGCCGTGCACACCTGACTTCTACTCATGGTGGTGGCGTGGAGAAAGTGTGAAACAATCCCAATTTCTCATTTGAGTTGTTTCTAAGAAGAAGTGAGTAAGAGTTGGATGTTATATAGCAAGCCAAGCCAAGGGACAGAGAAGGGAAACCCCAACCCTAACCCTGATGTCACTGAACAGCGTCACACGTGGCTGCTCTCAATGCACACAGTACTTGTATTAGTAACTCATCTTGATGTATGTACTTGAATATGATGCAGCTTATCTTTTTGGATGACCAGCAACGTTCCACGGTGGGTATTACTTGGTTCACACTCAAGAGACAGAGGAACTTGGAGCTCGAGCACACCAAGTTGTACGATTGAGCCATGGATATATTTGAACTCTATGCGAAGAGTCGCTTTGTGGTTGAGGCTACCGGTATTCCTTTGGAGACGCTCATACAAGTCACAAAGCGTATGTCGACTGCTTGGCTAGACGAACGATTATCGATCGCACGATACATGTAGGTTGGGTCTGCTACCAAGCCCAACTCCCGCAGAAGGTCCTTGGTCGTATGATGGGTTGATGGCAAAGTGTATCCATAAAAGCACCTCAAGTAGGCCACTCACGATACCGTCATCACTCCAAGAAGCCTTATAACCGTATGTGGATACAAGTGTAGCACACATGGCATATGGTACCTGAGAGGACTGCAATAGATGTACAGTTGCTTGGTTGAGTCGCCCACGAGTCTGTGCGCCTGACATCCGAGAGCCCGGCCTCCGCAATCGAGACACTTTTGCGAGCTGTGAGCTGCCTCGCTCTCTTCATTCCCGTCATCGCCATCAACTCCACCTCTCACTCTTATACCCCCAACACATCTACCATACACAAGATGTTCGCCGCCCGTCAAGTCTCCCAGTCCGTCGTTGGCGCCGTCCAGCGTCGCGCCTTCTCCGCCTCGGCCAGCAACGTAAGTGGACTCGATCCCCAACCACAACGACCATTGAAAACATCCGAGGCGCGTCCGCTGACATTACTTTTGCTATACAGCTTTCCAAGGTTGCCGTCCTCGGTGCCGGCGGTGGAATCGGCCAGCCTCTGTCCCTCCTCCTCAAGCTCAACCCTCGCGTCACTGAGCTCTCCCTCTTCGATATCCGTGGCGCCCCCGGCGTTGCCGCTGATGTCGGTCACGTCAACACTAAGAGCACCGTACGTCCCACAAGCTACAACATCGATACGAGAAGGGCGCAAACTGATAATGAATCGCAATAGGTCACCGGCTACGAGCCTGACTCCGCCAACGGCGGCATCAAGGCTGCCCTCACCGGCGCCGAGATCGTCCTCATTCCCGCTGGTGTTCCCCGCAAGCCTGGCATGACCCGTGATGGTACGTGAAGCTGGTTTCAGAAGAGACGGACACAGAACACAAGACTAACGAGCTTCCAAGACCTGTTCAACACCAACGCCTCCATCGTCCGTGACCTCGCCAAGTCGGTCGCCGAGCACTGCCCCAACGCCAACATCCTGGTCATCTCCAACCCGGTCAACAGCACCGTCCCCATCACCGCCGAGGTTCTGAAGAAGGCCGGTGTCTACAACCCCCGCCGCCTGTTCGGTGTCACCACCCTTGACGTCGTCCGCGCCTCGCGCTTCATCTCCCAGAACAAGGGCACCGACCCTGCCAACGAGAACATCGTTGTCATTGGTGGCCACTCCGGCGAGACCATCGTCCCTCTGCTCAGCCAGAGCGGCCACAACCTCGAGGGCCAAGAGCTTGCCGACTACGTCAAGCGCGTCCAGTTCGGTGGTGACGAGGTCGTCCAGGCCAAGGGCGGTGCTGGCTCTGCCACCCTCTCCATGGCCATGGCCGGTGCCCGCTTCGCCGAGTCCCTCCTCAAGGCTGCCCAGGGCGAGAAGAACGTCATTGAGCCCTCTTACGTTGAGTCCCCTCTGTTCAAGGACCAGGGCGTCACCTTCTTCTCCACCAACGTTGAGCTTGGCCCCAACGGTGTTGAGAAGATCCACGAGATCGGCAAGGTCACCGAGCACGAGCAGAAGCTCGTCGATGTCTGCGTCGGTCAGCTCAAGGGCAACATCGAGAAGGGTGTCAAGTTCGTCGCCGAGAACCCTTAGATTTCAGCTTGAAAGAGCTGGGTGTTGATAGATAGGTTGGTGGTGTTGTAACGAATACAGTAGAGCTTTTTGTAATCTCATGTAGAATTACCAAGGCTTTTCCTGATGCCATGCATTTTTGACGTTGGATGTACTCATGTTCTACTATTCAAGGCTACACAGCTAAAAGACGCCGCGGATGTATTGCGGTCGACGTTGCAATCCACATTTCAATAATTGATCTTTACCAACGTCACGTGCTGAGAACATTTCCATCGGCCTCTTCGGTCCAGGGCAGCCATCAAGCACCGAGGCTGGAAAGATAAATAGTACGGTGGCTTGGTGGTCACGGTACAAGTGCGTGTTGCGCGCGTAACCTAGAGTTAGTTGTAGCCGGTTGTGAGTTAACCGGATGCCGACGGCGACCCACTTCTCTCTTGAGACGCTTCGATCAGCTCACGTGTCCATACAGAAGTGATTAATATTGCAATCGATGACACTTGAAGTTCGCGGCACGAGGTATGTCTCTCCTCTGATGAAGACCATACTCGCAACATACTCCCCCCAAAGGACTGTAATGTGTAAGGGTTAGTAAACGGGGTTGTTCGCAATCTCCACAATAATCACATCTGGGAGCCCCAGAAAAGACAAAAGGTCGAAAGCCGGAGTTGAGTTGGTCGAGGCTTGGTCGAGGCTTGGTGCCGAGCAGAGAGTGACGACGGCGGCACGAGTGACAAGTGCCTCGGTCCAACGGGCAAAGAGAACACAGCTGTGCATGCGGCTCTTTGTCGCGGACAGGCGGCCGGTACACGTCCAAGTACAAGGAGTTTGTGATTTATTTTCTTACTGTACTGGCAACAACACTCTCTTTCCCCCTTTGAACAATTCAATCTGCTGTCTGAGCCTCTTCTCGCGCCTTCAATCGCTTCCAACCCTCCAGAGGCATGTTCGGCGTCCCTGCGCGCAACCGAGCGCTATTCACTGCTGCTGCGACACATACCGCGTTCACTCGGCCTGTCGCCGGCTACCGAGGATCTTTTATCAGAGCTGTCAAAGGTGTACGTGACTCTTCCCTTCTTCATACTTGTTCCTCTGTCACTCGTCGTACTGCTTGAACACTTGCTCTGCCTCGACTATACCATCCGCTTACACTAGAGACCACAGTCCGCCGTCACCATGGCACCACAACAGAAGAGGAAGCAGAGCAGTCTGCCTGCTGGTAAGTTCCATCACATGACAAGACTACCTTCAGCCGGTTGAGGCTGACGGCTTTGCCAGGATACAAGGAGGACCACAGCAAAGGAGCCATGCTCAGATTCGAGGAGAACCTACCCCGGCTCCCCGTGCCAACTCTCGAAGAGACCTCAAAACGATACCTCAAGTCTGTCCGCGCCCTGTTGAGCGACACCGAGTACCAGCGTACGAAAAAGGCCGTCGAGGACTTCATCTCTCCCAACGGTCTCGGCCCCGAGCTGCAAAAGAGACTCGAAGCAAGAGCAGGCCAGCCTGAGATCAAGAACTGGCTTTCAGAATGGTGGAACCAAGCCGCATACCTGGCCTACCGCGACCCAATCGTCCCATACGTCTCATACTTTTACAGCCACCGTGACGACAGGAAACGAAGGGATCCCGTCAAGCGTGCTGCCGCCATCTCTTTCGCCGTGCTTGATTTCGCAAAGCAGGTCAACGAGGGCTCGTTGGAGCCCGAGTACATGAAGAAGCTCCCCATCGCCATGAGCTCATTCGAATACATGTTCAACTGCTGTCGTATCCCTCTTAAGCCCGCCGATGAGCCGAAGAAGTACGACTACAAGCAGAACGCCCACATCCTGGTCATCCGCAAGAACTCTTTCTACAAGCTTCCATACGAGGTCAACGGCCGTCAGCTTAATGTTGCTGAGCTCGAGGAGCAGTTCCGCCGAATCTACACAGCCGCTGAGAAGGGCCCTGCCGTCGGTGTCTTGACCACGGAGAACCGTGACAACTGGACCGACGCGCGCGAACGTCTGATCAAGACCAACCCGTCCAATGAAGCTGCCCTCGAGCAGATTCAAGCCGCCTCGTTCGTTGTCTGTCTCGACGATGCAGCACCCATCACTCTCCACGAGCGCGCTCGCCAGTACTGGCACGGTGACGGTAGCAACCGCTGGTTCGACAAGCCCCTCCAATTCATCATCAACGAGAACGGTACCTCTGGCTTCAACGGCGAGCACAGCATGATGGACGGCACACCCACCCACCGCCTCAACGACTACGTCAACATGTGCATCTTCAACAACAAGCTTGACTTTGACGCCACCGAAGTGCGCTCCGACCTTCCTCCTCCCACTCCCATCAAGTTCCAGCTCTCCTCCGAAAACCTTGAGGACATCAGCACCGCCGCCTCTAACCACGTCAAGCTCATGTCTCAGCACGATCTCCGCGTCGAAGCTTACCAAGGCTACGGCAAGGGTATGATGAAGAAGTTCAAGTGCTCCCCCGACGCCTACGTGCAGATGATCATCCAGCTCGCATACTACAAGTTCTACGGCAAGAACCGCCCAACCTACGAATCCGCCGCCACACGCCGCTTCCAGGAGGGCCGCACAGAGACTTGCCGCACCGTTTCGGAGGAGAGTGTTGCATTCTGCACTGCCATGCAGCACCCTCTCAGCACCGCCGAGGAGTGCCGCGACCTGTTCCTGAAGGCTATCAACGGCCACGTCGCTTATATCAGCGACGCCAGCGACGGCAAGGGCGTCGACAGGCACCTGTTCGGTCTGAAGAAGCTGCTCAAGGAAGGCGAGGACGTGCCCGAGCTCTACAAGGATCCGGCCTACACATACTCCAGCACCTGGTTCATTTCTTCTTCGCAATTGAGCTCTGAATACTACAACGGTTACGGCTGGTCCCAAGTCGTAGATGACGGTTGGGGGTGAGTTTTTGCCCACATTTCCTCGTATTTGCCGAGTTATTTTTTACTGACTTTTTATTCTTTTCCGCAGAATCGCCTACATGATCAACGAGAACAGCGTCCAGTTCAACATCGTCAGCAAGCACCTTGGCTGCGAGCGCATGGCCTTCTTCCTCAACGAGGCCGCTGGTGATATTAGAGACATGATGAACGCTACCATGCCCAAGGACAAGGCGAAGTTGTAGATGCGATAGATAGTTCGAGAACAAAGAGCTGGATCTTACTTGTATGAAGATGGTGTTACGATGATGGTATAAACATTTTTCCTCTGAATCCGGCCACGAAGTCCGAACGAGATAGGTATGATGTCTTGCATTTAACAGCGCTGTGAATGATGCTACGTGTAACTATATTCGAGCAATGGTTAGGCTCTGCCTGTAGACGTAGCTGCAATGACCGTGTATCTGATGTTAGGCTTTTCAAGTAGATCTCTATCGGACATGTGCGGATCTTATCCGTGATTTGGCGGACTGGTCGGTATCGTCCACCGTACTAAATCTGACGAAGCTTTGGGACATGCAACTACATGCTGTGCTGCTCTTCTTCCATGGTATGGTATGAGATATGCATATGCGGTACGCGTCGTCACTGAAACCATTGCTCATCTCGTCTGCATCCACGAAAGCCAGTGTCGT
>Ga0265780_10005065_pt1 | contig 16811 bp, 16 predicted proteins | sample P1T30metagenome_FD_192432 | JGI IMG/M metagenome (GOLD analysis project Ga0265780, IMG submission 192432) | Plant litter microbial communities from East Loma Ridge, Irvine, California - P1 T30 | ecosystem: Environmental > Terrestrial > Plant litter > Unclassified | place: USA: California... | reverse complement strand
GCAAGAGGTTATACTCCATGCAACAAGAGATACAATCGTGAGGATAGTACTATACTATCCGAACTATATATACGGTCCACGGGACTCAGGGTCCAGTGATAAGGGATTAAAGATTGGGGTCATGACAGTCGCCTCCTTCTAAGCATCAACGTCCTCGTTGAGCTGTAGTGAAGCTCCGTACATGCATCCCACGCATCTCGTCAGCCTCATTGCCTGGCAACGGTGGCGCCGTCGGCCATCGGGCACTCCAAGTGCCTGGCCAAAGCTTCCTTTGAAGTTGAGCTCGGACCTCTTCGGTTGGTTCATATATAAAGGGAGTCCTTTCCAGATTCCTTTCTCTTTCGACTTTCTACCTTTATAGGTTTCTGAGACGTAACTCCAGTTTTTCTGTTATCAAGCTCCAGCCCGACGAAGATACGCCCCAGCTCTTTGAACTTTCGCTCCGCCCTCCTGTTCCTTCATTTCATTCACTATGGCCGTCACCCCGTTTCTAGGAGTGAAGTCCCAGGGATATGTTCCCCCCCAGCACCCTCGTAAGTGATTCTGGTATCTCCAGATTTCTGGAGCTGATCTGCAGCCGCCCTGGGTGCGATTGTTACTGTTCTGTCACGAGGGAGATTGTTATATATGCATGTACATTGTTATCGTCGCTGCCGGAAGCAACTGAGTGTATAGAAGACATCGCCACATGTATGACATTGATCTGAACGGCCGGCTCTGCTGGGTCAAAAGGAACATTCAAGCCAGACCGGAGCAGATCACGACCGCAAAATAATGTTCCTGATATTTAGCCTTCGTGAACGCAACGCTTCCGGAATTTGCGGACTATAGTCAAAGTCGAAGAACCACGTCCTCTTTGATTGATGAGATGGAGAGATGCATGCAAATCTCCGTATCTATGACTTCTATTTCGTGTATATCTATCTGTATATACCCCAAAATGATGATACCTAGGCGGTACGACTAGGAACTCGGGTGTTGTCCCCGGACAGACTGCTGCCGCTTCCACTATCATTTCGGTGACCGATACCAGTGTTTCCCTCTCGTCCAAAGTCCTTGGGGTGTGTTGGGGGTAGAGTGGTATCGGGTTCACCCTGGTTGACCTCAGCGCCGTAAGCGTCAGCACCCTCTGGGTGCTCGGCGCCACCGTGAATGTCGTATCGGTCCGTCATCACCTGAACTTGGTGGTCTGTCAACTTTGGTAATTCCTTTGCGATGATGGTAGGTCGTCGCTTCATGATGTGAGCGTGAGCGAACAAAACATCTAGTTCCTCTGGATAAGTCAGCGACGTTTCTCGAAGAAGAGGATTAAAAGACTTACCTAGAGTTCGACCGGCAGTCTCGGGGTAGAAGAAGTAGATGACGGGCAAGAAGATCATGTTGGCGAGAGCGAATAGCAAGAAAGTGTACTCGTTGATCGAGGCAGTCATGGTCGGTAGAACCTGGACGACCAAGAAGTTGGAGAGCCAGTTGGTCATCGTAGAGATAGCGTTGGCTTCGGTTCGGACGGCCATCGAGTTGAGCTCGGCAGGGTACAACCAAGGCAAGGGGAGCCAAGTAGCACCGAAGAATGAGATGAAGAGGAAGAGACCGACGGCGGCACCCTTGGCGTTCTGAGCACCACCAGCGTTCAAACAGGCGAAGACGATGAACATGGAGGCACCCTGACCGAAAGTACCGATCAAGAAGAGCTTTCTTCGACCGACCCTCTCAACGAGCAAGAAGGAGGTCAAGGCGAAACAAGCGTAGACGACAGACAAGACACCACCGAGGATGAGGGGTAGTCGACCAGTGAGACCGATAGAGTCCTCGAAGAGAATGGTAGAGTAGTAAATAACGGCGTTACATCCACCGAGTTGTTGGAAAAGTTGGGTAGAAGCACCGACAAGAGCTCGTCGAAGATGTTGGTTCTTTCCACCTTTGAGGATATCAGATTTTCGGGCAGCCCTCTGAGAATCCATGGCGGCGATAGCGTCAGACATCTTGTTCTTCTCAGAGATGGCCTTGGGGTCATCGAAAGCGACACCTTCGAGGGCAGCGACGACTCGCTGAGCTTCGTGGTCTCGACCGTGAGCCATCAACCATCGAGGGGACTCGGGTAGAACCATGACACCACCAATGAGGATCATGGCGAAGAAGATCTGGAAAGCGATAGGGAATCGCCAGTTGACCGAAGAGTCGGTGTACGAGAGACCAAAGTCGAGCCAGTAGGCAATAACGGTACCGACAGCGACAGTGGAGGCTTCGATACAGATCAAGAAACCTCGGTTGTGGGCTTTGGAAGACTCAGCGACCCATGAAGGAATGGTGGCAGTGTTGGCACCGTTTCCGAGACCGGTAATGACTCGACCGATGATAAATTGAACGAAACCACCGACATTTCCTCGGGGTTCTCCTGGACCGAAAGCAGTGACGGTAATGATGGTACCGGCGATCATGACCCAACCACCACCGAGCATCATCTTACGTCGACCGAATCGTTCACCAACGAAGTAGGCGCAAAGAGCACCGAAGAAACAACCGACTTCGTAACAGGCGGTGACGGATCCTCGAACGGTACCGGCGTGAACATCGTTCTTGTCGGCTTGTCGAGTAGCTGGGAATTCATTGTTAAAAGTCTCGGCACCAATGATACCAGACATCAAACCTGACTATTAGTATTTGTCAAGCCGATTTATGCCCATGCCGGCAAAGACTCACCTTGATCATAACCGAAAAGAGAGAAACCGACAGTTGCGGTAAAGACGATAGCCGTCAATAGTCTGTTGCCATTAAATCCACCGAAGGTGACGGGCTCGCCAGAGACGAAAGCTTTTTCGTCCTGAACGGCCTGTTCACGCTTCTTGTTTCCAAAGCCGAACATGTTGTTGTCGAAATATGAGGGAAGTGAACTATCGATACAGTATTATTATTATAGAGTGGAACGCCTTTTATCAAGACGTATTGACGTGAAAAGAAAACTTGACAAACGGAAGAGCCGTGTTGACAAAACCACCGTTTATATATCTACCGACACTTGACCCTATAGGCAATCGAGGATTTTAACCACTGAAGCAAAAGACCCCACTTTGGGGTACACCCTGACGAATCCTGCCTGTCTCGCGTCTTGCGACGTTTCGTCCTCCGCCTCCCGTTATTGCTCCACAGATTCGGATACGGATACATTTCCCCTTGTCATGAAAATCTTCGCGGCTTTGGACGTCACCCCACGTCTCATGTCATCTCGTCGTGTGGTTTCGTTTAGCATATTTTGGAATTTGTCCCAGGATCATGATGTATCGGTGGCGTGAGAGATCGTACCAGACCGGGCATAGAGAGAGGGCGCGGTGTCAAGTTTGCCGGCGGTGGTGGGAGGAACAGCCGATATGACCGAGGTGTTACTTGCTCTGTTCTTTCGCCGCCCAGACATCTTTTAGTTCTTTTAATAACCTAGTTAGCGATGGGATTTGATCGGAGAATAAAGAAGAAAAGTGACGTTGATGGCTGACTTCCCTTTAATAACCGCCACTGCCGCTCAGGAATCGCCGGTATCACCGACTATTACCCCTGAACGTCATTGTCGCTGCATGGGAATATTCAAATTTTCAAACAACACAAGCCGGTCCAAATAGAACAACATGCTTGGCATCAGTTTCATCCTCACGCGGTCGTCTGATACAACCGAGCCACGGCCGTGGGCATTGGGAATGGGGTAGACATCTCGGACCGATGTCCCGCTTTGAGGGCCTCGAGGACCCGTCTGCCCATCAGTTATCGTCTCGACTTCTAGCTCTTGAGCTCCTCGTCGCTCCGCGCGACTGCGTGTTTCCATCCTTCTGAACATACGATATACAGCACCCCGGGACACAGAACTCTCTACAAAACAGGGTGTTGTTCGGGCACGTGACTCGATATTAATAACCGGCGTCACAGTGCCAACCTCAAAGCTCCTGAGTGTGTGAGACTTGCTGACCGAAGATAGTCCTGTTTTCGTTGACTGTCTATACATCTCGATGCCATCTGCTCTGTGAAAGACGCTTCTAGTTGGAAGAATAATGATATGCAGACTAACCTTACTACAGCTCGACTTGTATCGGGAACATCCGATGTCCGATCATGTGCTGGTATCTGACGTCATTAGTCGATCAATTGTTGATATTCAGACTACGACTGGACTGCTACAGAGACATCTACTAGACATACTTTGTATGCTCATATTCAGACGCTCACTAAGACCACTACTCAGATCACTAGCACCTCGTATGCCTCAGCTCACGCTTTCATTCGATTCGCCCACCAAGAAACTGTCATTATCACCCAACAAGCCGAAACAATCCCACCTGACAATCTCTTCCAAAGGCCAACAACCGGATTTACGGAGATTACACCACGAAGAAGAAGATATGGCTGCTGCTTCTAAATCACGAGCCAAGGCTCAAGCGGAAGGAAAGAAGGTTCCGATCCACGATGAGAATGATATGGGGGATGCTGCTTTTGATGGAGAAGCAGGAGATGGGGAAGGTGGGAAGGGAAAAAGCGAGGTGAAAGATGAAGGGAGAGCCAAGGGGGTTCCGACAAATAAGAAGCGCAGTCGGAGTCCTGAGGGTGGAGGAGTGGCTGGGAGAGATAGCAAAAAGTCAAAGAATGCCTACGAGATCAGTTCGTCACCTCCTTTTTTGGTGTTGCCGCGATCACTGATTGTTAGAGGGCAAGATCGCTACAGCTGAAGACGCTGCTCGCGTCGATGCCGATCCACCTCTTGACCAGCTCATGCGATTATTGAAGGAGAAGGCGCCAAAGGTGGAAAATGGGGAATCGGTAGTCTATTGGATGAGGATGAACGATATGCGTTGTACGTCCCTTCTATCGAAAGGTCAAAGCTAAATGTGACAGTGGAAGACAACACGGCATTGTCAAAGGCTTCCAAATTAGCAAAGGAGCTCTCGATACCACTCGTTGCGCTCTTTGTGCTATCGCCAGGAGACTACAAATGGCACGATAGGAGTTCCAAGCGAATAGACTTTATGCTCCGTAATCTCCGTTATCTCAAGGTGAGTACTCTTCACATAAACATCGACGAACAAGTTGACAAGTAGGGCAAATTCGACGAATTGAATGTCCCATTACATATTGTCTCTTACGATCGACGGTTATCAATTCCTCGTAAACTCGTCACCGAGGTTTTTACCGAATTAAAGACAACACACGTCTTTGCTAATATCGAATACGAGGTCGATGAGCTCAGGAGGGATATTGCGACAGTAAGAATGGGAAGGGAGAAGGGATTGGACGTTCAATGTGTTCATGATCGTTTGGTTGTTCCTCCTGGGCGAATCACTTCTCAGGCGGGCAAACCTATGTCTGTTTTTAGGTATGTTCATCTCATCATCACACAGAACAAATCACTGATGGTCAGTCCTTGGCAGCGAGGTTCGTTGACACACACCTATGAAACGAGTTTGTATACTGATCATTAGCATGGGCTCGATTGCTGGATAAAGAACCGGAATTACTCGACATGTCGCCCCTTCCCGAATCAAACGATGCTTCGGTAAGGAAACACGAGACTTTCGGAAAACTATTCGAGGCCACTCCAGTTCCAGATCATCTGGAGGGTTACGAAGTGAATGACCCAGAAAAGGTCCATGAAGTATGGCCAGAGGGAACTGAGAATGCCAAAGAGGTAGGCGATGCCTTTCGCCTCCCTCAATAACCGAAAATCTGACTGGTAGATTCTAAAACGATTCCTATATACCAAAACTCGAAAAGAGCAATTCAAATTCGTTTCGCCCCTAACAGATGGCGCTGTTGAGGACAAGAAGGATTCTAGAATACAAGAATATACTACTGGCCGGAACCTCGTTGGAGGGGATTACAGCTCAAAGCTCAGTCCTTATTTGACCAGTGGGATCTTATCGGGGAGGATGGTCTGTAACGAAGCAAAGAAGGTTGGCCAAGGGGGTAAACTTGAGAGTGGGAGGGATACTGGTGTAGGCATGTGGGTCCAGGAGGTACGTTCTTCCCTTGCCTCTTGAGCTCAGTCACTTATGATTTCAGGTGTCATGGCGAGACTTCTATAATCACGTCATGGCCACCTGGCCACGAACGTCAATGGGCAGACCTTTCCTCGAGAAGTTCGCCGATGTTCAATGGGAAGTCAATGAGGAGCATTTGCAACTTTGGAAAGATGGAAAAACGGGCTATCCGATCGTAGATGCTGCTATGAGGGCATGTAAAGTTAGGGGATGGATGGAGAATAGGGTCAGGATGGTTGCTGCTTGTTTCCTCGTCAAGGATCTTATGCTCGATTGGCGTGAGTCCATCTGCCCTTCCTTCGCAATCCGACGAGATCTGACTGATGAATAGGACTAGGGGAGAAATATTTCATGGAGAGTTTCATTGATGGTGATTTAGCTGCTAATAATGGTGGATGGCAATGGACAGCTAGTACCGGAACAGATCCTCAACCATACTTCGTATATCCTCCCCCTTTCCTTTAGAACAAGCTGACCCCTCGTAGCGAATCTTCAATACAATCACTCAATCTGAGAAATGTGATCCCAACGGCGATTATATTCGATATTGGGTACCCGAACTCAAGAACCTAAAAGGAAAAGCAATCCATGATCCTTATCACAATATGCCCAAAAACGAATTCAAGAAATTGGGGTATCCGGAACCTATTGTTGATCACAAGACTGCTCGATTGAGGGCATTGTTTAGGTATAAGAATGTAGGTGAGAAGGAGGAAGGTGCTTGATTCTAGGGCTCCATGTAACTTCCGTGCATGTATCAGCAATTTCATAACAATTTCATATCAACCGCCCCTATAACTAAGCTAGCCATTTGGGTCGTGCAATTATAGAAGGTTCTGATATTTTCGGATAAACGGTGACTAATAACCGGAAATGTCAATCAAGGGAAGGTAAGGTGTTACTTGGATATCTATATCTATTCTATATACCATCAATATGCCTGCTCTACCTACTCAGAACAAGAGGGTCGTACTCGCCGAGAGACCTGATAGAGGACCTATCACTGAAAAGACTTTTAAGCTGGAGACAGCCAAGGTTGAGAATTTGCAAGATGGACAGATTATGGTCAAAGTCTTGTATACCAGTATCGTAAGTTCTGTCTCCAGTGGGGGTGTAGTCCGCCGACAGCTACGGGGACATGATCCATGGGGCTTTGTGAGAAGGATACAATGGCTATTGGAAGGCTTGAGGGACCGAGAAGGAAGAGGGCGTTGGATAAAAGCTGATCTACAGGACCCAACCATGAGGAACTGGTTAAATGCAGCACGATCATACATGCGCCCAATCGATATCGGAGAACCAATGCGAGCAGCTGGTATTGGAAGAGTCGTCGACTCTAAATCAAAGACAATCGCCGTTGGGGATCTAGTGAGTGAGATCCTTCAATTGATCCGGACGGTACTGAGATATAGGTGTATGGAACTCTTAATTGGCAGGAATATTGGGTTGGGGGAGATGATAAAGTTGAGCGAAGGGAGTGAGTCTTTCTCTTATTTATCTGCTGTTCCCTGCTATCAGTCTTGCTCTGGCGGCTCTTCTTATTCACCTTTTCTTGCACGCGACCATTGCGTGCAGTACAAAGACAGAAACAGATACTAATATGTAGACGACCAAAGGGAGGAGAAGATATCGATCATCTAGGTCTCCTTGGAACATCCGGTATGTCCCATCTCCACTTCTCTATATCCGATCCAGCTCATGAATAGGGCTCACTGCTTACTTCGTACGTACACTACTGCATGACCAGCAAGCTCCAGCTCCAGCCGGCCAGTCTTGGCCTTGAGCCTGAGCTGATGTGAAGGGAATGTTTGATGTTGGGCGATTGAAGGATGGAGATACTGTTTTGATCTCTGGAGCAGCTGGTTCTGTCGGTCTCGTACGTTATCTTCTTTCCCTTTATGACCCCCTTCGCCGACCTTCGCGATCACCTCGAAGCATCTCACTTCCGTCCTGATACAAATTACCAGACCTTGAAGAGAGCTGACTGATACCCAGATCGCATGCCAAATCGCTCTAGCCCACCCCAAATGTAAAGTCATAGCCTTGGCTTCATCTTCCAAAATCAAACAATTGGAGAAATTGGGTTGTCATGCTGTTCTCGATTATACAAAGGATGGATTTAAGAAAGAATTGAGGAAACATGGCTTGATTGATGTTTATTTTGATAATGGTATGTTCCCTTTGCTTTTCTCCCAGTCCAAGTTCGATCTGAACGGTCGTCTGGATTTGATCATGGACTGGACTGGCTAGTTCTGTGATCAAGCTGATATGTAGTCGGAGGAGAGATCCTTGATCTAGCTTTGAGCAGGATGAAACCCTACGGTCGAGTAGTCTGCTGCGGAATGATAGCCGCCTACAAGTACGTCCGTCCCTTTCCCTCTCCCATTCTCTTCCTGCAGATCATAGTCTCAGTCTAGGACTATATAACACACAAACGGACAAATCACTGACATTTTAAGCGCAAAATCACCTCCACCAATCTACAATTTACCAACGGCAGTATCGATGAAATTGACAATACAAGGATTCATTATCCTAGATTACGCCTCTCGATTCCCAGAAGGAAGAGCTTATTTAGCTGATTTGAGAGCCAAGGGGACAATTGATTATGCTTATAGTATCACGGATGGATTAGAGAATTGCGTCAAGGCGCTTCAAGAGGTTTTTGCCGGCAAGAATTATGGTAAAGCGTGAGTCCCTCTTTTCCTACTGGTCTCTCTCCTTCATCTTCTCGTTTCTCCTCGTTCTCCCTCTTCTTCGTTTGTTGGACTTCTTCTTTCCTTGAAGGGTATTGTGATTATTTAGCACGTACAGGTTGATGCGGTGTGCAATAGGAGATGAGCTGATTTATTAGGGTCGTCAAGATTGGTCAAGATGAAAGAGGAGCCAAGCTGTAATGCAGAACACCATCTGGAAACGTAGGATAGGGTGAAAAATATATGCATGCTTGTTGACGATTGAATAATGACTATTAAATATCGAAATGATATCGTACATGATGGGGAACAGGAATAGGATACTACAGGGTACAATGAAATGGTGTGTGGTGTGTTGTTGGATACATCTTCGTTAATCATGGTATCGTCTATTTTCGTGAATGTACAGTGTTGGGTTTGTATGGATCATCGTATCATACATACTCGAGTAATTCGGTTCAGTTTGGTTATTCGCTGTCATCGAAGGCGTAAGATGGTGCGGGGATACGTCCAGCGTTCACTCTTGCACTCCTATTGATTAGCATTAGAACTTGCTTTGCTAAGGTGAAACCCCAAAGGAAAACTTACCTTCCACTGATCAACGCTTGTAATCTCCTCCTCCTGATGTCCTGGATATTCGGTACTTGCCCAGCTCCATCTTCTTCCCTCTCTTCTACAATGGGAGAGAACGAACCAGCTCGACTATCATGTAGTTGAATCATCTGATCGGCATCATTTTCATTCTCTGTATCGTTTGATCCAGTCTCCTCTTCCTCCTCGTCGAGTTCTACATCATCGTCAATGAAAGAACTTTCATATGTCGATTCTTCCTCTTCTTCATCTTGATTATGAGTATAGTCTACAGGGACTCGTCGTCGTGGTCTGGTATACATTATTCGTGGTACCGATCCATCATCTTCTTCACTATCGTATTCTGTTCCTTCCCCTTCACCCCCGTAAATTCCAATGATATCATCTTCATCTTCGTCTTCGTCCATGTCGTCATCGGCTTCACTGTCGATCATGTAGTTGCGTTCGATGCGTCGACGACGGCCGGTTGCGATTGGTGAAGCGCGGAAATCGCGATCACCAGCCCTAGGTCTATCTAGACCTTCAGTATCAGATTCGCCAGTCCCAGAAGAGAATTGATTCGATTGATCATCACTATCGTTCAAAATTTCGTGATCTGGACGTCGTCGGATGAATTCTGATGATCCACTATCACTTTCACTACCAGAGTCGACCATGTCCTGGTCTTCTTCTTCGACATAGCCGTTATTTCGTCCTGCAGCTCGTCGCCTTGCACCTCGTGCAGGTCCATCATCCTCACTTGTCCCTAATACATCTTGGACATGTGCGATATTGACCCTTGCCCCTCTCCTTCTCAGATCTCCAGTTATCGTGTTGACAACACCTTCATGTTCAGAGTCAAGTTCTCCAATCTCATATACGCTATCGTCATCATCACCTCCGCTAAATTCCGCATCACAGTGACTGCACGAATTATCTTCCAATTCATGTAGACAACATGGGCATCGATATGTGTCGTCTTCCTCATCGTGTAGCTTGTATGTCTGTCGATCAGGTGGGAACCTGTTGGCCCATGGATCCACCGGTTCTTGAGATGGAGTAGGGGCCGCAGCTGGAATAGGGGCGGTGATAGGCGAGATAAGACCGAGAGGTTCGAGAAACGAATAGACATTAAACATTCTTGTAGGTCGCCTCAGGACGGTGGATCGACAATTATGGCATATCTTGGATCGATACGACATATCTCGGTCTTCGGTAATATCACCGTGGACTTCATGTAGATAGGCATTTCGTTGAGAGAAATATAATTTCAGGCTGGGGCTTAGCTATTTCCCGGGAAAAGCAGGACTTGCAAGCTTACCAATCTCGACAGGCGACGTGACCACATGACAGGCTGATATCAGTGTCTTTTAAGTAGTAAATGGTGAAATGAACCCACATATGAGGATCCCTTAAGGTGTCTGAACAGATTGGACAGCTCACAGCTTCAGTCAGAGTCTCTTTGACTTGATCTCTATCTTCGACGTGTTGCTGGATCGTCTATATATCAGCTGCACTCCAAAATAGCAGATATCTCACAAACGACTCACTTTGAGATGCTCATCGACAACACCCTGAATCCCTTGCGCAGCTTGATCTTTGGCTTCTAGCGTATCGTTCAATGCCTTGACAGATTCTTCCAGCTCCTTGATCCTCTCTGTATCTTTCCTTGCCCTCTCGGCATCTGCCGCAGCACGAGCTTCTGCTTCCTTCAATCTCATCTTTTGTTTCTCCACCTTCAACTCGAGCTTGTTTGCTTTCGCGTCATTCTTGTTGATAAGAGGCGTGGTCGTGGCATTGGATTGTTTGGGGTCAGAAGAGGGATGCTTGGGAGCGACTTGGTTATCGTTGTGGTTCTGCGTGACATTGGAAGGAGCTAAAGGACGCGCTTTGACCACTTTCTCTTCCTTAATCGGCCCATCATCCGATTTGACGTTGATAGCCATAGTAACGTCCATCTGGCCCTCACGCTCACGTTTAGCCTTCTTCCTCCTCCTCTTCTCCATCTTGGCATCATCATGATCGACCATTCCGGTATCTCGGATTGCGATTGATTTCTTGTCAGAAGCCGAGTTCGAGTCTGCCGGAGGACCAGTTCCAGTCGCGACGGTATTACCCGCGCTCGACTGCCTCGATGGGTCTTTCATCCCTGCAGCTTTGTCTTTGTCTCTGTCTCTGTCTTTGGTGTATGGGGGTTTATGTGATATATGTGAAGGTGTTTGATTGCGAGAAGGAGGCATGATTGCCTTGTTATGGGTGGCGATGTAGATAGGTAGATGTATGGAAGAGTAGGAAGTATCAAGTGATAGACACAGACGCGATAACGGCTTTAGTGATAGTGCCTGATCGCACAGTAACTATATACCACGTCATGATTATATTTCAGGGTTATGATAAAAGTTGAATCTAGTTGTAGACTACCGAACACTAAGTACAAGTACAAGTACAGCTATACTCAAATAACATATAACAAGATGGCACATAAATCACATCGACAAAAGGCACTCCAGTCTCAATTGGAAGAACGACCCGCGATCTCCTTAATTACCAATGAAGACAAACCAAAGAAAGCAAGGGTGCCCAAGAAAGTCAAGGCATCCACCACCGCGTCAGCACTAGCTTCCTCTGGATCTATGGAAGTCGACGAGCCAACGTCGACAACGGCACCAACATCAACAGTACCTGAACCACAGCACGTCGAGGACGATGATGGAGATATCTTGATTGATAATGCCACTGCATCTACCTCCAATACCGCGCCTGTGGCATCTGCTTCTACATCGTCTGGATTCGCGCCTTTAGCTCTTGCTACTTCGAATGGGGTACTCAAGAATGAATTTAGAAGAATTCCAGTACCGGCACATCGATTGTCGCCGCTGAAAAGGGATTGGGTGGCTATGTATACCCCTATGGTAGAGCACTTGGGATTGCAGGTCAGGATGAATGAGAGGAGGCGATGTGTCGAGATCAGAGTGAGTTCAGGCTTGGCTGGAGGACTCTTTCTCTGTGCGATATTTCTCATGCTGGAATTTGCCAATTGATTGCGGTTTGAAGGGAATTAGCTGACATTGTAGACATCGGCACACACGGTCGATTCAGGTTCTATCCAGAAGGGAGCCGATTTCGTTAAAGCCTATGTTCTAGGTTTCGATGTCAATGTAAGCTCCCCTCTTCTCCATAGATAATGAACAGAAGATCAAGTGAGCTTATAAAGTAGGACTCTCTCGCACTTCTACGTTTAGACGATATCTACCTCGACTCCTTTGAAATCAAAGATGTCAAAACTCTACATGGTGACCATCTTGCACGAGCTATTGGTATGTCGATCGCTCATTCGTCCTTTCCCCGCCATTCTAAGACTCATAGCTGACATGAACAGGTCGTATAGCTGGAGAAGGTGGTAAAGTGAAATTCTCAATTGAAAATGCTAGTCGTACCCGAATCGTCCTTGCCGATACGTATGTCACCCTCGGTCATCTGCTCGTGAAACGGATAATAAGCTTATATGTAGGAACGTACATATCCTAGGTTCAGTACAGAATATCAAGATCGCCAGAGATGCCGTCGTATCCCTAATCTTGGGTTCGCCACCTGGTACGTCGACCTTTAAAGAGGCTTTGAAAGGCGCTAATGAATCCAGGAAAGGTCTACGCTCATTTGAAATCTGTAGGAGCGAGACTCAAGCAGCGATTCTAGAAGCTCAGTCATGGTGGTTCGGTTTGTGTGTATTCATATTTGATTTTCTCGACATGCAGTAATGACTATATCCTATCGATTCTGCGCATTTCATCAGACATCAGACTTTACTTATTTGGAGCTAAAATTTCTTACACCTCCCATGAAACACTCTGACGCATGATCTTTACCATTGCACTCTATGGAATGCATGCTATCCTCCACGACATTTGTCATAAGCTCTGTACCATGTGCCACAAATTTTCTAATCCCGTCATTGACGCGCCTATCTCTTGATCAGATGGAATTCAGATAGAGTAGTGGAAAGTTGAATATTGTATTGTTCAATAGACCATCATCATCATCTAATCACTCTATATACATCATACAAGAGTAAAGATGGTAAGCTACCTCACTGCAGATTGAAGGAAGATTTAAGCTGACCCTATTCAGAAACCCATCATTCTACAAGGTACGACACTCAGAAGGACAGTAGGCAGAACAACGCGACTGACAATATAGGACACGTCCGTTCCCTTACCCAAATCCTATACAATGCCGAAGGAGATTTGTTATTCACAGCTGGAAAAGATCCAGTGTTCAATGTCTGGTTCACTTCGAATGGGGAGAGATTAGGTACATTCAACGGACATAATGGTACCATCTGGTCAATCTCTTGTGATTGTACGTTTCCTTCTTTATTGAAATTTACGTGAATATGGATGGGGCTGATGAATAGCTAAATCAAAATACATCGTATCAGGAGCTGCGGACAGTTCGATGAAGTTGTGGGATATCCAATCTGGGAAATGTCTGTACACTTGGGATTTCTTGACTGCTGTCAAGCGTGTTGCGTTCAGGTTAGTCCTTTTGTGTGGGCCTTATAGAATCCGCTGATATCGTAGTGAGGACGATCAGAGTATCATGATGGTTACAGAACAGCGAAGTGGGCAGCCCAGTGTCATCAGGTCAGTCCAATGCCCAGCCAGCTCCTGGACGAAGCTGACGAGACAGAGTGTTCCCAATCAACCGTGAAGAACCCGCAAATCGTACATCAGACCCTTCAATCCTTGTCACAGGCTGTGAGCTAACAACCAGAAACCACCACCCCAACCACCGAAATCCGCCTCCCTACCACCTCCGCCAAAGTCACCGTCGCAATCTGGGCTCCTCTATCAGACTACATCCTTACCGGTCATCTCGATGGGAAAGTCGCTAAATTCGATGTTAAATCCGGAGAACAGGTCGAGGCAGTCGAGGGATCACATACAAAGGAGATTACGGATATTCAGTCAAGTCCCGATGGAACTTACTTTATCACATGTAGTAGAGACAGAACAGCGAGGGTGAGTTTTTTTCATCTCGATACTTGTGCTCATGAAATGAACACCCTGGGATAATGGCTGATCATTAGCTATGGGATGTCGAGACGCTACAAGAGATGAAGGTCTACTCGACTCAGACGGAATTGAATTCAGCATGTATCACACCCGGAAAACCATACATCATCTTAGGAGGAGGACAGGATGCCATGAGCGTTACGACGACAGGTTCGAGGCAAGGGAAATTCGAGGCATTGTTCTGGCACAAATTGTTTGAAGAGGAGATTGGACGAGTCAAGGGTCATTTGTATGTCCCCTCCCCTCTCTTCTATCTCCTTGCCAAATGTGAGGAAAGTCGCTGATGGAACAGCGGACCTATCAATACCCTTGCAGTCCACCCACAAGGAAAAGGATACGCATCAGGAGCAGAGGATGGTTTCGTACGAGTTCATTGGGTATGTCTATTTAATTCATAACTTTGTGAGGATTAGCTGATTATTAGTTTGAGGATTCATACTTCAGGGCACAGCCATTTGGTGATCTCGATACCGAGATCCTGTAGATTAGGTATGCTTGTGGATTCCCAAAATTTGCAGACATGCACACTTGACGATGTAAACAGATATTCATGATTCAACATATGAACGAGACCATACTCAAGAGGAATCTTCGAGAAGAGTCAGCTGTTTGACCCACCAGGTGAGAGACCAATACTCACGAACGACAAGCGCGCCCCAAAGACCCATCACCCGGCGACCATTTGGTCGGCGGTCTCAGTCTCAATTGGCGCGAGACGTGGCTGAAGATTTCTGTGCTGTATCCACATTGATGGGCCAGCCGGCGGGATATTGACTGCTGTCCGATACAAACGAGCCGGTGACGCGAGAGACAGGCTCGTACCCCGAGCCGCTGCTGCTGAGACCAGAGCTCGAATCTTGGAAGTGACAAAGATGGTCCTCCGGCACGCTCTCGGAGACGGAAATAGTAAGGTTGTCGAAGTGAGAGTTGTCAAACATCTCCGACAAGTCGCATAGAGGCAGTCGGAGATCTGTGGGCCGACTGTCGACTCTGTGAGATCGATCGCTGGCTTCCATGACGACACTGGGGCTTCTCTGGCTGGCATTGTCATCGAGTGGTGTGTTCGAGAACGTGTCGAAAGCCCGGAGAGTCGAAGCGCGACCTGCTTCGAAGGCCGCATCCCTAAATCGAGTCAGTACAATGACATTGACCACACGGCCAGGATACGGGACACACCCAATGGCAGGTATACCCCAAGCGACAGACCCTATGCTCGCTGCGAGGATAAGCGGTCTCAATCTCAGCCCGGCTCTGACCATCAGAGGTGTCTTGGAACCCTCTGCTTCATGGCGCCTTTGAGATAACTGCAGTCGCTCGGATAAATTGTCATTAAGCAACTCTGCCAGTAATTCCCCTCGTACCGCAAGTTCCGTCCAGACAAGGCCATTCACTTCGATTATCGAAGGCAGTGTTAGGAGCTGTCGCATGCTTATCGAATAGTATTAGCGTTTGATATGGTTGAATGGCTGGTGGATTGGGACAGTGGGTTCTGCTTGCGCCTCTGCGAACCTCTTTGTCGCCGTGCCGTGAAAGGATTCTGGATTCTCCCTTCACGGTGTTTGTTTCAGCTTCAGTGATCATGAGCTACATCGCAGCCTTTCGCGTGGATCCATTCATAGTGTATGCTTAGGTTACCCAGGTGGCAAGATATTCTGCCACACGACCTGACCCCGGAATCAAATTTGTTGAAATGATGCATCAAAGAATGACGTCCTGTATTCAATAGGCGATTGTATCAAAAGTTGCATCTATTTCACTGTATACCATATACACATATACACAACAACAACAGCAAAGATGGCACCACTACCACCACCTCAAGCACAATTCTCAATCCCAACACCTCCAGCACCCGCCACTACTGCTCCATCTCAATCATTCTTGACTAAAACTCAGCGATTCATCGAGGAGAATCAACGTCTAATCCTCCTAGGATGTGCAGTAGCAGCAGCAGGAGGAGCAGGTTATTACCTCTACAATCGACCTTCTGATAAATCATCCGGAAGCTCAGGATCAGGATCTAGCTCTACGTCGAGTTCAAAGAAGAAGAACAAGAAGAAGAACAAAAAGGGCGGATCTGGTCTACAAGGTGGTTTCTTGAAAGGAGAGGGATCGCAGGGACCATTGTTGGAAGAGATTGAAAAGCCTAAGCAGGCTCAGACTGAGAAGTCGGGAGATGCTGGTGTAGTTGGGGAGAAGAAGGAGCAGGAGCCAGGAACAAGTCATTTAATGGATGTTCCCGAATCTTCCGAATTGGCAGCTATGCCCGAATCTGTATGTCTTTCTTGATGCGCAACTTCAGGGCATGCCTCTGTAGATTTGAACTCCAACTGATGGAAAGGAACGAAATACACTGGGAGCAACTTTGAAAGACCGGGGAAACAAACTATACTCGAGGAAAGATTTCCAAAGAGCCGTCGAGTGGTATGTGTCATGAACGTATCCAACGAACGGGG
>Ga0265780_10005064_pt1 | contig 16814 bp, 23 predicted proteins | sample P1T30metagenome_FD_192432 | JGI IMG/M metagenome (GOLD analysis project Ga0265780, IMG submission 192432) | Plant litter microbial communities from East Loma Ridge, Irvine, California - P1 T30 | ecosystem: Environmental > Terrestrial > Plant litter > Unclassified | place: USA: California... | reverse complement strand
AATCCCCTATTTACGATACCCTAGAGTCGCGCGGTCACGGCACCCTTGACAATCTGCCAATACCTCTCCGTATCCGTCAATGCGTGTGCGACGTGATTACTTCCAGCGAACAGCTCCTTCTTGACCTCCCATCCATTCTTCTCCGCTGATTCCGCATTCATCTCTACCCATTCCCACGGTACCAATTGATCCTCCTTGCAATAAATGTAGACTCGCTGACCAGGTCGGAAGAGCTCGGTATCGTTTATTTTGTTCCTTGCATCGGCCATTGGATTATCGATTCCTCGGAGTGTCATGACGGTCCAATACCCGCCGAGGTAGAGCCAAATAAGGACGGAAACGGGATAGTAGGCGATAGTGGGGAGGTTTGCCGAAAGTAAACTTGCTCGATGGGTGACTGTGATCTCGGGCGATCCAGGTGCCGAGTCGAGTACGGTAGCTTTCAAGTCGATGGGAGATCTAGTTCGGGCTTTGTAAGCTTGAGCGAGTTGGACGAGGGATTGTAGACCACCATTCGAGTATACACAAGCATAAATTGGTTTACTTCGATGAGCGATAATAGTATCGATGACTGGGTCGACTTCTCTGACCCATCTGGCAACGGGAAGGTTCATGACGGAATTGATAGAGCTAGTAATGAGGATGATGGTTGCAGTGGGGATTATTTTGATGTACGCTTCGGTATATGCTCCGATCATTTGAGGAGAGGCGCCAATCCAGGTACAGAGGATAACAATAGGGGCATCGGCGGGGACTGTTTCGGATGGGGTATAGATGTGGACAAGCGAGGCGAGTTCTTTGAAATTTTCGTAAACTGACATAATGCTGTTGAAGCGAAAGTTTGGTAGTTTTGTGAAATTGTTGAGAGAGGAGTAGGGTGAGTTGAGAATCAGCAAGGGCATTATATCAATTTCAGGCAAGCGAAAAGAGAACCTTCCCCTTCGGTCATCTAGACATATTGAAAGTGTGCACCTGAACGACGCGTTGTCTGCTTTGCGGTGCGGTTTCGCCGGTAATCGGAAAGAGGTGGCCCTTTAAACTCTTAGTATGTCAGTGCTTCTTCAATTAGAAGGCCCGGGCTTAGGGTGGTTCACCAGGGTAAAGTAGATGGTAAGCCAAGTCAGCATGCGTGTCCAAGTGTAAGTAATGTTGTTTCAAGCCACCACACATACACTGAGTACACTTCGACAAGGAACAAGGGAACCGGAGAATGACACCGGAGAAAGGGGAAACAACGGGATCAATTTCCTATACACATACAGGCGCCTAATTACAACCCTATGGTCGGAAATATCCGAAAAGTCAACAACCAGAGAGCAGGCGCGACTGATTTCTACGAGATACAAGTCGACATCAACAAGAACGGGCATACATCAACGCAGTAGCCTCTACAAGATGGCATTCTTTGGAGAGGATGGGCTACAGAGGCAGCTCAAACAAGCCCAAAGAGACTTGTCGGCCAAGGGTAAGTGATGATGATCAAGTTTGTTTGTGTATTTACTGACGCGAACTTAGATCGCGAGATTGGGACTATGCATCTATCGGCAAAAGCGAAGGATGATGCACTCAAGAAGCTTCGTCTAGAGATTGAGAGATTACAAGAGGAAAAGGAAGATCTAGTGAATGGTGCTGGGTCTGTGCGTCACTCGTATAATCGTCGAAAATGAGCTGAATCAACAGAGTTCAAATAATCAATCCAACGAATCAGAGACCATAGCTCGACTCAAGGCAGAGAACAAGGACGCACAGGAAAAGCTAACCAAGGCTGAGATGGATAAGAAGAGGCTGATAGAGGAGGCTAGACAGGTAAGATTTCCACTTGAAGGGACCATCAGCTAAACATCAGACATCAATCCAGCTAAACGATGTTCGATTACGCAAAGTTTCAGGCTCTTCAATGGCTTCATCATCAGCCTACAATGCTTCTCCATCCGGATCACGTACCTCGCGTCGTCGCTCAAATTCGCTCGCATCCGACAGCAGAGTCCACGACCTCGAAGCTGAATTGGCATCACTCCGCCAAAACGGCGGTTCATCCCTCGAACTCGACGCCATGAAAACACAACTCGCGACCGCTAGACGAGAACTAAACAAGGCTATCAATGAGAAGATCTGGGTTGAATCGAAAGCAAAGAAAGAGATTGATGCGGTCAAGGATTTGTTGGAAAATGCCAATTATGAGCTTGATGGGATGCGGCGAGATCTGGAGGATGGAGGTAATATCAGTAAGAAAGAGATGGAGAAGAGGCAAAAGGTCTGGGCGGGCGAAAAGACCGAGCTTGAACGTAGGATCCAGGACCTTGAAGGCTTTGTTGCGGACGGGAGGACGAAGTTGGGCGAATTGCAAGCTACCGCCAGCGACGCTGAACGTATGCGAGGTGAGGAACAAGCAAGGCCTACTCCTACGTCAACTACGCCAGATCACTCTCAAGAGCTATCTCGACTCACGGAGGAGGTCCGGTCACTACAAGCAGAACTGGTCCGAGCCCGCGCTCAAAGCCCACCATCATCGTCCGCACCTACCTCTTCATCATCTGAACTTACGATCCGCCGACTCGAACGCAACCTCGACAAAGCTAGACGAGATGCCGAAGCGCTAGAGGAGTCTCTGAATCAAGCAGAAGAGGAGAATCAAGCCCTCAGGACTAGAATTCCATTACCCGACTCGCCTGGCTTGAGTGTAGACAACGAAAAAGTTGCGGAACTGGAGCTCGACAATGAACGATTGCAGGGCGAGGTATCCCAGCTTCAGGAACAGGTCAAGAGTCTGCGGGGTGATTTGGCGACATTGCAGGCGTCCCTTGCCGAAGCTCAGGTGAGTCGCTACTACCTTGTCCGAATCGTTAACTGACGTGAATAGGCGCTTGATAAACGAGTCACCGAGCTGCGCGAGAGTGTTATAAAAGCGGAGAAGACTATCGCCAGCAAGACCGGGGATCTCGAAGAGAAGGAAGCTCATTTATCGGCTCTTTCGGGGACACTGGCCTCGTCCGAATCGCAAATTCAACAACTCAGTCGACAGCTTGAAGATCTCGCGTCTCAATCACTCGAGACCGAAATGGCATCCCTGAAACTCAGCGTCGAGACGGTCACCAAGGAGAAGGAGGACGCGACCAATCTTTCAAGCACGTTACAGACTCAAGTCGACCAAATCACCCGAGATCTATCAACAAGCCAAGAAGACTTGAAGGTGGATCGAGCGGAATTAGACGTCTTGCGTATTAAGCTTGCAGATATCACCTCCAAGGAAGTGGCAGCTCGAGCCGAGATGGAAGCAGTCCAGGATCAACTACATACCGCAGTCCACGAGAAGACGAACATCGAGAACGAGCTCGCAGAACTAAGGTCGTCTTTAGCCGACAGGTCGACCGAGTCTGAAGCCGAGACACGAAACGGCGAGCTCTTGTGCCTTCAGTCGGAACTTGATTCAGCTCGTCGAAGCGCAGAAGATAGGGAGCGGGCATTAGAGCAAGAGATTGATGGCTTTAAGTTCGTCAAGGAGAAGGACGCCGAGACGGCCCAAAGGAGAATTAGTGATCTTCAAGGGCAGTTGGCCAGGGTGCGGGGGTCTGTTCAGGATGTCGAGTCGAAACTGCAAGGCAGGATCTCGGAGCTCGAAGCCGATCTACAACTCTCGCAGACTCGGGTTCAAGCTCTTGAAACCGAGATCAACACCTCTACCGAGGCTGCTAGAGGCGATTCACGCCCCAGGCCTAATCCCGATCGCCTAGGTCTTCTCTACTCCAAGATCCAAAGTCTCCGAGCCGAACGCGACGAGCTCCGACTTGCCCTTTCCTTTGCCCAGAACGAATCTCGCTTTACAATTCGAGGTGCCGAGGCCGACAAACAAGCTGCCGTTGAAGAGCTTGAAGCTGTTAAATCCGATCTCAACAAGCAGTTGGCGACCCACGAGACCTTGGAGCACGAAGTCTCGTCCATCCGTGCACAGCTCGGTGAAAAGGAGGTCAAACTTGAGGAGATCAAGAATGAAATGGCCGGCACCGACGACAAGGTCTCCGCCAACAAAATCGCTGAATTCGAGACAGAAGTCGCTTCTGCCAAAAATGAGCGCGATCACCTCGTCCAAGAGCTCAGCGAGAGTCATAGGCAAATCATGGAGCTCAATCACGCCATGGCAATGATGAGAACCAACACCGATTCCGATAAACGACTACGTAAAATCTCGATGGAGCGAAAGGTACTCGAGATGCCCAAGATCACCGAGACTTCGACTGGGGTTGCCCTTGACAGGGGACCTGTCGAGTTTGGTCGACGACCTGGCCACACCAGGACCAAATCGGAGATTGCTACTTTGGTTCTACCCGATCAGGCTCAGATCACTGGATTGACTGCTAGAGTCGCGGAGCTGGAGATGGAGGTCAGGACCCTCGCTGGAAAGCTAGAGAGGAGGAATGGTGAGTCCCTATCCTGGGTACTGAGTCGAGCTGACCTCAGCTACAATCGCTACTTTACAACTCGATAATGAGAAGCTCGGTATGGCGCAGGAGCTCAGTCGAGAATCGGCAGAAGAATTCGATGATCTCGTTGCAGAGCGTGATGCTCTCCAAGCAGAGCTTGACGGTGTACGAGCTGAACTTGGCACGACAACTGGTCAGACCGAAGCTCATATCGCAAAGATCAACGAGCTCGAGGTTGCCATGACAGGGCTTCGATCAGACTACAGCACCGCCCAGTCCACCGCTGACGAGAGAGGTGTCCGAATCGCAGAATTGGAGCAAACCGTCGATTCCATCTTGGCCGATGTCGCTGTTGCCAAGTCCCTCGTCGATGCTCATGCAACGACTATCTCCACTCTCGAGCAGGATCTGAACGTATCGACCACCGAATCCTCTGACCAATCTCGGTCTTTGATCGTCGGGATCCTGGCACAGCGTCAACGACTCTCGCAAGCTGCTGCTGCATGGCGAAAAGCTAGCAGTCAAGCTCGACACGTCGCTACCGCTCTCGCCTCCTCCAACACCCAAATCAAGACTCTCACCGAACAGGTCGACGCCTTCGAAGCTGAACGATCGGCAATGTCTCAACAGCTACAATCGCATACTCAGCGCGGCAAAGCGCTTGACACAGCCAATGAAATGGTCCACGACCTAGAGAGCCAGGTTGAGACCCTTGCTGCCGAATGCGCCAGTATAGCCGAGCAGCTGGATATTGTCTCGACTTCAGAAGCGACCCTCAAGAAGCAGCTTGAGGACGGTTCGGCTACTCAGGACTTACTGGATCAAGCCACTCGTAGAGCCGAAGAAGTCGGCAAGGAGTTGTCGGAAGCACGAGGACAGATCACTCGACTCGAATCCGAGATCGCCGCTACGAAGTCTGCAACCGACTCCACCATGAACGAAGTCGAGAGCAGATTACGACAAGAGCTCGACCAGGTCAAGACTGCGCTTGTAGCTTCCGAGGCCCGAGCTTCCGAATCGGCCGCAGCGCTGACGGACCTCGGTAGCCAGATTGAGAGGCTGGAGAGCCCGGCGGATGTCGACAACTCTTTCGAAGGCGGTCAAGGCATGAGCCTGATCGAATGGGCTGACTTCAATATCACCCATACTGTCAATACGGTCGAATCGCTACGACAGCACATCGCTTCTATCGAAAGGACATTACATGACGAGAGGGCGCAATCGGAGAAGCTTTCTACCCAGTCTCAAGAGCTTGCCTCACGACTTGCCGATGTTGAAGCTGCTGCTGCTCGAGATGCTGAGTTGAAGACTGCGGATCTTCAGACTATGCAGTCATCTCTGGGCGCCAAGCGGCAAGAAGTCAGGATCAAGACTGAGCGAGTGGACGAACTACAGAAGGAATGCGATCATCTCCGAGTACAGGTCAGCGAGTTGGAGGGCAAGCTTGATCAAGCTACTGAGTCTGCTACCGAACATACTCTGGCACTACAGACTGAAAAGGCGGCTTTACAGGAGAAACTCGCAACGACCTCCGAGAAAGCAGAAGCCCTTCGGATGGAAGTCAGCAAGACCATGTCCAAGAACCAGCGGCTCAACCTGCAAGTCACGACCCTGACGACCGAGCTGGAGGGTACGAAAACCTCTCTGGTCGAGACGCAGGGCACTATGGAGAATTTGAGGACCGACATGGAGAAGCTCGAGGTGGAGAAGGAGAAGACTGTGGGTCTGTTGAAGTACCAAGAGACAGAGACTATGAGCCGGTACGTCCTCCTTGATGATTTCGATGTTATGGCTGATCCAGTAGCACCAACAAGGTCCAGTCACTCGAGCGGGAGCTGCAAAGCTACAAGGCCGAGATTGTGGAATTGAGGGGATCACTGGCGCAGCGAACAACCGAATCTAGCGAGCTGGAAGCGGAATGCGCTCGATTGAGATCTGCATTAGCGGAAGCCCAGGCAAAAGCTGGATCTCAGGCCGACGAGGATCTGAAATATCGTATCGCAGGTGAGTACCTTCCGCAGCAGCTCAATTCAATGCTGACGAGTAGAACTTGAAGCTTCCCTCACTATCAAGACCCAAGAAGTGGACGAAGCAGACGATCGAACTCGAGAAGCCTTCAAGGCGAAAGCGAAACTTGACAAGAAGATTGCCAAACTCACTCGTCAACTCGGCGACAAGGAATTGGAGGCAAACACAAAACGCAATAAAGTCATTACTATCCCTGATCCTATCTCCAACCCAGCCCCGACTCGAGTCTCATCAGTACAAATGCCCCCTCCCACCTCGACTATCCCGACTATTCAACGTACGCCACTACGTCCCGTTGGCAATCTCGAGTCTGCTGCTCATATTCTTTCCACACCCGGTACACTGAAGAGGCACCGAGAAGGTGATGAGAGTGAAAAGCCATTGCCTGCCGAGGCTATCATGTTGCCTCCTTCTGCCCCCTCTTCGATCTCGAGCAAATCCCCTCATTCACATCGACGGTCGTTTACGCCTAAGCGCACTATCGGGACTGAGAACAATGTATCGAGGAATATCTTTAGTATGGGTGGTTAGTTCAAAGGTCAAGCTTGGTGACACTCTGTTAGCCATGGCGAGGTTACTTGTATTATAGTTGTTTATGATTTGCTACGTTTTCTAGATTAATTGATGCATTTGACGATATCTTGGTATGGCTGCACCCTTTGGCACAATGCGAGTGAAATACATGAGGTTTTGACGGACATCTTTACCAATACAACAGGAATCTCCTAGACTACTTACCTTCTGATCCTGGGCTTACTTTGCCCCGGCTGGACACTACCCTTATTACCAACCGACAAGACCATATGTGCCTCTCCAGTCTTTTCTTGTCGACGAGCAAACGCACTCGTCATTCCAGTAGGTGTATCGCCAGAATTCATCTTTAATTGATTTCGTTCTTCGGCAATCTTTTTGAGTCGTTTTTCAGTCTTCATTCGACCAGAAGTTTTACCATGAAATTTATGGGATAGAGATCGCCATGCTTCTTTCGGTGTCATTTCTATAATCAGCTCATATCCAACCAAGAAAGTGAATTTGGCTTACCTCGTCCAAACTCATCATGATACTTGATCTCGACACTTGGTTTATACGATTTGTATAATTCCGCCGCGTCCCTAATCTCCTGTTGCTCACGGCGTCGTTTCTCATATTCCCTCTGTGCGTCGTCCATTGGTTGACCCCTTGCTCGTAATTTCTCGACCTCTCGCATAGCTGCTCGACGCCTGAAGTCCGCTTTCCAAAGATCGTTGGCTCGCTGGGTCGCTTCTCGTTCGGCATCGTCGGGGTTCGTAGTTTTCAATGATCCCTGTTGACGGAGTAGATTTAGGAAACTGGCAACTCCACCACCGGTATTTGCTGCTTCTTCCTCTTCCTCTTCGACCTGAATATCAGCTTCTGCTTGGCACCGGAAATGCCAGCTTACCTGATCTTCCGCCTTGATATTGGCCATTTCGTTCATTTCACGCTCAATCTTCAATCGGTACTCCTCTAGCGATAATCCCTCTCGAGCAGCCATCTCTGCCAGAGTATCATCCTCGTCTTCCGATTCCATTCCCTCGTCTTCATCCACTCGCTCAATCTTGACGACGACAGGTTCTTCCGTTTGAGCAGTTGGTGTAGGGGCTCGTTCTCGCTTAACTTGTACGGCTGCCGATTCGGCATTGACATTCCTGACAAATTCGGATGTGTCGTCGAAGGTGATCCGGCCGTCTTCATCTCCGTTGGTCTGGGTAACATCTTCCTCTGCTTTTCGTTCCGCAACTGCTCGTTAGCTGAGCCCGGTGCTTGTGGAGAAAGACAACTTACTTTGAGCAGCAATATCCTCCGGCCTCATCTTTGGTTTACTCTTGGCATTGGTTCGCCTACTCCTTGCCAATGCCGCTTGAAGGTCATCATCATCGACCAGATTCTGAGGTCCATCATCGACGACCCGCCGCGTAAAAGTTGGTTCAGCATCTACATCCATCCCATCTCCATCTTCCTCTACATCCGCCTTTCTCGTAGATCGCTTTGCCTTCTTCTTTTTTCTTTGCTTGAATCCCGCATCTCCTTCTTTCATGTAATCCGAAACTTCAAAGTCTTTGGCGAAATCGAGACCGAGCTTGATCTTGGTCGAAGGTGCTTGACCGATCATCTCGGTATCTTCCTGCACGATTGGCTTTTCCTCAATGGGGGCACCTAGTCTGAAGCCCTGAACATTAGTTGAGGCCCGAGAAGATGTTTGACAACATACCTCGGTCTTGACCTTGCCTGAGGCGAAGCTGTCGTCGTATTTCCCTAGCACATCCGCCTTTACCCCAATCCTATCCTCGTCAAACTCATCGTCGTCTAGTCCGGTGTATTGCGCTTGAGCTTTCCTCTTCCTCTCCTTGGCGGCTCTCAGAACTTCATCATCGACCATGTTCACATTTTGTAGCTCATCCTCTGGTTTGTTAGCTGAGACATCCTGTAAGAGGCCTGACTTACCATCTTCTCCTAGGACTTTGCCGTCTTTCAAGGTCAAGATGATGTCTTCACCAGCCTCAAAGTCTTCGGCTCCATGTCCAACTTTGATACCTGCGAGATCACCTGATTATCAGCAGACATTCCTTTATGCAGCCTAAGTCGACACTTACTTTCCCCATAGATAGCCTTGTCGGCATCCTCCAACTCCTTCTTCTTCCTGGCCAACTCCTTTTCTCTCTGCTTGGTCCTCTTGGCCAGCTTCTTGGCCCAGTCTTTAGCACTAAGCTTATCATCTTCGTTCGAGGTACCAAGCGATTGGCCCTTGAGTTTAGCGTTTAAAGCAGCCCGGTTCCTCGACCTATCGAACCATTAACGGCGTCCTAAACAGTGGTAAATCGCGCCCAATATACAGTATGGGACGCTTGGAAACGATGACTTACTGTGCAATATTCTCCTGTACCTCTTTATCCCTCTTAGCCTTTTGCTCGGCTTCCCTACGCTTCGCATAGTTTGCCTCTGCAATTTCATCCTCGTCCGGTTCTGGGGTCCCTTCAGTCTCTCCACCGATTGGAGCCAAGCCGAGTGATGCTCTAACTTTGTTCGTCTCCTCCAAGGTGAGCGAGTCTGCGTTCATGGACTGCTCTGCCATTTTGAGATACAGGGAAGTAGAATGAGAGTATATAGAGTGTTGTTGGGTGGCGAGCTATAGAAGAGTCAATCTTGACTGAGTAACGGATACATCCGATAAAAGGAAGAATGATAGGCATGCAAAGGGGGTTGTTGATGATCTTCCTGCATACGATACATAGGTCACCTGTCTATGCATCATGGCAGACAGAATAAAAGTGAGTGAGATGGTACAGTATCATGTCGCAAAACTGACAATTCTCAGGGTATCCAGGTTCATAGACCGATAATATACGGATCACATTCCCGTCTTCTCACAGAAGTAGAGAGAGCAACAGCACCTGAACAGCGTGAGTCTTACTCCGACCAACTCGTGTACCAGCTGACAGGACGATAGACACACACAAGTGGACAGTATTCGTAACATCAGCCACCAGTCCCCCGCCGAAAGAAGGAGATGTGGACAATATCGATTATTTACCCGGCGGTGCGGATGATTTGGGCTACATGATCAAGAGAATCTCGTTCAAGCTATACGACACTTACCCAGTCCCTAACAGAAGTGCGTACTTCATCACATTCTCAAATACTAGAAAGCTTGGGCTGACGGGCAGTCATCGATAGAGCCCCATTTCAGGTCACCGAAACAGGATGGGGAGAATTCGCTGTCAATATCAAAATCCAGTTCATTCCAGAAGCAACCGAGAAACCGCTTCTTCTCTCGCATATGATCAAGCTACATCATTGGGGTCCACCAATAGAAGGTCCACCCAAGTCAATCGACTCTCCTGCTCCATCCGCACCTGTAGAGACATCAGCAGCGCCAACGCCAGCAACAATAACGGAGCCAGTCGACGATAAAATGACCGAAGTTTCAGCTGCACCTACCCCGGTTCCAGCTGCAGCCAAGGAGGAAGAGAAAATGGAAGGTTCACACGAAGGGGTAAAGGTGGAAACTCTGGATTCAACACCCGCAGACTCGCCATCAATCGTAGCTGTTCAACCTGGATTGCCTGAAGCACCAACACAATTTCAACCAGTATCAATCGCATCGAAATTACCGGTTCATTCATGGCAGTACGATGAGATCGTATTCAACGATCCCCCAGCTGCATTCCTGGAGATCCTAAATGAACATCCACCAACTCCTTTACCCGCGAAATTCAGACGACCAAAAGATCAGCGGGAAAAGGAAGAAGGGCCCAAGAAGAAAAAGGGGAGACCCTCGACTATCAGAGGTGATAGTCGGGCACAGACGCAGGAACCTGGAGCTATGGGAACGCCTGTTCCTGCTGGACCAATCGTGGGTATCCCAGGTGAATCGGGAAGTGCGGATGTACCGCTGGAATTCGCCAAAGAGATGGAGACGGCAGAGTTTAATCGTCTGACAGATGCTAGATTGACAATAATCGATCAGATGGACAAGTGGAGGTGCGTGCTTCATAGCCTTTCAGAAACATAGCTGACAGTGTAGAACCCGACTGATTGCTCAAGAGAAGGAGTTGGCAAAATTGAAGGAAGAGATGAATATATCATAGATAGCCTGTATACATACTCTCTAGACTGTTGTACGAAATTACATATTGCATTTAATACACATATTCTACATCTACATCTGAGGGGTGAAACTCAAAAGCGCATCATACGAGACCAGTCTCCTTGTAGGGATAATCGAATTTGGGAGCATCCTTCTTCCTGAACAACTTTCGCCTGAACATTAGCTTGGTCAGAACTGGGGTATGATGTAACTGACTTTGTCTTCTGCTTGGCGTGCTCTACCCAGACTTCGACACAGTGCTTTGACTTGAAGTCCCTAATAAATGTCGGATCCCATAATTCACTGGCAATTCCTAGATCCTTGCAGCACCGCATCAAGGCGTTTGATTTACAAGCCTCAGTAGCGGTAGGAATACCCGATTCATCAAAGTATTCCTGTTCCCCTCGAGCAACAGACACAAGTCTATCTCGTCAGCCACGTCTTAATAAGGTGAAGTAGGACCTACCGTCCTAAGCATACTAGTCCCCATTCCCGACTGACGATCCGCTTATCAACATGTGTTTCCCCCCTTGGAGCTAGACCCCATCCTCCAGGTCCAAATGCTGCATTCAATGTACGCCTGTACTTGATCTCGGGAAGATATAGTAATCCATCTATCATCAGCTTGATCGTGATACACCTTTAGGATACTCACCAGGTTTAACTTCAACATCCTCCTTGGTCAATGGCCTCAATAGAGCATTCGCAATCTCCTTGTCGAATGGTCTTTGACTTAGACCCGCAAAACTCGTTGACCAGTCATTGACGGAATCGCCTAATCCACCTGCGATTCCATCACCAGCTGCGGTGGTCGGTAAAGGCCGGTACGAATCATTGGGGAATGAACTGAGAGGTGGTGAGGGAGTGACGTTGTTCATGCTCGATGGAACGGTGCGCGGTGAAGAGGTAGTTGGTTTGGCACTGGGACGACTCGGTGAAGCGGCGGGGGCGGGGGGAGTATAATCGTCGAAGGCTTCCGGACCTGGAGCAAAGTCATCATCGGCGATACCGTCAAAGTTGTCGAATGACTGTTGGGCGATAGGAGCTGGTTTCGATGCAGCAGCGGGCGCTGGAGTAGGACGAGCTCGGGGAGCAGCGACTGCAATTCGACGTGGGGGAGGTCGAGGTGCTGCTGCCGCCGCGGCTTGGGCCGGGGAAGAATTATGGACGGCTCGAGATGTAGCGGCTCCTGATTGACGGGGCAGAGCCCGTAAAAGGGGCGTTATTCTTGACATTCCGAGGTGATTAAAGGGATATAGAGGAGGACAACAGATAGGTAAATTGCCGCTTGGATCAGATCGTGAAGTCATCCTGTTGATAGCTGAAATCGCTCAAAGAGGAAATATCATGTCATTGTGCTTGATACAAGAAATACAACTATAAGACTATGCACCCCCTGCCTCGGCAGAAGAACCAGCTTTACGCGAATTGGCACTATCCCACAAGAAGAAATCACATCTGAAGTTATGATTGACATCCTCTCTAGGTCGTTTCGTGCGTCCTGTATCATATCCAGCTCCAACCGGTCTATCATCAGCCCAATCCCCGAACTGAGGACATACAGTGAACATAACCAAAATCTCTTGCCTTTATTTGGACCTGGTATCTTGACCGCTTGATTGTCAGCTTACAATATACAAGGAGCTGACTACGTGACTTACTGAAATCTTTACAAGGCTTCTGATGGACAGTACAGAGAGGTGGTAATTTTTTGGCAAACAGTTCATTCCACACTGGAGCAGCTTTCGCTTTCTGCACAGCACGCTGTTCTGACCTCTCTTGATCTGCTTCAGCAACCGCTTGAGCGATTAACGCTTCCTCTATTGGATCGGGACCTAATTCCGGGATATCCGTATCCACCAGTGGATCGACCTCGGGCAAGGGGGAAGATCTTCGTTTGGCTTGCAGGGTAATCTCGGGACTCGGTGGAGATTTGCGTTTGGCTTTAGCAGGTGGTTGGAAGAAAGTTGATAATTTAGTCTGTGAGGGTGTAGGGGATTTGGTGGGTTTCTTGGGATGTGCTTTCGTTTTAGAGGGTTTCGTAGTGGGGGTAGTACGGTCGGTGGATTGGGTAGGAATGGGTTCATCGGCTGTCAGATCGATGGTAGTGGATTTTGATCTTGATCTCGACCGGGAAGAGCTCGCCTGAGCATTTATAGACGCAGAGGGCGAGGTATCGATGGAGTCAAACGCGGCTCTGGCGAGTCCGAATGGCGTGGCAACGGTATTCACTTGGGCCGACGTTTCTTTTGGAGCCCGTTCAGCGACATCTTCCTCATTGACGGTCAAAGGTGGTTTGATGAGACCAGCCTCACTCGGAGTCGGCGTAGGCGAAGGCGAAACAACCGATTCCGACTTTTTCCTTCCTCCCCCGAAAAAGCTCTTCAAAGTCTGTTGCTTCCCGCTAAACTCGTCCAAGAACTTGGTAGCGAACCTGGGTGGTTCGGGAGCAATTCTGGGCGGGTCCGTGGGATAAAGCGGAGCAGTGGATGTTGGTCGATTTGGGGGATTCAGTTGATCTTTGATATGCAGTACTTCGCCTGACTCAGTCGTGATCGAGTCGTGGAGATCGATATAGACTGGGCAGTGGTCTGACCCGAATACTTTATTTTGGATATCTCCACCTTTGATCCATGGTCGTAAGCCTGGCGAGCAGAGGATGTAATCGATTCTGGATCCGTAATTGGACGGCCTGAGATTCAGCTCCATCAAGACTCGAAGATCGTGTAGCTCACCTGGCATCAATCTTCTGGTTCCAGCAAGTAAACATATCGTCCCTCTCTGGCCAACTTTCCCGAACAACATCAATCATAGGCCCCTTGGGCGCACACCAAGCTTCGAATATTCTTCGAGCAGGATGCTCGTAATGTTGTTCTGCCGATGTCCTAATTCCTCCTTCACCACTATCAATCGGTTGTCTGACTATATTGATATCGCCAGCGATAATCACTTCACGACCAGCTTCCATCAGTAGTCGCACGCGTTCTTGTAGGGCGTGAAGGAAATTCATCTTGTATGGTCGTCGAGAATCGTTCGTTTCATTAGGCGAGTACAGGTTGAATAGGATGAACATCCTACATATTAGCTTTATTCGAATTGAGTGGAAAGGGACTTGCCCGAAATCGCAGACAACAGCTCGACCCTCCATATCCAGCCTCTTCAAATCGGGAGCGCTCCCATCAGCCTCATCCGTCCAATCCAGAGAGTCCATATCGGGATAACAACCAATCCTCTCCTCTTCCTTCCAAGGTGGTTTCATCGTACTACCACTGTCCCCCAACAGCAGGCCCGTTATCCCCTCTTCGGCCTTTACAGGTACACATATCCTCGAATCGACATATGTGCATACCCCCGAGTAACCAGTTTTGGATCGTGGAAAGGTCCAAAATCCATCATATACCCCGGGGCAGGCCATGGATTTCTCGAGTTTTAGGCGAGGAGTCTTGTGCTCTGATCATTAGCTGTTCCGAGGTGTAATTGCCGTACCTTGGAAACAGAATATCTGGGCATCAAGCAGATCGAGAAAGCTCTCGACGTTCTTCTTCTCCATCGATGAGAAGCTGATATGAGCACAAATACTGATTCGAGATAAAGTTGCTCACGGGTGATAGTCGAGGCATGTCCGCAAGACGTTCTGCAGTCTGTCAGTCGAGCTTTACGTGACTGTCTGCGACACATACCACATTCCAAGTCAATATCCTCATCCTGTCATCTCATTGCTCTGTGCTGCGTCGACCTGCTCCTAGATAGTATACTCGTATGTCCAAGAGGCGAAGATTGACACTGTACGCGATCGATACCTAACGGTTGAATGACGGTACTCTCCCACGGTATTATCCCCCACTCAGGCCCCAGATCTGTGGATCACGACTCCTCTTCTCTGCCCCTCCACCCCTTTCCAATCTTCTGGTGTTGAATTAACCTATGAGTTACTAGATCTGGCTAGAGAATCATCATATCCGAACCCGGTCCCGCATCATTATTACCCCACTAACGTCATTTCAAGAGCTCTACCGCACATGGAAACTTGCCATAAGTATACAGCTCTGCACTGACTCTTCATGCCTCTTCTACAATTCGTCATTAATTGGTACAAACGTGTCAACATGACTATAATCACATATATAGGTGTCCTACTAGCCGCCCTGTGGTTCACGGTAGCTCAGAACCAAACTGCAGATGCTTCCAATAGTTCCTCCAGCGAACTTGATTTTGGTCCAGTCAATTTCGGGGGCTACGATAATTACGTTTATCGAGATAATGTTACCGCTGCTCAGCTTGTCATCACCGAGTGAGTCCAATACTTATCAAACAAGATCATCAGCTGACCAGCAGCAAGTCGAGTCCAACGGATCCCACTCGGTTCTTGGTTGCTTCCCCAAACGGGAATACTGGAGCTGTTGTCTACTTTGTGCCTGTATTTAACAATGATACATCGGAAGGCAACTCGACAGTGACCTCCAACACCACATCCGGACTGGGAGCGAGCCTTCTTAATTCCACTCTCCAGTCGATATCCGGTGACAACAACCAAACGGGTATTCAAGGGGAGCTGTCTATCTCAGAGGATTTTGACTTTGGGGTCACTATCAGTAAGCTATACTCTTTGCAACATCCCGCTGACAATCAGTCGGGAGTGTCAGGACCGTTCGAGATTACGTCGAATCTGGTGGAACGGTCTTTAACTCTATATTCAATTGGACACTGGGAGACAATAACGCTTCGTCTGTTACATTTGTGCGGAGTTGGATTAACGGTACTACCGTCCAATACCTCTCTTTCGACGTCGTTTCGAATGGCAACATTTCGATCACACCCAATGCTAATGCCACTCTGCCTCCGGATATTAGCTTGACTCGACCTGACACGTCGACAAACATGACTCTCCGATTTACCCACACCTACAACTGGACAACAACTACGCCTGAAACGCCATTTGTCCCATTTGTTGGTTTGGGCAGGCAGGACCTCTTCCTGACAGAGACACCAGATAATGGGACTGACATCATCGGAGATGTTCTTTCGGCGATACAATCGAACGAAGAAATTGCCAATCAAGTAGCTTGGCTCTCGTATACCTCCGAGTCATTTGCTGGAGGATGGAGGTTCTTGACTTATTTCGGAAGAGACACATTGCTGGCTCTTAGATTGTTGTTGCCGGTAGCGAGCCAGACTTCGGCTGAAGCCATCTTGGGAGCGGTACTCCAGAGAATCAATGAGACAGGGACGGTATGCCATGAAGAGACGGTAGGAGATTACGCTTCATTCGTCCAGTACGTACATCCTTACCCCGCCTTTCGCAGCTTATGAAAAAGCCTACAGAACAATCAAAGCGAACTAGGTAATACGCCAGAGTACAACTACGTAATGGTCGATACCGATTTCCTACTCCTCCCAGTTTTGGCAGATTATTTCCTAAACTACCCACAAGGTCAAAATCGATCTACGGAATTCTTTGCTCGAAACTCCACCTTGAATCAAGGGACATTCGAAGAGTTATTGATCAAGAATGTCGACCATGTCCTCAACCTGTCGATGGCCTTCGGAATGAATGCCTCCCAGGAGAACCTGGTTCAGATTCGAGATCCACTAGTTGGGAATTGGCGAGATTCGGGTACCGGTTTAGGATATGGGACCTATCCATTTGATGTGAATTGTGAGCCTTCATTGTTGTTAAAGGAAGACTTAAGCTGATCGGCAGGTGCGTTAGTGCCGTCAGCTTTAAGAGCTATTGTTCAGCTCGCTGAAGCTGGGGTCGTTTC
>Ga0265780_10005063_pt1 | contig 16816 bp, 11 predicted proteins | sample P1T30metagenome_FD_192432 | JGI IMG/M metagenome (GOLD analysis project Ga0265780, IMG submission 192432) | Plant litter microbial communities from East Loma Ridge, Irvine, California - P1 T30 | ecosystem: Environmental > Terrestrial > Plant litter > Unclassified | place: USA: California... | reverse complement strand
GGTTCTTGGCCACTTCCATGTCGATGAAGTCGATCACGATCAGGCCGCCCAGGTCGCGCAGGCGCAGCTGGCGGGCGACTTCGTCGGCCGCTTCGCAGTTGGTGTTGAAGGCGGTGGTTTCGATGTCCGAGCCGCGGGTGGCGCGCGCCGAGTTGACGTCGATGGAGACCAGGGCTTCGGTGTGGTCGATCACGATCGCGCCGCCCGATGGGAGCGGCACGGTGCGCGCGTAGGCGGTTTCGATCTGGTGTTCGATCTGGAAACGCGAGAACAGCGGCACGTCGTCGCTGTAGCGCTTCACGCGATGCGCCATGTCGGGCATCACGTGGCTCATGAACTGCTGGGCCTGTTCGTAGATCTCGTCGGTGTCGATCAGGACTTCGCCGATATCAGGCTGGAAGTAGTCGCGGATGGCGCGGATGACCAGCGACGATTCCTGGTAGATCAGGAAAGCGCCGGCGGACGACTTGCCGGCGCCTTCGATCGCGCGCCACAGCTGCATCAGGTAGTTCAAGTCCCACTGCAGCTCTTCGACGTTGCGGCCGATGCCGGCGGTGCGGGCGATCACCGACATGCCTTGCGGCAGGTCGAGCTTGTCCATGGTCTCGCGCAGTTCCTGGCGTTCTTCGCCTTCGACGCGGCGCGACACGCCGCCGCCACGCGGGTTGTTCGGCATCAGGACCAGATAGCGGCCGGCCAGCGAGATGAACGAGGTCAGGGCGGCGCCCTTGTTACCGCGTTCCTCTTTCTCGACCTGGACCATGATTTCCTGGCCCTCTTTCAGCGCTTCCTTGATGGTGCAGTTGCGCACGTCGACGCCGTCACGGAAATACGTGCGGGCGACTTCTTTGAAAGGGAGGAATCCGTGGCGGTCTTCGCCGTAGGAGACGAAGCAGGCTTCGAGGGAGGGTTCGATGCGGGTGATGACACCCTTGTAGATGTTGGACTTGCGTTGCTCGCGACCGGCGGTCTCGATATCGATGTCGATCAGTTTTTGACCGTCGACAATTGCTACGCGCAGCTCCTCTTGCTGCGTAGCGTTAAACAACATGCGTTTCATTTTTATAAACTCCGCGACCCGTGGGCCGTGTGATGGCTGCCCTCGCGGGCAGCGCAGCTACAGGGATGTATGCGGGGAAGGGAGACCAGGAGGGGGAATGCCCGTAGCGTGCGTTACAGCGAAAACAACCGCTGCCGCAAAAGGGCGCTGTGGAGCCGAACGTCATTGTCTACGCACGCCGCGACCCTAGCAGGCCGATTGCCACCACGTTGGGGTTGGCACAGCGGCGAACGAAAGGGGCGTGCTAACAGCCAGCCGGACCGAAGCCAGCAACCGTCCAGGACCTGGAGGCGAACAGACAGCCTTGCTCAAGTCATGAGGATGGTTGTGCATCGAGCCCGGCGAAAAACGACAAGCGTTATCGACACCATCACCCGGCAAGCAAGATTTGCTTGCCGGTACTTATCCTTAAGAATCCTGACAATCCAATCCTGCATCTTTGCGCGCAACCCGATTACAACTGCAGGTGCAACCCTGATCGGCGCAAGGATGTGCGTACACGTTACTTTCCATCGAATTTGCAATGAGCGGGGCCGATGGAGCGCGCCCCTGTGTAAAATATCGTTTTAATTCTTACACCAGCAGAGGTTTGACCGCCGCCTGTCGATTATATATTCAAAATGAAGGACTTAGAGAGAATTTCTGGGAAGACAGGACGAATGGCGACCCAAAACGATGTTGTTTCCCCTTCATCACAACAGGCTCTGCAGGCACAGTTCGTGACAATCGGCGAAGAAGACGCCGGACAGCGTATTGATAACTACCTGTTGCGTGTCTGTAAAGGCGTCCCGAAGAGTCACATCTACCGCATCCTGCGTTCGGGTGAAGTCCGTGTCAACAAGGGCCGGATCGACCAGCTGTACCGCCTGGTCGAGGGCGATACGATCCGCATCCCGCCGATCCGGATCGCCGAGAAGGCCCGCAACGACACCGTGCCGGGGACCGAATTCCCGGTCGTGTTCGAAGACGCGCACCTGCTCGTCATTAACAAGCCGGCCGGCGTGGCCGTGCATGGCGGCTCCGGCGTGTCCTATGGCGTGATCGAGCAGTTGCGCGCGGCGCGGCCGGATGCCAAGTTCCTGGAACTGGTGCACCGGCTCGACCGCGAAACCTCGGGCCTGCTCCTGATCGGCAAGAAGCGCAGCGCGCTGACGAACCTGCACGACCAGATGCGCGACGGCACCACCGATAAACGGTATTTCGCGGCCGTGAAGGGCGACTGGCAGAACAAGCGCCAGCACGTCAAATTGCCGCTGCATAAATACACGACGGCCGACGGCGAGAAGCGGGTCGTGGTCCAGGCCGGCGGCCAGGAAGCCCACACCATTTTCAATCTGTTGAAAAAATGGAACGATTTCGCCTTGCTCGAAGCCGAGCTCAAGACGGGCCGCACGCACCAGATCCGGGTTCACCTGGCCTCGAGCGGCTTCCCGATCCTGGGCGACGAAAAGTATGGCGACTTTGCCTTTAATAAGGGGTTGCACAAGGCGGGCCAGGGACGCGGGGCGCTCAAGCGCATGTTCCTGCACGCGCACCAGATCACGTTTACCCATCCGGACAGCGGCGAGCGGATGACCTTGCGCGCACCGATGCCCGAGGAATGCGAACGGTTCTTGGTAAGCTTGGGAGCGTCAAGTGCGTGATCCACGCCTGCGCACGATCGAAAAACTAAGGAGACCGGCGCCCTGTGCAGCCGCTAAATAATGGCAAGAAAACAATTTGACCTGATCGTGTTCGACTGGGACGGCACGCTGATGGACAGCACGGCGGCCATTGTCAAGTGCATCCAGGCGGCGGCGCGCGACCTTGGCCTGCCGGTGCCGAGCGACTCCTCGGCCGCCCACGTCATCGGCCTCGGCCTGGCCGAGGCGATGCAGGCCGTGATGCCCGACATCCAGCCGGCCATGTACCCGCGCATGGTCGAGCGCTATCGTTATCACTTTCTCACCAAGGACCACGAACTGGTGCTGTTCAAGGGCGTTCGGGAGATGTTGGCCGATCTTAATAATGAGGGTTACTTTTTGGCGGTGGCCACCGGCAAGAGCCGGGTGGGCCTCAACCGGGCCCTGAACGCCACCGGCCTGCTGTCGATCTTCGACGCTACCCGTTGCGCGGATGAGACATTCTCGAAGCCCCATCCCGCCATGCTGCAAGAGCTGACCCGCGAGCTGGGCCAGGACCTGCGCCGCACCGTGATGATCGGCGACACCACGCACGACCTCATGATGGCGAACAATGCCGGCGCGTCCGGTATCGCCGTCGAGTTCGGCGCGCATCCGGTGGCCCAGCTGCAGGCCTGCCATCCATTGTTCTCGGCGCGCTCGATCCCCGAGCTGCACGCCTGGCTGCTCGAACACGCCTGAACTTCGGGAGCAAAAATGGCGGATGATGAACGCCTGTTCGTGTGCGATGCCGATGGTTTGCTCGACGCCGGCCGCGGCGTGCGCTTCGCGCTGCTGGCCTGGGGCCAGCCCGCCACCGGTTTCGTGATCCGCCACGGCGGCCAGGTGCATGGCTACCTGAACCGCTGCGCCCATGTGCCGGTCGAGCTCGATTGGCGCGAAGGCGAGTTCTTCGAATCCGGCGGCCAGTACCTGATGTGCGCCACCCACGGCGCAGTGTACGAACCCGGCAGCGGCAAGTGCGCTGGCGGTCCCTGCCGCGGCGGGCGCCTGCATCCGATCGCCGTACACGAAGGCGCGGGCAAGATATACTGGCTGCCCGACGAGCGGTTCCGCGCACCTGCGCAGGGATAGCGCTCGCCGTCGACCCATCCGACTTTATGAGTGACCAAACGAACCACCCTGGCGACAACCGGCTTGCATCGAATCCAACGATTGGCAACTGGGAGCGCGAAACGCTCGAGAAACTGGTATTTGCCACCGTTCAGGAACGGCGCCGCGCCCGGCGCTGGAGCATTTTCTTCAAACTGAGCTTTCTTGGCGTCGCCCTGCTGGCGCTATGGGCGTACTACGACTTCAATTTTGGCAGCGGCGACGTCGAAAACCTGGGCCGCCACACGGCCCTGATCGAAATTAACGGCGAGATCGAAGCCGAAGGCAGCGGCGCGGCCGATACCGTGATCCCGTCGCTGAACAAGGCGTTCTCGGATCCCGGTTCGGCGGCGGTGGTGCTGCGCATCGACAGCCCCGGCGGCAGCCCGGTACAGGCCGGCATTATCGTGGACGAGATCCAGCGCCTCAAGCGCGGCTATCCGGACAAGCCCCTGTACGTGGTGGTGGACGAGATCTGCGCCTCGGGCGGCTATTACATCGCCTCGGCGGCCGACCGCATCTACGTCAACAAGGCGTCGATCGTTGGCTCGGTCGGTGTGCTGATGGACAGCTTCGGCTTCACCGGCACCATGGACAAGCTCGGTATCGAGCGGCGCCTGTTGACGGCCGGCGAAAACAAGGGTTTTCTTGACCCGTTCAGCCCGCAGTCGCCGAAGCACCGCGAACACGCCCAGGAAATGCTCAATGAAATCCACCAGCAATTCATCGCGGTGGTGCGCGCCGGACGCGGCAAGCGCCTGAAGGAAACCCCGGAAACCTTCTCCGGCCTCTACTGGACTGGCGCCAAGGCGGTCGACATGGGCCTGGCCGACGCCTTCGGCACCGTCGATACGGTGGCGCGCGACATCGTCAAGGCCGAGGACATCGTCGACTACACGGCGCACGAAGGCTTGCCGGAACGGGTGCTCAAGAAATTTGGCGCCGCGGTTGGCGAAAGCGCGGTCAAGGCGGCCTACCATGGGGCCGTGCCGAAATTGCGCTGAACATTTTGTCCTTGAATACAGACGTCCAACGGCTATAGTGGAACGGTAGCGCGAGCAGCAAGGGTCGGCAGAAGGCTCGCTTCGATCGGCCCGGGCAGTGATACGCTATCCACCGCACACGGTGCGGTTTTCGAGAGAATTCAATTCCTCACGGTAGTACGTCCCTGGGAGGCTAGCCGCATGGCGCGCCTGCCGCAGGAACGGAAACGACGGCCTTGGCCGTCGTTTCCATTTGTACTTCATCGGGATCTACCTCAGCGTTACTACGACTGCGCTCTTCCAGTTTTTCCGTCGTCCGGTTTCCCGGTCTCATCGGGTGCCTCCGGCGTCCTGCCGGCAGGTGTGCCGGTTCAGGTACAAGTGCCGCACTGACGGGCATCGCCATCGCGATCCGAACCGCAGGGGGGCTGCGAATTCTGCTGCGTAGGGTATGGGTTGTTTTGTTGTGAGACTTGTAATTCACCATGTGACAAGCGTGCTTGTGGTGGATGCCACATGGCCGGTATTCGCAAGGGTATCAGCTCTTCGTGCTGGGCAAAGCCGCCGCGGTCGAGCCAGGCCTGGTGGTCGCGCACGGCGCGTGCATACCAGGCCGCGCGCAGCGGTGGATGGCCGCCGTGCAGGTGAGGAAATCCGCCGCCGCGCCAGCGCGCAAAGGCGAGTCGGGTCGGGAAAAGCGCCGCATGGTCCTTGGCGAGCCGTTGGCGCGCACAATGGGCCTCATGAGCGGAAAGCTTTCCATTTGCTGTGTCGAGATCGTCGTTCACGTTCATTCCTATCCTTTGGCTATTGCGTCCTCCTATGAAGGACGCCGTAGGTGCCGTTAGGCGGATTCCTAACGTGTTGAAGTCTATCAATGCGAATTTCGGAAGGCTTGACGCTGCTCAAATGAACGATTGCATGCGCAATGGGTCAGAGGTAACGCTACCAAATTCAGCCGATAACGCTTTCCCAAGGGCTGTGCGCATCTGGTAAAGTCTCGGCCCATGAGTAAATTGTCCCTAGACCGTATCCTGCAATCGCAGGGGTTCGGCACCCGCAAATATTGCCGCGCGCTGATCGAGGACGGCGATGTCGCCGTCAACGGCGAGACTGTCGACAGCTTCAAAGCCACCTTCGACACTGACGGCCTGGTCCTGACCGTGTTCGACGAAGAATGGCCGTACCGCGAGCACGCCTATATCGCGCTGCACAAGCCGGCCAACTTCGAATGCTCGCGGAAGCCCAGCCACCATCCGGGCGTGCTGACCCTGCTGCCGGAACAGTTCACCTGGCGCGATGTACAGCCGGTCGGCCGCCTCGACCACGACACCACGGGCATGCTCCTGATGTCGGACGACGGCCCCTTCATCCACGCCCAGTCCTCGCCCAAGCGCCACGTGCCCAAGGTCTACCAGGCCACCACCGCCGAGCCGGTGACCGAAGAACTGGTCGCCCACATGCTGGCCGGTGTGCAGCTGAACGACGAGCCGGCGCCTTTGACGGCGGTGTCCTGCGTCCAGCGCGGCGAGCACACCCTCGAGATCGTGCTGGAACAGGGCAAATACCACCAGGTCAAACGGATGCTGGCTGCCGCCGGCAACCATTGCAGCGCACTGCACCGCTCGCAGATCGGCGGCCTGACCCTGGAATCGCTCGGCCTGGAAGAGGGCGAATGGTGCTTCCTGGACCAGGCACAGCTCGACTTGCTGGTGCCTGCCTGATCGGTCCGCAAGAGGGGGAAGTCGATCCGCGCGTTCCTGAATGCAATACGTGCGACATCGATAAAAAATTTCCGCGACACTTACGCGCGATGGCAACTGAACATCAGTTGCTGCACGAACGTTTTGATATAGAACAATAAATATGCACGCCTATCGCCCGAGACTTCCCCATACCATCGCCCTGATTCCGCTGCTGCTGGCCCTGCCGGCATTGGCCCAGACCGCACCGCAAACCCTGGCGGAATGCGCCGCCATCACCGACGCCAGCGCCCGCCTGGCCTGCTTCGACGGCGTCGCTGCCAGTCAGACGGCCGCTGCTGCCGGCGCCGCTCCGGCCACCGCGGCCGTGGCCACGCCGGCCACGCCGGCCGCCGTGACGCCGGTGCCGACCACCGCGCCGGTGGCCGAAGGCGCCTTCGATGCGCCGCGCACCAGCGCGGTGGACCGCACCGCCTCGGTCGATCCGGTGGTGCAGGCCGCGTCCCAGTACACGCTGAGCAGCCACTGGGAACTCGATGCGCGTGATAAACGCGGCGTGTTCAAGTTCCGTCCGCATCGCCCGAGCTACCTGATGGCGACCCGCACCCACCGTCCGAACGAAGAGCCGTACCGCGACTTCCTGGCGACCGACCCGGATGCCGAAGGCCTGTCGAAGGCCGAGCTGGAATTCCAGCTCAGCTTCAAGATGAAGATGGCCGAAACCTTGTTCGAGCTGCCGGTCGACGTCTGGTTCGGCTACACCCAGAACAGCTTCTGGCAGGCGGCCAACCACGAGGCGTCCAGCCCGTTCCGCGAGACCAATTACCAGCCAGAAGTCATGGTCGTCACGCCGCTTGATTACGCGCTGGCCGGCGTCAACGTGCGCTTCCTGAACCTGGGCTTCGTGCACCAGTCGAATGGCCAGTCGTCGACCCTGTCGCGTAGCTGGAACCGCTTCTATGCCCAGCTTGGCCTGGAACGCGGCCCGCTGACCATGACGGCCAAGGTGTGGAAGCGCGTCAACGAATCGTTCGACGACGACAACAACCCGGACATCATCGACTACATGGGCCGCTTCGAGCTTGAAGGCAATTACCGCCTGAATGGCGGTCATGAGCTGTCGGCCATGGTGCGCCGCAATTTCAGCACCGACAAGGGTGCTGTCCAGCTCGGATGGGCGTTCCCGCTGGCCGGTCCGGTCAAGGGCTATATCAATGCCTTCGCCGGCTATGGCCAGAGCATGATCGACTACAATTACTTCCAGCGCGCGCTCGGCGCCGGCATCATCGTCAAGTACTGAGCGTGAAGTACTGACGGGTAACGTAGAATGGCGGCCTCGCACCAGGAGGCCCCTCCATGAAACTCGCCACGCTCGACGACGGCACCCGCGACGGCCAGCTGGCCGTGGTGTCGCGTGACCTCAAAAACGCCCATGTCGCCGACGGCATCGCGCCCACCTTGCGCGCCGCCCTCGACGACTGGGCCTTCATCGCCCCCCAGCTCGACACCCTGTATCGTCAACTGAACGAGGGCAAGTCACGCCGTCCCTTCGACTTCGACCCGGCCCGCTGCATGGCCCCGCTGCCGCGTGCGAGCGCGCGCGCGCGCGGCGCCGCCTACCTGCATCACCACGATCTGGAACGGCGCGCCGCCGGCGCTGAGTTGCCGGCGGCCTGGCGCGAGGCGCCGCAGCTGGCCTGGGCGGCCAGCGACGGCTTCCTCGGCCCGCGCCAGGACCTGGTGCTGGCGCGCGAGGAGTGGGGCATCGATTTCGGCGCCGAACTGGCGATCGTGAGCGGAGACGTGCCGCAGGGCGCGACGCCGGACGCGGCGCATGGACAGATCCGCCTGCTGTTGCTGGCGAACGACGTGAGCTTGCAGAACCTGGCGGCGGATGAACGGGTTGTCGGCCTGGGCCTGCTGCATGCCAGGCCGGCGACCGCGTTCGCGCCGGTGGCGGTGACGCCGGACGAGCTGGGCGACGCCTGGCGCGGCGGCAAGGCTGCACTGCCGTTGCGGGTGGTGTGGAACGGCAATCCGGTCGGGACCCTGGAGGCGGGCGAAGACATGGCCTTCAGTTTCCCGCAACTGCTGGCGGCGCTGGCCGGGAGCCGCAGGGTTGCGGCGGGCACCATCGTCGGGGCGGGTGTGGTGGCGAACCGCGCGACGCGCCGGCACACCCCGGGGTATGCCAGCATCGCCGGCCAGCGCTGGCAGGAAACGCTCGATGGGGGAGAGGCGGTCCCCCAATTCATGCGCTTCGGCGACACGGTGCGCATCGAAATGCTCGATGAGAATGGGAAATCGCTGTTTGGGGCGATCGAGCAGACGCTCAAGCAGCCGGGTTCGGCCTGAAATACCTGCACGTCGCCCCCGTGGAGACGGGGGCCTAAGTGCTGCATGCAGCGCGGCAGTGCAGGCAGCACTTGGGTTCCCGCCTGCGCGGGAACGACGTGCTTGAGCTACGATGCAAAAATTGGCGACAACAAAGATTTAGCGTTGTGCGTTCCAGAACTCGCCATCTGCCCGCTCGCCCCGCATTTCCACCTCCACCGGCCGGCTGACCCGGCGCAGGGCGTCGGCGCGCAGCAGCCGGCCGTCGGGCTCGTGCAGCCGGTACCACAGGAAGGCGACGCCCGACAGGGACAGGCGTTCGCCGCCGAACAGGTTGCCGCGCACCTGGCTCAGGCCTTCCAGCCGCAGGTCGACGTCCAGCACCAGGGCGCCGGCGCTGCGTTCGGCCTGGCCGAGGTAGCGCGCCGCCGTGAACAGGGGACTTTTATCGCTGGCCTCGCCCGCGTGCAGCCCCTCGGTGAAGGTGTCGACCGCCTTCAACTGGGCCCTGGCGGCGGCCTCGACCGCCTGCAGCTCCTTCTTGAGCTCGCCCTTGGCGGCGTCGGCCAGCACTTCCAGGCGCGCGGCGTGCTGGGCGAGGATCGCCCGTTCCGTTCCCATCCGCCTGACCCGCGCGAGCAGGCGCTCATGGCGCGCGATGTCAAGTTCGCCCATATAGCCGCCGCTGAGGCCGGCCAGGCGGGCAGGGCAGCTGCGCGCGAGCGCGCTGGCGAACAGGGCGCGCGCGCCGTCGCCGTAGGCGCTGCCGGCCAGCGTCGCGTCGCTCTTGAACAGGCTGGCCAGGTCGGCGCCGGCGCGCAGTAATACCGTGGGGGCAGTGAGCCAGATCAGCGGTATTGCCGGACGGCGGTCAGCCGATTGCGGGGTCTGCGCGTTAATGTAGCGTTGCAGTTCGAGATTGCGCTCTGCCAACTCCTGTGCGGTGCGGCCGAGGGCGCCGTCGACGGTGCGCGCCGCCACCACGCCCTGGCTGACGATCGGGTCGTACAGGGTGACCTGGCGGTCCTGGGGCAGGCTGGCGCAGACTTCATGCGCCAGTTCGAGCGCCAGGTCGAAGGCGCGCGCCAGGCCGGCGGCGCCGAATTTGGCGGCGTCGACGTTGCCGCTCAATGCCCTGGCCTGGGCCGGCGGCAGGCGCGCCAGCAGTTCGGCGCGCTCGGCCTCGGCCAGCGCCTGCCGGGTTTCTGCTTCCAGCAGGCGGGCGCGGGCATCCAGCAAGTCGGGGGACGGGGTGTTTTGGGGCCGGGCCGTGTCCGGATACAGCGCGCCCAGGCATAACACAATGCTGAAAATGAAATAGTGCGGAATTCGATTATGTTTTGCCATGGTCCACCTAATTTGTGAACAAGAAATAAATCTATCCAAATATCACTGAGGAAAAGTGTAACAATTTGTCGAGAAATATTAGGAGAAGTTTCAGGGCGATTGATTGGCAGATCGCAATCTACCTAGAATCGTCGAATTGTTCTTGCACAATCAATGGCTTGCATTACACAACGGAGCATTTGTGACATTGGGTTAGAATCCGTGCCCATGCACTTTTGCAGGAAGATCAACGAGAAATGCGCTAAAATTGACGAGTTAACAAATTGGTTCTATGAGTATTAATAACCTTCCCATGGCCGGCCTCGAAATCGGTTTTGCCACATCGCTGATCTGCTCCCTGCTGCTCGTGTTCACCACGCGCTGGCACGGACGCTATTCGCTTGACGCGACGCGCGGTGTCCAGAAATTCCATATCACCCCGACCCCGCGCATCGGCGGCGCCGCCATCATGATCGGCCTGTGGATGGCGCTGGGCGTCTTGCCGCAGCCGCAGCAGGAACTGCTGCTGCCGGTGCTGGTGGCCGCCTTGCCGGCTTTCGTGTTCGGCCTGGCCGAAGACCTGACCCGCACCGTGTCGGTGCGTGCGCGCCTGCTGGCGACCATGGCCAGCGGCGCGGTGTGCTGGTTCCTGACCGGCGTCACCCTGCAATATACCGGCCTGGCGCTGATCGACGGCCTGCTGGGCTGGCTGCCGTTCTCGGTGCTGTTTACCGCCTTCGCGGTGGGCGGCGTGGCCAATGCGGTCAATATCATCGACGGTTTCAACGGCCTGGCCAGCGGCACGGTCGTGATCGGCCTGGCCACCCTGGGCCTGATCGCCGTGGGCGCCGGCGACGTTCACCTGGCCCAGCTGTGCTTCGTGATCTGCGCCGTGACGGCCGGCTTCTTCGTCGTTAATTTCCCGTTTGGTAAATTGTTCCTCGGCGATGGCGGCGCCTACCTGCTGGGCTTCCTGCTGGCCTGGCTGTCGGTGATGCTGGTCTACCGCAATCCGTCGGTCTCGGCCTGGGCCCCGCTGCTGGCCTGCGCCTATCCGGTCTTCGAAACCCTGTTCACCATCTGCCGCCGCCTGTGGTGCCGCCGCCATCCGGGCCATCCGGACAGCTGGCACCTGCACAGCCTGGTCAAGACGGCGATCACGGCGCGCTACCTGCGCATGCTGCCGGCGCCGCTGCGCAATGCCTGCGTTTCGCCGGTGTCATGGGGCATTGCCCTGGTACCGGCCGCGCTGGCCGTCAACCACGCGGGATCGCCCGACGTGCTGATGCAGGGTGTAATCGCCAGTTTCGCGCTGTACCTGGGCGTCTACGGCCTCGTGGTCGCCGCCTGGCGCGCCCGCCGCCGCCTGCCGACCCACATGGCCTCCGCCCCGCTGGCGCCGGCCACCACGGCCACCGTCAAGGCGATCAAGCCCATCGCCACACCGATCGCCCCGATCGTCCCGATGTCCGCGCCGGTGATTGCGCCGGTCATCGTGTCGGCTCGCGTCGCCAAGCCCGTGGCGGCCAACCAGGCGACGCCGCTGTCCGACCTCGGCCGCGAACAGTCGGCCCCGGTCTTCGTCCGCCGCCGCATGTAATGCCCCCCGGCCGCGAACAGCGGCCGGTTTCCATGTCTATTTTCCTCGTGGCCGCACGGCAATTCCGGCGATAATTTCATTTGCGCGGTACAAAGGCGCATGTGAAACAGTTTGGCGGAGCAGGGCATGTCGGAAGATAGCGACGCAGAAAAGACAGAAGACGCATCGCCCCGGAAGATCGAGAAGGCACGCGAAGATGGCGACGTTCCCAGATCGCGGGAGCTGGCCACCTTTACCGTCCTGATGACCGCCGGGGCTTGCCTGTGGGCCTTCGGAGGCATGCTCGTCGGTAAACTGAGCCTGGCGCTCAAGTCCGGCCTGTCGCTCGACCGCGAACAGATCTTCAATCCCGCCATCCTGATCGAGCGCATCCTCAATGACCTGGTGGGCGTGCTGCTGGCCTGCCTGCCGATCGCCGGCGCCATCATGGTCATCGCCCTGGTGTCGCCGCTCCTGATCGGCGGCTGGCTGTTCTCGTCCAAGGCATTCATGCCCAATTTCGGCAAGCTGAACCCGATCAAGGGTATTGGCAATATGTTCTCGAAAAACGCCCTGGTTGAGCTGTTCAAGGCGGTGGCCAAGACCATCGTGGTGGGCGTGGTGGCCTATATCGTCGTCAGCGGCCAGAAGGAGGCAATGCTGGGGCTGGCGGTCGAGCCGCTCAACGAAAGCAGCGCCCACGTGGGCGCCATGATCGGCAAATCCTTCCTGTTCATCGTCGGCGCGCTGGGCTTCATCGCCCTGATCGACGGTCCCTACCAGTTATGGCACTGGAAAGACAAATTGAAAATGACGCGCCAGGAAATGATCCAGGAATCCAAGGAATCGGACGGCAATCCTCAGATTAAGGGGAAGATTCGCCAGATGCAGCGCGAAATGGCCCGGGGCCGGATGATGCAAAATGTCCCTACTGCAGATGTGATTGTCACTAACCCGACCCACTATGCAGTGGCGCTGAAGTATACGGATGGCAAGGGCGCGCCGAGGGTGGTGGCCAAGGGCATCGACGACGTGGCCGCCAAGATCCGCGAGCTGGGCCAGGAACACAAGATCATGCTGATGGAAGCCCCAGTCCTGGCCCGCGCCCTGTACAAGCATACCGAGATCGACGACGAGATCCCGGAAAAGCTGTATTCGGCGGTGGCGGAAGTACTGGCGTATGTCTACCAGCTGCGCGCCTACAAGAAGGGTGAAGCGGACTACCCGGATCGCCCGACGAAGTTGAAAGTGCCTGACGAGATGGACCCGCTGAACCCGGCGTCGCAGCAGCCTCCACCGAAGGAGGCGCCGCCGAATTGAACCGAACCACGGAGTGAACTGAATGACCAACAGCATGAAACTGCCAGCCTGGATGAGCGGCCTTGGTGCACAAGGCAGCAAGGCGGCGGCGCCGATCCTGATCATCATGCTGTTGGCAATGATGATCCTGCCGCTGCCGGCGTTCGTGCTGGACGTATTCTTCAGTTTCAATATTGCGCTGTCGATCATCGTGCTGCTGACCGCGCTGTACACGGTCAAGCCGCTCGACTTCCTGGCCTTCCCGGCCATCCTGCTGGTCTCCACGATGTTGCGCCTGGCGCTCAATGTGGCGTCTACTCGAATTGTCCTGACCGAAGGCCACACCGGCGGCGCCGCGGCCGGCAAGGTCATCGAGGCCTTCGGCCACTTCCTGATCGGCGGTAACTATACCGTCGGTATCGTCGTCTTTATTATCCTGACCATCATCAACTTCTCGGTCGTGACCAAGGGCGCCGGCCGTATCGCCGAAGTCGGCGCACGCTTCGCCCTGGATGCGATGCCTGGTAAACAGATGGCGATCGACGCCGACCTGAACGCCGGCCTGATCGGCGAAGCCGAAGCCCGCAAGCGCCGCGCCGAAGTCAGCCAGGAAGCCGAATTCTACGGCGCCATGGACGGCGCCTCGAAATACGTCAAGGGCGACGCCGTCGCCGGCATCATGATTACCGTGATCAACATCGTCGCCGGCCTGATCGTTGGCGTGGTGATGCACGACCTGGCCTTCGGCGAAGCGACCAAGATCTACACCCTGCTGGCCATCGGTGACGGCTTGGTGGCGCAGATTCCTTCGCTGATCATCTCGATCGCGGCCGGTATGGTCGTCTCGCGCGTCGCCAACGACGAAGACGTGAGCTCGCAGCTGACCAACCAGCTGATGGCCAAGCCAGAAACGATGTATATCACCGCCGCCATCATCGGCGGCCTGGGCATGATCCCGGGCATGCCGAACCTGGTGTTCCTGCTGCTGGCCGGTTCGCTGGCCGGCGCCGGCTACATAATTTCCAAACGCAAGAAAGGCGCTCCGGCCAAGGAGGAAGCCGCCGCAGCCGCCGCAGCCGACGCCACCGCCGCCAAGCAGGCCCCGGCCGAGAGCGAAGAAGCGACCTGGCAAGACGTGATGCCGGTCGACACCCTGGGCCTGGAAGTCGGCTACCGTCTGATCCCGCTGGTCGACAAGAACCAGGGCGGCGAGCTGCTCAAGCGTATCAAGGGCATCCGCAAGAAGTTCGCGCAGGAAGTGGGCTTCCTGGCGCCGCCGGTGCACATCCGCGACAACCTGGAACTGAAGCCATCGGCCTACCGCATCACCCTGAAGGGCGTGGAAGTGGGCAGCGGCGAAGCGCTCAACGGCCAGTTCCTGGCGATCAACCCGGGCATGGCCAGCGGCACGCTGCCAGGCCTGGTGACCACCGATCCGGCCTTCGGCCTGCCGGCCACCTGGATCGAAGCGAGCCTGCGCGACGAAGCGCAGAGCATGGGCTACACCGTGGTCGATGCCGGCACCGTCGTGGCGACCCACCTGAACCACCTGATCACGATGCACGCGTCGGAACTGCTGGGCCGCATGGAAGTGCAGGCGCTGCTGGACCACCTGGGCAAGGAAACCCCGAAACTGGTCGAAGACCTGGTGCCGAAGGTCGTCTCGCTGTCGACCCTGCAGAAAGTGCTGCAGAACCTGCTGGTCGAAGGCGTGCACATCCGCGACATGCGTTCGGTCATCGAAGCGCTGTCGGAACACGCAAACATGACGCAGGATCCATCGGAACTGACCGCCGTGGTGCGTGTGGCCCTGGGCCGCGCCATCGTCCAGCAACTGTTCCCGGGCGAGAACGAGCTGTCGGTGATGACCCTGGACAACCGCCTCGAGCGTCTGCTGCTGCAGGCAATGGGCAACGGCGGCGACGGCACCGGCATCGAGCCGGGCCTGGCCGACACCATCGCCCAGCAGGCGGCCAATGCGGCCAACCAGCAAGAGCAGATGGGGCACACCCCGGTGCTGCTGGTGCCGGCCCCTCTGCGCGTGCTGCTGTCGCGCTTCCTGCGCCGCGCCGTGCCGCAACTGAAGGTGCTGTCGCACGCTGAAGTGCCAGAGAGTAAAACCATCCGCGTGACCAGCCTGGTCGGCGTGCCGATGTAAGCAGGAGCGGCGTCACTTGACGTTGATCGTTCGCTCGATGATGCCCAGATCGGTGATGGTCACCAGCACATCCAGGGGAGCGGCGGCATCGACGTGCAGGTAGAACTCCACGCCGCCCGGCCCACCTTCGGGATCGTGCGGGCCGATATTGGTGACGTAGACGTTGGCCTCGCCCAGGTGCGGTCGGCCGGGAGACGAATCGTCCGGATCGTCGCCGGCATGCCACTCGGCGGCGGTGACCATGACGGCGGAGCGCTCGCACATGCGCTGCCAGTCCCAGTTGTAGTTGCACCGCACGCGACCCTGGACCTTGCGATACAACAGGCGAATCGATTTGACCATGGTGTCTCCTTGCCACGGCTGCAACTTCCCGCCGTCTTGCTTAGACCCCCGACGCGTCAAAAAAGATCGCCCGCCACAGGCGTCCGCCGGACGCCGCTACGTGGCAAACACGGCTTGCCAATCCGTCAAAAAGTATCGGTTTTGCTGATTCCGTCGAAATAGACCATTTTCCCCATCCTTTTCCCCTGATGGTTTCCTGAGGGCATCGTCAATAATGCTTCCTATCGACAGGCATCGTGCCCGTCAGGCAGAACAGACTGAAGCGCGGAGAACCAGATGAAGGTTAAGAAATTTACGGCAGCAACTTCCCGAGATGCATTGCGCAAGGTGCGCGAAGCGCTGGGGCCGGACGCCGTCATCCTCTCCAACCGTCCAGTCGACGGCCAGGTCGAGATCCTGGCGCTGGACAACGACGACGTGGCCTCGCTGGCCGCGCCGGCCGCCGATTCGGAAATGGCCCAGCCACGCCCGAACCTGCAGCTGTCGCAGCTCGACGACGTGGCGCCTGCCGCACCAGCCGCCCCGGCCTTCCTGTCGCGCCGCCTGCAGGACGCCGCCCCGGTTGCCCCAGCCGCGCCGATCGCGCCAGCCTACGCCGAAGTGTCCCCGGCCTCGGCCCCGACCTACGCCGAGCGCCGCGCGCCGGCAGCGGAGCCGGCAATCGACATGAGCGCCATGACCTCGATGATGAGCGCCGCCATCGCCCAGGCCAAGGAATCGGCCGCCGCCGAAATGACCGGCATGATGAGCGAGATCCGCGCCATGCGCGGCCTGATGGAAACCCAGCTGGCCGAACTGTCGTGGAACGCCACCGCCCAGCGCGAGCCGCAAAAGGCGACCGTGCTGCGCGAGATGCTGGCCGCCGGTTTCTCGGCCACCCTGGCGCGCTATATGATTGAAAAAATGCCGGCGACCAAGGATGCCGCGGAAGCCATGCGTTGGGTCAAGACCGTGCTGGCGCGTAACCTGACCACCATCGGCAACGAAGACGCGCTGCTCGAGCAGGGCGGCGTGTACGCCCTGGTCGGCCCGACCGGCGTCGGCAAGACCACCACCACCGCCAAGCTGGCCGCGCGCTGCGTGATGCGCCACGGCCCGGACAAGCTGGCCCTGATCACCACCGATGCCTATCGTATCGGCGGCCACGAGCAGCTGCGCATCTACGGCAAGATCCTGGGCGTGATGGTGCACTCGGTGAAGGACGAAGCCGACCTGCGCATCGCCCTGAAGGAACTGCGCAACAAGCACACCGTGCTGA
>Ga0265780_10005062_pt1 | contig 16822 bp, 17 predicted proteins | sample P1T30metagenome_FD_192432 | JGI IMG/M metagenome (GOLD analysis project Ga0265780, IMG submission 192432) | Plant litter microbial communities from East Loma Ridge, Irvine, California - P1 T30 | ecosystem: Environmental > Terrestrial > Plant litter > Unclassified | place: USA: California... | reverse complement strand
TACAACATTATACTAAATGTTTAATTGGGAAGAAATAAGATATTATGATTGGAAAAGCATAACCATAACTTCGGCCATTTTACTGGGCTTTGCCTTGTTTTGCTGTGTAATGTTAAATAAAGGGCATATTATTCTGCTTTTAGCACAAAAGGACTTAACTCGGGTTGCTAAAGGGAAAATCATCTCCAAATACGATAATTTGGAGTTTAAGCAAACTACTACCGGAAATAAACTTAGGGTTGGTAGCGTAACCGTTTATTATAGTTACATAGTTGACGGGCAAAACTACACCCAAAAGCAAGTATTGGAATACTCACTGATTGACGCTCATCAACTAAACGAGATATACTCCACTAATCCCCCCATCCCGGTAACTGTTCTATACGATAATAACAACCCAAAGCGGTCATCTATAACCTTTGAAAATTTAAAACCCAAGCCCCTATTTCAGCATACACCTGCTTTTAGTAAATAATAGGATATGCCTACTGATAATCTTATGTACTAAGCCTCCACTCCGCAAGAGTATAGCTATAGTTAATGATGTGTATCAGGGTGCTAATAAACTTCAATGTTTGGATAGCAGCAAAGAGTTATTACTGGTTTTTTTAGAGAAAGTTTCGCCACTCAATTACCAAGCCATCGGTATAGTTACAGGCAATCAATATATACAACTGCTGTCCATAAATTTCCTGTCTACATACGTACATAAAAGTAAGCTTCCGACCACCGTATTTCAAAATGGTGTTAGCTTTTTTGAAACGGGGGAATGCCCAAAAAGCGTTCACGAAAGTGTTTATAACCGTTCAAAAAGCGTACACGCGTGAACGCTTTTTGGCCTTGAATTTGGAGAATGGACTCATTTAGGCAACTTCAACAATGCGGTTTTATGAAGAAAAATGAAGTTTATTGAGTTTTTACGAGCAAAATAGCAACTAATTGATACTTCGCCCGTGAACACTTTTCTTCATTTCATTGATCAGATTTGCTGCGTGCGAACGGATATGCCGGTGCCTGTCATTCCTCCCCAAGGCCAAAAATCCTCGCTCCTTTTTACTGGTTCCCCAAGATCACCGGTGTTTTGCTGCCGCCCATAATAATCACTTTGGTATTAGGCGATAAGGCAATGGCCTTTTGCGCCTGGATACTTTCGTATTGCAATTGCTTGTCAGACAAGCCAGTCGACAGTGTTTTCTGGTAATCCGCTATACCCTGGGCTTCTACACGCTTGCGCTCGGCTTCCTGGCGTTCTTTTTGGAGCACGAACTGCATCTTCTGCGCTTCCTGCTCAGCATTGATTTTTGATTCGATACTGGCCTTAACCGAGGCAGGCAAGCTTACATTACGGATTAGGATCTGCTGCAATTCCAACCCGTTCTTGGCAAAGTTCTGGCTAATGGTGCGAAATATACGGTCTTGAAATTCCTGGCGTTTAACCGAGTATAGGTCAACCGCCTGGTAGTTCACCGCATTATCGCGTAATACGGTACGGGTAACCGGGCGCACCAGTTTATCCACATAATCAACTCCAATATTTTGATAGATGAATGGTGCTTTATAGGCCTTTACCCTGAACAGGGCCGACAGATCAATAGTCACCTCCAAACCATCAGAGCACAGTACCCTGATAGCATCATCGCCCACCACTTCGCCTTCGCTGTGCACGGCGCTCATGGTATAGTTTTGCGTTTGAATATTAAAGGTAGTTACATCAACCAGCGGATTAACGACGTGCAAGCCGCTCTCCAATACCTGATTTTGTACTTTGCCAAACAGCGTTTGCACACCTGCTTGTCCGGGTGGTATGGTTTTAAAGGCCGATAGCAATACGCCCAGCACAATAACCACAATGCCTGCCGTAGTGGCTATGCCACTAAAACGGCTTCCGCCGGTATCGGAGCGCTTTAACACCGCGCCAGCTACCAGGAACACCACACCGAGAAAAATCAGTATCATCAGATTATTTTGTTTTAGGATCTTGCATACCCCTTACCTCTTTTAGCAGGCGTATTTTCAGCACTATAAATATAGCAGCCAAAACTACTGCGCCTGTTAAAAAGTCGTACCGGTGGTTGGTAAACCCCCAGTACACTGTGTATAAGCATATAAATATAGCTATATTATATACCACACTCAAAAACATTTTTCCGGCCATACTTAATATACGCTAATGCTCGGATCTATCTGATCGGCCCAGGCCAATATACCACCTTGTAAATTATATAAATTGGTGTAGCCCTGAGCTTCTAACTGCATAATAGCCATAGCGCTGCGTTTGCCGCTGCGACACATTACTACTACCGGTTTATCTTTACTAATTTGATCAGTTTCAATTAGAACGCCGCCCAAGGGTATATTTTTACCTTCCAGGTTAGACATTTCGTATTCAAAATCTTCACGTACATCTATCAGCTGAAAATCTTCACCGCTGTCTTTCATTCTTTTCAGCTCTTCTACTGTTATTTCTTGCATGGTTGTAAATTTATCGGGTCAAAGGTAGTTTTTTTACACACAAATAATCAGTCGTAAAAGTGTAACAATCAGTGCCGCGGGGCGTTTCATTAAAAGATACGGCATTTAATTTCGTATATTAGTTATTCATGAGAAAAGTAACCCGTTTTTTTTGGTTCTGTTCGGGAGCACACATCGACACCTTAAAAAAATACCCCATTGAGCACAACAGGTATGTGGGCATTGGGGCCACCATATTTTTTACTGCACTATTTGCCTCTCTATCGGGCGGTTATGCCATGTATTTCGTGTTCAGCGGTAACCCGTTGGCGGTAGTTTTTGCCATATTGTTTGGTTTAATATGGGGCTTGGCCATTTTCAATATGGACCGCTACATTGTATCGAGCATTAATAAGCAGGGCAGCAGTAATCAGCAGCTTTTGCAGGCTTTGCCACGTATCTTGTTGGCTATCATGATCGGGGTGGTAATTTCGCGGCCACTGGAACTGAAAATTTTTGATAAAGAAATTCGCAGCAAGCTTAAAGAGTCGTACTCAAAAGGGCAGAACCGCAAAATTGACACGCTCCAGAAAACGTATACGCAAAAGTATGCCATGGAGATGGCCAAAAACAAAGATTTAAAAAGCGAGAAAGATTCGTTAGAACGCGATATTAACCGCTCACGCGTGCAGCTGAACCAAGAAGTTTTTGGCGATAAAAATGACCAGACTTCAGGAATAACCGGCTATGGAACTTATGCCAAGCAAAAAGAAGCCATTTTGCAGGAAAAAGAAGGTCGTTTAAAAACCGTGACCGACGAACTTAACCGCATGGACCAGTACCTGAGCCAGCGAAAGGATTACGAAGGCTTAAACAGCACCCGCCTTTTTACCGGTACCCAGTTAGACAGCCTGGCCAACATTGCCGGTTTTGCCGATCGTAACTGGGCATTAGGTCAGCTCTCGTTTAGGCAGGATGGCAGCCGCGATTTGGATACCTATCTGGCGCAATCGTTTATAGGCTACCTGTTTATTCTATTTGAGTGCTTGCCGGTATTTGTGAAGCTGATGTCGCCCAAGGGCCCGTATGACGTGTCGGTTGCCCGCCTGGCCGAGGCCAACATCCACTTTGCCGAGCGCGATAAGGACCGCGAAATGGTAGTAACTGATGAGGTTTTTGACCACCAGGTTGATGCTGATATTCAGAAACGAAAAAAGCTCATAACCGGCCAGTCTGACTACGATATGGAAAGGCATAGTTATGAATAGTGTAACTTAACTGGCATTTTAATAAGTAAAGCTTAATAGTTTAGCAGTTTTGTTTAATAATTAGAGACACAGCCTCTACATCTCCTGTTTTTATTCTATTTTCAACCAGTAAATTATTGGTTATGAAAAAACTTTATCTATCTGCGGCAGCATTGCTGCTTTCTGCGGCTGCTTTTGCGCAAAGCGATATATTTTATACCGTTTCCTTTCCTAACGCGGTACACCATGAGGCCGAAATTAGCATGCGGGTGCCTGAGGTCCCTGCCGGAACATTTCGTTTTCGAATGAGCCGTTCATCGCCGGGCAGGTATGCCACACATGAGTTTGGTAAGAACATTTACAATCTTAAGGCCTTTGGCGAAAAGAATACCCTGCTTTCTGTAAAACAAGTAGAAGGTGATGTATATGAGATAGCCCAGCATGGCACAACGGTTATCATCAATTATACCTTATTTGGCAATTACATGGATGGCACCTACGTAGGCATTGACCAAAGTACGGCACACTTTAACATGCCTGCGGCCTTTGCCTGGGTTATAGGCATGGAAAAACGGCCGGTGCACTTTAAGTTTAACGATACCGAGAAATACGGCTGGAAAGTAGCCACGCAGTTGAAACCCGAAGCGGTAGGCACTTATTATGCGCCTAACCTGCAGTACATGATGGATAGCCCTACCTCGCTGGCCGCTTATAAAATACACAGTTGGGATGTAAGCAACCCTGACGGCCGTAAGCAAACCATCCACTTAACTTCGCACAGCGATGATGACCAGGTCACCATTGATGCCTTTGGCGAGATGGTGAAAAAGGTAACCCTGGAAGCACAGGCCGTTTATGGAGAATTCCCGGTCTACGACTATGGCAACTATGTGTTTTTGCACGATGTACATGCCACCAACGCAGGCGACGGGATGGAGCATCGCAACTCTACCAGCATTGTACAATCTACCCCTAAAATTGCCGGTAACGAGAACCGCTTACTGGGCACCTTTGCGCACGAATACTTCCACAGCTGGAATGTAGAACGCATCAGGCCAAAATCGTTAGAGCCGTTTAACTTCGAACATGCCAACATGAGCAGTGAGCTTTGGTTTGCCGAAGGCTTTACACAATACTACGGTGAAATGCTGCTGGTGCGCGCCGGTTTACGCACGCCCGAAATGTATACCCGTACATTGGCTGGACTGGTAAACACCGTGCTTAACTCACCTGCGGCTAATCACTATTCGCCTGCACAAATGAGCCGCTATGCGGTGTTTGCCGATGCGGGTGTTTCTATAGACCCAAACAATAACGCCAACGTGTTTACCAGCTACTACACCTATGGCGGTGCAACCGCACTGGCACTCGATCTGCGCCTGCGCAGCGAGTTTAAGTTAACGCTGGATGACTTTATGCGCGCCGTTTGGCTGGCCCACGGTAAAGTAAAACCGGGTAGCAATATTGGTTATGTAGAAAAACCATACACCATCCTCGATCTGCAGGCCGTATTGGCCCAGGCAACCAAAAGCCCAACTTTCGCCTCAGAGTTTTTCAGCAGTTACATCTATGGCTTCGAGAAAAATAATTATGTAACACTGTTAGATAAAGCCGGGTTGATATTGCGCAGGGCACAAACAGGTAAAGCCTGGTCAGGCCAGCTGCGCACCACACCATCTGAAGGTGGATTGATGCTACAAAACAACACGGTTCAAGGCTCTCCCCTATATGAGGCCGGTTTAGATGTAGGCGATATCATTCTTACGGTTGACGGCAAAGAGGCGAAAGACATATCGGTGTACACCACCATTTTAGAAGGCAAAAAGCCGGGCGATAAAGTAACTTATACCTACAAAAACCGCACAGGTAACCATGAAGCTGCCGTTACTCTGCAAGAAAACCCTGCTTATGAAGTGGTGATGTATGAAACTGCCGGCAAAGAATTATCGGCCGCCCAAAAAGAATTCCGTAACAAATGGTTAAGCACCAAAGTCAAATAACAATGAAGAAATATACTATAGCCCTGGCCCTGGCCACCGTAAGCTTTACCAGCTTTGCGCAGGATGTAAATAAACTCATACAGCAACCCGATGTAGAACGCCTTATTAAAACGCTAAGTGCCGATGATATGCAGGGCCGTGGCACCTTTACGCCCGGCATTGATAAGGCTGCTAGTTTTATTGAAGGCGAGTTTAAGAAAATTGGCTTGCAGCCTTTAACCGGAGCTACCGGTTTCAGGCAAAGCTTTACAGTATATCGTACCGTGCCTGCCCAGGTACAGGTAACGCTAGATGGTAAAGCCATTCCTGCTGAAAACGTGGCTATTGCCGCCGGTGCCGATTTTAACTGGAGCAGTAACACCGATGTACAGGTGGTTAAAATTGGAGCCGATCAAAACTTTCAGACCGAATACCGCACTTACATGCGCAGTGGCAAGAAAACGTTACTGCTGGTTGATCCTAAATTTGAACCATTATTTAAACGCTTACGTACTGCGGTTAGCGGCGGTAGTATAAACATGGACGCCCCTACTGCGGCCAACCCACAGCAGGTAGTTATTGTATTGGGTGCTTATGATAATGTAAAAGCATTTGAGGTAACTTATAAAACCAAGACAGAAAATCCACCTATATTTAACGTGGCCGGTATGCTTAAAGGCAAATCGAAACCAGACGAATACGTTGTGTTTTCGGGACATTATGACCACTTAGGCATTGGCAGGGCCATAGAAGGCGATAGTATTTCTAACGGTGCCGATGATGATGCCTCTGGTACTACGGCCATGATTAGTTTGGCTAAATACTATAAGAAACTTAATAATAACGAGCGTACGTTAATTTTCGTGGCCTTTACTGCCGAAGAGATTGGTGGTTATGGTGCCCGTTACTTCTCTAAACAACTAGACCCTGATAAGACGGTGGCTATGTTTAACATTGAAATGATTGGCAAGACTTCTAAATTTGGAGAAAACGCAGCCTTTATTACCGGTTACGAGCGTTCTGATTTTGGTGAGATCTTACAACGCAACCTAAAAGGCACTGCGTTTACCTTTCACCCAGATCCCTACCCAGAACAAAACCTATTTTACCGCAGCGATAACGCTACGCTTGCCCGCTTAGGTGTACCGGCGCATACCATATCAACCGACCAGATAGATACTGATAAGCTCTATCATACGGTAAAAGATGAGTTCGGTTCAGTGGATGTTGCCAACATTACCGCCACCATCAGGGCCATAGCGCTAAGCTCGCGCAGTATTGTGGCCGGTACCGATACGCCTAAACGCATAGCTAAATTGGAAAGATAAAAATTAGCACTCAAAAAAAAACCGCAGGTATTAAGCTGCGGTTTTTTTGTGAATTTATTATTATTCATCAGCTTCTATAAATCACCTACATGCCTGTTATTCTCGAAACCGAAAGGCTAAGCCTGCGTACGTTCACTATTGCCGATGCACCTTTTGTGCTCGAACTGCTTAACACTCCTACCTGGCTGCAATATATAGGCGACCGCGGTCTTAAAACCCTGGAACAAGCACAAAGCTATTTAGCAAATGGCCCTATCATGAGCTACAATACATATGGCTTTGGGCTGTATCTTGTTGAACTCAAGGACCAGAGTACTGCCATAGGGATGTGCGGCTTACTAAAGCGCAATTACCTAGAGCACATGGATATAGGCTACGCCCTCCTGCCCGCTTATGAGGGGCGGGGTTATGCTCTCGAAATAGCAGCCGCTACCATGAATTACGCCTTTACCAACCTACACTTACTGCACCTGGCTGCTATTACCGATACCGGTAATGAACGCTCGGTAAAACTGCTGGAAAAGTTAGGATTTCAATTAAAAGAACTGATTACTATTGAAAACAAAGACCTGAACCTGTTTATCAGGGATGCTCAAACATGAATATAAGGCTGGGGTTATTGGCTACATACCGGCTATATTTTAAACGTGTTGCCGATAAATCTAATAATTGAAACGTCTCTCCACCAATATTGATAGTTTTATTAGCCAGGTTTATTGTATAAATGTTTGTAGCTGGGCCTTCTAAGCCTGCAGGGGCCGCCCAGGAACCGTAATTATACAGCACTTTATTATCGGTAGTGAAATTCACCCTATCATCTCGCTCCCAGTTTCCAATGCTCATGTAAAGATAGGTACCTGCAGGAGGATTGACAGATGGATTTCCGTCTACAGTAACCTGCTTCCAGCTTTTAGAAGTAAGTGCTTCCATAGTAAAATCCTTTACTACCACTACTGCTTCATCCTCCTCTTTATCCTTTTTACAAGACATGATCACGAAAAAGCTCAAACCTAAAAGTAAATACTTGACTATACTCATCAACTTGTTAATTATCAAAACATAACTATAAAAAACTACAAATTTTTCCGCATTACATGATCGTTCATAAAATAAGGGCCAATAGGTACATCTTCGTCATAAACCTTGCTAAAGCCTAATTTTTCATAAAAGTTAATGGCTTTATTATTCCGGTTAACGTTTAACTCAAGCAGGTTTACACCGGCCTGCTTGGTAGCATTAGCCACAGCCTCTATCAATATTTTACCATAACCCTTACCCTGCATAGCCGGCAGACAATATAGCTTGTGCAGTTTATAAATGGAAGCCTCTTCAATGCGGGGCGAGTATGCCGCAAAAGCTACCGGCTCGCCATCTTCTTCCAGTACCATGTATTGCTGTTCGCCATTTTCTATCTGCACGGCAATCTTGTCTGATACATAAATAGCCGCCAGCATGTAAGTGATCTGTTCAGTGCTCAAAATATCGCCATAAGCGAGCCACCAGGTATGATGGGCAATTTTCACAATGCAATCGGCATCGGCCATAGTAGCGGGACGTATAGTGTACATAACTCAAAGATAAGTTTGCCAGCGTACCAGATAGCATTTTTCTAAACAATTTTCGCTTATAAACCCACACAGCTATACCGGCGCTAAACCTAAACCCGGCACTTTACTTAAAACCCATTTTCCGTCAGCAAAATCTGGCATTTTAAACGGGTTGTTGCTGGTTAAAAAGGGGCCGTCTAAATCGGCCCAATCACATTGCGGGGCCAGGGCGGCGGCGGCCAGCGTGGCGCAACTGGTTTCGCTCATACAACCAATCAGTATTTTAAGCCCGAGTTCTCGTGCTTTAGCAATCATTTGACCGGCCTCATACATGCCTGCGGATTTCATAAGTTTTATGTTGATACCGTGATAAACGCCATTGGCCGGCTCTACATCGCCCAAACGCTGTACGGCTTCATCGGCAATAATGGGGATAGGGCTGCGCTGTGTTAACCAGGCGTTACTGTCGGGGTCGGTTTTATTAAAAGGTTGCTCAATTAGTTGCACGCCTTGCTCCTGCAGCCAGTACACCAGTTCGAGGCTTTGCTGGCGGTCTGTCCACCCCTGGTTAGCATCTACATATAGCGGTACGGTGGTTGCCGCGCGTAAGGTTTCAATAAGCTGCTTATCATCGGGGCTGCCCAATTTCACTTTGATTACACTGGCCTGTGCCGCTTCTTTAACTTTTTGCAGTACCACAGCAGGCTCATCCATACCAATGGTGATGCTGGTTGAAGGCATAAGCAACGGATCGCTTCCTATTAATTCATAGCAAGGTTTATGCAGCAGTTTGCTTTCTAAATCGTGCAGGGCAATATCAATAGCAGCTTTAATGGCAGTGTTACCTTTTGCCAGACTATCAAGGTAGGCTATTATGCCTGGATAATTAAAAGGATATTGTAGCTGGCTAATATCCAACTTGCTTAAAAATGCCGTGGCTGTTTCCAAACTCTCTCCCAGGTAAGGCACCATCGAAGCTTCGCCATAGCCAATATAGCCTTCATGTTCCAGTTGCAGCAGCATAATTGGCGTAGCCGTACGCGAAAATTTGGCTATGGTAAACCTGTGCTTTAATTGCAGCTGGAAGGGCGAATAACTCAGTTTCATATCAAAAAATAAAGCTAAGCATTTGGTTTATGGTTATTAAGTTGTTTAGGATTATTTGTTACAAGGAATGAGCAATTATAAAAGCGGACAGACACATAAGTCAGGGGAATAGTGTTCACGGGCAAAGTGCAGCTTAGACAACATATTTATTGATATTTATTCTCCAAAACTCTAAAAAACTTCATTTTTCCTCATCTAAGCTGCGTTTGTAAATTGCCTTTTAAGGCAAAGAACTTGTAAAATTGAGGGATAAGTGTTCACGACATGAACACTTATGAACGGTTTTGAACACTTTTGTGAACGCTTTTCCTCGTGTCCCGTCCTGAAAAAAGTTTACACTAATTGCAAGTTAATACTAATTTGAGTTTACACATTACTTTAGTCCTGAAATAGCTTTACTTATTTCAAATTAGCTATTCACCCTAAACAACAAATTAACCGTCCATGCTCACCTCCTTTGCTGCCTTTTTATAATAGCTTTTCCACCGCCTGGCCAGTTCTCCCTGTGTTGTGTATGCCACCGCAGGGGTAAGCATACCTACCGAACTGTGCGGGCGGTGCTGGTTGTAGATCATGATAGCTTCTTTCACCGCCAGGCGGGCCTGGGTCAGGTTAGCAAATGTACCTTCCAGCAGTTCTCCTTTAAGTATGCCGTTCACCCGTTCTGCGATGGCGTTGTCCCGCGGGTCCCCGCTTTGGGTCATGCTGATGGCGATCCGGTTCTCCCTGAGCAGTGTGGTATAACCATCCGAACAATACTGGCAGCCACGGTCTGAGTGGTGCAGCAAGCCCTGGTGCGACCTTCGCTGGCTGATGGCCATCCGCAGTGCCGCCTGGGGCCCTTTGGCCGAAAGGTCTGCCAGCAGGGCATAACCGATGATCTTGCGGCTATACACATCAGTGACCAAACTCAGGTAAGCAAAGCCCCCGCCCCTGAGGCGGACATAGGTAATATCACTTACCCATACCTGGTCTGCACGGCTCACCAGGGCTCCTTTAAACAGGTCAGGGTACTTTTTATACCGGTGACGTGAAAAGGTGGTACGGGGCCCTGGCCTTTTTTTACGAATAAGCAGGCCCTGGCTCCGCAGCAAGTCAAAGAACCCGTCCCGGCCCAGGTGCAAGCCATGATCCTGCATGAAGGCCGCTAACATCAAATGCAGTTTACGGCTTCCCAAACGGGGCTGCCTGGTGCGGTGATGGAGCACCTGCTGCAAGAGCAACTCTTCCCGCAATACCCTGGCCTGGGCCAACTGACCATACTGGTAGAACGCCTGCGGCGTGTATCCAAGCAGCTGGCATAGTTCCCGAAGGCCACGACCTTTGCGGCCTTTCACTATGCCTACTGCCCGGTGCCATGCTTTTTTCGCAGGTCTATCCCAAGCTCCTTACTTGATACATCGATCACCGCATTCAACAGTTCGTTCTTTAAGCGCTCTACGCGTAGCGCTTCCTGTAAGGAGCGGATCTCATCCGGCATTCCCACTTCCGCTTCCTCTGTTACCTGTAAATCAGGTTTCCCCTGTTTGGCTTTCTTCAACATATTGTATACTGTTCCAAGACTAACGCCGTAGCGCTTACTCAAGGTACGGTAACTATCTCCTTTTACAATATGCTCATGTATTATTTGTGCCTCTTTTTTCTTATCCATCTCTGTTTATCCTTTTTACAAAGTGTAAACCTATTTCAGGACAAGACACCCTCTTGATTGAACAATTATGTTGATGCTATGCCATATTGAGAAAATAACCAGTAACCAATAATTCAATAACCACCCACCAACATTATCTTTGCACCCTATGGCGGAAAATTTATATAACCCGTTTACCCGTTTTAATTTCAGCAACCGCAACTGCTTTTTAACCGGCGAAACATTAACCAGCGAAGAAGAAAAGATACAGGTTTTTCCGGCTTGGTTAATGACCCGTTACCAGTTGGAAGATAAGGTAATTAAGCTGCTTGATGAAAGCTACATAGGTTATAAAGACTTAAAGATACCCTGCGCCACTGCTGTAAATACGCAATACATTGAGCCGCTGGAAAGTGAAATAGAAGCTGCCTTTGCACAAGGATATACCGGTGTAAAACAACTGGAGCCAATTAAGCTTTTTCAGTGGGCGGGCAAGCTGTTATTTGGTATAATCTTTAACGAACTACAGGCGGGCATACGCCAGCAACACGCCCAGGGCGAAGAATTTACGGTATCGCAAGGGTTGATACACAAATTCAGCCATTTGCACCTCATGCTGCAAGGCCTGAACCAACCCATAACTTTCGACGGATTTACTCCCTTCAGCCTGTTTTTATTTAAGGTAGATAATCCGGAAAATGAATTTGCCTACCGCGATGAGATTAACACGCTTACCTTCTCGTTACGGATACAGGATTTTGGTTTAATTATTTGCCTGCAAGACAATGGCAGTAACCGCCGTTACCATGAAGAAATATTAAAGCAAATTGAAAATGACACGTTGCACCCTATTCAATTTGAGGAATTTTGCGGACGGGTGTTTTACTCCGCCTTTTTGTTTAACCGCTTGCCCGAGTATGATATTTTGCCGGTTGGCGAGGACATTTTTGTAGAAGCCTCTCCACTACGCGGAACCAGCGGCAGGCCGGTTTTTGATGAGTGGCAAAATAAAACTTACGGACAGGTGCTCGAAAACTTTTGGAAACCTTGGGGTTTCCTGCTGTTTGAGATCATTAAAAACGTAGACCACCCCATGAGCTTTTTATTTACGCGCGATGGCCATAAGATAGGTGCCGAGGCAATTGACCTGCATAAGTAATAGGGCCTTTTCCTACACCGTCATTGCGAGGTAGGAAGCAATCTCTGCGTGGAAAAGCGGGCGGCTTGCCTGTAAATCAAGGATAGCTTCGTACCTCGCAATGAGGTGTTCCTTATCTTCAGACAGTCTTTCCGACTGCTACTTCACAATCTTATAATTCCGGTACTCGCTCACCCGCCAGCCGGTTAAATCCTCAATTTTTTGCAGGATACGCCGGCGCAGCGACATTTTCTTTTTCAGTCTAACAGGGTCTACCTGTAGTTTCCAGTTTTGTGCGGTTACCCGCTTTTGCATTACTGCTGGGTGCGTACCCTCAAAGGGCAACATACGGTCGGCATTATGGAAATTAAACTGGAAGGTTTGGGGCAGGTTTTCGGCTACCCAGGTATCGTCATGATAAAACTGGTTAAAGTTGCGGAGCTTGCTTTCTAGTCCTTTGGGTGGTTTTACCCAGCCGTAATGGTAAATGTAGGCATCAATTAGTTTAACGTTGATCTTACGGTCGCCCCACCTAAAACCTTGCGCATCGCGGTATGAATGGATATGCTTATTATTACGCAAAATGCGAATTTCGCGGCGATACCAGCGGCGGGAGTGCGCATAATAATCGTACGAACCGTAGAAATGCAGATATTTAAACAGTAAACCTTCAACGGCAACATTGTCCAGGTTGGTTTCCATTTCCTGTTTAATAACAGGCAAGTACTTTTCGTGCACCACTTCATCGCCCTGGATATAAAAAGCCCAGTCGGCATCGGGCGATATAGCCGCGAAAGCCCTATCTGTTTCGGCGGCAAATACGGCTCCACCCTCACGTAGCGACTCATCCCAAACCGTATCTACGATCCTGATCTTGGGCGAATCAATACCGCGAATGAGATCGCCGGTTCCATCATCGCTATTACCTAAAGCCACGACAAATTCATCGCAAAGGGGCAGTATAGAGGTTATGGCTTCTACCACCGGGTAATCATTTTTTACCGCATTGCGAATAAAGGTAAAGCCGGCTACTTTCATAAAACTATAGTACAGATTAGCTTGATGTGTTATAATAGAAAAATACAAAGGCAAAGATGACTATGCCCAGTATTAGCAGACATAGTCATCTATTAAAATTGTATATAATTAACTGTTCATGATTTCTTCAATATGCTCAGCTTCCAGCGGAATATGCGCCATTAAGTCCCGGTTACCATTTTCGGTAATTAAAATATCATTCTCCAAGCGAATGCCTAAATTTTCTTCGGCTATGTAAATACCCGGCTCACAGGTTAAAATATTTCCTACTTCAAAAGGTTTATAGCGGCTGGCGTAATCGTGTACATCCAAACCCAGGTGGTGGGAAGTACCGTGCATAAAGTACTTCTTATATATAGGTGCTTTAGGGTCTTGCTTTTCCACATCATGCCGATCGAGCAAACCCAAGCCAATCAATTCGCTGGTCATGATCTTGCCAACCTCCTCATGGTATTCATTCCACACGGCTCCGGCCACTATCATTTGTGTGGCTTGTTTCATTACGTGCAGTACGGAATCATATACTTGTCGTTGTCTTTGTGTAAACCTTCCGTTTACAGGAACAGAGCGACTAAGATCTGCATTATAGTTAGCGTATTCGGCGCCAAAATCGAACAAAATCACATCTCCGTCTTTACAAACCTGGTTATTGTCTATATAATGCAACACAATAGCATTATATCCGGATGCTATAATAGGCGTGTAAGCATGACCTGTGGCGCGTTGCCTAATAAACTCATGGGTAATTTCTGCTTCAATCTCATATTCGGTTACACCCGGCTTTACAAATTTCAGCACCCGGTTAAAGGCATCACCTGTAATATCGCAGGCTTTTTGAGTCAGTTCAATTTCTGTCAGTGATTTGATAACCCGCAGATCGCGCAGTATAGGTGCCGACCGTTCGTAATGGTGTAATGGATATTTTGCACGCAGATCGGCCAGTACGCGCAGGTCGCGGTAAGGCACGCCGGGCAAAAAGCGGTCGTTCTCGTTGGTATTTATATAAATATGCTCTGCATAGTTCACAATACTATGCAGTATAGCATCAAAATCCTGCAACCAATATATGTTGGTTATACCAGATGCTTGCTTTGCTTCTTCTTTGGTATACTTGTGACCTTCCCACACAGCAATGTGTGCACTGGTTTGTCTTAAAAAAAGTACTTCTCTGTATAGTGGATTAGGACAATCCGGAAAAAGCAACAGTATACTCTGCTCCTGATCTATGCCACTTAGGTAAAAAAAGTCGGCATTTTGCTTAAATATAAAGTTTTGATCGCCGCTGCGTGGAAATTCGTCATTGGCATTAAATAAGGCAATAGATTGCGGCTTTAATCTTAAAACGAAACTTTTTCTATTATTAATAAATAAGTTGTTGTCTACAGGTAGATATTTCATATTTCACAAACAATTAATCTTTTTAAAACAATATTTTCCATTTATTTGTCTCCAATATTAGAAAATTGGAACAGTGTTTGGTAAAGGTTCAAACATAAGTACTAATTTTTTAAAGTAAAATCACAATTAAAAATTGTTTAATCTTAAAACTATGAACTATTCTACATTAAAGAAAACGGCTGCTCTTTCAGTTGCGTCTTTACTGGCAGCAGGCATCGTGAGTGCTCAAACCATGTCAACAGACTCTACTAAAAGCATGTCAACAGGAACTGCCAAAGTGTTTGGCGGCAGAGGTCAGTACAACACTTGGAGCTTTGGCTTAAACGCTGGTGCAGTTTCTCCGGTTGTTGCTATCGGTGGTGTACATGATTACACTGACTACGTTGTATCATTAGGTTACGGCGCTTCATTAAAATGGCAATTAGCTCACTCATTTGCATTACAATTAGATGCAAACGGTGGTAAAGTTGGTGGTAACAACAACAGTGCTATCGGTGGTACCCGTGATGGTTTCCGCTCTTACGACACTCGTTTTTGGCAAGGAACTTTAAGTGGTAAAGTTAACGTTGCTACTATCGATTTCTTACGTCGCAAAAACTCAGTTAACTTCTTCGTTAACGCTGGTGCTGGTATGATCTGGTATAACCCACATTTTATCACTACTAACAACACTGAAGCAAGATACTTAAACACTGACGGTTCTAAGCACTATGTAAAAAGCTTAGTAATCCCTGTAGGTGCTGGTGTTAAATTCAGATTATCTGATGCTTGGGGTTTAAACTTAGGTTACAATGTTAACTTCACTGATGACGATAACTTAGACGCTTTGAAAAGAGCTTACCCAACTAAAGACAAATATTCTTACGGTTACGGTGGTCTTGAGTATACTTTCGGTTCAAGCTCAAAACCAAACTTAGAGTGGGTTAACCCAGTAGCTATGATGTACGATGAATTGTACGATGCTGCTTTACGTCAAGAAGTTGAAGCTTTAAAAGGTCGTGTTACTAACGTTGAAAACGCAGTTAACGATTTGAAAAAAGATTCAGACGGTGATGGTGTATCTGATCAATTTGACAAATGCCCTAACACTCCTGCAGGTACTGTAGTTGATGGTGCTGGTTGCCCAATCAAATTCCCAGCTGCTGATTCTACTGCTGCTACTGCTGCTGCTTACTCAAACATCCAGTTTGATTTTGATAGCTCTGTATTAAGAACTTCTTCTTACAGCGTTTTAGATGCAGTTTCTGCTGACTTACGTGGTACTACTGGCAAAACTGTTACTTTAAACGGTTATGCTTCATCAGAAGGTACTGCTGCTCACAACATCCGTTTATCTAAAGACCGTGCTAACTCAGTAAAAACTTACTTAGTAAACTCTGGTGTTGAAGCTAAACGTGTTAAAGTTAAAGGTTTAGGTGAAACTAACCCAATTGCTGATAACTCAACAGAAGAAGGACGTGTACAAAACCGTCGTGTTGAATTCATCCAACAATAATTAATACAAAAATTAATACTTTTAAAAGGCTCCGGATAACCCGGAGCCTTTTTTTGTTTACTTTTGTTTATGTACTTCTTCCGCAAAAAAGACGACAACAGGCCCAAGAGCTTCAATTTAAAGGTAATGCATACTATTAATGCCATAGCCATTATCATGTTTGTGGCTGCTATTCTATGGAAGTTGTTTAACGTATTTATTTTAAAGAAATAATGAGCACTATAATTAATACCCCAAATGCTCCGGCCCCTATTGGTCCATATAATCAGGCTGTATGGGCAGGTAATCTGCTTTTTGTATCAGGTCAAATTGCTTTAGATGCGCAAACCGGCGAACTGGTAATGACTGATCTGGCTACCGAAACCCATAAGGTAATGTCCAACATTAAAGCCATTTTAACCGAGGCCGGTATAGGCTTTGAGGCCATTGTGAAAACCAGTATCTTTTTAAAAGATATGGGCGAT
>Ga0265780_10005061_pt1 | contig 16823 bp, 14 predicted proteins | sample P1T30metagenome_FD_192432 | JGI IMG/M metagenome (GOLD analysis project Ga0265780, IMG submission 192432) | Plant litter microbial communities from East Loma Ridge, Irvine, California - P1 T30 | ecosystem: Environmental > Terrestrial > Plant litter > Unclassified | place: USA: California... | reverse complement strand
TTATCGCGTGCGCGGCAGAACTCGACTTCAGCTTCCTCGATGGCGTGAAGACGCTCGGCATCAGTGCGGGTGCATCGGCGCCGGAAATCCTGGTGCGCGATCTCGTCGCCAAGCTGGCCGAACGCTTCGACATCGTCGAGCGCGAGGTCGAGACCACGCGCGAGACGATCTCGTTCAAGCTGCCGCGCGGCCTCGAGGCGGTTGCCTGAACGCGGCTCCTCCTTTCTCCGACTTCTTCCTTCCCCGGCAAAACCGCTTCGTAACTGGACCCGGCCCTCGCGGGGAGGTGCAGAACTTCGCTGCCTAGCCCGAAAGCAAATCGCATGGCCGTCTACACCCAGGTGTCAGCCGAGGCGCTGGCCGCCTTTCTCGCGCGCTACGACTGCGGCGAGCTCATCTCCGCCAAGGGCATCGCCGAGGGAGTGGAGAACACCAACTACCTCGTCGACACCACGCGAGACCGCTTCATCCTGACGCTTTACGAAAAGCGCGTCGCGGCGGAAGACCTGCCGTTCTTCATGGCATTGCTCGAACATCTCGCAGCGAAGGGCCTGAACGTACCGCCCGCGATTCAGGACCGGCAAGGTGTTGCCATTCAGGAGTTGGAGGGCCGGCCCGCCTGTCTCATCAAGTTCCTGTCGGGCGTGTCGGTTTCGCATCCGACGCCCGCGCAAGCCGAAGCCGCCGGCCGCGCCATGGCGGAGATGCATGCCGTCGTCGCCGATTTCACCGGCACCCGCGAAAATTCGATGGGGCTGGCGAGCTGGCGGCCGCTTTTCGATCGCTGCGGTCGCAGTCTCGACGAGATCGCGCCCGGCCTGTACGACGAGCTCGGCATTGCGCTTGACCGGGTAACGGCGGCTTGGCCCGACGCCGGCTTCGACCGTATCGCCATCCACGCCGACCTGTTCCCCGATAACGTGCTGATGCTCGGCGACGACGTGTCGGGGTTGATCGATTTCTATTTCGCCTGCATCGATCTGCGCGTCTTCGATCTTGCGATCATGCACAGCGCGTGGAGCTTCGATGCAAGCGGCGCGACCTATCACGCCCCGGTGGGCGACGCGTTGATTCGCGGCTACGAGAGCCGCTTCCCGCTCACGCCGGCCGAAACCGCCGCTTTTCCGTTACTGGCAAGCGGCGCCTGTATCCGTTTTGCACTGTCGCGCGCATGGGACTGGCTCAACACGCCGGTCGATGCGCTGGTCACGCGCAAAGACCCGCTCGCCTATATGCGGCGGCTTGCACACTATGATCCTTCTTTGGTGAAACACGTAAGATGAGCGAACTCGACAAGGTTGAAATCTTTACCGACGGCGCATGCAAGGGCAATCCTGGCCCCGGCGGCTGGGGGGTGGTGCTGCGCATGGGGGCGGCCGAGAGGGAACTGTCCGGCGGCGAGGCTCTCACCACCAATAACCGCATGGAGATGACGGCAGCGATCGAGGGGTTGACCGCCCTCACCCGCCCCTGCCAGGTCACGCTCTCCACCGACAGCCGTTACGTAATGGACGGCCTCACCAAGTGGATCAAGGGCTGGCAGAAGAACGGTTGGAAGACGGCCGACAAGAAGCCGGTCAAGAACGCCGAACTATGGCAGGCGCTGCTCGCCGCCGCCAAGCCGCACCGGATCGAGTGGAAGTGGGTGAAAGGTCACGCCGGCCATCCCGAGAACGAGCGCGCTGACCGTCTCGCAAGCGATGCCGCGGTCGCGGCAGGGCGGCGCGGCTGAGGTCGACGTTCACGCAACCGCTCGGCGGGTGGTGACGAACGCGCATCACCTCGCTATGGCGCAGACATGAGCCAGATCACCCCCGAGATCGTCGCCCAGCACGGGCTTTCCGAAGACGAATATGCCCGCGTGCTGAAGGCGCTCGGTCGGGAGCCGAACCTGACCGAACTCGGCATCTTCTCGGTGATGTGGTCGGAGCATTGCAGCTACAAATCGAGCCGCATCCACCTCAAGAAGCTTCCCACCACCGGCCCGCAGGTGATCTGTGGCCCCGGCGAGAATGCCGGCGTGGTCGACATCGGCGACGGTCAGGCGGCGATCTTCAAGATGGAGTCGCACAACCACCCTTCCTACATCGAGCCGTATCAGGGTGCGGCGACCGGCGTCGGCGGCATCCTGCGCGACGTCTTCACGATGGGCGCGCGGCCGATCGCCAACATGAACGCACTGCGCTTCGGCTCGCCCGACCATCCCAAGATGCGTCACCTGATCGCGGGCGTGGTTCATGGCATCGGCGGCTACGGCAATTGCGTCGGCGTGCCGACGGTCGGTGGCGAGGTGAACTTCCACAAGGCGTATGATGGCAACATCCTCGTCAACGCGATGACGGTCGGCATCGCCGATACCGACAAGATCTTCTATTCGGCCGCCTCCGGCATCGGCAATCCGATCGTCTATGTCGGCTCCAAGACCGGCCGCGACGGCATTCACGGCGCGACGATGGCCTCGGCCGATTTCGGCGAGGATTCGGATGCCAAGCGCCCGACCGTGCAAGTCGGCGATCCCTTCACGGAAAAGCTGCTGATCGAGGCGTGCCTCGAACTGATGGCATCAGACGCGATCGTCGCGATTCAGGACATGGGCGCGGCTGGCCTCACCTCCTCCTCGGTCGAGATGGCGTCGAAGGGTGGCGTCGGCATCGAGCTGAACATGAACGCGGTGCCGCAGCGCGAGACCGGCATGACGCCGTATGAGATGATGCTGAGCGAGAGTCAGGAGCGGATGCTCATGGTCCTCAAGCCCGGCCGTGAGGACTTCGCCGAGGCGATCTTCCGCAAGTGGGAACTGGATTTCGCGGTGATCGGCACGGTGACCGATACTGGCCGGATGGTGCTGACCTTCAACGGCGAGACGGTGTGCGACATCCCGCTCGCCCCGCTCGCCGACGAGGCGCCGCTGTACGATCGCCCTTCCGTGTCGCGCGAAGAATACAAGGCATGGGCGGACGTGAAGCCGCTTGGCGATACGCCGACCACGACCGACATCTGCGGTGATCTGCTCAAGCTGATGGGTTCACCCGACATCGCCTCGCGGCGCTGGATCTGGGAGCAGTACGACACCCAGGTCGGCGGCGACACCGTGCAGCGCCCCGGCGGCGACTCGGCGGTGGTGCGCGTCCACGGCACGCAGAAGGGCATCGCGATCAGCACCGATTGTACGCCGCGCTATTGCTATGCCGATCCATACGAGGGCGGCAAGCAGGCGATCGCCGAATGCTATCGCAACCTCTCTGCGGTCGGTGCGCAGCCGCTCGCCGTCACCAATTGCCTCAACTTTGCCAATCCACAGCGTCCCGAAATTATGGCGCAGCTTACCGGTTGCCTCGACGGAATGGGCGATGCTTGCCGCGCGCTCGACTTCCCGATCGTGTCCGGCAACGTCTCGCTCTACAACGAATCGAAGGCGACCGGCGGCGGCTCGGCCATCCTGCCAACCCCCGCGATCGGCGGCATCGGCTTGCTACCGGACTGGTCGAAGTCGGCGACGATCGCGTTCAAGGCGACAGGCGACGTGATCGTGCTGATCGGCAGCCGTTCGGGCCACCTCGGCCAGTCGCTGTGGCTGCGCGAACTCCACGGTCGCGAGGACGGCGCGCCGCCGCCGGTTGATCTCGATGCAGAGCGCGCGGCTGGCGAGTTCGTGCGTGCGGGCATCCGCGCGGGCGCACTGACGGCCGTGCACGACGTGTCCGATGGTGGCGTCGCGGTGACGATCGCCGAGATGGCATTGGCCGGCGGTTATGGCGCGATGCTCAACGCGCCGCTGCCGTGCGGCGTCGCCTGCGCCTTGTTCGGTGAAGATCAGGGGCTGTACGTCGCGACCGTCGCCGATCATTTGCTGATGGAAACGCTCAAGCGCGGCTATGCGGCCGGCGTTGAAATCGAGCGGATCGGCCGCACCATCGCCGACCGGATCATCTTCGAACTGCCCGACGATGATCACGTCGTCACGCTTGCCGAGTTGCGCGCGGCGCACGAGGGTTTCTTCCCGGCGCTGATGGGCGATGCCGTTGTCTGACAGCCCTTCTCTCCGGTCTGCTGGCCCGGCGTAGGCCAGGTTGCGAGTGAAGAGAGCTCGGGAACGGCGGGGACGATCTTCGAAGCCGCTACTGCTCCGGATTGACACGCCCGCGCACGTTCCGATGGGTATGCGCCATTTACCAGCGTGAGCATGCCGCTTATCGTCTTCGCCACGCCACCAACGAGGCCCGGCATGTCGACACCCTATACCCGATCCGGCACGCTGCGCGGTCTGGTGCTCGCGACGGCGGTGACTGGGACTCTGCTGTTGCTGGCCAGCTTCGCCGGCGCGATCTGGTCGGGCGGAAGCCCGGCAGCAATGCTGACCAACATCGCCAGCGGCATTATCGGTGATGCGGCATGGCGCGATCCGCTGATCGGCCCGGTACTTGGCTTGTTGGTCCACTTTATCGTCATCGGCGCGTTGGCCGATCTCTACATCGTCGCCTCGATCCGTATATCCGCGCTCAATCGGCATTGGCGCGTCAGCGGCGCGCTGTTCGGTCTGGTTGCTTGGATGGTGCGCAGTACGCTGGCGGCGCCTCGCGACTGGCCGCCGGCTGTATTCGGGCTTACCGCGCGAGAGGCGGTGGCGCAGATCCTGCTCCACGTCTTGCTGCTCGGCCTGCCGGTTGCGCTGCTCACGCGCTGGGCCGCGCGCTGGAAGGGCTGATCTCTTAGAGCGATGTACGCAACGGTATTGCGATCAACTCGCATTATCGCTAGAGACACGGCAGCGGAGGATGCCGGATGGTCGTGTGTATCTGTAATGCAATTCGGGAAACCGACGTGCGCGCGGCAGCGCGGCAGGGCTGCGCAACGCCGTGCCAGGTCCATCGCGCACTTGGTCGGCCACCCAAATGTGGAAAATGCGCGGCATTCACGCGCACTATCATCGACGAAGAACGCGCCGTCGCATAAAGTGCCGCTTCAGAAATAGCGGGAGCGACACATGCGCGGCGACGACAAGGTAATCGAGTTCCTCAATGAGGCGCTTAAGAACGAACTCACCGCGATCAACCAATATTGGTTGCACTACCGGCTGTTCGATCATTGGGGCATCCGCAAACTCGCCGAGTTCGAGCGCCACGAGTCGATCGACGAGATGAAGCACGCCGATTGGCTGTCGGAGCGCATCCTCTTTCTCGACGGCCTGCCCAACTTCCAGATGCTCGGCCGGCTACGCATCGGCGAGACGGTGGAGGAAGTGCTCAAGGCCGACCTCGCGCTCGAGATGGAGGCGCTGCCGTTGCTGCGTGCGGCAATCGCACATTGCGAGACGGTGCACGATTTCGTCAGCCGCGATCTGTTCAAGCGCATCCTCGCCAGTGAGGAAGACCATGTCGATACACTCGAACGCCAGTTCGAGATGATCGCGCGGATGGGGTTGGAGAATTACATCCAGTTGCAGAGCAAGCCCGTTGACGACGAGGGCTGACTAGCGGGCCGACGCGCGCTCGCGGAGGCGTGCGGCAGCGGCGGCGTAGATGCCGGGCGCCGTGGCGAGGATACCGAACGCTTCCGCCTTGGCGGTGTTGAAGGCGAGCGCGCCGCCCAGCGCATCGGTGATCGTGGCGCCGGCCTCGGTCGCGATCAGCGCGGCCGCTGCGATATCCCACTCGTTGCCCCAGCGTGCGGTGGCGACGAGATCGGCTTCGCCCGACGCGACCATCGCGATGCGGAGCGCGATCGAGTTGGGCTTGTCGACGACAACGAGATCGCGGTCCGCCTTGGGGAGCGCGTCGGTCGGAACGCGTGCGCCAGCAAGGTCAGTACGGTCGCTCGCGCGCAAGGCCACACCGTTGCGCGTCGCGCCCTGCCCACGCACCGCGCGCCACACTTCGCTACGCGCCGGCGCGTCCAGCACGCCGACCACCGGCACGCTGCCGTCGACCAGCGCGACCGAAACCGACCACCCCGGCCGCCCACGCAGGTAATCCCGCGTGCCATCGATCGGATCGACCACCCACAGCCGCTTGCACGAAAGCCGCGCAGCACTGTCGGCGGTCTCCTCGGACAGCCAACCGGCAGCAGGATCGAGCGCGGAAAGTCGCGCATGGAGCAACGCGTCGACTTCGAGATCGATGTCGCTGACCGGGTTGCCGGGCGACTTATCCCAGCGCCGGAAATCGGTCCGCCAGCGCGCCATCGCCAGCGCACCCGCTTCCTGCGTGATCGCGACGATCTCGTCTGCGAGTGTATCAGCCACTCGCGACCGTCATCCCGTCGACACGGATCGTCGGCACGTTGGTGGCATAGCGGAACTCGAGATCGTTCGCCGCGGTCAGTTGGCGGAACATGTCCTTGAGATTGCCCGCTATCGTCAGCTCGGCGACCGGCGTGGTAATCTCGCCATTCTCGATCCTGAAGCCCGCCGCACCCCGACTGTAATCGCCCGTCACGCCGTTCACGCCCATGCCGATCAACTCGGTAACGTAAATGCCACGCGTGATATCGGCGATCAACGCCTGCACCGACAAATGCCCAGCCGCCATGTGGAGGTTGCTGGTCGAAACACCCGGCGCACCACCAATGCCGCGCGCCGCGTGGCCGGTCGGCTCCAGACTGAGCTGGCGGGCCGACGCGCTGTCGAGCAGCCACGTCTCCAGCTTGCCGTCATGCACGATCTCCATCGGCGACACCGGCAGCCCCTCGCCGTCGAACGGCCGAGACCGCAACCCGCGCGGACGGTGGGGATCGTCGGCGATCTCGACACCGGGCGCGAAGATCGCGGTGCCGAGCGCATCGAGCAGGAAGCTGGTACGCCGCGTGATCGCCTGTCCGCTGATCGCACCGACAAGGTGGCCGAGCAGGCTGGAGCCGACTCGCGGATCAAACACGACCGGCATGGCGCCGCTCTCCATCCGGCCGGGATTGGCGCGACCGATCGCGCGTTCGCCGGCGCGCGTGCCGATCTCCGCCGCGCTTTCGAGATCGCGGCGGCGGCGGGCGGCGTGATACGCATAATCTCGCACCATTGAACCGCCCTCCCCGGCCAGCACGCTCGCCGACAGGCCGTAGCTGGTGGTGGCGTAAGCCGCCGCGAAACCGTGGCTGGTGGCTAGCGCCCAGATCGACCGCGACGCACTGGCCGATCCGCCCTCGCTGTTGGTGACGCCGGCGACAGCGCGCGCAGCATCCTCCGCCGCCAACGCCGCTTCGCGCAGCGACTCAGGCGAGGCTTCGCCGCCGTCATCGAGATCGAGCTGCGGCGGCGCGCCGTGCATCAGCCGCTCCTTGGGGGCGAGGCCGGCCCAGGCGTCCTCGGGCGCCTCGCGCGCCATCGCGACGGCACGCTCGACCAGCGCGGCGAGCGAAGCGTCGGTAAAGTCGGAGGTCGAGACGCTGGCGGAGCGCTTGCCGGCGAACACACGCAGGCCCAGCTCTGCACTCTCGCTGCGGCCGACATCCTCAAGCGCGCCGAGCCGCACAGATACGTCGAGCGCGGTGTCGGAGGAAAAGACGGCGTCTGCGGCGTCGGCGCCGGCGGCTTTGGCGCGGTCTACGATGGCGGCGGCGCGGTCCTGCGCCTGATCGGTGGTCAACATGGGTACGGACTTAGGTGCGGCGGTGCCGAAGGTCAAAGCGTCGCGACGGTTCCGACGACAAAACACGCGCAGAACACCAGCAAACCGGCGAAGCGGTTCGAGCGAAACCGGGCGAGTGCGCCTGCGCCATTGTCGGGCGAGAGGGTGCCCACCTGCCAACCGAAATGTGCAGCAACCGGCAAAAGTGCTGCAATTGCAACGGGATCGGGTCGTACGAGCCATAGCGACGTTCCCCAAAACACCAGCGCCCCCGCGTAGAACAGGCCGACGCCGAGCCGGACCTTGCCCCCCATCCTAAGCGCGGAAGACCGTACGCCGATCAGCGCGTCGTCCTCGCGATCCTGCAGCGCGTAGATCGTGTCGTAGCCGATCACCCAGCAGATCGACCCCGCGTAGAGCAGCAGGCCGGGCGCGGTGAGGCTGCCGGCAATGTCGCTCCAGCCGACGAGACATGCCCAGGAGAACACCATGCCGAGCCACGCCTGCGGCCACCAGGTGATGCGTTTCATGAACGGATAACCGGCCACAAGGGCGAGGCTAAGCAAGGCTACGATCGCTGCGTAGAGGCCAAGCTGTAGCAGAACCACCAAGCCGATCAGGCAAAGTGACACTAGCCAGACCCATGCCGCCTTGAGGCTGACCGCGCCGCTCGCGAGCGGGCGGCTGCGCGTGCGGGCGACCTGCCGGTCGAGATCGCGATCGACGATGTCGTTGTAGACGCAGCCGGCTCCGCGCATCGCGATGCTGCCGAGCAGCAGCCACAGGATCAGATCCCAGCGGGTGATCGCGCCACCGGCGAGCGCGACGCCCCATGCGCCGGGCCAGAACAGCAGCCACCAGCCGATCGGCCGGTCGAAGCGGGCGAGCAAGGCGAATGGGCGAGCAGCGACGGGGAGCAGGCCGACGAAGCCGCGATGTTCGGAATCGGGGGTGAGGTCTGCGGCGGTCATGCTTTCACCCGCTCGCCCTCTCCCCCGCGCAGGCCAAGACCGGTTGGAGGGGGTGCCGTAACATAGCGAGGCACCAGTTTACCGGCGCTAGGCAGACGGGTCGCGGGCTTAGTCGGGAATGGACTCGGGAGGGCCAGAAACGAGGTCACGCCGCCTCGCTGAATTGCAGGCTGGCCAGACGTGCGTAGAGGCCGCCAGCGCCGATCAGCTCGGCATGGGAACCGCTCTCAACGATGCGGCCTTCATTCATGACGATGATGCGCTGCGCCGAGCGTACCGTGGCAAGACGGTGCGCGATCACGAGCGTGGTACGGTTCGCCATTAGCCGTTCAAGCGCCTGTTGCACCAGCCGCTCGCTCTCGGCGTCAAGCGCGCTGGTCGCCTCGTCGAGCAGCAGGATCGGCGCATCGCGCAGCAGCGCGCGGGCGATCGCGACGCGCTGGCGCTGGCCGCCCGACAGGCGTGCGCCGCCTTCGCCGAGGAAGGTGTCGAGCCCCTTGGGCAACTTGCGCAGGAACTCGGCGGCGTTCGCCGCGTCGGCGGCGGCCCAGAGCTGGTCGTCGCTCGCGTCCCAGCGGCCGTAGCGCAGATTGTCGCGGGCCGACGCGCCGAAGATCACCGTGTCCTGCGGCACCATCGCGATGCGCTGGCGGATCGCCTCGGGATCGGCCTGTGGCAGAGCTATGCCGTCGATCCGCACCTCGCCCGCATCGGGATCGTAGAAGCGTTGGAGCAACTGGAACAGCGTCGACTTGCCCGCGCCGGATGGGCCGACGATCGCCACGGTCTCGCCGGGCGCGACGCTCAGCGTGAAATCGTGCAGCGCCGCCACGTCGCGCCGCGTCGGGTAGCGGAACTCGATGTGCGAGAACGCCACGGTGCCGCGCGGCGGCTCCGGCAGCGCGACCGGCGACGCGGGCGCGGCGATCCCCGGCCGCTCCGCGAGCAGTTCCGACAGGCGCCCGGCCGCGCCCGAGGCGCGCAGCAGATCGCCATAGACTTCGGTCAGCGACCCGAACGAACCGGTGACGATGCCGGCGGTCAGCACGAACGCGGCAAGCGATCCGCTGGACAGCCGTCCGCTGGCGACGTCGTTGACGGTATCCCACATCAGCAGCGTCACCGCGCCGAACAGCAGCCCCATCGTCAGCGCCGTCATGATCGCGCGCAGGCGGAAGCGACGCTCGGCCGACTTGAAGCTCTGGTCGACCGCACCCGCGAAGCGTTCGCCCTCGCGCGACTGCTGGCCGAACGCCTGCACGATCTTCATCGCGCCCAAGGTCTCGACCGCGAGCGCGCCGATATCGGCGACACGATCCTGGCTGGAGCGCGAATATTGCCGCACCCGTCGCCCAAGCAGAACGATCGGGGTGATGATGATCGGTATGCCGATGATGAGCGACAACGCCAGCTTGGGCGCAAGCGCGAACAGATAGATCACGCCGCCAACGCCGATCACCACACTGCGCAGCGCAACCGAGATCGTGCTGCCGACCGCATTCTCGATCTGAGCGGTATCCGAGGTCAGCCGCGAGGCGATTTCGGACGGCCGGTTCTCCTCGAACCATGCCGGCGACAGGGTGAGCAGGTTGCGATGCACCGCTACGCGAATGTCCGCGACCGTGCGCTCGCCGAGCCACGACACGCAGTAGAACCGCACCGCCGTCGCGACCGCCAGCACCAGCACGACGAGGATCAGGTGGTGGAAGTATGGCGCCACCGCCGCGCTGTCCGCGTGTTGCGCGAACCCGTGGTCGACGATCTGGCGGAACGTCGCCGGGAAGAACAGCGTCGCCCCCGCCGCCGCGACCAGGGCGAGCAACGCGAGCGCGATCTGCGTGGGGTAACGCGTGGCGTGGTGCCACACCATGCCGAGATTGCTCAGCTTGCGAGATTCACGCGGTTCGGCCCCGCGCGCTTCGGCGATGTCGATCTCGGCCATTGCGCTCGACTAGCAGGGCGCCGGTGCGTGCGCCACCGCCTCCCGCGGCAACAGATCGGAAACATCGATCAAGCTCGCCGAAAATGAGTTTGGACCCTCCGCAACGTCCCGGATGTTATTGCGGTGCGGAAACATATAAGGGGTTCGCATGCTCTATAATGCCTATGAACTGCAACGCTCCTTCCTGGCCGGCGCAAGCGCGATGGCTGACTTCAGCGCAGAGCTGCTTCAGAACCCGGTAAACCCGTTCTCCTATTTCGGCGGTGGCCCGGTGATCGCCTCCGCTCTCGAAGTGTTCGCACATGCGGCGGCACCGCGCGGCAAGCCGCACTTTGGGCTCGATCATACCGTGATCGACGGCAAGGCCGTGGCGGTCACTGAGGAGATCGTGCTGCGCAAGCCGTTCGGCCAGCTCAAGCGTTTCCGCCGCGATGGCATCGAAGGCGGGCCGAAGCTTCTGATCGTCGCGCCGATGTCGGGCCATTTCGCCACGCTGCTGCGCGGTACGGTCGAGCGGATGCTGCCGAGCGCGGACGTCTACATCACCGACTGGCGTGACGCGAAGCTCGCGCCGATGTCGGACGGTGCGTTCGGGTTCGAGGATTACGTCGACTACGTAATCGCCTTCCTGGAGGCGACCGGTCCGGGCACCAACGTTCTGGCGGTGTGCCAGCCATCGGTGCCCGTCTATGCGGCGGCCTGCGTGATGAGCGCGGACAACAACCCGTGCCGTCCGCGCACGCTGGCGCTGATGGGCGGCCCGATCGACACGCGCGAGGCGCCGACCGCAGTGAACACGCTCGCCACCGAGCGGCCGCACAGCTGGTTCGAGCAGAACGTGATCGTCAAGGTGCCGCTCACCTATCCGGGTGCGGGGCGGAAGGTCTATCCTGGCTTCCTGCAACTCGCCGGCTTCATGTCGATGAACCTCGGCAACCACCTGGTCTCGCATTGGGAGATGTTCAAGCATCTCGTCCAGGGCGACGACGAGAGCGCGGATACGACCAAGGCGTTCTACGAAGAATATCGCTCGGTCTGCGACATGACGGCGGAGTTCTACCTCGAGACGATCGACCTCGTGTTCCAAAACCACGCGCTGCCCAAAGGCGAGATGCTGCACCGTGGCCGCAAGGTCGATCCGGCGGCGATCACCGATATCGGCATTCTCGCGATCGAGGGCGTGCGCGACGACATCTCCGGGCTCGGCCAGACCAAGGCGGCGCTCGATATCGCCACCAGCCTGCCCGATGCCAAGAAGCGCTATTTCCGGGTGGATGCCGGACATTACGGCATCTTCAACGGCAGCAAATGGCGCAACCTCGTCGCGCCGGTGCTGGAACAGTGGATGGCGGAGAACGCCTGATCTTACGCGCTGGCGTTGGCGAATGTAGAAAGGCCGGATCGTCGCAGGACGATCCGGCCTTTTCTGTTTGCCGCTGCGTTTATCCGGCAGCAGAGAGGGCGAAGAAAGCGCGCGGCGTATCGCTATGCCGCGCGCGCTCGCTCAGGCGGCGGTCGTCTCGACGAAAGCGTGGCTGCCGTCCTCGTCGCTCTTGATCTTGCCGCCGAACAGCATCTTGAGCTTGCCGGAGACCGACATGTCGGTCTCCCACAGCTCGGCGCTTGAGATATCGAGGCGCAGCAGCGTCAGGTTCGGGTCTTCCTTGCCGCCCGGAAACCATGCCTCGACTTGGTTATTCCACAGCTTGTCGATCAACGCGCGATCGCTGTCGATGCGGATATCGCCGGCGAGGCAGGCGAAGAAATCATGCCCCTTGGACACGAACTGCGCCATCGCCTTGCCGCCGCCGGACAGGCGATTGTCCTTGCCTGCGAAGAAGAAGAGTGTGTCGACCTGATCTTGGTCGAGCTGCGCGGTCATCGGCTCGCTATGCTGATCGCTGCCGGTCAGGCCCACCATCAGGTACGGGCTTGCCGCCATCTTGTCCCACATGTCCTGTTTGATCTTGTGCGTATCGGCCATCGTCATTCTCCTCATCGGATCTGGCGGACCAACGACACAAACGCCGCTTGGTTGCGCAAGCGTGCCGAAGCCGCAGGCGATGCGCTGCCTGCGGCCATACCAGTCATGCGATCGTCGGCACCATGCCGCCCTCGACGCGGATTGCGGCGCCGTTGGTGACGGCGGCAAGCGGGCTGGCAAGGAACGCGGTCATGGCGGCGACTTCCTCCGCCTCGATCAGGCGGCGGATCAGCGAAAGCGGGCGCAGCTTGGCGAAGAACTCCGCCTCGCGCTCGGCCTCCGGCGCGTCCTTGTTGTCGACCACCGAGCGGATGAACTCGACGATCCCCTCCGATCGCGTCGGCCCCGGCTGCACGGTGTTGACCGTCACGTTGGTGCCGCGCGTCTGCTCGGCGAGGCCGCGCGAGATGGCGAGCTGCGCGGTCTTGGTCATGCCGTAATGGACCATCTCCGCCGGGATGAGCTGCGCGCTCTCGCTGGCGATGAAGATCACCCGGCCCCAATCGCGCTCCAGCATGCCTGGGAAATAGTGGCGCGACAGGCGAATGCCGCTCATCACGTTGATCTCGAAGAAGCGGAACCAGTCGGCGTCGGTGATGTCGCTGAAATGCTTGGCTTCGTAGATGCCCAGGTTGTTGACGAGGATGTCGACCTGCGGAACCGCCGCGATCAACGTCTCGCAGCCCTCCGCCGTGCCCGGATCGGCCAGCACCGCACGCACCCTGCCGATCTTCGCGGCGGCGGCGTCAAGCTTGTCCTGGCTGCGGCCGGTGATCGTCACGTCTGCGCCTTCGGCGGCGAGCCGCTCGGCGATGGCAAGGCCGATACCGGCGGTCGATCCGGTGACGAGCGCGGTCTTGCCGGTGAGTTGCAGGTCCATTTCATGCTCCCTTGAATGTCGAGAGCGAGAGATATGGCGGAGCAGCATTGATGATTAGCCGGCAGCAGCGCACAATAGAAGTGAACCGAAGTCACGAAAGGGCGAAGCGTGGATAATCGTATCGGCGACATGCAGACCTTCCTCGCCGTGACCGAGAACGGCAGCTTCGCCGGTGCCGCCAAGGCGCTACGCCTCACGCCTTCGGCCGTCAGCCGCAGCATCGCACGGATCGAGGCACGGCTGGGCGTGCTGCTGATCCAGCGCACCACACGCTCGCTGTCGCTCACCCCCGAGGGCGAATCGTACCGCAGCCGCATCTCCGCGCTGCTGGCGGAGGTGGACGCGGTCGAGCAGAGCCTCGGCCATGAACGCGAGACGCCGCGGGGCACGCTGCGCATCAACGCAGCGGTGCCATTCGGCGTGCATTGCCTGCTGCCGATCCTGCCGCGCTTCATGGCCGCTTATCCGGAGGTGACGGTCGATCTCGCGCTGTCCGATACTTTGGTCGATCTGGTCGAGGAGCGCGCCGACATCGCGATCCGCATCGGTCCGCTGCGCGATACGCGGCTGCGCGCGAAGAAGCTCGGCCACAGCGCAATGGTGCTGGTGGCGAGCCCGGCCTACCTCGCCGTCCACGGCACGCCTGACGAACCGGGTGACCTGGCGCGGCATATCTGTCTGAAGTTCAGCTTCCGGCGCAGCGTGGATTCGTGGCCGTTCCTCGTCGGCGGGCGCGTGGTGCAGCGGCCAGTGGACGGGCCTTTCCTCGGCAATTCGGGCGAGGTCGTGCGGCTGATGGCGGTGGCGGACGGCGGCATCGCCCGGCTCGGGCGCTTCCACGTCGCGCGCGACCTGGCCGAGGGACGACTGGTCGAGGTGCTGGGCGCATGCAATCCGGGCGACGGCGAGGATTTGCATGCGCTGTATAGCGGGCAGGATCGGCTGGCGCTGCGGGTGCGGGCGTTTCTGGATTTCCTGGACGCGGAGTTGCGGCTGCCGGGCTGACGCGCGCAACCGTTCGTTCCGAGCGAAGTCGAGGATCAGTCCGGCCAAGCGTGCAGGTGTCTCGCCTTCGCTCGATACGAACGGGTTGCGGTAAGCACGCGCGAGGGTTGCACAGAGGTTCGCGTCCGCTATGAGGGCGCCACTCACATGGACCCGGTGCAAACCCGGGTGGCTATTCCGGCCGCCGATCCGCCGGACAACGCACACAGCCGCACCATTCTGCCAAGCAGCCGCGCTGTGCCCGTACCATGGTTTCACGATGACCCACACCGTATCCCGCCTGCGCCGCGAGTGGTTCGCCGACGCCACCGAAGCGCGCCGCGACATACTCGCTGGCATTGTCGTTGCGCTGGCGCTCATTCCGGAGGCAATCGGATTTTCGATCATTTCCGGCGTCGATCCGCGCGTTGGGCTGTATGCCTCGGTGGCGATCGCGATGGTGACGGCAATCGTCGGCGGGCGGCCGGCGATGATCTCCGCCGCGACCGCCGCCGTCGCGGTGGTGGTGACGCCGCTGGTGCACGACCACGGCCTGCAATATCTGTTCGCCGCGACCATCCTGATGGGCGTGTTCCAGATGATAGCGGGCGCGCTGCGGCTCGATCTGCTGATGCAGTTCGTGTCGCGCTCGGTCATCACCGGCTTCGTCAACGCGCTCGCCATCCTGATCTTCATGGCGCAAATGCCGCAATTCATGGGGGTTAGCTGGCATACCTATGCGATGGTGGCAGGTGGTCTCGCGATCATCTATCTGTTCCCGCGCATCACCAAAGCGGTGCCCTCGCCGCTCGTCGCGATCCTCGTGCTGGCCGGGGTGAGCATCTGGCTCGGCCTGCCGGTGCGCACTGTGTCGGACATGGGCCGGCTGCCCGAGGGGCTGCCGAGCCTTACCTGGCCGCAGGTGCCGCTGACGCTGGAAACGCTGCGCATCATCCTGCCGTACGCGCTGACGATGGCGGCGGTCGGCCTGCTCGAATCGATGATGACCGCGCAGATCGTCGACGACATGACCGACACCGACAGCGACAAGCGCCGCGAATGCGTCGGCCAGGGTACCGCCAACATCGCCGCCGCGCTGGTTGGCGGCATGGGCGGCTGCGCGATGATCGGCCAGTCGGTCATCAACGTCACCTCCGGCGGGCGCAAGCGGTTGTCGACCTTCACGGCGGGCGCGTTCCTGCTGTTCCTGCTTGCGGTGCTGGGGCCGTGGGTCGGGCGCATCCCGATGCCCGCGCTGGTGGCGGTGATGGTGATGGTGTCGATCGGCACCTTCTCATGGAACTCGATCGCCAACCTGCGGCGGCATCCGCCGACCTCCTCCGTGGTGATGCTGGCGACCGTGGTTACGGTGGTGGCGACGCATGATCTCGCGCGCGGCGTGCTGGTCGGCGTGCTGCTGTCGGGCATCTTCTTCGCCGGCAAGGTGCGCCGCATGTTCGCGGTCGAGCGGGTCGGCGATAGCGCTGTTGCGACTTACCGCGTGACGGGGCAGATCTTCTTCGCCTCGGTCGACCGATTCACACGCGCGTTTGCAGGCGACGAGCCGGCGCGGACGGTAACGATCGACGTATCAGGCGCACACTTCTGGGATATCTCCGGCGTCGGCGCGCTCGACAAGGTGGTGGCGCGGCTGCGGCAGGGCGGGCGTGACGTCGCGGTGATCGGCTACAATTCCGCCAGCGCCGATCTCGTCGATCGCTTCGCCCTTCACGACAAGACCGGCGTCGAACTGGGCGTGGTGCCGCATTAACGCTTGCTCCCCCCGCCCCCTTTCCGCCATTCGCACCGCATGACTTTCCGTGTGGACATGGGGACCGACGCGAACGGCGGCACGGTGACGATCGACCTTGAGGAACTGCTCGCCACGCGCCTGCTGGTGCAGGGCAATTCGGGGTCGGGCAAATCCTACCTGCTTCGCCGCCTGCTGGAAGGCAGCGCGCGCGAGGTGCAGCAGATCATCATCGATCCCGAGGGCGATTTCGTCACGCTCGCCGGGCCGTACGGCCATGTCGCGATCGAGGCGGTGGATTATTCGATCGCCGAAATCACCCGCTTCGCCGCGCGCGCGCGCGAGCATCGGTCTTCAGTGGTGCTGAGCCTCGAGGGCCTGGAGATGGAGGGGCAGATGCGCTGCGCCGCCGCCTTCCTGATGGGGCTGTTCGATGCGCCGCGCGAACATTGGTACCCGGCGCTGGTGGTGATCGACGAGGCGCAGATCTTCGCGCCCGCCGCCGGTGCCGAGGTGATCGAGGAGGTCCGCCGCGCCTCGCTGTCGGCGATGGCGAACCTGATGTCGCGCGGGCGCAAGCGTGGTCTTGCCGGCATCATCGCCACGCAGCGACTCGCCAAATTATCGAAGAACGTCGCGGCGGAGGCGTCGAATTTCCTGATGGGGCGGACCTTCCTCGATATCGACATGGCGCGCGCCGCCGATCTGCTCGGCATGGAGCGGCGGCAGGCGGAACAGATTCGCGATCTCACG
>Ga0265780_10005059_pt1 | contig 16827 bp, 16 predicted proteins | sample P1T30metagenome_FD_192432 | JGI IMG/M metagenome (GOLD analysis project Ga0265780, IMG submission 192432) | Plant litter microbial communities from East Loma Ridge, Irvine, California - P1 T30 | ecosystem: Environmental > Terrestrial > Plant litter > Unclassified | place: USA: California... | reverse complement strand
TTTTGCAGCGAAAATCCCAAATTTAGTGTAGTAAAAGGAAATGAACTTCCAGCAGGGTGGCTTGGAAAAAATTACGCTTGTTACCAATTGGCAAAAATCGCTAAAGGGAAGTATTTTCTATTTGTTGATGCGGATGAAACAATATCCAGAGGCTTAATTAACAGTTTAATTGATCGTATGGAAAAGGGGAATTTAGCCCTGCTAAGTGTATTCACTAATCAGGTAATGAAAACCCTTGGAGAAAAGTTAACCGTACCTTTAATGCATTTTATTCTCTTGAATTTGCTTCCGTTGCGGTTGGTTAAATTCTCTCAAAATCCGGCATTTGCTGCTGCAAGCGGACAGTGCATGTTTTTTAACGCAAAAAAATATCAAGAAAATCAATGGCATAAGCAAGTTAAACACCAGGTTGTAGAAGATGTTGAAATTATTAAACTTGTAAAACAAAGAGCATATCCCGCAGAAGCGCTTTTAGCCAACGGCCTCATTCATTGCAGGATGTATAAAAATCTTAATGAAAGCCTTGCCGGGTTTAGTAAAAATTTACTTGCAGGTTTTGGTAATAACATTTTAATATTGCTATTTTACCTGCTTTTGGTAGTTATTGGGCCAGTTATTTTGATTTTAAACTTTAACATCGATTTGCTTGTATTACCAATAACATTAATAGTGCTGAGCAGAATGATGATCTCTTATTTATCGGACCAAAATGTGTTGATAAATTTGGTTTTACATCCCTTACAGATGTTATTCTTCTTAATTATTTCATTAATATCGATACAGAAACACATACTTAAAAAAGGAACATGGAAGGGCAGAACGATCAAGGCGATTTAAAGATTAAGAAAATTGCAGTTGCTGTAATCATCATTTTTCATTTGGTTGGTTTGGTGGGTTTTTTAATTCCGGCAGCACAACCTTATTTTATTAAGTTGGTTCCCTTCCATTTACTGCTGATGTTTGCCGTTATCATATTTACCTACAACGCAAACATTAAGCGCTTGTTGCTTTTTGTTTCTGGCGTATTTCTTTGCGGCTATCTGGTAGAAGTTTTAGGCGTTCATACCGGAAAAATTTTTGGAAGTTATTATTACGGCGATACCTTAGGTTACAAAATTGCTGCGGTGCCACTGTTAATGGGGGTAAATTGGGTGATACTGATTTTTAGTGTAGGGCAAATGATGAAAAGTTTCAAAATTAGAAATAGCATTGTTGCTTCCTTACTCGGTGCAGTCGCATTAATTACTTTTGATTATTTTCTGGAGCCGGTGGCCATGAAATTCGATTATTGGCAATGGGACTGGCATAAAATTCCTGGGCAAAATTTTGTTGCCTGGTTTATTGTTTCCGTTATTTTGCTTAAGTTTTATTATGCTTTAGGCTTAAAACAGCAGCGGTACATTGGCATTACCATGTTTGCCTCACAGCTAATCTTTTTTGTTGTCTTATACATGACAACCGGTACAAATATTTTTGCTTAATTTTGTTGCACAATGGGTTATAACTTACAAGTCAACATCGATAAATCATCAGGCTTTTGCTTTGGCGTAGTTTACGCAATAGAAATGGCGGAAGATATTTTGGATAACGAAGGTTATTTATATTGTCTTGGCGATATTGTACACAATGATGAAGAAGTTGAGCGATTAACCAAGCGAGGTTTAAAAATCATTGATCATGATGTGTTAAAGGATCTCAAAAATGAGAAAATTTTGATCAGAGCTCATGGTGAAGCACCCTCTACTTATCAGCTTGCATTAGAAAATAATTTAACCCTGATTGATGCTTCCTGTCCCGTGGTTTTAAAACTGCAGAACAGAATTAAAAACTCACATGATGATGAGGAGCAAATTTTAATCTTCGGAAAACATGGTCATGCAGAAGTGATTGGTTTGCAAGGTCAAACGGAAGGAAAAGCCATTGTGTTTCAGGATTTAGCAGAGCTTGATCAGGTACAATTGCCTGCTAAGTTTACCCTATATAGCCAAACTACCAAAAGCGTAGATAAATTTTATCATATCAAAGATGAACTGATAGCCAGGGGTTATGAGGTAAAGGCCAATGATACGATATGCAGGCAAGTATCTAACCGGTACGAAGAGTTAGAGAATTTTGTGCGCAATTACGATAAAATTATCTTCGTTTCAGGGAAGAAGTCATCCAATGGGAAAGTGCTTTACGATGTTTGCAAAAAATACAATGATCATTCTTATTTCGTTTCAAATATTGAAGAGCTGGAACAAGGCTGGTTTAATGAGAATGATAGCGTTGGTATCTGTGGCGCCACTTCTACACCAATGTGGTTGATGGAAAATGTTAAAGCAGAACTAGAAAATTACTAATCCACATTTCTCCAATCAATTTTTGTTTTAAGCTGTTTAATCGAAGAGATCATTATAGATAAACAAGTAAATTGAAAAAAATCAGCCTATTTTCTGGAGTTTTAGTAGCAATAATAGTGATTGCTTGCTGGTTTACATCGCTATTTTTTTTATTAAGATGGGATTTTGACTGGACTAACCCACTAGTTTACCTGATGGTTTTAGTGCAGATGCATTTCTATACCGGTTTGTTCATTACCGCACATGATGCAATGCATGGAACCGTTTCTGCTAATAGAACAGTCAATAATTTTTTCGGGTATTTATCTGTTTTTCTTTACGCTGGTTTTTTTTATCATCAACTCTACAGCAAACATCATAACCATCACAATCATGTCCACACGGCAGATGATCCGGATTTTGCACCTCATGGCTTTTGGAAGTGGTATTTTCGTTTCATGATGAACTATGTAACCATTGTCCAACTATTAATCATGGCAATTGCCTTCAATGTTTTAAAAATTTGGGTCGATGAACAGAATTTATTGCTTTTCTGGGTTGCACCATCGCTGCTAAGTACCTTTCAATTATTTTATTTTGGAACATATTTGCCACATAAAGGAGAACACGATAATGAATATTTTGCCTCAACACTGCAGAAAAATCATTTCGTTGCTTTTATTACCTGTTATTTTTTTGGATATCATTTAGAACATCATCAAAAACCAGGTATGCCGTGGTGGCAGCTTTATAAAACCAAAGCATAGCTTTTTACCAAATCTTGATAGTGGATACTCGCTACTTGAAACTAAAAAAGCGATATTTGCGCCACAAAACATATTCGTAACTGTACATGAGCAAGAAGGGAATTTTACTGGTCAATTTAGGAACACCCGATAGTCCGCAAACTCCAGACGTTAAAAAATATTTGGATCAATTTTTAATGGACGAAAGGGTAATAGACATCCCTAAGTTTAACAGAACCTTATTGGTAAAGGGAATTATTGTTCCATTTCGTAGTCCAAAAACTGCCAAACTATACAAAGAGATTTGGAATGAAAATGGATCGCCGCTTTTATATTACAGCCGTTTACAAGCTAAAATGTTGCAAGAAAGATTGGGCGATGGCTATCATGTAGAATTAGCCATGCGTTATCAAAGCCCATCAATTGCATCAGCGCTAGCAAATTTAAAGGCAGGTTTGGTAGAAAGTATTCAAGTTATTCCAATGTTTCCTCAATATGCATCTGCCAGTTCTGGTTCGGTAATGCAATTGGTGATGGAGCTGGTAAGTAAATGGCAAACTGTTCCACCAATATCTTTTGTTAATTCTTTTCATGATAATGAATTGATGATTAAAGTATTTGCCGAAAATGCCAGAAAGCATCAGGTGGAAAGCTTTGATCATGTTTTGTTCAGCTTCCATGGCTTGCCAGAAAGGCAACTTCTCAAGTGTGACCATACTGGAAACTATTGTTTAAAAACAACAGACTGTTGCCAAACGCTTAATGATACAAATAAATTTTGTTACTCTGCCCAAGGGCATGATACTGCAAGGTTAATTGCTCAGGAGCTGGGTTTGCCCAAAGATAAATATACGGTTTGCTTTCAGTCGCGTTTAGGAAAGGAGCCTTGGGTTCAACCCTATACAACTGATGTTTTAAAGAAACTTGCTGGTGAAGGTAAAAAACGTTTGTTGGTTTTTAGTCCTGCTTTTGTAGCAGATTGTTTGGAAACCCTTTACGAGATTACGGTTGAATATCATGAAGAGTTTAAAGCACTTGGTGGCGAACATGTGCAATTGGTTGAAAGCTTAAACGACAGCCCTGTGTTTATAGAGGCACTTGCCGGACTGGTAAAATAATTTAGTATGGCGAGGTTTATCATTTTGATGGGAGTATCCGGCAGTGGCAAAACTGTAATTGGAAAAGCATTGGCACCAAAGCTTAACGCTGAATTTATTGATGGTGATAATCTCCATTCGCAGCGCAACGTTGATAAAATGGCCGCTGGGATACCGCTTACAGATGAAGACCGCCTGGACTGGCTGCAGTTAATTGCAAAAGTTGGGCACGACCATGCTGAACAAGGCACTACTTGCATTATCGCTTGTTCGGCACTTAAAAGAAAATATAGAGATATCTTAAGAGCAAATAATCCCTCTATGGGTTTTATTTATTTGCAGGGAAGCTACGATTTGATTTATGATCGAATTTCGAAACGTGCACATCAATACATGCCAAGTAGTTTATTGAAAAGCCAGTTTGATACTTTAGAAGAACCGGAAGCGGATGAAAAAGATGTGTTTATCGTTTCTATCGATCAAAACATCCCAGAAATAGTTAACGAGGTGGCTAACGCTGGTTTAATTTAGTTAGCCTGATAAGCAAGGTATCTATCAATAAGCGCAATAGTTACTTTAGTTAATATTGTTTGATCTGTGATTTCGTAAAAAGTAGTGCTTAATGTATCACAATAAATTATTTTCTTCAACTTATTGTCTAACACGAAAAGATTGCCGAAAATTCCATTATTTGAAGATGGTCCGAAATAGCCCGAGAAAGCGACGTGAAGCGTAAACCTTAAACTGTCTTGAATTAAACTTGCTGGAGCATCAGCAAAATCTTTTTCTTTTAATGATCTGGCTCGGCTAAGATAGTTATGGGTAATGTGAATATATTCTTTTTGGGGGAGCTTTTCTAGGTGAGATACCTTTTGATACCGTGTGTTCGGAAGTTTTTCTATGATAACATCAAATAATACTTTAGATATATTTGAACTTAATTCGGCATCAAATGCATTAGAATTTCTATCATCCCTTTTGGCAGCATCAATTATTGGCGTAATAATAATCAAGCTGTCGGGGTTAATTTTTCTATATCGCATTCGCTGAGCAAAACTGCTGTGGCCGATAAATAAAAGCCCGATAAGAGCAATGAATTTGGTTCTCATAAAATATGTCGAATGATGATTTCTGTTGCGCCTTTATGTTCATCTACATAACTTTTTGACAATGCTGATGCAGATTTACTGTCATTAAATTGCTCAAATGCAAGGAATAATTCATCGGCAGAAGAAATACTTTTAGCCGCACCCAGTGCAATCAAATCCTTCGCTTCTTGGAATTTATCGTATTTCGGACCGAAGATTACGGGCAAACCGAAAGCTGCTGCTTCTAGTGTATTGTGTATTCCTGTTCCAAAGCCGCCGCCGATATAGGCAAATCTGCCATATTGGTAAAGAGAAGAAAGCATTCCAATGTTGTCGATAATTAATACCTGAGCTTTGACGGCCGGGATTGGAGCAAGACCTGCCGCTAAATCATTTTTAAAAGTTGAAAACCGTAAACTGGTTACCATGAACTGCTTTTCGATACTTTCTAAATGGCTTTCATGAATTTCGTGAGGCGCAATAATAAACTTCCATTCCAGATATTTCTCTGGCAGCAATGCAAGTAATCTTTCATCATCTGGCCAGGTACTGCCACAAACTAAAGTTGGAGAATTACCAATAAATTTTTCAATCTCCAGCAAACTTCGTGGAGATTGCGCATTTTCATAAACCCGATCAAATCGTGTATCACCACTAACCACTGTATTTTTTAAGCCAATTGATTCTAAAAGTGCTTTGCTTTCTTCATTTTGAACAAAAAAATAAGTTACTGATTTTAAAATGTTCCGATAAAAACTTCCGTACCATTTAAAAAACGCCTGGCCCGGCCTAAAAATTCCTGAAATCACATATAGCGGAATCTTTCTGGTTTTTAACTCTTGAAAGTAGAAATGCCAAAACTCATATTTCGTAAAAATGGCAAGCTCAGGATTAATCAAATCTAGAAACTTTTTGGCGTTGGCAGAGGTATCAATTGGTAGATAGAAAACATCGGCCAAAGCATAATTTTTTCTAATCTCATATCCGGAAGGGGAAAAGAAGGTAACTACAATTTTTTTATTTTGGTAAAGTGATTTTATTTTCTCTAAAACAGGCCTGCCCTGCTCAAACTCACCAAGTGAAGCAAAATGAAACCAGATGTGTTTTTCACGGGCATCAATCTTTTTTTCAAGATCGTTAAATAAGTTTTTACGCCCATTAATAAATAATTTCGCTTTAGTATTGAAAAGCGAAAAAATCAAAATAATTAGATTGTAACCTCTAATTCCTAAAGTGTAAAGCAAAAGCATTGTTGTAAATTCCTATCTTCGTGGCCAAGATAAAACGAATATATTTAAAAAGCTTAAAAATATATGAAGATAGCCGTTATTGGTACCGGATATGTAGGATTGGTTACCGGCACATGTTTAGCAGAAACAGGAAACGACGTAATTTGCGTAGACATTAATGAGCGCAAAGTGCAAAAAATGCAGAATGGAGAAGTACCTATTTACGAACCAGGATTAGATTTATTATTTCACCGCAATATTGAACAGGGCAGGTTAACTTTTACAACCATTTTGGCCGACGCAATTAAAGATGCTCAAATCATTTTTATGGCTTTGCCAACGCCTCCAGGTGGTGATGGTGCTGCAGATTTATCTTATATTTTAGGTGCTGCAAAAGATATTTCAAAATTAATTACTGAATATAAAATCATAGTTAATAAGTCTACAGTTCCGGTAGGAACGGCTGATAAAGTTAAGGCAGTTTTTACCGAAAATACAAATGTAGAAGTTGACGTAGTTTCTAACCCCGAGTTTTTAAGGGAAGGTGTTGCCGTTGATGATTTTATGAAGCCCGACCGAGTAGTTTTGGGTACACGAAGTGAAAAGGCAAAAAAACTGATGGCCGAACTCTACGGTCCTTACGTCCGCCAGGGTAATCCAATTTTGTTTATGGATGAACGTTCATCTGAACTAACAAAATATGCCGCAAATTCATTTTTGGCAACAAAGATTACGTTCATGAATGAAATCGCTAACCTTTGTGAGTTGGTTGGGGCCGATGTAGATGCAGTTAGAAAGGGCATTGGTTCTGACGATCGCATTGGCAAACGTTTTTTGTTTCCTGGAGTTGGCTATGGCGGTTCTTGTTTTCCAAAAGATGTTCAAGCTTTAGTTAGATCTTCTGATGACTACCAATATGATTTCCAAATTTTGAAATCGGTAATGGAAGTAAATGAAAAGCAAAAAACAATCCTTGTAAATAAGCTATTAAGATATTATAAAGGTGATATAAAAGGTAAGCATTTCGCACTTTGGGGCTTGGCGTTTAAGCCAGAAACTGATGATATTCGCGAAGCACCAGCGTTGTATATTATCGATGCTTTGGTAGAAAATGGAGCTACGGTTACCGTTTTTGATCCTGAAGCGATGGATAACGTAAAGCAAACCATCGGCGATAAAGTTTCTTATGCAAAAAATCAATATGAAGCGCTAGAAAATGCAGATGCATTGCTTATAGCTACAGAATGGTCGGTATTTAGAAATCCAGATTTTGATAAAATCGATTCAGCATTAAAAAATAAAGTGGTTTTTGACGGTCGTAATTTGTACGATTTGCAGAAAATGATCGACCTTGGCTACTATTACAATAGCATAGGTAGAAAACTGATAGATTAAGATGGCTAAAAAAAGAATGCTAATTACTGGCGCTGCTGGTTTTTTAGGCTCACACTTATGTGATCGTTTCGTAAAAGAAGGCTTCCATGTTATTGGGATGGATAACCTGATTACAGGAGATATGGCGAATATCGAGCATCTTTTTAAGTTGGAGAATTTTGAATTTTACAATCATGATGTTTCCAAATTCGTGCATATTCCTGGCAAACTGGATTATATTCTTCACTTTGCATCTCCTGCAAGCCCAATTGATTATTTGAAAATTCCCATTCAAACCCTAAAAGTTGGCTCTTTAGGTACCCATAACCTATTAGGCTTAGCCAGAAATAAAGGCGCAAGAATGCTAATAGCTTCTACTTCAGAGGTATATGGGGATCCAAATGTTAATCCTCAACCCGAAGAATATTGGGGAAATGTGAATCCTGTTGGTCCCCGTGGCGTTTATGATGAAGCCAAGCGTTTTCAGGAGGCCATTACTATGGCTTACCATACTTTTCATGGTGTAGAAACCAGAATAGTTAGGATTTTTAACACCTACGGACCAAGAATGAGATTGAATGATGGTCGCGTTCTACCTGCATTTATCGGTCAGGCGCTTAGAGGCGAAGATTTAACTGTTTTCGGTGATGGCAGCCAAACCCGGTCTTTCTGTTATGTAGATGATTTGATTGAAGGAATTTATCGCCTGCTAATGAGCGATTATGCACAACCTGTTAATATTGGTAATCCCGACGAAATTACAATTAAGCAGTTCTGTGAAGAAATTATAAAACTAACAGGTACATCGCAAAAGATAGTTTATAAGGCTTTACCACAAGATGACCCTAAACAAAGAAGACCTGATATTACCAAGGCCAGAGGAATTTTAGGGTGGGAGCCAAAAGTTGGCAGAGCAGAAGGATTAAAAATTACATACGAGTATTTTAAATCGTTACCTCAAGAGGCTTTAGCGAAAATTGAACATAAAGATTTCACCACATTTAACCGTTAGAAATGGCAAAGATATTAGTTACCGGCGGAACAGGATACATAGGTTCGCACACCGTAATAGAGTTACATAATGCAGGTTACGAAGTGATTATTGTAGATAATCTTTCTAACTCAAACATCAAAATTTTAACACAGCTGCATGCCATTACCGGAAAGTGGTTTCAGTTTGTGGAAATAGACCTTCAAGATGATAAATCTGTTCAGGGATTTGCAGAAGCCAACACTGATATTAGTGGAATTATCCATTTTGCAGCCTCGAAAGCTGTTGGCGAATCAGTAGAAAATCCATTAAAATATTATAAAAACAACTTTTATGGATTGATTAACCTTTTGGTATCTTTCAATAGAAAAATTGATTTTGTTTTTTCTTCGTCATGTACGGTTTATGGCCAGCCAGATCATTTGCCGGTAACAGAAGGTGCTCCTGTTAAAAGGGCAGAATCACCTTATGGCAATACAAAACAAATAGCAGAAGAAATTTTAGCTGAAACCGCTGCCGTAACACCAGATCTGAATGTGATCGCATTGCGATATTTTAACCCTGTTGGGGCTCACGAAACCGCATTAATCGGTGAGTTGCCAAATGGCGTTCCAGCAAACCTGGTTCCTTTTATTACCCAATCGGCAATTGGTAAACGTGGCCCAATTACGGTCTATGGCGATGATTATGAAACTCCGGATGGCTCTGCTATTCGTGATTATATTCACGTAGTAGATTTAGCAAAAGCACATGTTGCTGCCATAAAGCGTTTGGAGGAAGGAAATACAAGTGCTAATTATGAAGTCTTCAATATTGGAACAGGAAGAGGTTCTTCTGTATTGGAAATTATTTCTGCCTTTGAAAGTGTAACTGGTGAAAAACTGGACTATAAAATTGGTCCGAGGAGAGCTGGCGACATTGTTCAAATTTTTGGAGATGTTCAGAAATCAAACAATGAGTTAGGCTGGAAAGCTCAGCTTGATATTAACGAAATGATGCGCTCGGCTTGGGAGTGGGAAAAATACATTAAGGCTAATCCTTTTTAAATGAAATTATCAGAGCATAAAGATCTAAAAAGTGCCATTACGGATTTGCCTATCAAAGAAAAAGACAGGCTTTTACTGCGTTTGGTTGCCAAAGATAAAGTGCTTACAGAACACCTTCACTACAAATTGCTCGAAACTGAGATTGATTTGGAAGAGCGTAAGGAAAATATTAAAGCCGATGTGACAGAACAAATTGCTGACCTAAAAAAGCTGAACGCAAAAGAAGCATTAGTAAAGGTGAGGAAAATGATCACATCGGTTAATCACTTTTATAAGGTGACAAAAGATCCAATAGGAGAGGTGGAGCTTAAAATATTTATTCTCCAGATTGTTCCTTTTGAATATCGGAAATCAATTTTCGGTTACCGCGACTATATGATTTTGTTTTCTTCTTTCTACATTAAAACGGTTAGCGTTACCATTAATAAATATAAAAAGCTTCACGAAGATTTGCAATTTGATTTAAGTGAAGACTTAAATAATTTGCTCGATAAAATCTATTCTTCTAAATTAGCCGCATCAGCAGAGGCTTCAAGTTTGCCTCGAGAAATACAATAGTTATGATTCATCGTTATGTTCGGATTATTTAAAAAGAAAAAAATAGTACCCGAATTTAATTTCTCAAATATCGGAACAGATATACATTCGCACATTATTCCGGGGATTGATGATGGCGCACAAACCATAAATGATTCACTTTTATTAGCGAAAAAGTTTCGGGCGCTGGGCTTTAAGAAGTTAATTGCAACTCCACATATCATGGCCGATTATTTTCGTAATACGCCTGATACTATAAATCGTGGTTTGGACATTTTAAGAAAAGGCTTAGAAGATATTCAGTTAGATTTAGAGGTGGATGCTGCGGCAGAATATTATCTTGATGAAACATTGGAGAAGAAAGTAAGACAAAAAGAAGTACTAACTTTCGGGGCCAACTACCTGCTTTTCGAATTATCGTACATAAATGCACCTCAAAATTTATTTGATATCATAAAGATCATGCAAGATGGAGGCTATAAGCCAATTTTAGCCCATCCTGAAAGATATCCATACTATTATGGAGCATTTGAAAACTACAGTCAGATAAAAGAAACAGGTTGTTTATTCCAAATGAATTCTATCGCATTAACCGGATACTACGGTTCAGGAGCAAAGAAAGTTGCTGAAGAAATGATCGAAAACCATTTGGTCGATTTTATTGGTAGTGATATGCATCACCTTAAGCACGCAGCCGCTCTCGAAGATAGCTTAACCACGCCTTTAATGCAACGACTGTTAAGTCAGCATCAGCTGAACAATGTTTTAATTTAAATTTCGATAGCTTACTCGTATCGTAAGGCCTCAACAGGATCTAATTTTGACGCTTTTTTTGCTGGATAATAGCCCGATACAATTCCAACAAGCACACACAGTGCAAAACCGCCAATAATAAAAAACCATGGAATAATAAATGCCCCGCCCATGGCTAGTGAAATAATATTTCCAAGAACAATTCCTAAAAATATACCCAATACACCCCCCATTAAGCAGATAACTACTGCCTCAATCAAAAACTGACGACGGATAACCTGCGGATTAGCACCGATTGCTTTCCTAATTCCAATCTCACGTGTTCGCTCGGTTACGCTTACCAACATAATATTCATTAAACCAATTGATGCACCAAGCAAGGTGATGATTCCAATAGCTACCCCTCCAATGGCCACGAACGCAAGGTTTTCGAACAAGGTTTGCGCAATTGCATCACTTTTGGTGATCTCGAAATTATTACTTTCCCCGATTTTAACCTTTCGGATATTTCTAAATAGCGAGGTTGATTCGCCAATTACATTTTCCTGATCATTATTATTAGGCACCATAACCGTTATGGTATAAGATGGATTAGCATTTGCGTTAATTTGTTTAGCCTTTAATAGCGGCACATAAACTGCTCTATCTCCACTAAAACCCATGCTAGAACCTTTTTTTGCCAAAACGCCAACAATTTTAAATCGATTATTACCTACGTTAATCAATTTATCCATCGGATCAGAGTCTTTAAACAATCTTTCTACAACCTCACCACCAACAATGCAAACATTACTACCCATAGAAACCTCCGAAAGTCCAAAATTTCTACCTTCAGATAAACTAAGTCCTTGCGAAGCCAATCCATTTTCATCAATACCTTGAATATTTATGTTTGGATTGGTTTTCAGTGTACCATATTTAACTGTAGAGCCACCACTAGCAAAAACACTTACAGCAACCGTAGCAGGGGCAAGTAATCCATCTTTAAATTTAACAGCATCCTCATAACGGATCGATTTGAAAGGTTTAGGTCTTTTTCCATTACCAATACGAATTCCGGTACCCCGGTTTCTAATGGTAAATGAATTGGCACCCATACTACTAAAAGCATCGGTCATGCTTTTCTTAACAGCATCAAGTGTGGTTAAAATTCCCACCAGGGCCATTAAACCTATCGCGATAATCAAGGCCGTTAACATAGTACGCAAACGGTTTCCCTTAATAGATTCCAATGCCAATCTGACGTTCTCTCTGTAGTTCATTTGTGTTAGTATCGGGTAATAAGTCTCAAGTAATAGGATTAGTACACCAGCCTATACCTTAAATCTATATCTGTAAAAATAAAAAAAGTCCCGACGTTTAGACATCGAGACCATACTTTATGTTACAATATTATTTAATTAAGCAGAAAAGCTCGTGCCACAACCGCAAGTACTGGTGGCATTTGGGTTAACAAAAGTAAAACCACGAGAATTTAAACCATCCTGCCAGTCGATCATCATGCCCATTAAATACATTTGGTGGGCTTTATTCATGAAAACTTTAATTCCATCGATGAAGTATTCCTGATCACCATCTTTTCTTTGATCGAAACCTAAAATATAATTCATTCCAGCACATCCTCCACCCTCTACACCAACGCGTAAACCGTAATCTTCGCTAATCTCCTGCTGATCTTTTAATTTATATAACTCTTTTGCTGCACCCTCTGAAAAAGTAACTGGTGCAAATGATGTATCAACTGTTGTGCTCATGTTATTTAAATTTTATCTGTTACAAATATAAATAATAATGCACATTTTTGCTTTTAACGAGTAGTTATATTACGGTAAATAAACAAAAGCATGAATATTCAACAGATTTTAACAGATGTGATTATCTTATTTGCAGGAATTTTTATAGCCTTAATGGCTTTCTATTATCTTTTGAGGAACGATATACAACGCTTTTTTAATTTGAAAGATTTCGAACTTAATAAAGAGAGCAGAGCACATTTGTTGCCTTTACGTTTGCAGGCGCATGAGCGATTAATTATTTTTACCGATCGCATTAACCCGGCAAATTTATTGGTGCGTTTGCACCAGCAAGGAATAGGTATTGGTGCATTGCAGGCAGGAATTTTGAATGAGATTCGCTCAGAATATCAACACAATATTACGCAACAACTTTATGCTGAAAGCATAACCTGGAATGTGGTGCGTAAATTAAAAGATGATACCATTGCAATGATTAACAATGCTGTTCAGGGATTGCCCCAAGACTCTAACGGCATTGAATTAAGCAAGGCAATTTTGCAACATATGGCTAGTATTGATGAAAATCCTTATGATTTAACTATCGAACTCATCAAAAAAGATATTCAAAAGCTTTTTTAATGCTGATTAGTTATAGTTAATAACGTAGCAGTTGCCTTCATTAGTGAAGTTATCCATCAAATTGTATAACGAAACCAATAACATTAGACTAACCAAATATGGCTTCCAATAAACACACCACCACATCGGGTATCGAGATTAAAGAAATTTACACTTCTGCAAATCCAATGGAAGAAAAACCTGGTGAATATCCCTTTACTAGGGGTATTCAAAAGGATATGTATCGAGGAAGGTTATGGACCATGAGGCAATATGCGGGTTTTTCAACAGCAGAAGAATCTAACAAGCGTTACCACTATTTACTTGCGCAAGGAACCACAGGTTTATCCGTTGCTTTTGATTTACCTACGCAAATTGGATACGATTCTGATCATGAAATGGCCGATGGAGAAGTTGGAAAAGTGGGTGTCGCTATTGATTCGCTAAAGGATATTGAAATTCTGTTTGCTGGTATCGAACTCAAAAACATTACCACATCAATGACAATCAATGCGACTGCATCAATACTACTAGCGATGTATATTGCATTAGCTAAAAAACAAGGTGCAGATTTGCAGCAAATATCAGGAACAATACAAAACGATATTTTAAAGGAATATGCTGCAAGGGGTACATATATCTATCCTCCAAAATCTTCTATGCGGTTAATAACCGATATTTTTGAATTTTGCAGTAAGGAAGTGCCAAAATGGAATACGATTTCCATTTCAGGTTACCACATTCGTGAAGCAGGCTCATCTGCTGTTCAGGAACTTGCTTTTACACTCGCCAACGGGAAGGCGTATTTGCAGGCTGCTATTGAGAAAGGTTTAGATATTAATGTTTTCGCCAAGCGATTATCTTTTTTCTTTAATTGCCACAACAACTTTTTTGAAGAAATTGCGAAATTTAGAGCCGCCCGACGAATGTGGGCAAAAATTACCTCAGATTTGGGCGCTACAGATGAAAAAGCGCAAATGCTCCGCTTTCATACTCAAACCGGAGGTTCTACATTAACTGCTCAACAGCCGCTCAACAACATTATAAGGGTAAGCAACCAGGCGATGGCTGCAGTACTGGGCGGAACTCAATCATTACATACCAATGGTTACGATGAAGCACTGTCACTACCTACGGAGGCTGCGGCAAAAATCGCTTTGCGTACCCAACAAGTTATCGCCTTTGAAAGCGGCGTAACAGATACTGTAGATCCATTGGCAGGTTCCTTTTTCATAGAAAACCTGACTGATGAAGTGGAAGCTGCTGCATGGGCTTATATCGATAAGATCGATGCCATGGGTGGATCCGTAAGTGCCATTGAAAGCGGTTATATGCAAAATGAAATTGCAAATGCTTCTTATCAATATCAAAAAGAGATTGAAAATGGCGAACGAATTTCTGTCGGCGTAAATAAGTTTACGCAGGAAGAGGAAGGACTTACAGAAGTTTTTAATATAGATGATTCAATTCGTGTACTGCAAACCGATAAGCTTGATCGTTTGAAGTCGGAGCGAAATAACCCTGATGTTACAGCGGCACTAAGCGCATTGGAAACAGCTGCAATCGGAAAAGATAACCTTATGCCATTCATCATTGATGCCGTTGAAAAGTATGCCACACTTGGTGAAATCTCAGATTCGATGCGAAAGGTATTTGGTGAATACTAAAAGGCTATCTTCCTTGCACATACCTGCGTTTAACGTTCTTTCTCTAACTTTTAAATCCTCAGAAGCATTTCACATTAAAATATTCACAAGTAATGATCGCTGACACTAATGCCTGCAACTTAAGAAAGTTCTTTAACTCGGTCTAAAAATTGGGATAAAGGGGAAATACTGCCACAGTTTCTGGTATATCTTATTGGTTCCGTTAAGCATATTTTTTTGTCGCTAAAGTAATTGATTTGATAATCAGCTTTTTGACCTTGGATAGGGTAAAACTTCTACAAAAAATTCAATTTATGGGAGCAGTGGCGCAGATTTTGCTTTTTTGGTGATGGTTTATAAAAAGGCTGCTACAATAGCGTTAGATAAAGAAGAATGTGGAAAACCGATGTTAATAAATAGTTATCAACACAAAAAATTGAGGTTAAGCAAGCTACTATATTCCTTATCAGTGCGTTACGATTTATTTGAAATTTTTGTTTAAAATGTTGATAATTTTATCAATATTCGTAGTCCCGAAACGGACCATCCTATTATATCGAATCGGCACTGTAAACCAATAAATTATAGAAATCGCAATGGAAAAAACTTGTACAGAAGTGTGGAAGAACTGTCTTCAAATTATTAAGGATAACATCCCGAACCAAAGTTTCAAAACTTGGTTCGAGCCTATCACAGCCCTTAAATTGGAAGGTAAGGTTTTAACCATACAAGTGCCAAGTTTGTTCTTTTACGAATGGCTAGAAGAACATTACGTAGGCTTACTACGCAAAACAGTAAAAAAACAACTTGGAGAGGATGGCAGGTTGGAATATAATATCGTTGTTGATAAATCATCAAATAGCGGTAGTCCTTATACTACCAATATGCCATCAAACGGAAACGGGGCAGAGGCAAAAGTACAATCCATGCCAATTCCGGTTTCGATAAACAAAGACATCAAAAATCCTTTTATCATCCCAGGATTAAAGAAATTAAATGTCGATCCTCAATTAAACGCTAACTATACCTTCGATAATTATATTGAAGGAGATTGTAACCGTTTAGCTCGTTCGGCAGGTTATGCTGTAGCTGCAAAACCAGGTGGAACTTCATTTAATCCGCTAATGATTTATGGTGGCGTGGGTTTGGGTAAAACGCACTTAGCACAGGCTATTGGTAATGAAATAAAACGTAGCATGCCAGATAAACTGGTTATTTATGTGAGTTGCGAGAAGTTTTGCCAGCAGTTTGTAGATTCATTGAAAAACAATACCATTAACGACTTCGTTAATTTCTACCAGGCAATGGATGTAATCATTATGGATGATGTTCACAATTTTGCTGGGAAAGAAAAAACACAAGACATTTTCTTCCATATTTTTAATCACCTGCATCAATCTGGTAAACAAGTCATTTTAACTTCTGATAAAGCACCTAAAGATTTAGCTGGTTTAGAAGAGCGTTTACTAAGTCGTTTTAAATGGGGTTTATCTGCTGATCTGCAGATTCCTGATTTGGAAACCCGTATCGCCATTTTGAGAAAGAAAATGTATGCTGATGGTATTGAGTTACCTGGCGAAGTAGTGGAATATGTTGCCCATAATATTGATAACAATGTTCGTGAGTTGGAAGGCGCAATGGTTTC
>Ga0265780_10005058_pt1 | contig 16828 bp, 9 predicted proteins | sample P1T30metagenome_FD_192432 | JGI IMG/M metagenome (GOLD analysis project Ga0265780, IMG submission 192432) | Plant litter microbial communities from East Loma Ridge, Irvine, California - P1 T30 | ecosystem: Environmental > Terrestrial > Plant litter > Unclassified | place: USA: California... | reverse complement strand
CGCGACGCCGCGCCCTCCGCCGCCCCAGCCACCGCGGTCGAACTGAGCCTGGTCCCGCTGGAGCAGATCGACCAGCAGATGGCGCGGGGCGCCGTCAGCCGGCCCTTCGACCTCCAGCATTCCGAGGGCCTGGCCACGCTGGGCGTGCGCCTTGGCCTGCTCCTCGGGCGCGACCTGGTGCGCGCCGCGCACAATCCCTTCCGCCCCGACGTTTTCCTGGCCGCTGTGGACGCGGCGTGGCGCCAGTTCGAACCCGATCCCGAGGCCCACGGCCTGGTGGCGCCGCTGCTGCGGCCGGGGCTGATGTTCGACCTGGGGCCGCTGTACGAGGCCCTGGTCGCGAAGCTCAAGGCGCGCAAGGGCGGCAACGCCGACACCCGCTTCAGCAAGACCGACGACCGCGCCTCGCGCCAGGCCGAGCGCGCCCGGCGTGACGCCGCGCTGGCCCAGCAGCTGCGCCAGTTGTTCGACCCGGCAGTGCCCGAGATCCCGAACCTGCCGCAGGGCAGCGGCGGCTGGCGTCCGAGCGCGGCGTCCGGCTTCGTGGTGGCGCCGCCCCAGCCTGCGGTGGGCGCCGTCCCGTCGGGTGCCGCCGCGACTGCGGCCGCCCATCCGGGCCCGGTCTACGCGTCGGGTGGCGCCGGTAGCGCCGCATCGCCGGCGCCGTCAGCACCGCCCGTGACGCAGTCCTTGAGCGATCTGCTGGCGCGCGCCGGCGCCGCAGCCCAGGACGCCGCCCCCGGCGTCCTGGTCCTGCCAGGCCTGCGCGCCAGCCTGCCGCAGGGCGCGCTGTCGCGCGGCGACGAAACGACGCTCGACCTGCTGTCGCGCGTGTTCGGCAGCGTGCTGCAGGACGACGGCGTCGCCCCCGAGACGCGCGAACTGATCGGCCACCTGCAGTTGCCGGTCCTGCGCACCGCGCTGCGCGACCGCAGCTTCTTCTTCCAGGAAGCCCATCCGGCGCGGCGCCTGCTCGACCTGTTGTCGCAGGCCGGCTGGGAACGCCCGCTGGACGCGGAGGACCCGGTCTACCGTGCCATGCGCCGCAGCGTCGAGCGCGTGCGCGGCCAGGTCGATCCCGAGTTCGATGTGGCAGTCGCCGACCTCGAAGCCGGCCTGGCCGCGCGCGACCACATCGAAGAGGCGGCCATGGCGGCGCCCATCGCCCAGGCCATGCGCAGCGAAAAGCGCGCCGCCGCCGAACGTTCGGCCCGGCGCGCGGTGGCGCTGCGCATGGCTGGCGAGCAGCTGATCCCGGCCGTCTCGGGCTTTCTCGAAGGCCGCTGGAGCGCCGCGCTGGCGCTGGCCTATACGATCGAGGACAGTCGTCCCGGCGCCGTCGACAATGCCACGCGCACGATGGAAGACCTGATCTGGAGCGTCAAGCCGAAGGCGACCCAGGAGCAGAGGAAGGCCCTGATCGCGCGCCTGCCGGCGCTGCTGGCAAGCCTGAACAACTGGCTCGACGCCACCCGCTGGCAGGACGCCGAACGCCTGCAGTTCTTCGCCGCGCTGGCCGAATGCCACGCCTCGATCGTGCGCGCGCCGATCGAGCTCCTGCCCGAGCGCCAGCTCGAGCTGGCGCTCGAGGCGGCCCAGCAGGATGCGCTGCGCCGGGTGGCGCAGGAGCAGGAAGAAGAGCGGGAACAGGCCAGGCTCCAGGCCGAGGAGGCGCAAGTAGCGGCATCGGATCCCGCCGCCGCCGCGCTGGCCGGCCTGGAGCGCGGCATGCGCCTCGAACTGAACGAGGCGCACATCGTGCGCCGGGTGCGCCTGGCCTGGGTCAGCCCGCTGCGCACGCTGTACATCTTCTCGGGCGCCGGGCGCCAGGAAGCGTTTTCGCTGCCGGCGGCGCGCCTGGGCGAGCTGCTGCGCGAGGGCGCAATGCGCGTGGTGGCGGCCGAGGGCGTGGTCGGCCGCATCCTGGGCGCGGCCGTCGAGCCCATGCCGGCAATGGTATGATGCGCGCTTTACCTCTACAGCCTTAGCCGAACCACGTGCGCCTCTCTTCCATCAAATTGTCGGGATTTAAGTCGTTCGTCGATCCCACCAATTTCCAGGTGCCGGGCCAGCTGGTCGGCGTGGTCGGCCCCAACGGCTGCGGCAAATCCAATATCATCGACGCGGTGCGCTGGGTGCTGGGCGAATCGAAAGCCTCCGAGCTGCGCGGCGAGTCGATGCAGGACGTGATCTTCAACGGCTCCACCCACCGCAAGAGCGCCGGCCGCGCCTCGGTCGAACTGGTGTTCGACAACAGCGCCGGCAAGGCCGCCGGCCAGTGGGGCCAGTACGCCGAGATCGCGGTCAAGCGCACGCTCACGCGCGACGGCACGTCCACCTATTACATCAACGGCCAGCCGGTGCGCAGGCGCGACATCCAGGACATCTTCCTCGGCACCGGACTCGGTCCGCGCGCCTACGCCATCATCGGCCAGGGCATGATCGCGCGCATCATCGAGTCGCGCCCGGAAGAGCTGCGGGTCTTCCTCGAAGAAGCGGCCGGCGTCTCGAAGTACAAGGAACGGCGCCGCGAGACCGAGAACCGCCTGTCGGACACGCGCGAGAACCTGCTGCGGGTCGAGGACATCCTGCGCGAGCTCAATGCCAACCTCGAAAAGCTGGAAGCCCAGGCGGCGGTGGCCAACCGCTTCCACCAGTTGCAGGCCGACCAGGAAGAAAAGCAGAAGCTGCTCTGGCTGATGCGCAAGAACGAGGCCAAGGCAGAACAGGTGAAGTTCTTCCGCGAGATGGAAGAAGCGCAAACCGCCCTGGAAGCGCAAACCGCCAGGCTGCGCAGCGTCGAAGTCGACCTCGAGCACCTGCGCCAGGCCCACTTCGCGGCCGGCGACCGCCTGCACACGGCGCAGGGCGCCCTGTACGGGATCAATTCCGAGATCGGCAGCCTGGAGGCGCAGATCAAGTTTGTCGTCGAGTCGCGCACCCGCCTGCAGAATCAGATCGTCACGCTCACCGCGCAGCGCGATCAATGGCTGGCGCAGGAACAGGAACATCGCGAGGGCCAGGAAGAAGCCGGGATGCAGCTCGAGGAACTGGCCGCGCGCGCCGAAGGCGCGCAGATCGCGGTCGAGGTCCACCACGAGCGCCTGCCCGAGCTGGAAGCGGCCTGGCGCGCCGGCCAGGAAAGCGCGACCGCCTCGCGCGCGCGCATCATGCAGGTCCAGCAGCGCATCGAACTGGCCTCGGCCCACGGCCGTAACGCCGCCGGCATCCTCTCCAACCTCGCGGCGCGCCGCGAACGCCTGCAGCAGGAGCGCAACGGCCTCAATCTGCCCGATAGCGCGACCCTCGACAACCTGCGCCTGCAGCTGGAAGAAAAGCAGCTGGCGCTGGAAGAGCAGACCATGCTGCTCGACGAGGCGACCGGCCGCCAGGAGGCGGTCGAACTCGAACGCAAGGAGTCCCACGCGCAGGTGCAGGCTGAAAGCGCCGCCAATGCCCAGCTGGAGGCGCGCCTGAATGCGCTGCGCCAGATGCAGGAGCGCGTGCAGACCCAGGGCAAGGTCCAGCCCTGGCTCGAGAAGCACGAACTGGCCGGCTTGCCGCGCCTGTGGCAAAAGCTGGATGTGGACCCAGGCTGGGAGACCGCGCTCGAAGCCGTGCTGCGCGAGCGTTCCGGCGCCCTCGAAGTATCGAATATCGACTGGGCCAAGGCCTTCGTGCTTGACGCGCCGCCGGCCCGCCTGGCGCTGTACGCGCCGCAGGCGGGCGGCCACGCGGCGGCACCCGAAGGCTTGAAGCCGTTTTCGAGCCTGCTGCGCGTAAACGACGCTGGCGTGCGCGGCGTCTTGGAGGACTGGCTGCATGGCGTCTACGTGGCCGTGGACGCGGCCCAGGCCTTCGCCGAGCGCGCGCGCCTGCCGCAGGGCGCCGCCTTCGTCACGCGCGATGGCCACCTGGTGACCCGTTCCAGCGTACGCTTCCACGCGCCGGACGCCGAGCAGGACGGCATGCTGGCGCGCCAGCACGAGATCGAGAACATCGGCAAACAGCTCAAGGCCCAGGCCTTGCTGGCCGACGAGGCGCGTGCGCGCGCCGTCCGCGCCGATGCCGCCGTCAGCGACCTGGCGCGCCGGCTGCAGGATGCGCGCGGCCGCGTGGCCACCTTGCAGCGCGAGGGGCATGCGCTACAGATCGAGGTGCTCAAGCAGAGCGAGATCGAGGCGCGCTTCAACCAGAGGAGTGGCCAGATCGCGGACGACCTGTCCGAGATCGCGGCCCAGGAAGCAGAGCAACGCCAGGCCCAGGCCGAGAGCGAGCAGGAATTCGAGCAGCTCGACCTCGAGCTGGCCGAGCTGCAGGAGGCGCACGAAGACGGCCAGACCGCCTTCCTCGAGCAGGAGCAGGCGCTGGGCCGCGCGCGCGAGCACCTGCGCGAACTGGAACGCAGCGCGCAGGAAGCCCAGTTCGCCGAACGCGCCCAGCGCAGCCGGATCGAGGAATTGCGCCGCACGATGACGACCGCGGCCACCCAGGCCGAACAGGTCGGCGCCAGCCTGGCCCAGGCGCGCCTGGAGCTGGAGGCCCTCGAAAGCGGGACGGCGCACGAGGGCTTGCAAGAGCTGCTCGACCGCCGCACGACGCAGGAAGTGGCATTGTCCGACGCCCGCCATGAGCTGGACCAGGTCGCCCAGCAGCTGCGCGCAGCCGAAGAAGCACGCATGGGGTCCGAGCGCAGCCTGCAGCCGCAGCGCGACCGCATCACCGAGATGCAATTGAAGGAACAGGCCGCGCGCCTGAACCAGGAGCAGTTCGCCGAGGCACTGGCCGCCACCGGCGCCGACGAGGCGGCGCTGGCGGAAAAACTCGACCCCGAGCTCAAGCCCCAGTACCTGCAGGCCGAAGTCACGCGCCTGACGAATGCCATCAGCGGCCTGGGCGCGGTCAACCTGGCGGCGGTCGACGAGCTGGCCCAGGCCACCGAACGCAAGCGCTTCCTGGATTCGCAGAACGCCGACCTGCACGAGGCCATCAACACGCTCGAGGATGCGATCGGCCGCATCGACCGCGAGACCCGCGACCTGCTGCAGGACACTTTCGACCGCGTGAACGGCCACTTCTCCGAGCTGTTCCCGATCCTGTTCGGCGGCGGCAATGCCAGGCTGGTGATGACGGGCGACGAGATCTTGGACGCCGGTGTCCAGGTCATGGCCCAGCCGCCTGGCAAGAAGAACGCCACCATCCACCTGCTGTCGGGCGGCGAGAAGGCGCTCACCGCGACCGCCCTGGTGTTCTCGATGTTCCGCCTGAATCCGGCGCCATTCTGCCTGCTGGACGAGGTCGACGCGCCGCTGGACGACGCCAATACCGAACGCTTCTGCCGCATGGTCAAGCGCATGTCCGAGCACACCCAGTTCCTGTTCATCTCGCACAACAAGATCGCGATGGAGATGGCCAGCCAGCTGATCGGGGTGACCATGCAGGAGCAGGGCGTCTCGCGCATCGTCGCGGTGGACATGGAGTCGGCCGCCGACCTGGCCGCCGCCTGAATGGGCGCGGACTCCCCGTCCCACCGTACGAATGCCTGCAATGACCGACCACTCCATACCACCGCAATCCGCCCCCGTCCCATCGGCGCTGGAGCAGGGCTTGCGGCTGATCGGCGCGTCGCCGGCGCCGATGTTCATCGTGCGCGGCGACGGTATGATTGCCGCCAATCCGTCTTTCGCGGCGCTGCTGGAAGGCGCTCCGACCGCATCTCCCGACAACTGGGCGCCGCTCGCATCACTGCTTCCCGGCGCCAGCGAGCTGGCGGCCCGCATCCTCGACGGCAGCCAGGCCCAGGCCAGCACCGAACTGGAACTGCCGACGCGCGTCCAGCTGGCCCTGTCGCCGGTGTGCGAGCTTGACGGCGCCATTGTCGGCGTGCTGGGCGTGGCCGCGGCGCTGCCGCCGGCCGATCAGGCGTCGCGTGAACTGGGGCGGCTGGTCGAACTCAGTCCGGTAGGCGTGGTGCGCTATACCCTCGACGGCGACATCCTCGAATGCAACGACGCGTTTCTCTCCATGCTCGGGCTGAGCCAGGAGGACCGTCGCCGCGGCCTGTCCTGGCGAGCGCTGACGCCGCCCGAATGGCGCGAGGCCGACGACGCCGGCCTCGCGCGCCTGCGGGCGCATGGGGTCATGCCGCTGATCGAGAAGGAATTCCTGCACCGCGACGGCCGCCGCATCCCGGTGCTGGTCGGCGCCGGCAACCTGATGGCCGACCGCCGCCAGGGCTTCGCGGTGGTGATCGATATCTCGGCCACGCGCGCCGCCGAGCGCGCACTGGCCGAGAGCGAAGCGCGCTTTCGCGCGATCACGAACGCGATGCCGCAGATGGTCTGGTCGACCCAACCCGACGGCTTTCACGATTACTACAACGACCAGTGGTACGCGTTCACCGGCGTCCCGCCCGGATCGACCGACGGCGAGGGCTGGAATGACATGTTCCATCCGGACGACCAGGAGGCCGCCTGGGCCAGGTGGCGTCATTCGCTGGACACTGGCGAACCCTACGAGATCGAATACCGGCTGCGTCACCACAGCGGCACCTACCGCTGGGTGCTGGGGCGCGCCTTGCCGGTGCGCGACGCGCAAGGGGGCATACAGCGCTGGATGGGCACCTGCACCGACATCCATGAGCACAAGCTGACCGAGGACGCGCTGCGCGAGGCCGACCAGCGCAAGGACGAGTTCCTCGCCATGCTGGGCCACGAGCTGCGCAACCCGCTGGCGCCGATCCGCAGCGCGGCGGCGCTGCTGCCCTTGGCCAAGGCCGATCCGGCCCGGGTCGAGCACATCGGCCGCGTGATCGCGCGCCAATCGACCCACATGACCGGCCTGATCGACGACCTGCTGGACGTGTCGCGCGTGACGCGTGGCCTGATCTCGCTCAGCCAGGAGGACGTGGCGGTGCGCCTGCTGGTCGACGAGGCCATCGAACAGGCGCGCCCGCTGGTCGAGGCGCGATCGCATGCGCTGTCGGTCGTCGACGCCACTGCCGGGGCCCAGGTCCACGGCGACCGCAAGCGGCTGGTCCAGGTGCTGGCCAATCTGCTGTCGAATGCCGCCAAGTACACGCCGCCCGGCGGGCGCATCGTCGTCGCGCTGGCGCGCGCCGGTAATATGGTGGAGATCGCGGTGAGCGACAACGGCATCGGCATGGCGCCCGAGCTGGTCGACAGCGTGTTCGAGCTGTTCCGCCAGGGGCAGCGCACGCCCGACCGTGCGCAGGGCGGCCTGGGCATCGGGCTGGCGCTGGTGAAGAAGCTGGTGCACCTGCACGGCGGCCGGGTCCGGGCGTCAAGCCCGGGCGAGGGGCTGGGCAGCGAGGTCGTGGTCGCCTTGCCGGCCTGAGGGCGGTTAAATAGGGGTTGCTCCGCCAATTCATGGCATCCGGCCGGGGGAGTTGGTATGATGGCACGAGTTTTCGTGGGGAGCGCCCGCACGGATGGCATTTCGATCGAATCAACCTTCGCGTACGACAACAGGACCCGGCGTCCGGCGCGAACTTCGCTATTGAGGCACACGCAGCATGACTGATTTCCAAATGAGCCTGATCGCAGCCGGCGGCGTCTTCGTCGTCGGCGTCATCACCTACAACAAGTGGCAGGAATACAAGGCCAGGAAGAGCGTCGAACGCGCCTTCGCCTCCGACCATGACGACGTCCTGATGCGCGACGGCGAGCAGGCCCCGGCCGTCGACCGTCATGAGCCGGTGCTCGAGGCCGACCTCAAGGCCGACCTCCAGGCCAATTCGCCGGTGCCGGCCAAGGAACCGGTGCTCGACGCCGACGCCTTCGTGGCGGCCGACGTCAAGCCGGAGCCGCAGCTGGATACGCCGGCGCCGACGCCCGAGGCCGCGCCGGCTCCGCTGCCGGCGGCGCCATCGGCGCCAATTACGCCGACCGCCAGCGCTCCCGCCACCACCTACCGCGCCCCCGGCGCCAGCGCCGCCCAGGATGCGGTGGCCGCCTCGCTGCCCGGCACCCGTCCCGGCATGCCGCCGGCCGAACTGGCCGAATGCCTGGTCGATCCGCTGATCGACTGCCTGATTCCCCTCTCGCTCGAAGCGCCTGTCCGCGGCGACAAGATCCTGCCGACCCTGCAAACGCTGCGTCGCGTCGGCAACAAGCCGATCCATTACATCGGCTTCGCCGTCAGCGGCGACTGGGAGCCGATCGTGCATGGCGGCGTGTACACCAAGTTGCAGGCGGGCGTACAGATGGCGACCCGCACCACGGCGCTGAACGAACTCGAATACTCCGAACTGGTCACCCGCTTGCGCGCGGTGGCCGACGAGATCGGGGCCGAACCTGACGTGCCGGACATGATCGAGGTAATGGCCGAGGCGCGCATCCTGCACCGCTTCGTGGCCGGCCACGACGCCCAACTGGGCGTGAACCTGGCCGCGAACGGCGCGCCGTGGGCGATGTCGACCCTGATCGGCGCCCTCGAGAACGCCGGCTTCGACGTGCGTCCGGACGGCCGCTTCGCGATGCCCGACAAGGAAAGCCCGGGCGGCGGCGTGCTGTTCACGCTGTCGACCAACGTCACCCTGGGCGCCGACACCACCTCGCGCCTGACCCTGCTGCTCGACGTGCCGTGCGTCGCCCCCGCGCGCGACGCCTTCGGCCGCATGGTCGATACGGCGCGCGGCCTCACGCAGCGCCTGGACGCGACCATCGTCGACGATTTCGACCAGCCGCTGGTGGACGAGGCGCTGGACGAGATCAAGAGCCAGGTGGGCGAGTTCTACCAGGAGATGGACGCGGCCGATATTCCGGCCGGCTCGACCCGCGCGCTGCGCCTGTTCAGCTGAAGGATTCCCGGTGACCGAGCAACAGAATGACCGCGCACGCATGGCATGGCTGGTCGCGGAACTGAACCGCGCCAGCTACAACTACCATGTGCTGGACGCGCCGACGATCCCCGACGCCGAGTACGACAAGCTGTACCACGAGCTGCTGGCGCTGGAGACCAGGCACCCGGAAGGCGTCGACCCCGACTCGCCGACCCGGCGTGTGGGCGACGCCCCGATCCCGGAGTTCGGCCAGGTCACCCATGCGGTGCCGATGCTGTCGCTGAACAACGGCTTCACCATTGAGGACATCGACAACTTCGACCGCAAGGCGCGCGAAGGCCTCGAAGTGCGCCAGGTCGTCTATAACGCCGAACTCAAGTTCGATGGCCTGGCCATTAGCCTGCGCTACGAGGATGGACGCCTGGTGCAGGCGGCCACCCGCGGCGACGGCTACACGGGCGAGGACGTCACCGCCAATATCCGCACCGTGCGCGTGATCCCGATGCGGCTGCACGGCAGCGAGGTGCCGGCCGTGCTCGAGGTGCGCGGCGAAGTATTGATGTTCAAGCGCGACTTCGAGGCCCTGAACGAGCGCCAGCGCGCCGGCGGCCAGAAGGAATTCGCCAATCCGCGCAACGCCGCCGCCGGCAGCCTGCGCCAGCTCGACGCGCGCATCACCAGTGAACGCCGGCTGCGTTTCTTCGCCTATGGCGTGGGCCAGGTGGACGGCGCCGACTTGCCCGACACCCATTCGGGCCTGCTCGACTGGTTCGAGGCGCTCGGGCTGCCGGTGGCGAAGGAACGCAAGGTGGTCGCGGGCCGTGACGGCCTGCTCGATTTCTATCGCGACGTCGGCGAACGCCGCAAGTCGCTGCCCTACGAGATCGACGGCGTGGTCTATAAAGTCGACCGCATCGAGGACCAGCGCGCGCTGGGCTTCGTCTCGCGCGCGCCGCGCTTCGCGCTGGCCCATAAATTCCCAGCCGAGGAAGCGCTGACCACGGTCCAGGCGATCGAGGTGCAGGTCGGCCGCACCGGCGCCATCACGCCGGTGGCGCGCCTGGTGCCGGTCTCGGTCGGCGGCGTCACCGTCACCAATGCCACCCTGCACAACGAAGACGAGGTAAGGCGCAAGGACGTGCGCGTGGGCGACACCGTGATCGTGCGCCGCGCCGGCGACGTCATTCCCGAGGTGCTGTCGGTGGTGCTGGAGCGCCGCCCGAGCCCGGAACCGGCAATCTACGAATTGCCGAAGCAGTGCCCGGTGTGCGGTTCGCACGTGGTGCGCGAAGCCGATGAGGCGATCGCGCGCTGCTCCGGCGGCCTGACCTGCGCGGCCCAGCGCAAGGAAGCGATCCGCCACTTCGCCGGGCGCCGCATGATGGACATCGAGGGTCTCGGCGACCGTTATATCGACAGCCTGGTCGAGGCGAACCTGGTCACGCGCGTGGCCGACCTGTACAGCCTGAGCCTCGATGACCTGCTCAAGATGAAGCGCCTGGCCGACGAGCGCGACGGCACCACCCCAGAGACGGTCAAGCAGGGCAAGGTCGCCACCAAGTGGGCCGACAACCTGCTGGCCGCGATCGCCGCCAGCCGCCAGCCGCCGCTCGAGCGCCTGCTGTTCGCGCTCGGCATCCGCCACGTGGGTGAGTCGACCGCCAAGACGCTGGCCGACTGGCTCGGCAGCCTGGCCCTGGTGCGGCGCGCGCCGGCCGCGCTGCTGCGCGTGTTGCCCGACATCGGCGGCACGGTGGCCGAGTCGATCGCCGAATTCTTCGCCGAAGAAAAGAACCAGATCGCCCTGAACGCCTTGCTGGAAGCGGGCGTGGGCCCGAAGGGCGAGCATCCGCCGAAAGCGCAGCTGCGCGAAAAGCTCGACGAGGTCAAGCTCTTGGCCGCGCTCGACATCCCGAAACTGACCGAGCCGCGCGCGCGCCAGGTGGTGGGCGCCGGCCAGACGTTGGAAGATATCGGCGTGCGCACCGACTTCGGCATCTTCGGCTTGCCGGCGACGGTCGCGGCCGCGCTCGAGGAATGGATGGCGGTGCGCGAGAACCGCGAGCGCTTGCAAGCGCTGGCGGCCCTGCGGCGCTCGCTGCTGGACTCCCTGCCTGCAATGGCCGCAGCCGCCGAGCCCGCGGGACCGCTGGCCGGCAAGACCTTCGTCCTGACCGGCACCTTGCCGACCATGAGCCGCGACGCGGCCGGCGCGCTGATCGAGCAGGCCGGCGGCAAGATATCGGGCTCGGTGTCGAAGAAGACTTCCTATGTGGTGGCCGGCGCGGAAGCGGGCAGCAAGCTGGCCAAGGCCGAGGAGCTGGGCGTCACGATCCTGGACGAGGCGGCGCTGCTGGCGCTGCTTGGGCAGTCATAAGAACGCAATAATAACCTTCCATACTGGACCACGATGACCCTGATCCGCAAAGCCGTATTCCCCGTCGCCGGCCTGGGCAGCCGCTTCCTGCCGGCGACCAAGGCGCAGCCCAAAGAGATGCTGCCGATCGTCGACAAGCCGCTGATTCAGTATGCGGTCGAAGAGGCGGTGGCCGCCGGCGTCACTGAACTGATCTTCATCACGGGCCGCAACAAGCGCGCCATCGAAGACCATTTCGACAAGGCCTACGAGCTCGAATCCGAGCTCGAGGCGGCCGGCAAGCAGGCCCTGCTCGAGACCGTGCGCGGCGTGATTCCAAAGAACGTCAACTGCATCTACATCCGCCAGTCGTCTCCATTGGGCCTGGGTCATGCGGTGCTGTGCGCGCGTCCGGTGGTGGGCGACGAGCCGTTCGCCGTTCTGCTGGCGGACGATTTCATGGATACCGCCGAAGGCCAGAAACCGGTGCTGGCCCAGATGGCCGACGTCTATGGCTATGAGCGCAGCAGCATCCTGGCGGTGCAGGACGTGCCGCGCGAGCACACCCGCCAGTACGGCATCGTCAGCGCTTCGGCCTACCGCCAGGACCTGGAACTGGTGTCCGGCATCGTCGAGAAGCCGCAGCCGGCGGATGCGCCGTCGACCCTGGCCGTGGTCGGCCGCTACGTGCTGTCGCCGTCGATCTTCGGCTACCTGGAAAACATCGGCAAGGGCGCCGGCGGCGAGATCCAGCTCACCGACGGCATCGCGGCCCTGATGCGCGACGAGCGCGTGCTGGCCTACCGCTATGCCGGCCAGCGCTACGATTGCGGCTCGAAGCTGGGCTATCTGCAGGCCACCGCCGCCATCGGCCTGAAGCACCCGGAAACGGCCGAGGGCTTCCGCGCCTCGCTGGCGGGCCTGCTCGAAGGACGAGGCCTGGCATGACGGTGCGCGAAATCCTCAGGATGGGCGATCCGCGCCTGCTGCGGGTGGCGCAGCCGGTGACGCAATTCGATACGCCCGAGCTGCATGCGCTGATCGCCGACATGTTCGAGACCATGCATGCCGCCAACGGCGCCGGCCTGGCAGCGCCGCAGGTCGGCGTCGACCTGCAGCTGGTCATCTTCGGCTTTGGCAGCAACCAGCGCTATCCCGACGCGCCGCCCGTGCCCGAAACGGTCTTGATCAATCCCGTGCTCACGCCCCTGTCGGACGAGATGGAAGAGGGCGTCGAGGGCTGCCTGTCGGTGCCCGGCCTGCGCGGCAGCGTGCCGCGCCATACACGCCTGCATTACGAGGGGTTCGACCAGTTCGGCAAGCGCATCGTGCGAGACGCCGGAGGCTTTCATGCGCGCGTGGTGCAGCACGAAGTGGATCACCTGCTGGGCATCCTGTACCCGATGCGGATCCGCGACTTTTCCCGCTTCGGCTTTACCGAAGTCATGTTCCCCCACCTTGATCCCGGAGCCGACGATTGAGCCGCGTCTTCTTTTCACTGGCCGCCATCTGCGCCTGCCTGGCCGCGCCGGCGGCATCCGCCGCTGACTTCTTCACCAAAATAGACCCTTCGCCGACCAGCGAGCTGTGGATCGACACCGGCTTCTATACGGCCCACTTCGACGGCGACAAGGACCTGAACGATAACAACAAGGGCCTGGCGCTCGAGTACCGCTTCAAGGGCACGATGACGGCCACCGCCGGCCGTTTCTACAACAGCGACCGCGCCTGGTCGAACTACGCTGGCGTGATCTGGCAGCCGTATGCGGTGGGCCCGGTGCGCGTGGGCCTGGCGCTGGCCGCCTTCGACGGCTATCCGAAGACGCGCGACGGCGGCTGGTTCCCGGGCGCGATCCCGACCCTGACCTATGAATACAAGCGGGTCGGCGTAAACGTCGGGATCATCCCGAACTATAAGGACCGGCTGTATGGCGGCATCTCGTTCCAGCTGAAATTCAAGCTGTTCGAAAAATAAGAAAGGGCCGCGACGCGGCCCTTTTGACGCAAGAAGATCAGCCCTCTTTCGGATACGGACTCGGTCCGCCATCCGCGATGAACTGGTCGATCCGCTGCTGCAGCACCGGCAGCGGCACCGAACCCACGTGCAGCACGGTGTCGTGGAAATTGCGGATGTCGAACTTCGACCCGAGCGCTTTCTCGGCGCGGGCACGCGCTTCCTGGATCGCCATCTGGCCCAGGTAGTAGGACAGCGCCTGGCCCGGCCACGAAATGTAGCGGTCGACTTCGGTCTCCACCTCGTGCTTCGACAGCGCGGTGTTCTGCAGCAGGTAGTTCTGCGCCTGCTCGCGGGTCCAGCCCTTGGCATGGACGCCGGTGTCAACCACCAGGCGCGAGGCGCGCCAGGCCTGGTAGCTGAGCATGCCGAAGACCTCGTACGGGGTCTCGTAGATATCCATCTCGGTGCCCAGCCGCTCGGTGTACAGCGCCCAGCCTTCGCCATAGGCCGAGATATAGGCACGGCGGAACGGCGGCACGCCTTTCTGCTCCTGCGCCAGCGGGATCTGGAACGCGTGGCCCGGCGCCGACTCGTGCAGGGTCAGGGCCGGCAGGCTGTAGAGGGGCCGGGCCGGGAGGTTATACGTGTTCACCCAATAGGTGCCCGGGCCGCCGCGGCCCGCGGTCCAGAACGGCGCTTGGTCGTCCGGCACCGGCACGATCGCGAAGCGGCGGCGCGGCAGGTGGCCAAAGAACTGGTCGGCCTTGGCATCGAATTTCTTGGACGTCCAGGCCGCGCTCTTGAGCAACTCTTGCGGCGTCTTTGCATAGAACTGCGGATCGGTGCGCAGGAAATGCAGGAAGGCCTGCAGGTCGCCCTTGAAGCCGACCTGCTTCATGACGTCGTGCATCTCGGCGCGGATCTTCGCCATCTCGGCCAGGCCGATCGCGTGGATCTGGTCGGCCGTCATGTCGGTCGTGGTGAATTCCACGATCTTCGACTGGTAGTACGCCTTCCCGCCCGGCATGTCCCGGGCCGCCAGCGTGGTGCGCGCCTTCGGCACGTACTCGTCGCGGAAGTAGGCCAGCGCCTTGGCGTAGGCCGGCTGTATCTTGTCCCTGATGAGGGCCACCGCCTGCGTGCGCAGCGCTTCCTGCTCGGCGGCCGGCATCGCGGCCGGCATCTGCCTGAACGGGTTGTAGAACACGACGTCCTGCGGCGTCTTGGCCCCGGTCACCGAGGTCAGGGTGCCTTCGCGGCCGGCCAGGGTCACCTTCGGCGGAGTGAAGCCGCGCGCCAGGCCGGCGCGCATATTGTCCAGCTCCTGGTCGAAGTAGCCGGGCAGGCCTTCAAGCAATGCCAGGTAGCTGCGGTATTCGTCGGCGCTTTTCAACGAGCGGCGCGCCGCGTAGGCGACGTCGGACCAGAACGCCGTGTCGGCGTTGACCGGCTGCTCGTATTCGCGGAAGCGCTGGGCGTCATGCAGGGCGGCGATCTGGGCGCGATAGACGGCGAAGTTGATGCGTTCGGCGGGCGAGAGCGTGCCCGGTGCGATCGCATCGAGTTCCTTGAGAATGCCGGCCCAGTAGACGCGCCGCGCTTCCTGGGCCGCGGCGTCGACCCGCGCGTACCCGGGATTCGCGTTGGGCGCGTCTTCGTCGCGCGCCAGGCGCTCGGCGATGCGCCACTTCCACTCCCTGGTGTAGATGTCCTTGAATCGCGCGTCGGCCGCGGCTGCGCTCGCGGTCGTATTCACCCCGGTCGCAGATACGCCCGTTGCGGCCATGGCCGCGGGCGCGAATGCCAGCCCCATCACGATGGCGGCCGTGGAGACGGCGGCGCCCAGCTTCGTTATTTTCATTGATCCCCTGCTTTATAAAGAGCATTATTGCTCGGCGATACACATCTTAGCGGCGAAACAGGACCATGCCTACCGCATGTTTGTATCGTCAATACTTGCAGCGCTACATGGTGCGCTGCAACTTTATTCGCCGTCTGCCGGGGAATGGCTGAAAGCCAAGATATAATGTTCGTCAACCTATCGCCGGGCGAGCGCACGACGATTCCGCGCGAGAGCGTGCATGGACCTTTTTCATGAAGACAACGGCAGCAATTGCTATTCAACCTAGACATGATGACGAGTAAGGGCGGCCCCGGGCGTTCTGAAGAGCATATCCAGCTCATCCAATCCTGGCGGCGCCTGGCCGACCAGTTGGGCCCGCTCATCGGTGACAGCGGCTTTTGCGCGCTGTATGGACGTGCATGCCGTCTGGTCGGTCCAGAATTCAAATGGTTGGCGGATACGCCGCCATGCAAGACCCGCGACTCCCAAATCACCGCGCTGGACGAGCTGCTCGCCAGCGTGGCACCCGACCACGCAAAAGCCGCGCACGCGGCACTGCTCCGGACGTTTACCGAGCTGCTGGCGTCCCTGATCGGCCAGGCGCTCGCGCGGCGCCTGCTCGATGCCGCCGCGCGTGACGGGGAAGAGAAGAATGCACAGGAGCACAAGTAATGAGCGATAAAGTATCCCTTGGAAAGCTGAGCACGGGCGTGCAAGGGCTCGATGTTCTCCTGGGGGGAGGGCTGAGCGAATTTTCCTTCAACCTGATCGCGGGGCCGCCGGGCTCGGGCAAAACGACGCTCGCCCACCAGATCATGTTTTCGCTGGCCAGCAACGAGCGCCGCGCCCTGTTCTTCACCGTGCTGGGCGAACCGCCCCTCAAGATGCTGCGCTACCAGCAGCAGTACAGCTTCTTCGACATGGACATGGTCGGCAACTGCGTGCGCTACGTCAATCTGGCCGAAGACCTGCGTACCGGCGACTTCAGCGGCGTGCTGGCGCGCCTGATGAAAGAGGTCGAGGATTTCTCGCCGAGCCTGGTGTTCGTCGATTCCTTCCGCTCGGTGGCGCAGACGGCGCGCGCTGGCAACGAGGGCGTGGCCGACCTGCAGCACTTCATCCAGGATCTCGGTACCCGCATGACGAGCTGGCAGGCCACCACCTTCCTGATCGGCGAATACCTGCATGGCGACGCCGAGGCCAGCCCCATCATGACGGTGGCCGACGGCATGATTTCGCTGACCCCGGTGCACGAGGATAACTCGGTGGTGCGCAAGATGCGCGTGGTGAAAATGCGTGGTCAGGCCCACCTGGGCGGCTCGCACACCTTCCGCATCACCGACGACGGCATCCGCGTCTACCCGCGCATCCTCCCGCCGCTGGCGGCCGACCACCACCAGGGCGCGCGCGTCGACCGCGAGGCGGCGCGCATCCCGACCGGCACGCCCGACCTCGACGCGCTGCTGCATGGCGGCCTGCCGCAGGGCCACTCGCTGCTGGTGTCCGGCCCCAGCGGCTGCGGCAAGACCATCCTCGGCACCCGTTTCCTGCAGGCGGGCGCACGCCTGGGCGAGAGGGGTGTCGCAGTCTCGTTCGAGAAGGGCGCCTCGCGCCTGCGCAACGCCGAGCTGGCAGAGCTGGTGGCCAACGGCGACGTGCAGATGGTCGAGAGCCGCAAGATCGACCTGACGGTCGACGAGCTGCTCGACGAGATGAACGAGGCGATCGACCGCACCGGCGCCCGCCGGGTGGTGGTCGATTCGCTGTCCGAACTGGCGCTGTACCTGGCGCCGGAAGGCCGCAACCAGCTGCGCGCGACCGTGTTCCAGATGCTGTCCTCGCTGGCCAAGCGCGGCGTGAGCGTGCTGG
>Ga0265780_10005057_pt1 | contig 16829 bp, 19 predicted proteins | sample P1T30metagenome_FD_192432 | JGI IMG/M metagenome (GOLD analysis project Ga0265780, IMG submission 192432) | Plant litter microbial communities from East Loma Ridge, Irvine, California - P1 T30 | ecosystem: Environmental > Terrestrial > Plant litter > Unclassified | place: USA: California... | reverse complement strand
ACATCGCCGACAAGCTCAACAACCGGCCACGCAAACGCCTCGACGCGATGACACCGAGAGAAGCCCTCGACGAGCTACTCTCGGCATCACTGACAAGCCGTGTTGCACCGACCACTTGAATCCACCCACGGAACGACCGCAGCAGACTGTCGCTTCCGCGTCCCCCTCGAGGTGCCGTCCCCTCGCGCCGCTGTCCCCTCCGCGCCGCCGCCTCGCCGCAGCCGTCCACAGGGACCGCGCCTTCCGCCGAACTCGCCGGGGTGACTGGTAGACACGGTGCATGGCCTCGCTGCGTACCCCCGATCCCGACTCCGGCTGGCTGTCCGACGAGGAGCTCGCGAACGTCCGCCGTCGACTGCCGATCTGCTACGTCGAGGCGATCCCCGTCCGCACCGACGGTCTCGGCGTCGTCACCGAGGTCGGCGTGCTGCTCCGGGTGGCGCCGAGCGGTTCGATCGCCCGCACCCTGGTCTCCGGCCGTGTGATGTTCGGCGAGTCGATCCGGACGGCGCTGTTCCGGCACCTCGAGAAGGACCTCGGTCCGATGGCGTTCCCGCAGCTGCCGTCGAGCCCGACGCCCTTCACCGTGGCGGAGTACTTCCCGCTGCCCGGCGCCTCGGTGTACACCGACGAGCGGCAGCACGCGATCGCCCTCGCCTACGTCGTCCCGGTGACCGGCACGTGCGAGCCGCGACAGGACGCCCTCGAGCTGACGTGGATGAGCCCGATGGAGGCCGCGTCCGACGCCGTGGCCGACGAGATGGAGGGTGGCCGCGGCGCGCTCCTGCGAGCCGGCCTGGCTTCCGTCGGCGCCCTGCACTAGACCGCCGACCGCCGACCGCCGCGCGCCGAGCGCTGCCGACCGCCGCGCCGACCGCCGCTGTCCGGAGCAACCGCAGGCGCACACGACGAAGCCCCCGGGTCCGATCGGACCCGAGGGCTTCGCAGCACGGTACTGGACCGGCTTGCTACTTCTTGTCGGAGAAGCTGTCGGCGACGCCGTGCGCGGCGTCCTTGACGTCGGTGACGCCCTGCTTGGTCGAGGCCTTGGCCTGGTCGGTCTGGCCCTCGGCCTTCAGGCGGTCGTTGTCCGTCGAGTTGCCGACGGCCTCCTTCGCCTTCCCGGCGAGCTTCTCGCCAGCGTTCTTGATGTCGTCGATCCCAGCCATAGGCACTCCTTCCAACTGCGGACGGTTCCCCGTCAGCCGCTCACGCGGCATCCGGTGACGACGAACCTACGCGCCGTCGGACCGCCGTTCGGAGGAGACGTGGAGGTTCGTCGCGGAACGCGTCAGTGCCGGTCCGCGGCGCCGGCCGGACGGGAGGCGCGGCGCGAGCCACGACGACGGCCGCCGCCCGACTCGGTGCCGGCCCCGCGACCCGCGGCGTAGCCGCCCTCGGAGGACCACACCGGCGCGGACCCGCCACGGACGACGTCGCTCGACGCCCGGCGGCTGCCGCCGGAGCGGCGCTGGCCGCCGGCAGCGGCACCGGCACCGGCGGCCTGTCCGCCGCGGCGCTGTCCGTCGGCGGCCTGTCCGCGGCGCTGCTCGCCGCCGACCTGGTCCGCGCGACCGGCCTGCTCGGTGCGGCCGGTACGTCGCCCGCCGGTGGAGCCGGAGGCGGGCTGCGCCGCGCCTCCCGACCGTCCACCGCGACCACGACGGCGACCGCCGCCGTCGCCGACCGCCTCGGCCGCACGCGGCTGGCGCTGGCGTTGCTGCTGCGCCGGCTGCTCCGGGGCGACGTGGCGGACCGGGGCGACCTCGCCGACGAGCTCGGAGACCGCCGGGGAGGTCGCGGTGACCTGCTGCGGCGTGACCCGGATCGCGGCGGCGCGCATCATCTGCGCCACGTCGCGGCGCTCGGCCGGCAGCGTCACGGTGACCACGTCGCCGGACGAGCCGGCACGCGCGGTGCGGCCGGAGCGGTGCAGGTACGCCTTGTGCTCGGTCGGCGGGTCGACGTGCACGACGAGCTCGACGGCGTCGACGTGCACGCCACGGGCCGCGACGTCGGTGGCGACGAGGACGAGGGCCTCGCCGGAGGAGAACTTCGCGAGGTTGCGCTCCCGGGCGCCCTGCGACAGGTTGCCCTGCAGGTCGACGGCCGGGATCCCCTGGCTGGTCAGCTGCTTGGCGAGGCGCTTCGCGTGGTGCTTCGTGCGCATGAAGAGGATGCGACGGCCGGTGCCCGAGGCGAGCACGCGGACGAGGTCCTTCTTCGCGTCGGCGTCGGCGACCTCGAACAGGTGGTGGGTCATCGCCTCGACCGGGCTGGTCTCGTCGTCGACGGAGTGCATCACCGGGTCGTGCAGGAACTTCTTGACGAGCTTGTCCACACCGTTGTCGAGCGTCGCGGAGAACAGCAGCCGCTGGCCCTTGGCCGGGGTGGCCTGCATGATCTTGGTCACGCCGGGCAGGAAGCCCATGTCGGCCATGTGGTCGGCCTCGTCGAGGACGGTGACCTCGATGCCGTCGAGGTGCACGTGGCCCTGCTGCATGAGGTCGGCCAGGCGACCAGGGCAGGCGACCACGACGTCGACCCCGCCGCGGAGGGCGTCGACCTGCCGGCCCTGCCCCACGCCGCCGAAGATGGTCGTGGTGTTGAGGCCCATCGACTTCGCCAGGGGGGCGAGCGTCGCGTCGATCTGCGTCGCGAGCTCGCGGGTCGGGGCGAGCACGAGGGCGCGGGGGCGGCCGGCGCGGCGCGGACGCGGGGCGGCGGCGAGCCGGGCGGCGAGCGGGATCGCGAAGGCGATCGTCTTGCCGGAGCCGGTGCGGCCACGGCCGAGCACGTCCTTGCCCTGCAGGGAGTCGGGCAGCGTGTCGACCTGGATCGGGAAGGCGGTCTCCTTGCCCTGGGCGACGAGGACGTCGACCATCGGCGCGGGGACGCCGAGCGCGGAGAAACGGATGTCGGAAGCGGTTGCGGTCATGGTGACCTTTCGGGCCGGATCGGGCCGGCCGTGGGCGCGCTCGGGTGACGCGCGCGGGCGGGAACCCCGCGTCAGCGGTGGCTGACGCGGTCGCCGCAGCAGAGAGCCTTGAGGCACCATCGGGAGGTGCGCGATCATCGACCGGATGACGGTCGGGAGTTCGGGGCGTCCGTACGACGCACGAGGCGATCGGCGCCTCGAGTACGACCAGCATAGCGTGCCGCCCCTCGGACCGGGGGTCGACGCCGTTCGCCGTGCGCGTGCGAGGATGCCGTGGTGCGCACCCGTCCCGTCCTGCTGACCACCGCGATCGCCCTGGTCGCCGTCCTCGCGAGCGCCGGCTGCGCCGAGGCGGCCACCCCGGCGGCGGCGTCCGGGACCGGGAAGGCGTCGTACACGAACCTGCCGACCTCCGGCCGACCGGACTACCAGCTCGGCGGGGGCTACCGTCCGCCCGCCGGCGTCACCATCGTCGAGCGGGACAGCACCGACCGGCCGGCCGCCGGGAAGTACGGCATCTGCTACGTGAACGGGTTCCAGACGCAGCCGGGCAGCTTCGCGGCGTGGAAGCGTGCCGCTCCCGCCGCGATCCTCCGCGACGCGGCGGGGAAGCCCGTCGCCGACCCGGGCTGGCCGGACGAGGTGCTCCTCGACACCCGGACCACCGCGACGCGCGCCGCGATCACGAAGGAGCTCACGAAGTCGGTCGCCCGGTGCGCGGCCCGTGGGTTCGACGCGGTCGAGTTCGACAACCTCGACTCGTGGACGCGCTCCGGGAAGCGGCTGACCCGGGCGGGCAACCTCGCCCTCGCCGCGTCGCTCGTGCGGGTCGGTCACGCGCACGGGCTCGCCGTCGGGCAGAAGAACACGCCGCAGCTCGGGAAGGCCGGGCGGCAGACGACCGGGTTCGACTTCGTCGTGGCGGAGGAGTGCGTGCAGTACCGGGAGTGCTCGGCGTACACGGCCGTGTACGGGAAGCGCGTGATCGACGTCGAGTACGCGGACACGCTCGGTCGCTCGTGGGCGTCGGTGTGCCGGCTCCGGGACCGTCCGGCGATGACGATCCTGCGGGACCGCGACCTGGTGACGCCGTCCGACGACGGCTACGTGTTCCAGCGCTGCTGACCCCGCCCGCCGGGAGGCGCGGCCCGGCCCGACCGCGCCGACCGCCTGACGTCGCGGGTCGCTTGACGACGCCGCGTCAGACGGGCCAGGCCTCCCGCAGCGCGGCGACGGCCTGGTCTTCGGACAGCCCCGCCTCGCGGGCGGCGAGCGCGAGGGCGCGCGCCGCGTCCGACACGCCGGCGGGGACCGTCGCCGGTCGGACCACACGGGTCCCGGCGCCGCGTGCGGTGTGCACGAGGCCGGCCTCCTCGAGCAGCTGGTAGGCCTTCGCGACCGTCCCCGCGGCGAGTCCGAGCTCGTCGGCGAGCCCCCGGACGCTCGGCAGCCGCTCGCCGTCGACCAGGTACCCGGCGGTGATCTGTGCGGCGATCTGCGAACGGACCTGCTCGAACGGGGGCACGCGCCCGCCTGCGTCGAGCGCCACGAGTCCCGTCGATGACATGCTGACAACCCTAGGACGCGCCGGGCCCGAGCGCACCGGTCCGCGCGCGGGATCGCGCAGACCGGTCGGACGCGGCGTCAGAAGTCGTACTGCTCGCCGACGGGGATCGGCACGGCGACGGTGTTGCCGGGCGGTGCGAGCGGACACGCCCACGCGGGGTCGTAGGCGCACGAGGGGTTGTACGCGAAGTTGAAGTCGAGGACGAGCTCCCCGTCGTCGCCGCCGAGGTCGGCGCCCTTGATCGTGTCGACCAGGTACCGGCCGCCGCCGTACGTGCCGCGGGCCTTCCCCGCGCTCGCGTCCTTCACCGGGATGAACACCCCGCCCGCGTAGCCGCCGTGCGACCACACGTCGAGCGTCCCGATGCCCGGCAGCGACACCACGCCCAGTCGGTCGAAGTGCACGACGCCGTCGGTTCCGGTCTCGACGTCCATCGCGATCGGCTCGGCGTCCTCGATGCGCGCCCGGAACCGCCACGCCGGGTCGTAGTCCGGGACGGGGAGGGCCTCGAAGTCGCGGGCGTCCTCGTCGAGGAGCGGACTGGCCGGGTGGTCCCCGAACATCGCGTCCCGGGTCTCCCGCCACATGGCGTGGGCGGTCTCCGGGTCGCTCGTCGCCCGGACCCGCCGGTACAGGTCGAACGTCATGCGGCGCCAGTCGACGGTCGCGAGCGTGCCGTGCACGCGGTCCTGGGCTGCCTGTTCCTGCGTCTGGCTCACGCTCGGAGCGTACGCCCGTCTGCCGACGGCAGGGAGGCCCGGCTCGGCCCCGTCACGTGTCTTCAGGGCCGGAAACTGTCTGGAGTTCATGACAGTCTGTTCCCATGTCAGTCCTCAGTCCGCAGTACACCGCGATCGATCTATTCGCTGGTGCCGGGGGACTGAGCCTCGGTGCGGAGCGGGCGGGCCTCAGGGTGGTCGCCGCGGCGGAGTCCGATGCCGATGCACTAGCGACCTTTGCCGGGTTGCATACGAACTCTCGACCCGAGTTGCTCGACGGCGACATCAACGGTCGCAGCTTCGTCCGGTTCGAAGGCGATGTGGACTTCATCATCGGTGGTCCGCCATGTCAGCCGTACAGCCACGGTGGCCTACGGCGCGGCGAGTTGGACTTGCGTGATGGGATACCGGCGTTCATCCGCGTTGTGGAAGAGGTGCGCCCCAGAGCGTTCCTCATGGAGAACGTTCCTGGGCTCGCTACGGGTTCGAGCCGGCTCGTGCTCGAGACAACCCTGAGAGCCCTTCGGAGCCTCGGGTACGTAGTTGAGTACCGCGTCCTTCGGGCAGCGGACTTCGGAGTAGCGCAACGACGCCAACGCCTCTTCGTGCAGGGCGTTCTCGAAGGGGAACCGAGATGGCCACGGCGGAGCCACGGCGAAGACGGCGAGCAGCCGTGGGTCACTGCTGGCACGCTCCTCGACCCGGCCGTGCCGATAGGAGAACCGAATGCGTCGTCGGTGACCTACGCCCGCGCTCCCGACCTACGACCGAGCCCCTGGGACGGACATCTCTTCAATGGCGGAGGGCGCCCCATCAATCCTCAGGGCTTGGCGCCGACTCTCCTTGCTTCAATGGGGGGCAACAAGACCCCCTGGTTGGACGGCGGCTCGGTTGTTCCCGAGTACCACGAGCACTTGCGAAACGGAGGGCGACCTCGCTCCGGCGTGGTTGAGGGGGCTCGGCGCATCACGGTTGAAGAAGCGGCCCTGTTGCAAGGCTTCCCGTTGGAAACGGTCTGGCATGGCCGGCGCTCGTCGCAGTACCGCCAGATCGGTAATGCAGTGCCTGTCGCGCTCGCACAAGCGGTCGCGGGTGCCCTCGTTGAAGGGGTTAATTGCGCGCAAGAACGGGTTGCCGCATGACAGCCAAACCGTCGGAGGTCGTTGAGTTCCTCCGGGCGCGTTTCGAAGCGACCCCTGAGCACCGGCCGCTTCCGTCGGCGCTTGAGGACATGTTGATGCCGCTCGAATCGCCCCTCCTGGCAGATGACCCTCGGCATAGTCAAGCGGCTGAGGCCGCACTCGTGATCCTCGCCTTCTCTCTGGTGGAAGAGAGGGTGCTCGATCTGTCTCGGGGTAGCGGTGACGTCTCTGCCGACACTGGTCGTATTCGAGGTGATCGGACAGCTGGCGATCAATTCTGCGAACGAGTTCTCGCTCCGCGCAGTATCCCCGCGACCAAGGGACCCTTCCAGTCTTCAACCTGGCGCAGCGGCTACGACGCTGCTCAGGCGCGAGATGCCGGGCTCGGCAACTTCATCGATTGGCATAAGTCGGCGAGCCTGGCGGATCTCGATCACGTCTGCGATCGCTTGGTCGCGTCTTTCCTGGGGGCGGCTGCGACCGTCGCGCCATTACCGAGGATCGATGCGTCACTGCTCACTTTCGGTCGCTTCCGCTCTTTCCTTGATCTGTTGTTCACCGAGAAGAGCGGCGGTGCTTTCGAGCAGTACTGTTTCGCTGCGCTCCTCGAACTGGAAATGGCGACGACGGGCAAGCGGGGGCGGGTCGTCACGAAGTCGGTCCGTTCCAGTGACGCAGCGACGAAATCTGCCGGGGATGTTGTCGTGCATCGTGGCGGACGAGTGGCAGAAGCGTACGAGGTCACTGCTCGCCCGTGGAAAAGCAAGCTGTCGCAACTCTCAACGAGTGCGAGGGCGGGGCTCACGGAGGTCTCAATTGTCGCCACGGGCGTGGCAGGTACCCTGAGGGGCGAAGACTTGGAAGCCGAGTTGGCTGTCCTCCAAGCGGAGCTGGCCGTGGACGTTTCGGTGCTCGACCTGATGGGCACGCTCGATCTCTTCTCGGCGAGATTGGGTCGCTTTGAACGAGCGGACGCAATCCGCCGTGTGTATGCGAATCTCGTGCAATGGCATCGGCGTGAGCCGCATCTCGTCGCAGCATTCGTCGAATGTCTGAAGTCGATATCGCTCGACCTCGACGACGGGAGATCTGAAGAGGAGGGTCCGGACGTCGAGGATTCCGATCTCGCTGCAGCGCGGGAGCTCGTCGCGCGTCTGCACGAGCAGGGTTCTGATGGCGTTGTTCGTGCACTCTTGCAACTAGCGAGCGACGAAGACGGGTAGACATCGTCGCCAGTGGAGGAGTCGCCTCAGGTGGTCGCCCAGCCGGGTGCCATGGCACGCATCCGTGCGGCCCGCCACTGCCAGATCACCCACATGCCCGGCCAGAGCAGGGCACCGAGCACGCGCGGGCGCATCCGGTAGGTGAGCCGGTCGAGCAGCAGGGTCCGGCCGTCCCCGAGGTCGACCGCCGCCATCCGGTGCTGCATGTCCATGCGGGCGAACAGGCCGGTCACCCCGCCACCGCGGTCCCGCTGCACCGGGACGCCCCGTACCTCGTACCGGTCGATGTCCACGTGGGTGTCGCCGCTCGGCACGATCCCGAACGCGTCGGCGGCGATCGGATGCGGCCGACCGGGGGTCCAGCGCGCGGGGAAGCCCTGCGGGTCACGGGACCGGTAGGCGAGGAACGGCTTCGTCACCGCGACCATCACCGACGGTGACATGAGGGCGTCGCGCACGGCGTCCGCCGGCGCGTCGAGGACGATCCGGAGGCCGACGTGCACGCCGCGGACGCTACTCGCCCCGACTGCGCGGCTCCCCTCGGCTGCGCGCCAGGCCCCCTCGGCCGTGCGCGGCTCCCCTCGGTCCTGCGTGTCAGGCGTGCCGGCGGCTCCGTGCGTCAGGCGTGCCGGGCGGCACGGCGGCGGGAGCCCTCCGCCCGGTCGTGCCGGCGGAGCCGCTCGGCCAGGGAGAGCCGCACCGTGGGCCACTCGGACGCGATGATCGAGAACACGACGGTGTCCCGGAGCGTGCCGTCGCGCCCGATCGCGTGGTTCCGGAGCACGCCGTCCTGCTTCGCGCCGAGCCCCGCGATCGCCGCGCGCGACTGCTGGTTGTGCCAGTGCGTGCGGAACTCGACGGCGATGCACTGCCACGCGTCGAAGGCGTGCGAGAGCATGAGCAGCTTCGCCTCGGTGTTGATCCCGGAACGCTGCGCCGACCGCCCGAGGAACGTGTGACCGATCTCGACCCGTCGGTTCGTCGCGTCGATGTTCATGAAGGTCGTCGCTCCGACCACGCGCCCGGTCGGCCGGTCCCGCACGGCGAACGGGACCATGCGACCCGCGGCGTGCTCCGCCAGCCGCCGGTCGATCTCGGCGTCCACCTGTGCCGGCGCGGGCACGGACGTGTACCACGTGCGCCAGAGGTCCCCGTCGGCGACGACGGTCCGGAGGTCGTCCGCGTGCTCCGACCCGAGGGGCTCCAGTGTCACGCGGTCGCCGGTCAGGGTCGGTACGGGGGCGGTCTCCATGGCAAGGAATCCTACGGCCGGCCATCGACGCCGCACGCCCGGGGAAGGTGCGCCTGTGGAAAAGATCAGGGAGCTCCCCGGCGGCTATCGTGTCGCAGGTGGCAGCACGTACCCAGCAGAAGTACCAGGTCCGGTTCGCGTGGGGCGCGGCCGGCGCCGCACGCATCGCGCCCGACACCCACCTGCTCGTGTGGGTGGACGTCCTCCCCGCCCCCGGCGTCGACGCCGGCGAGCGACAGCGGCGACTGCGGGCGCTCGCGGCGCAGCTGCCGGACGGGCCGGAGGTCGTGCTCGGCCACCTCGGGAACGCGGCGGCCGTCGCCGGACGGGTGACGCGCCTCCAGGCCGACCGCGGCGACCGGTGCGTCGTCGCGGTCGTCGCAGCCGGACGCCACCACGCGATGGCTGACGACGCGGCGGAGGCCGCGGGGGAGGCGTCGGACGTGCCGGACGCCCCGGACCCCGCCGTCGAGGACCTCCTCGCGGCAGGAGCCGTCGTCGACGCGCTCGCCGAGGTCGGGATCGACCACACGTCGCCGGAGGCGGCGGCGGCGTGTGCCGCGTGGACGGGCCTGCGCCGCGCCGCCCGGCACCTCGTCAGCGCCTCCGAAGCGGCCGTCGACCTGGGGCCGGAGGCGGTGCAGGCCGCGCTCGGGGTCGACGACCGCCTCGAGACCCTGCGGGAACAGAACCGCCGGGCGTAGCGTTCCGTCCGACACGCAGCGAGCGAAGGAGCGAGCCATGAAGGCAGTCGTCGGAGAAACCGTGATCGCGGAGGCCCCGCAGGAGGACCTCATCCAGATCGAGGGCAACTGGTACTTCCCGCCGTCGAGCGTGAAGAGCGAGCTGTTCACCGAGAGCCCCACGCAGTACCACTGCCCGTGGAAGGGCGACACGCAGTACTACACCGCGACGGTCGACGGCCAGACGCTGCCCGACCGCGCGTGGTCGTACCCGACGCCGATCCCGTCGTCGTTCGACCGCGTGGGCAAGGACTACAGCGGCTACGTCGCGTTCTGGAAGGACGTCCGGGTCGTCGACTGACGTCCCGTCCCGTGCCGCTGGTCGCGCTCAGCCCAGCAGGGTGAGCGCGACCAGCGCCACGTTCAGCGCGACGATGACGAGCGCGATGACCGACGCCACCACGCGGGTGCCCACGGCGTTCACGTCCGTGTCCATCACGCTCCGCCTGGACGTGTAGACCACCAGCGGCACGATCGCGAAGGCGATGCCGAAGCTCAGCACGACCTGGCTCACCACGAGCAGGCTCGTCGGGTCGGCGCCCACCGCCAGGAGCACGACCGCCGGCACGAGGGTCACCAGCCGCCGGACGACGAGCGGGACCCGCACGCGCAGCAGTCCGTGCATGATCTCGGCACCCGCCATGCACCCGACCGACGTCGAGGCCAGCCCGGACGCGAGCAGCCCCACCGCGAAGAGCACACCGACGACCGGGCCGACGTTCGCGGTGATCGCCTGCTGCGCGCCGGGGATGGAGTCGGTGCCGTCGACCCCGGGCAGCGTCGCGGCGGCGAGCACGAGCATGCTGACGTTCACCCCGCCGGCGACGACGAGCGCCAGCGCGACGTCCCACCTCGTGGCGACGAGCACGCGTCGACGCTCCGGGCCGGCGGGGACGTCGCCGTGCCGGTCACGGGCGAGCGCGGAGTGCAGGTACACGGCGTGCGGCATGACCGTCGCACCGAGCATCGACGCCGCCAGCAGCACCGATCCGGAGCCCTCGAACCGGGGGACCAGGCCGGCGACGAGTTCGCCCGGCGACACCCGGGCGAACAGCAGGCCGGCGCAGAACCCGACGGTCAGGACGGCGAGCATCGCGGTGACGACGGCCTCGAAGGTCCTGGTCCCGCGGCGGCTGTGCAGGGCGAGGACGAGCATCGACACCATGCCCGTGACGACCCCGCCGGCGACGAGCGGCAGGCCGAACAGCAGGTGGAGGGCGAGCGCGCCGCCGATGACCTCCGCGACGTCCGTCGCCGCGGCGACCACTTCGGCCTGCGCCCAGAACAGCAGCCGCGGGGTGCGGCGCATCCGCAGCCCGAGGTGCTCTGGCAGCGACTTCCCGGTGACGATGCCGAGCTTCGCGGAGAGGTACTGCACGACGACCGCGCTCGCGTTCGCCGCGACGAGGACCCAGAGCAGCAGGTAGCCGTACCGGGCGCCGGCGGTCAGGTTCGCCGCGACGTTCCCCGGGTCGACGTACGCGATCGCGGCGACGAAGGCCGGACCGAGCAGGGTCAGGCCGGCCGCACGTCGCCGCGGTGCGCCGTCGGGGGCGCGGAGCGGCGTGGCGGTGTCGGTCACGACCTCAGCATGCCAGAGGATTCGGCATGCCGAATCCAGGTTTTCGGGGGCTGTTCCCGCGAGCGCTGCGCGCCTGGCGCTGCTCGCGCCTGACGCGGCCCGCGCCGTCGCGGTCGCGCTCCGGCCGGAGGACGGGCCGACGTCAGCCGACGGCGCGGCGAGCCCGGTGCGCCCGGACCTTCGCCCGGTTCCCGCACCGCTGCATCGAGCACCAGCGGCGCGTCCCGCCGCGCGAGGAGTCGTAGAAGACCAGTCCGCAGTCCTCGGCCGAGCACCGGCTGAGCCTGGTCGCCTGCCCGTCGGCAGCGACGTCGTCGAAACCGACCTCGGTGAACAGGGCCACGGCGTCGCGTGCGACGCTCGAGAGCGCCTGTGCGAGCCGCACCCGGTTCGCCCCCGCCCGACGCCGGCCGCCCGGGAGGCTCGGGGGCACGTCCGGCAGGGCGGCGAACAGGTTCACCGTGTCGATGTCGTCCGGTGCGGGCCGGGTCCGGCCGGTCCCGGCGCGCAGTCCGGCCGCGACCGCGGTGCGGTCCGCCGCCGAGGACGCCGGCCCCGGCGCTGCGGCGACGGCGAGCCGGGCGATGGCGGCGCGGAGCTCGCGGGCGTCCTGCAGCTCCCGGGCCGTGGCGCCGACGTCGATCGGCTCGGTGTGGTCCCCGAGCCACTCGTCCAGGTCGGCCGGGGTCGCCAGCAGCTCGCCGAGGTGCGCACGGCCGCGTCGGCGGTCGGGGTCGTCCGCGAACCCGCCGGTGTGCGCGAAGTCGAGGGCGATCCGTCCGGCATCGAAGAACCACGTGGACCCGGTGTCCGTGCGGATGTGCTGCCCCGTGTGCATCCACCCAGGCTAGCGGTCACCGGCGCGCCTCCCTGCCCGGCGGCGATCATGCGGTAGCGGGGCGGTCCTCCGCGCTGCGGCGGGTCCAGGTGATCAGGTTGCGGCTGTCGAAGCGGCGGGAGCACCGGGCGCACGCGAGCGTCCGGGTCGGGGTGCGGTAACGGTGGTGCTCGTGTCCGGCCGGGCAGGTGCCCACCCAGGGCGCGAGCTCCGTGGCGATCGGCCCGTCGTGCAGCCGGGACCCGGTGTAGCCGAGCGCGGCCGCCGTCCGCCGCCAGGCCGGTCCGTGGCCGGCGCGTGGACCCGCCAGCGCGTGCGCGATCTCGTGCAGCAGCACCTGGTCGACCTCGTCCGCTGAGAACCGGACAGCGAGGTGACGGCTCACCGTGATCCGCTTCGGCCGAAGTCGCACTGCCCGGCTCGGGTCTTCGCGTGGTCGAACGCGAACGTCCACCCGCCCCGGCCGAGGTGCTGCGTCATGAGCTGCGCGGCCCGCACCCGGACGGCGTCCAGGGTCGTCCCCGTGCCGGACGCGGTCGTCCCCGTCGTCACCGCTCGTCGAGGCTCGGTTCGTCCCGGCCGGCCTGGCCCTTCTGCGCGGCGCGGGCGGCGATGCGGCCCCAGAGGTCGTCGGCCTCGGTGCGGGCGGCGTCCGGCGCGCCGAGCACCCGGCGGCGGACGGGCGGCGGCACCTGCTTGACCGGTTCCGCCACGCGGGTCTTCGGCTCGTCGTCCTCGGCCCGCCGGGCGGCGACCTCGCGGGCGGTCCGCGGCTTGTCCGCCTCGGCGGCCGGCTGGGCCACCGACGCGCGGAGCGCCGCCTCGACCGCGGTGCGGAGCGCCTCGGTGCGCTCGGACGGAGCGCCGGCCTGCCGGAACGCCTGGTACGCACGGGAGAGGGCCGAGCGGGCCTCCTCGTAGCGGGAGAGCTCGAACAGCGACCAGCCCTCGAGCTCGGCGGCCGCGCCCTCGAGCTCCGGCCACTCCTCGGTCCTGGCCGTGTCCCGGGCCATCGCCGACTCGGTGGCGGCGCGTTCGTACCGGCCGAGGTCGTGCAGGACGTGCGCGCGGCGGATGCGGGCGGCCACCTTGTCGGAGCGCTCCCCGGTGAACATCGTCAGGCGGAAGACCTCCTCGGCGACGACGAGGGCCTCGTCGAGCCGCCCGAGCAGGCGGAGGAGTTCGGCACGCTCCGCGAGGGCCTCGGTGCTGCGGCTCTGGCCGAGGTCACGGAGTCGTTCCTGGATCGCGTCGGCGTCGACGGCCGGTCGCAGGCTGATGGGCGCGAAGGTGCTGCCCGGGCTCACCCCGGCCGTGACGGGAGCGGCGTGGCGCGGCTCCCGGGCGCGGTCGGCGCGGTCGGGCTGCTGGCGGTCGTCGGGCGGGAGGGACATCGGTTCGAGGGTAACCTCGCGCTCCCGAGAGGGCGCGGTGCCACGCGCACGGGGGCCAGCCCGGATGCGGGACGGCCCGCCGTGCCGGAGCACGACGGGCCGTCCGAGGTGGTCGGGATCGGTACGAGGCCGATCAGGACCCGGAGCCGGACACCGCGGCGACCGCGGCGACGGAGTAGGCGACGAAGGTCGCGATCGTCGCGACGGCGGCGAGGACGATCGCGAGGATGCCCCACACGCGCCCGCGGGCGACGACCGCCGCGATGATGCCCTGCACGAGGGCCCAGAGGCCGAGGATCGCGGCGATCCCGATCACGACGGCGCCGCCGGCGACCTGGCCCATGACCGCCGGGTCGTTCGTGATCTGGCGTGCGGCGTCCTGCTGGTCGAAGGTCGTGGTCCCGCCGCTCTGCACGACGCTGTCGGCGAAGCCCGAGTTGCCGATCGCCTTACCGACGATCCACCCGCCGACGACGCCGAGCACCAGCGACGCGAGCCCGAGGATGAACGCCACGACGCCGATGGTCTTCTTCTTGCGCTTCACCGCGTCGTGGGGCTGCCAGGTGGGAGCGCCGGCCGCGGCGGGGGCGTACTGCTGCTGCGAGCCGTGCTGGTCGTGCTGGTGTCCGACCTGCGACCGGTCCTGGTCGGTCTCGCCCCAGCGCGGTGCCTGCTCGCCGTACTGCTGCTGCGGCGCGTGCTCGCCGTACTGCGGTGTCGACGTCGGTGCGGCGTGCTCGCCGTGGCGCGACTCGTCGGCGGGTCGCTGCTGCGGTGCCTCGCCCCAGGCCGGCGTCCGGCCGTCCCGGTCCTCGTCGTTCCGGTGGTCGTTCGTCATCAGGGGACTCCCTCGTTCGGTCGCGCTCCCGCGCGGTCGTGCTCCCATCCTGGCAGCGAGCAGGTCGCGTGTCCGGCTCCGGCGACCCGGCGCCGGACAGGAGGCGCGGCGCACGACCGGCGCCGCGCCTCCCGACCCGGCGCCGGACGGGAGGCGCGGCGCACGACGGGCACCGCGCCTCCCGTCCGCCGGACCACCGGGGGTCAGCCCCCGAACACGCTCCGGTTCGGCTCGGGCGACGCCACCGCCGTCTGGTCCGTGACGATCGGCGCCCCGGCGATGAACGACCGCAGCTCGGCGCCGTGCACGACCTTCGCCGGCATCGGGTCCGAGGAGTACCGACGCGGCATGTCCGCCACCGGCAGCTCGGACGGCGACCCGAGCAGCACGATGTTCCCGAACCGACGGCCCTTCAGCATCCCGGTGTCGGCCACCGCGGCGACCGACGGCAGCACCGACTGCAGCGTCGACGCCTGCCCGCGGGCGAATGCCAGCCCGGCGCCGTCCGCGACGTTCACGGCGACCATGCCGGTGGGGGAGAGGAACGCCGCCACGGACCGGTAGAACTCGACGCTCGTCACGTGCGCCGGGATCTGCGAGCCGCCGAACACGTCGACGACGGCGAGGTCCACGGTGCCGCGCAGGCCGGCGGGCAGCTTGCCGAGGACCTCCCTGGCGTCGCCGTACCGCACCCGGATGGAGGCGCCGCGCGGGAACGGCAGCGCCTCGCGCACGTGCTCGACCAGGTCCCGCTCCAGCTCGACGACCTGCTGACGAGAGCCCGGCCGGGTCACCGCGACGTACCGGGGGAGCGTCAGGGCACCCGCGCCGAGGTGCAGCGTGGTGATCGGCCCCGGGGGCAGCAGGTCGATGGCGTGCCCGATCCGCCGGATGTACTCGAACGCCAGGTGCGTGGGGTCCTCGAGGTCGACGTGGGACTGCGGCGTCCCGTCGACCACGAGCGTGAACGACCCCGGCCGGTGCCGGTCCGGCTCCACGACCGCGTAGCCCGCACCGATCCGGAACCCGTCGAACGCATCAGCCATGCCCCAATGGAACACCACCCGCGGGCGGGCGAGCACCACCCCTCCCGGGCCTCCTGCTCCTTCCATGCGTTCACATGGACAGCCAGCGAACGCCAAGCATCGTCGCCTACCGTTCTCCGGGTCGTCACCCCGCGGTCGTCGACCCGCGCAGTGCCCCACACCTCGCGCTTCCGATCCCGGGCGGTGACCACGACGTGCCCGCGGGCGTCCCCCACCGTCCGCGTGTGCGCGCCGTCGACGTGCCCGGGCCCAGGTCCCCGCACGCCGCCCGTGATCCGCGCCAGCGTCGCCCCGGTGATCGCGTTCTGCACGAGCACGCCGGGAAGGGTGCCCCGTGTCCGGACCACGAATCCGATGGAGACCCGCATGACCGACACCATGAGTGTCCCGACCACCCGCTCCGCCGCGGTCGCCCGCGTGCCCGCCTCCGCCGGGACGCGTGGCGTCGACCGGACCCCGCTGCACGACGAGCGCGAGGGCGCGCCCACCTGGATGCGCGTGCTCGGCGGTCTGCTGCTCCTGGCCGGCGGGTCGCTGACGGCGGCGGTCCTCGCGTGGCCGGGCGACGCCCCGGAGGCGGCGCTCCTCGTCCCCGGCCTCGTCGGGGTCGTCGTCGGCTTCCTGCTGCTCGTCGCCCGCGCCGGGTTCACCGTGACGCCCGACCACGTCGTCCTGCACTTCCGGCCCCTGCCGGTGCGGCGGATCGACCGTGCGCGGATCGTGGACGTCCGGCTCGTCGAGGCCGACGCGGCGACGTACGGCGGCGTCGGCCTCCGGCTCCGGCGGGGATCGCGGGCGCTCATCCTCACCCCGGGGCTCGGCGTCGAGTTCACCGACGACCGCGGCCGCGCGACGTTCGTGCGGACCCGGCGGCCGGAGGCGGTGTTCCGCGCGCTGCGCTGACGCCTCGGGCGGTCCCCGCGGCTTATACACGCCGATGCCGAATCCGGTCAAGCCAGGACTGGACAGCGCGCGCGGACGCGATCTATGATGACAGTTCGCGCTCCCTGGTATCCGTGTGTCGTCATATTGCGGTCGAACACGTGCCCCGGTGAAGCCGGACCCGTATATGGCGGCGGGTCCCGTTCACCCAGATCATCGCACACGAGCGGACCTGCCGGTCCGACCCGTGATCGCGTGTCCTCGAGGGGTGCGCGCAAGCGTCAATCCACTCTCACCTACGTGCTGCTCGTCAGTACCGGCCCGACGGGGCCTACCGGAGGTCACACCCTTGGCTGCTGCGCCCAACGCATCCACCAACCCCAAGAACGGTCGCAACCACTCGCGGCTCTCGTTCGCCAAGATCACGGACACCCTCACGGTTCCGGATCTGCTCGCCCTCCAGACGGAGAGCTTCGACTGGCTCGTCGGCAACGACGTCTGGAAGGCCCGCCTCGCCGAAGGGCAGGAGCAGGGTCGCACCGACCTCGCGCTGCACTCCGGCCTCGAGGAGATCTTCGAGGAGATCTCCCCGATCGAGGACCTCGGCGAGACCATGCAGCTCGGCTTCACGTCGCCCGAGCTCGAGGACCCGAAGTACTCGATCG
>Ga0265780_10005055_pt1 | contig 16835 bp, 11 predicted proteins | sample P1T30metagenome_FD_192432 | JGI IMG/M metagenome (GOLD analysis project Ga0265780, IMG submission 192432) | Plant litter microbial communities from East Loma Ridge, Irvine, California - P1 T30 | ecosystem: Environmental > Terrestrial > Plant litter > Unclassified | place: USA: California... | reverse complement strand
CGGAACAGGCGGCCGCTCCGGTCCGCGTCGGCCGCGCCCGCAAGCCGGTCGCAGCGCCGGTCGACGAGCCGCTGATCCAGGTCGATACCCGCCAGTAATCCCGGCGCGGCCACGCCGTCGTTCCCGCCCAGGCGGAACCCATGTTCTGCCAGCGTCATTGCTGCGCATGCAAACCTGGGTTCCCGCCTCCGCGGGAACGACGCGTTTGAGGCCAGGGAATATCAACCGCCGCATGCGGGTCGACGCACCCGACTGGCCGGTCGACGTTTCGAGGCCACAAAAATATCATCGCCGCGTGTGGTCGACAGACATCTGGCCGGTGCATTCGGGTGACCGCCACTATTTTCCGGTCGCTACCCCGCACCCGGCTACCAACCTCATTCTTTCAGGTACGGGCAACATCATCTGCGCCGTGCTATCGTATTGCAATGGCTGAAAAAATCATTCTGATCAATGACCTGCGTTCATCCGCACTGCAGGTACCGGCCGTGCTGGACACCCCGAACGGCCTCCTGAGCGACGCGCTCGGCCGCCCCCTGCACGACCTGCGCATCTCGGTCACCGACCGCTGCAACTTCCGCTGCGTCTACTGCATGCCGAAGGAAGTCTTCGACAAGGATTACCAATACCTGCCGCACGGCGACCTGCTGTCGTTCGAGGAAATCACGCGCGTGGCGCGGCTGTTCGTGGCCCATGGCGTCGAAAAGCTGCGCCTGACCGGCGGCGAGCCGCTGCTGCGCAAGAACCTGGAAAAGCTGGTGGCGATGCTGCGTGCGATCCCGACGCCGAGCGGCCGTCCGCTCGACCTGACCCTGACCACCAACGGTTCGATCCTGGCGCGCAAGGCGCAGGCGCTGAAGGATGCGGGCCTGGACAGGGTCACGGTCTCGCTCGACGCGCTCGACGACAAGATCTTTCGCAGCATGAACGACGTCGACTTCGCGGTCGCCGACGTGTTGCACGGTATCGATGCGGCCCACGCGGCCGGGCTGGGGCCGGTGAAAGTGAATATGGTCGTCAAGGGCGGCACCAACGACGACCAGATCGTGCCCATGGCGCGCCACTTCAAGGGCTCGTCCACCATCCTGCGCTTCATCGAATTCATGGACGTCGGCGCCTCGAATGGCTGGAACATGAACGAAGTCGTGCCTTCCGGCGAAGTGGTGCGGCGCATTTCGGCGCACCTGCCGCTGGCGCCGGTCGCGGCCAACTACAGCGGCGAGACCGCCTCGCGCTGGAAGTACCTGGACGGCAGCGGCGAGATCGGCGTGATCTCCAGCGTCACCCAGGCGTTCTGCGGTGACTGCTCGCGCCTGCGCCTGTCGACCGAGGGCAAGCTGTACACCTGCCTGTTCGCCACCCGCGGCCACGACCTGCGCGCGCTGCTGCGCGCCGGGCGCAGCGACCCGGAACTGTCCGCCGCCATTGCCCAGCTGTGGCGCGGGCGGACCGACCGGTATTCCGAAACGCGCACGGCGGAAACGGGCATCGGGCAGCGCGACGGCGAGCGCAAGGTCGAGATGTCCTATATTGGCGGTTAATCGAATGGAAACAGGAATGATCAGCGGACTGATTCTGGCGGGCGGCCGCGGCTCGCGCATGGGCAATGTCGACAAGGGCTTGCAGCCTTTCCGTTCCAGCACGATGGTCGAGCATGTGCTGGAACGCTTGCGCCCACAGGTCGGGCCGCTGGCGATCAGCGCCAACCGCAACCTGGACGCCTACCGCGCGTTCGGCACGCTGGTGCTGCCGGACGAGGTGGCCGACGGGGTCGAAGCCTACCCCGGCCCGCTGGCCGGTCTCGAGGCGGGCCTGCGCCACTGCGCCACCCCCTACCTGCTCGCCGTGCCCTGCGATTCGCCTTTCCTGCCACGCGACCTGGCCGAGCGCCTGCTGGCCGCGCTGCAGCAGGCCGATGCCGACATCGCCTACGCCGCCACCCAGGAGCCGGGCATGCGCGTGCAACCGCATCCGGTATTCTGCCTGGTGCGCGCGGAGCGCCTGCCGCAGCTGAGCGCCTACCTCGCCGAAGGCGGGCGCCGGGTCGACGGCTGGCATCGCGACCTGACCTCGGTCGAGGTGATCTTCGACGACGCCGACGCCTTCCGCAACATCAATACGCCCGACGAGCTGCACGGGCTGGACGACGCCGTCCCGGCCGCGCCGCCCTTCCCCGCCAGCCTGGCCCAGGTCGCCAGCTGCATCAACGGCTACGATCCCGACGCCCTGCGCGTGGCCGACGCCCAGCGCATCATCCGCGACTTCGTGCAGCCCGTGCAGGCCGTCGAAATGGTCGCGCTGCGCGCCAGCCTCGGGCGCGTACTGGCGCGCGACCTGGTCTCGCCACTGAATGTGCCGGCGCATGACAATTCGGCCATGGACGGCTACGCCCTGCGCGGCGCCGACCTGCCGCAGCAGGGCGCGGTTACCCTGAAGGTGGTCGGCGTCGCCTATGCCGGCCGGCCGCTGGACGTGGTTCCCGGCCCTGGCGAATGCGTGCGCATCATGACCGGCGGCGTCATGCCGGCCGGCTGCGACAGCGTGCTGCCGCAGGAATTCGCCGACAGCGCGACCGAGGAGTCGGTCACGCTGCGCGCCGGCGCCATCCGCGCGGGCGACAACCGCCGCCTGGCCGGCGAAGACCTCAGGCAAGGCAGCGCGGCCCTGAAGGCCGGCCGCATCATCCGCCCGGCCGACCTGGGATTGTGCGCCTCGCTCGGCTTTGCTGAAATCCCGGTCCAGCGCCGCCTGCGGGTGGCGTTCTTCTCGACCGGCGACGAACTGCGCTCGATCGGCGAGCGGCTCGACGAGGGCTGCGTCTACGACAGCAACCGCTACACGATCTACGGCATGCTCACCCGCCTGGGCTGCGAGATCATCGACATGGGCGTGGTGCGCGACAGTCCCGAGGCGCTCGAAGAAGCGCTGCGCTGCGCCTGCGAGAACGCCGACGCGATCATCACCTCGGGCGGCGTCTCGGTCGGCGCGGCCGACTACACCAGGCAGGTGATGGCGGCGCTGGGCGACGTCACGTTCTGGAAGATCGGCATGCGTCCGGGACGGCCGCTGGCGTTCGGGCGCGTGGCCTCGAACGGCCGCAGCGCTTTCCTGTTCGGCCTGCCCGGCAATCCCGTGGCGGTCATGGTGTCGTTCTACTTCTTCGCACGCGAAGCGCTGCTGCGCATGATGGGAGCGCACAGCCCGATGCCGCTGTTGCGCGCGCGCTCGGCAGAGGCGATCCGCAAGAAGCCGGGCCGCACCGAATACCAGCGGGGGATCGTGGCGCGCGGCGCCGACGGCGAGCCGGAAGTGCGCATCACCGGCTCGCAGGGCTCGGGCATCCTGCGCTCGATGTCGGAAGCGAACTGCATGGTGGTGCTGCAGGATGGCCAGGGCAATGTCGGCGCCGGAGAGATGGTCGATATCCTGCCGTTCGAAGGGCTGTTCTGACGGTGGCTTGAGCGCCGGCGTGGCCGCCGCAGCCACGCCGACGCGTCAGTCGTCCTGCGCCGTCTCGCCGGTGCCCAGCATCAGTTGCGCCGCCTCGCTCGGCAACGCTTCCACCGACTTGAGCTTGCGCGCCATCTGGCGGCTGCGCACCTCGGCGTTCTCGATATTCTTGGCGGCCCGCTCGAGCGTGGTCTTGGTGGCGGCCAGCACGTCGCCGAACTTGGTGAACTCGGTCTTCACCGCGCCCAGCACCTGCCACACCTCGGACGAGCGCTTCTCGAGCGCCAGCGTGCGAAAACCCATCTGCAGGCTGTTGAGCAGCGCCGCCAGCGTCGACGGGCCGGCGATGCTCACCCGCAGCGTGCGCTGCAGGTCGTCGGCCAGGCCCGGGCGCCGCATCACCTCGGCGTACAGGCCCTCGGTCGGCAGGAACAGGATGGCGAAATCGGTGGTCTGCGGCGGCGACACGTACTTGTCGCAGATCGTGCGCGCCTCGCCCCGCACCGCCCGTTCCAGCTCGGCGCCGGCGCGCGTCACGCCCTCCAGGTCGGCGATGTCGGCCGCCGCCAGCAGGCGCTCGTACTGCTCTTTCGGGAACTTGGCGTCGATCGGCAGCCACACCGGCGCGCCGCCATCGACCACGCCCGGCAGCTTGATGGCGAATTCGACACGGGCATTCGACCCGGCCACCGTCTCGACGTTCTTCGCGTACTGGTCGACCGTCAGCACCTGTTCGAGCAGCATCTCCAGCTGCACCTCGCCCCAGGTGCCGCGGGTCTTGACGTTGGTGAGCACGCGCTTCAGGTCACCCACCCCGATCGCCAGCTGCTGCATCTCGCCCAGGCCCTGGTGCACTTTCTCGAGCCGCTCGGACACCTGGCGGAACGATTCGGTCAGGCGCGTCTCGAGCGTCGCGTGCAGTTTCTCGTCGACCGTCTGGCGCATCTCTTCCAGGCGCTTGGCGTTATCTCCCTGCAGGTCGCGGATCCTGGTCTCGAGCGTGTTGCGCACTTCGAGCATGCGCTGGGCGTTCGATTCGGTGAGGTTGCCGAGCGTTTGCTGCAGCGTGTCGGCGAAGCGCTTGAGGGCGCGCGCCTGCTCTTCGCGGCCGCTGCTCGACTGCAGCTGCATCTGCTGGCGCATGCTGTCGAATTGCTGGACGGTGGCATGCTGGTGCTGGGCCAGGTGGCCGGCCAGCTCCTGGCGCGTGGCCTGGGCGCTCGCTTGCAGCTCCTGGCGCAGTTCGCGCTCGAGGCGCTCGACATGGTGGTTGTCGCCGCTGCCGCGCTGGCGCAGCAGGATCAGGACCAGCAGGCCGATGACGGCCAGCAGGCCGGCCACGATGAAGATATCGACAACGGTCATGGTGGCGCTCAGTCGGGTCGGTTGCGCATCCAGTCCGCGGTCTGGAAGAACGAATTCATCATGCGCACGCGCAGCGTGTCGTCGTAGCCCATGTCTTCCATGGCCCAGGCCATGCAGCGCAACCACTGGTCGCGTTCCTTGCTGCCGATCGCGTACGGCAAATGACGCGCGCGCAGGCGCGGGTGGCCATGGCGCTCGATGTACAGGTCGGGACCGCCCATCCAGCCCGACAGGAACATGAAGGTCTTGTCGCGCGAGCTGTCGTTGGGGACCGGATGCATGGCGTGGATGCCGGCGAATTCGGGCTCCAGCTGCATCAGGTCATAGAAGCGGTCGACCAGTGCGCGCAGGCGTTCGCCGCCGCCCATCATCTGGTACATGGTCTGGGGCGTCGCCGCGCTATCGGCGGGGGTCCCGGTCGTTGGGTCGGTGTGTGATTCGGACATCCCGCCATGATAGCGTAGCGTCGGCGGGTGTGCCGCCGACGCGCTGATCTGACAGAAAAATCCGGCGCGACGCCGCGTTCACGCCGCGCTCACGCGGTATTTACGACGCCTTTACGCCGTAACTACTCCGCATGCAAGCCCCGCTCAAGCCTCGCGCAATGTCTGCAACGGCGGCTGTCGCAACACCCCGCGCAGCCCCAGCCAGCCGCCAACGATCGCGCACAGCGCGCCGGCCACCAGGCCGGCCAGCCACACGCCCGGCTCGAACACCCACGGGAACTTGAACTGGTAGGTGGCCAGCGCCCAGCCCAGCGCCGCGGCGCCGGTCGCCGCCAGCAGGCCGGCCAGGCCGCCCACCAGCACGAACTCGATGCGCTGCGCCTGTGCCAGCTGCTGGCGCGTGGCGCCCAGCGCGCGCAGCAGCCCCGCTTCGCGCGTGCGCTCGGATTGGGAACCCATCAGCGCCGCGTACAGCACCAGCACGCCCGAGGCAAGCGTGAACAGGAACAGGAACTCGACCGCGGTCACTACCTGGTCGAGCACGTCCTGCAGCTGGCGGATGATGCCCGAGACGTCGATCACGGTCAGGTTCGGATGCTCGCGCGTGAGCGCGTTGCCGATATTCGTTCCTGCGGGCGGCGCGTGGAAGGCCGTCATGTAGGTGGTCGGCGCATTCGCCATCGCCGCCGGATTGATGATGACGAAGAAGTTGGCGCGCATCGACCCCCATTCGAGCTTGCGCACGCTGGTGATCTTCGCTTCCACCAGCAGGCCCGCCATATCGAAGCGCATCACGTCGCCCAGCTTCAGGCCCAGGCGCTCCATGATGCTCTGCTCGACCGAGGCCTCGGCCACGCCCGGGCCATCCTCGAACCACGCGCCCTGCACCACCTCGTTCGCCTGCGGCAGCACGGTAGTGGTGGACAGGTTGAATTCGCGGTTGGCCAGGCGCCGTGCCTCGCCATCGGGGAAGGTGTCGCGCGTGACCGGCTGGCCGTTGAGCGCCGTCAGGCGGCCGCGGATCATCGGGTACAGCACCGGCGCCTTGACGCCCGCCGCCGTCAGCTGGTTCTCGACCGCCGGCTTCTGGTCGGGCAGGATATTGATCACGAAACGGTTCGGGGCGTCGGCCGGCGTGGCGACCTGCCAGGCCGCCATCAGGTCGCCGCGCACCACGGTCAGCAGCAGCAGCGCCATCAAGCCAAGCGCCAGCGACACCACCTGCACCACGGTGGCGCCGGGACGGCGCTGCAGCGAGGTGACGGCGAAGCGCCAGGCCTGGTGCCCGAAGGCGCCGCGCAGGCGGCGCAGCAACGCCAGGCCCAGCCACGCGACCAGCGCGAACACGGCGAAGCCGCCGAGGAAGCCGCCGGCGGTGATGAGCGCCAGCGTCGGGTCGCCCGCCTGCCACAGCAGCAGCAGGAAGAACACGCCCACGCCCAGGCCATAGGTGGCCAGCGCGGCAGGCTGCGGCGCGCCCTGCTCGCGCCGGATCACGCGGTTGTGCGGCACGTTGCGCAACTGCAGGATCGGCGGCAGCGCGAAGCCGACCAGCAGCAGCATGCCGGTGGCCACGCCCTGCAGTGCCGGCAGCAGCGACACCGGCGGCAGATCGGTCTTGATCAGCGAGCCGATCAATTCGAGCAGCACGAAGTGGGCGCCGAAACCGACCAGCACCCCGATCGCGCTGCCGGCCAGGCCGATGAAGGCGAATTCGAGCAGATACAACAGGGTCACCTGGTTTTGCGTGAGGCCCAGGCAGCGCAGCATGGCGCAGGCATCGAGGTGGCGCCCCATGAAGCGGCGCGCCGCCATCGCCACCGCGACCGCCGCCAGCATCGCCGAGAGCAGGCCGACCAGCGACAGGAACAGGCCCGCGCGGTCGAGCGTGGCGCGCATCTCGGGACGGCCGTTTTCAAGCGTCTCGATGCGCACGCCCTTGATATCCTGGTCGCGGATCTGCGCGCGCAGCCACTGTTCGTAGTCGCGCACCGCCGCCATGTCGTTGCGGTCTTTGGACGCCACCATCAGGCGAAAGCTCACGCGCGCGAAATCGTCGACCAGGCCCGTCGCCTTCAGGTCGTCCATGGCCAGCATCACGCGCGGCGCGAAGTTGGCGAACGAGGCCCCTTTATCGGGCTCGGTCGCGATCAGCTGGGCGATGCGGAAATGGCTGTTGCCCAGCGTGAGCGTGGCGCCGACCTGCGTGCGCAGCTGCGCCAGCAGGCCCGGATCGACCCATACCGTGCCGCGCGCCGGCACCTCGGCGGTGGGCGTACCCTGCGCGCCGCCGGCGGCCACCGGGTCGGTGGTGATGCTCACCTGGCCGCGCAGCGGATAGCCCGGCGACACCGCCTTGATCGACGACAGCTGGGCCAGCGAATCGTCGCCCTCGCCGGCCTGCGCCATGCTGGGGAAGGTCACGGTGTCGGCCAGCAGCAGGCCGCGCCGCAAGGCTTCGTCGCGCCATGCCTGGCGCGCCGGATCGTCCGAGTTGACCAGCAGGTCGGCGCCCAGCAGCTGGTGGGCGTCACGGTCCATGCCGGCGCGCATGCGGTCGATGAAGAAGCTGACCGAGGTCAGCGCCGCCACCGCGACAATCAGCGCCACCAGCAGGAAGCGCAGCTCACCGGCGCGCCAGTCGCGCGCCGTCATGCGAAGAGCCTGGACGAACATGGATCGATCCCCTGTAGAAGTCAAGTCATGCGTTGGCGAAGAAGGCGTCGACCTCGGCCAGGTAGGCACGCTTGCGCTCCGGGTCGACGAAGGCGGCCTGGAAGCTGTTGCGCGCCAGCTGGCGCGCGTGCGTCTCGTCGAGCGGCAGCGCCTCGAAGGCGGCAAGGTAGTTGGCGTTGACGTAGCCGCCGAAATAGGCCGGGTCGTCCGAGTTCACGGTGACCGCGAGATTGGCGTCGAGCAGGGTGCGCAGGTTATGGGAACCCATCACGTCGAACACGCGCAGCTTGATGTTCGACAGCGGGCAGACGGTCAGCGCCATCTGCTCGCGCGCCAGGCGCTCGACCAGCGCCGGGCTTTCCAGGCTGCGCACGCCGTGGTCGATGCGCTCGACCTTGAGCACGTCGAGCGCGCTCTCGATATACGCCGGCGGGCCCTCCTCGCCCGCGTGCGCGACCAGGCGCAGGCCGAGCGCACGCGCGCGCTCGAACACGCGCGCGAATTTTTCCGGCGGGTGGCCGACCTCGGACGAATCGAGGCCGACGCCGATGAACTTGTCGCGAAACGGCAGCGACTCTTCGAGCGTGGCGATCGCATCGTCCTCGGACAGGTGGCGCAGGAAGCACATGATCAGGCTCGCGCTCAGTGGCGCGTCCTGGCAGGCGCGCCAGATGCCGTTGACGACGGTCTCGAACGGCACGCCGCGCGCGGTATGGGTCTGCGGGTCGAAGAAGATCTCGGCGTGGCGGATGTTGTCGGCATGGGCGCGCGCCAGATAGGCTGCCGTCATGTCGTAGAAGTCCTGTTCTTTCAGCAGCACGCTGGCGCCGGCGTAGTAAATATCGAGGAACGATTGGAGATCGCTGAAAGCGTAGGCCTCGCGCAACGCTTCGACCGAGCCATAAGCCAGCTCGACGCCGTTTCTTTGCGCAAGCTCAAAAATCAGTTCGGGCTCGAGCGAACCCTCGATATGGATGTGCAGTTCCGCCTTCGGCATGTTCTGCAGCAGGGCGCGCAGCCGTTCGTCGAGCATGGTTTTCTCCAACAAATACAACAGGATTACCGCCGGTGAAGCGGCGCTGGCGCTGATCAATCAGGCATGACCGGATAGTGTAACCCATGCGCGCAAACGCCTTGCGTCATAGCGGAAACGGCAGCGTTCGTCTTTGCGGCGTCGACGATACGCGTGCGCCGCATGTCGAGCGCTTGGTGCACTATCGGCGCACGACGAGTGAAAATACGCGAGGCGTCCGGCCTGGCGCTTTCACCGTCGACACCGGCCTCGACGCCGCGTTCCGGCCCCACCTTCCCAGGACCGCCGCTGCGCCTGTAAAAACCGATTTTCTAACGTTGAATCAAGCACTTGATTTCGCCTCGACCGCTTGCACGACACTGCTTTGACTTCGGAATCCAATAGGCACATAATAAATTTCATTAACGCAAAAGAGACGCTCTCCTCCCAGCGAGTGGTCCGCGGCCCGGCATCCCGGGTATCCGCCGGATCGACGACAAGCAATCGCACGTGACGCCGTAGTCGCGGCGCCGGCAACCCCGGCGCCCCATGTGTCGACCGAAATGGAGTACGCCGAAAATATTAACCGGAGCCCCGGGCAGTTCTGCTGAACTGCTGTGACAGTGATTCGTTGTTGGCACATTAAAGGAAATTCGATGAGCATCTTTGAAAATTACGCCGCCCGCTACGAGCGTACCCGGGAAGAGGAATACTCGTTGTCGGAGTACCTGCAGTTGTGCAAGAAAGATCCGCTGACCTATGCCAGCGCCCCGGAACGCATGCTGGCCGCGATCGGCGAACCCACCCTGGTCGACACCCGCCTCGATCCGCGCCTGTCGCGCATCTTTGCCAACAAGGTGATCAAGATCTATCCGGCCTTCCGCGAGTTCTATGGCATGGAAGAAGTGATCGAGCAGGTGGTGTCGTATTTCCGGCATGCGGCGCAGGGGCTCGAGGAGCGCAAGCAGATCCTGTACCTGCTGGGCCCGGTGGGCGGCGGCAAGTCGTCGATCGCCGAGAAACTCAAGAGCCTGATGGAACTGGTGCCCTTCTATGCGATCAAGGGTTCGCCGGTGAACGAATCGCCGCTCGGCCTGTTCAGCGAGGAAGAAGACGGCACCATCCTCGAGGAAGACTACGGCATCCCGCGCCGCTACCTGCGCGCGATCCCGAGTCCGTGGGCGGTCAAGCGCCTGCACGAGTTCGGCGGCGACATCAACAAGTTCCGCGTGGTCAAGCGTTATCCCTCGATCCTCAAGCAGATCGCGATCTCCAAGACCGAACCGGGCGACGAAAACAACCAGGACATTTCTTCGCTGGTCGGCAAGGTCGACATCCGCAAGCTCGAGGATTTCCCGCAGGACGATCCTGACGCCTACAGCTATTCCGGCGGCCTGTGCTTGGCGAACCAGGGCCTGATGGAATTCGTCGAGATGTTCAAGGCGCCGATCAAGGTGCTGCACCCGCTGCTCACGGCCACGCAAGAGAGCAATTACAAGGGCACCGAGGGGTTCGGGGCGATCCCGTTCGATGGCATCGTGCTGGCCCACTCGAACGAATCCGAGTGGAAGACCTTCCGCAACAACCGCAACAACGAGGCCTTCCTCGATCGTATCTACATCGTGAAGGTGCCGTATTGCCTGCGTGTGTCCGACGAAACCAAGATCTACGACAAGCTGCTGCGAAATTCCTCGCTCGACAAAGCGCCGTGCGCCCCCGGCACCCTGCGCATGATGTCGCAGTTCGCGGTGCTGTCGCGCCTGAAGGATCCCGAGAATTCGAGCATCTTCTCCAAGATGCTGGTGTACGACGGCGAGAACCTGAAGGACACCGACCCCAAGGCCAAGTCGCTGCACGAATACGTCGACTACGCCGGCGTCGACGAAGGCATGAACGGGCTGTCGACGCGCTTCGCCTTCAAGATCCTGTCCAAGGTCTTCAACTTCGATAACACCGAGGTCGCGGCCAATCCGGTGCACCTGCTGTATGTGCTCGAGCAGCAGATCGAGCGCGAACAGTTCCCGCCCGAGACCGAGCAGCGCTATCTGTCGTATATCAAGGAACACCTGGCGCAGCGCTATGTCGACTTTATCGGCAAGGAGATCCAGACCGCCTACCTGGAAAGCTATTCCGAGTACGGCCAGAACATCTTCGACCGCTATGTCACCTTCGCCGACTTCTGGATCCAGGACCAGGAATTCCGCGATCCCGATACGGGCGAAAGTTTTGACCGCGAATCGCTGAACGCCGAGCTGGAAAAGATCGAGAAACCGGCCGGGATCTCGAATCCGAAGGATTTCCGCAACGAGATCGTCAACTTCAGCTTGCGCGCGCGCGCCACCAATGCCGGCAAGAACCCGGCCTGGACCAGCTACGAGAAGTTCCGCAGCGTGATCGAGAAGAAGATGTTCTCGAATACCGAGGAACTTTTGCCGGTGATTTCCTTCAATGCCAAGGCGAGCGCCGACGATGCGAACAAGCACGCCGACTTCGTCGCCCGCATGGTGGAGAAAGGCTATACGCCAAAGCAGGTGCGCCTGTTGTGCGAATGGTATCTGCGCGTCAGGAAGTCCTCGTAGGCCACATCGGTGCATGTTGCCGAATGGCCGCAGGCCGCCAGAGGCGATATGCAACGCTGCGCGTGCATCGCACGTTCGTTCGCGTAGCGTATTAAGATAGGGTGCCGTCGCTCGCGACGGCGCCGCAGCGCCACGCGATCGCGCCAACCGTCGCCAGTTCCGCGCTGATAGATAGCAGGAGGCCTGTTTTGACTTACCTCATCGACCGTCGCTTGCAGAGCAAGAACAAGTCAGCGGTCAACCGCGAACGTTTCCTGCGCCGCTACAAGGGGCAGATCAAGGACGCGGTCGGCCGTGCGATCAAGGGCCGTTCCATCACCGATATCGAGAACGGCGAAAAGGTCACCATTCCCGTCAAGGACGTGAATGAGCCGAACTTCGGCCACGCCCATGGCGGCGTGTGGGAAACCATCAACCCCGGCAATACCGAATACCAGAAGGGCGACCAGTTCAACCGTCCGCGCGGCGGCGGCGGCGGCGCCGGCCGTGGCCGCGCCGGCAACAGCGATCAAGCGGTCGAGGACGACTTCATCTTCGAGCTGTCGCGCGAAGAGTTCATGAATTATTTCTTCGAGGATCTTGAGCTGCCGAATATGGTCAAGACGCAGCTGACCCAGACCATTGAGTACAAGAACCAGCGCGCCGGCTACAACGTCTCCGGCACGCCGTCGAACATCCACGTGCTGCGCTCGCTGCGCGGCGCGCTGGGCCGGCGCATCGCCGTCGGGGGCCCCGCGCGGCGGCGCCTGGCCGAAGCCGAAGCCGCCCTGCAAGCCTTGTTCGACGAAGGCGCCCCGGCGGACGACGAGCAGGTGATCGAACTCAAGGACCGCATTCATCATCTGCATATCCGCCTCAACGCGATCCCCTTCATCGATCCCTTCGACCTGCGCTATTCGAACCGGATCAAGGTGCCGAAACCCAGCACGCAGGCCGTGATGTTCTGCATCATGGACGTGTCGGGCTCGATGGACGAGACGCGCAAGGACACCGCCAAGCGCTTCTTCATCCTGCTGTATCTGTTCCTCAAGCGTGTTTACGAGAAGATCGACGTGGTCTTCATCCGCCACCACACGGCGGCGGCCGAGGTCGACGAGAACGAATTCTTCCATTCGCGCGAATCGGGCGGCACGGTCGTGTCCTCGGCCCTGCACCTGCTGCAGAAGGTCATTACCGAGCGCTACGGCAGCGCCGACTGGAACGCCTACGTGGCGCAGGCCTCGGACGGCGATAACTGGGACAACGACTCGGTGCTGTGCAAGCAGATCCTGTCCAGCGCGATCATGCCGCGGGTGCAGTACTACACCTATGTCGAGATCACCGATGGCCCGCCGCAGAACTTGTGGGAGCAATACTGCGACGTCGCCGCCCAGCACCGCAATTTCGCGATGCAGAAGATCGTCACGCCGGCCGACATCTACCCGGTGTTCCGGGAACTGTTCAAGAAGCAGGCCAGGTAGCCGGGCCGCACACCAACCGCGAGGCACCCATGCCAAGAGATCCGAACAACCCGCGCGCCCTGCCCGAACAGTCGGAGTGGACCTTCGAGCTGATCGAGCAGGCGCACGAGGAAATCAAGCGGGTGGCCAGGCGCTACGGCCTGGACACCTACCCCAACCAGCTCGAGATCATCACGGCCGAGCAAATGATGGATGCGTACACCTCGGTCGGGATGCCGGTGTCGTATAACCACTGGTCGTTTGGCAAGCATTTCCTCAGCACAGAGAAAAGCTACCGTCGCGGACAGATGGGCCTGGCATACGAGATCGTCATCAATTCCAATCCCTGCATCGCCTACCTGATGGAAGAGAACAGCCTGACGATGCAGGCGCTGGTGATCGCCCACGCCGCCTACGGCCACAACTCTTTCTTTAAAGGCAATTACCTGTTCCGCACCTGGACCGATGCCGACGCCATTGTCGACTATATGGTGTTTGCGAAAAACTATATCGCCGAGTGCGAGCAGCGCCATGGCATCGACGCGGTCGAGGAGCTGCTCGATTCCTGCCATGCGCTGCAGAACTATGGCGTCGACCGCTACAAGCGGCCGGCCAAGCTGTCAGTGGCGCAAGAGGCCGCGCGCACCAAGGAACGCGAGGAATACGCCCAGTCCCAGGTCAACGCCATCTGGCGTACCCTGCCGCAACGCGAAGAGCAGGTGGCGGCCGGCGCGCCCAGCCACCGCTTCCCGCCGGAGCCCGAGGAAAACCTGCTCTACTTCATCGAGAAATACGCGCCGCTGCTCGAACCCTGGCAGCGCGAGCTGGTGCGTATCACGCGCAAGATCTCGCAGTATTTTTATCCGCAGCGCCAGACGCAGGTGATGAACGAGGGCTGGGCCACCTTCTGGCACTACACGATCCTGCAAGAGCTGTACAAGGAAGGCATCGTCGGCGATGGCTTCATGCTCGAGTTCCTGCAGAGCCATACCAACGTCGTCTACCAGCCGCCGGCCAACAGCCCGTATTACAGCGGGATCAATCCCTATGCGCTCGGTTTCGCGATGATGACCGACATCCGCCGCATCTGCGAGGAGCCGACCGACGAGGACCGCACCTGGTTCCCCGACATCGCCGGCAGCGACTGGCTCAAGACGCTCGACTTCGCGATGCGCAATTTCAAGGACGAAAGCTTCATCGCCCAATACCTGTCGCCCAAACTGATCCGTGATTTCCACTTCTTCGCGGTGCTGGACGACGACCGCAGCGACAAGCTGACCATCTCGGCCATCCACGACGATGCCGGCTACCGCTATGTGCGTCACAAGCTGGCCGAGCAATACAACCTGGGCAGCCGCGAGCCGAACATCCAGGTCTGGCAAGTCAATACGCGCGACGACCGGGCCCTGACGCTGCGCCACACGCAATACAACCGCCGTCCGCTCAACGGCCAGGCGCAAGAAGTGCTCAAGCATGTGGCGCGCCTGTGGGGCTTCGACGTGCGGCTCGAAACGACCGATCCCTCCGGCCACGTGGTGAGTTTCATCGAGTGCCGGCGCGAAAAGCGCGGCCGTTGAACCGCTGCAGGTCGACGTAGCGCAGCGCTGGGTAGCGGGCGGCGCGTCCAGCCGGCCGTCACCATGCATTCATGCTGGCGAGCCGGGCGGCCTTCGCACCGGCGCCCGGCCTGTCCACTGCCCTGGTGTCATGCCGGATGCATCGACAGCGGCCGGGCGCCAGGCGTGTTCAAAGCGCTGACGTCATGCCGGATGCATCGGGCGACGGTCAGCCGGCGACTGGCCCGTCCACAGCCTGAGGTCATGCCGGATGCATCGGGCAATGCCCGGCCGGCGCCCGGCCTCGTCCACGGCCCTGACGTCATGGCAGATGCATCGGGCGACGGCCGCTCGGCGCCTGGGCGCCGAGGCCCTCTTCAGCGGCGGCAACATCCAAAATTTCTCCTCGCTCACCTGGCGTGCGCAGCCCTGGCTGCCCATGCACGTTCGATTACACGCTTCCAGTATCGCCAATATACAGATTTCATGGTATGTTGCCGTCATCACATGTTAGCGCTGAAACATCCACGTCATGGTAGTGTGGTGGTGAAGTGCCTAGCAAAACTAAGTAATAAAGTTTGTCGCACAAGGTCTGGGGGCGCGCAGCTTTCATTCCTGTCAAGACGAAGTAGTTATATAGCGGACGGTTGAGTCGGCTCAAGCGCTATAACGGGGTTCGCTCTTATCTATATGCAGTGCGCATCATGATGACTGCCAGCCTGAGCGGGAGAAGCTGGCAGGAGATTGAAATCAGCTATTGTTTGCAAATAAACCATTGTTCAGTCATAGGAAATTTGCCACACTGCTGTTTTAACGTCATTTATTTGGCAAAACTGGCATCCGCATTGATCTTCCACACATGAGGAGAATCATTACACGAGACTACAAACTTTCCGGGCTTCCAGACCCTACAAAACGATCCCTCCGAGCTTGTATAGATGAGCGTGTTTCCCTGCATTTACAGGCAGTTAGCACATCTTTCGCAGGCGTAAAAATGTATGTGCAAAAAAGAATTCGTAGGTATAATTCTTCGATGTCCCGGATGCGGCTCTAGGTTTTTGTCGTGTTTAGTGGGTTTGGTAGCAACAAAAAAGAGTTGGTATTGGAGAAATATGGCATGAATTTTTCGAATGAAAAGCAACCCGGGAAAAATTTCACAGGTTTCATCGTGGTCCTCATCCTCCACATCATTGTGGGATGGGCACTCGTGGCTGGCCTGGGTACCCGGATCGTCAGCACGGTGACCGAAGCTGTGGAAACCAAGCTGATCGAAGAGGTGGCACCGCCGCCGCCGCCGGAGACCCCGCCACCGCCGCCACCGCCGGAGATGAAGGCCCCGCCGCCTCCATTCATTCCGCCGGTCGAAGTGCAGGTGCAGCAGCCTCCGCCGCCGCAAAACACGATCCAGACCGCGACCAACACGCCGCCGCCAACCACCCAGCTGGCTCCGCCGGCACCGCCAGCTCCTCCGGCTCCGCCGGCGCCGCCAGCACCGCGTGGTCCGAGCCGCACCGAGGCAGTCGCTGACTTTAATACTTGCGCACGTCCGGAATATCCGCGTTCGTCGCAGCGCAATGAAGAAACGGGTACCACGACCCTGCAGTTCCTGATCGGTGTCGATGGTCGCGTGTTGGAAGCCAAGCTGGCGAAGTCGAGTGGCTTCCGCGACTTGGACCGGGCCGCGCAATCGGCTCTGAGCAAATGCCGATTCAAGCCCGCCATGGTAGATGGCAAGCCGGAACAGGCGTGGACAGCGGTGCAGTACGTCTGGACGCTGGAATAAAACCGAGACAGGTCACCGTCTCAAACTTTGATTGTCGTTGTCATTAAGTTCAGCGAACTGTCTATTTAATATCTTTGGAGGAAGCATGTTTAAGAATACCCGTTTGTCCGCTTTCCTGGCGGCTGTCCTGTTGTCGGTAACTGCAGCATCGGCCCTGGTCTCGGCCCCGGCCTTCGCTCAAGAAACCCCGGCAACCGACGCAGCTGCGCCGGCGGCCGACGCTGCTGCACCAGCTGTTGATGCACCAGCTGCTGACGCTACTGCTGCTCCAGCCGACGCTGGTGCGCCAGCCGCTGCTCCAGGCACCGAACAAACCGAAGAAGTCTACAACCCGTACGGCCTCGAAGCCATGTGGGAACACGGCGACTTCGTCAACAAGGGCACCCTGATCATCCTGTCGCTGATGTCGATCGGTTCGTGGTACATCATCATCACCAAGCTGATCGATCAGCAAAAAGTGATGCGTCAGTCGAAAGACATGCAAGCCAAGTTCTGGAAAGCACCGTCGATCGCTGCTGGTTCGGCTCAG
>Ga0265780_10005054_pt1 | contig 16837 bp, 22 predicted proteins | sample P1T30metagenome_FD_192432 | JGI IMG/M metagenome (GOLD analysis project Ga0265780, IMG submission 192432) | Plant litter microbial communities from East Loma Ridge, Irvine, California - P1 T30 | ecosystem: Environmental > Terrestrial > Plant litter > Unclassified | place: USA: California... | reverse complement strand
AGCTCAATGCTCTTTCAAGGGTGCTTGCATGTGTCGCGAATTTTCGTGGTGCCGGTAATACCTGATTGAAACTTTTTTACTATATACTCCACTTGAGAATGCATTCCTTGTTCTCGACAATACCTATCATGCTCCCGTTGCAAGTAAGTGATGACGTGATAGTCCTAGAAGGTGTGGTGTCGTTGCTGGACGAGTCAGAAATGTTGCTTTTGATGGCGGAGAGCATCGAATGTTGCACATGTGCAGTGCATGGAGTCTTGAGATCTCAAGCAAGATTGACCAAAGGTGGAGGTCGACTGATGTGGGTCCTTCTTATCACACCTACAACTATTCCTCGAGTCAGGCTATCAAACATCTTCCCAGATTGATAACAGCAAGCACATACCTACAACTATTCTTCGAGTCAGGCTATCAAGCATATTCCAAAATTGATAACAGCGAGCACATACCCGTTCGCTTCGTCGGCATTGTCGCGATTATCTAGATGATATAGAACAACGTCATTGTCAACCTGCCCGTTAACACTCCAAAGTCCGACTACCCTCGGTACCAAACTCACCACAACCATCCAATGTCACCACTAACCAGATTCCTCCCAGGCGTAGCCCTCATCACTGGCGCCGGAGGAACCGGTAAGCCCATTACCTAGAAAAACTCGATTGTTCTCATAAATCGCAGGCATCGGCGCATCCGTAGCCCAACATTTCGCCCGCGCAGGTTGCACCCGCATCGCCATAACAGACATCAACCCACACACCCTCGCCTCCACGCAAGCCTCCATCCTGCACATCAACCCCGACATCAAAATCTTCGCCAAAGCAGGAGACATTTCCGACGAGGCTTTCGTCGACGCGTTCCACGATGAAGTGGTCTTGACGTTCGAGCGGCTGGATTATGCGGTGAATTGCGCGGGCATTCTGGGCGGGAATACTGCTAAAGCAGTGGATATGCCGACCGAGGCGTTCGATGGTATTAATAGTGTGAATTACAGGGGTGTGTGGTTGAGTTGTCGCGCGCAGTTGAGGAATATGTTGGCGCAGGAACCGCTGGAGGAGCATGCGAAGCAGCGGGGCGCGATTGTCAATCTCGCGAGTCAGTTGGGGATTGTAGCGAGGCCGGGAGCAGGTAAGTGTTGCAACCTATCTATCTACTATAACTACCTATTCTCCGAACGAACGCAGTGTGATATTAATGTGTGTTGCAGCCGCATACTGCGCGTCCAAAGCAGCAGTCATCAACATGACTCGCGCGCACGCGATCGATTACTCTGAAAACGACATTCGTGTAAATTGCGTGTGTCCTGGTGTTATTAGGACGCCGATGACGACAGGTGTGGAGGGAATGGCGGAGGCGTTGAGGCCTGCGGTTGAGATTGCGCCTATGAAGAGGATGGGTGAGCCGGAGGAAGTTGCGGATGCGGTGTTGTTTTTGTGCTCGGCGCAGGCGTCGTTTGTGCAGGGGCATGCGCTTGTTGTGGATGGGGGGTATACGATTAATTGATGGGCGAGTTTGATGGGTTGATGATGGGTTGATGATGGGGTCTTCTGAGTTCGATGTGAGTGAAGGCTGTTTTGATTACGTCGAGCCTTCATGAACTGGGCCTTATCACATCTCGAGAACAGACTAGACCCTCGATTTTGCATAGAAGCGGCATGTCCAAAAGAGTATATATATAAAAGGTCAAGTAACTAAAAACAGCAGAAGCGAAAGATATATACATAACGAACCCCCAACAATCACAACAACTTCCCCCTCACCACCCAACACTCTCAAATCCTTCCATACCCAGCCGAGTTCACCACCCCCTTCGCACTCTCCGCCGTCCCCGCAGCAGCAACATTCTTCCCCGCAAAATTCCCCAACATACTCGTGTCCGTACCCGTCAACGCGCCCGAGCTCCCATACGCATTCAACTGGCAATTGCGTCCCAACGCGCTCTTACACGCCGCACCATTCACCGCGTTGAACAGCTTACCACCTAGACCCGCTTGCTGCGCGGCCTTCACGTTCTGGAATACGTTGCCCTCGGCCACGACTTTGCCGCCCGCGTCGACTTCGAAGGCGTGCTGCGAGTTGGCGTAGAAGTAGTTGTTTACGGCGTGGAGGAGGGTGTTGCCTGCGACCTTTGGGCTGCGGCCCGAGGTGTGGTGGATGTAGTTTGACTTTAGGGTTACGAGGTCGTTGGCGCCGGTGAAGTACATGCCCCAGTAGTGGTGGCCTGAGTGTCTGTCAGTATCGTAAAACGGAGATAGGAAGCAGAGAAGGGAATTGGGCTACGTACCGTCGCATGTAGCAGACCAAGCAGTAGCGCCATTAATCTCGCAGTTCGAAATCGTAACGCGTCCAGACGCAGTGTTGCCCAGCACTATGTGCTGGCGCGCAATAAGGTCCGTAGTAACATGGTCGATCCAGATCATATCCGCGCCATCAACCGTAATCGCATCACCACCCCACACATACGCAGGATTGATATCCGTAAAGCGCACATTCTGCACAATAATGTTCTTGACGCCGCTCACCATGCGGATACCCTTACCCCTAATAACGCCCTTGGAGCCCTGGCCGATGAGCGACTTATTCGAGCCGACAGTCATGCCTAGCACGCCCGCCTTGTCGTACGTGATGCTTCCGACTTTGGGCGCGTTGGGCTGGTAGTTGCCGCACCAGTTGTCTTTGTTGATGGCTTTTTGGCAGGTGGAGCCTGTGCCCCAGGGGGCGCAGCCGCCGGATGTGACTTTTCCTTCGGTGCCGGTGAAGTCGAAGGTTTTGGTGAGGACGATGGTGCGCGGGGACGAGTCGGCGAGGTATTGGATTAGTTGGGCGGTGGTCGATGGATAGACTGCGGCTGCGTTTCCGCCGCCCGTCACGCCTGGGGAGGTTAGTCGGTGGGTTTTGGTATGATGAGTTGAGAGTGTGAAGGTACCTTTGGCGAAGCCTTCAGCTGCGCCTTTGACGCCATCAGCTGCAGTGACGCTGGATACGAAAGCCGCGAGTGCGGCAACGAGAGTAGACGTCCTCATTGTGAGAAGTAAAAGCGAATGGACAGAAAATTCAATTTGCTCGAAAAGGAATGTGATGTCGACTGAAAAGAAAAGAGTGAATGAATGAATGTACGACAAGATGAATCTCGAAATCCCACGGCATCGGCAATGTCTTATTATACTCTCACCACGGCCGTTCACCAACGTTCACCAATTGCAACGCCATACGGAACAATTTCCCGTACCTGCGCCACCACACATTCATCACGGCATCAATCTAGAGAGGGTCCGACTGCAAGGTACGTGCCAGTGTCAACGTTCCGTTCGGGGCCTGGTCGGCATCCTTCTAAATTGAAACAGTGGTTCTGGCGTCGGAAGAACTATCCTGGTGCTGTTTCAAACAACATGTCAGGCCTGACTGCGGATCCACCCGCCGCAAGCCACAGGGAACATGCTTATCGGTAACAAGAAAAGCGGGCTTGAAATGAGATTTGGTCCGGTGGTGTGGGAACTATCTGTGTTGTTGTTGTTGCGTGATTGTGATGATTTCAAGCACGAATAATGTTAGCTTGGTTCAATGTTTCACATGACATGGAAGACTGGCTATGAATTGTGGTCACATGTTTATGCAGGAAAATGAGACGTACTGAATTGGCCGAGATTCACGATTGCGGCTAATGGAACTACAATGCGCTTATTGCCCATGGAAAGGAGAGCTCGAGAACAAATATTGTGAAAACCAAGATGACTAAAATAATTCCTCCATAAATCTGCTCTAAGTAGAGCTGTTAAACTTCATACGCTCATGCAAATGCTCTACCCACTACTAATATTTATCATGCAACTTACAAGCCCCTCTACTTCTCCCCACCCACACCCCCCAGCGACGGACTCGCCGCACTCCCCCTTCGCCCCCCCTCCTTCCCCTCCGCAGCTTCCCGTTCCAAAAAGTCCTGCCACAGCTCCGCCAACGACTCCTTGTTACTCGAGCTACTCGCCATAAGCATAGGGTCAGACATGGAATTGAGCGATGGTGTCGATGGCGTGCGCCGGAAGGGTGAGGATATGCTCGGTATGCGCAGGGAGGATGAGGATGTGCCGGGGCGTGCGAGGCCGGCTTGTTCGCGTTGCTCTGGGGAGGGCGTTAGTACAATAAAGGGCAGAAAGGGTGGGAACGAGGGTATATCGGAGGGATCTTTCTTACCTTCTGTCCAACCCAGCAGCGCCGAGATGAGTTGCAGCGCCTCGAATTTCTTGGGATCGCTCCGATCCAAGCCCAAAAAGTGCAGAAAGTAATTCGTAATGATCTGCTTATCGACATTGTCCTCTGGTCGGCCCTTCTTTAATATTCTCAGTGCTTTGGTGAGATGCTCGTTCAGGGTCACGGCTTCGTGGCGCAGTTTGCCGATGAGCAGGTTCTTCTCCTTGACTTCTTTTTCGAAGGGGAGCGCGCGGTCGAGCTCTTTTTGGGTGGAGGCGACGGTTGATTTTGCGGCTTTGGAGGACTCTTCGGCGGATTGGACTTGTTTGCGCAGGTCGTTGAGTTGGGATTCGTAGGTTTCGACGGACTTTTTGAGTTCTTGTCTGCGTACTGGAGCGTGTTAGACTGAGGTTATGCATAGGGGATAGAGTGGCGTACGTGTTTGTACTTCTTGTAAGGCCTTTTGCAGGCCTTCCACGCTCTGGCTATTGGTGTCTCGGTCTCGTGCAGCCTTCTCGTACTCTTCTCGCAGGGTCTCCAGCTGTTCTCTCAGTTCGGCATCTTTCTCTGCTAGGTTGTCGCGCAACGATCGCTCGTTCATGGCGAGGACTTCCCAGTCTTGCATAGCCTGCTTTGCGTTCTCGAATTCTTCCCGTGCGTATGCTTCTCGCGATATGAGTTCATCTCGCTCCTTGATCCAGTTCTGCTGGGATAAGGTCGATCGGCTTCGTAAATTGTTGACTTCGCTGGCTTGCGTCTCGTTTTCCTGCCGTAGCTTTGCTAGCTCTTCCTTTAGGGTGATGTTGTTCTCCTGGAGTTCGCGAACCTGCTCCTCGAAATCTGCTATTTGGGACTCGAACTCCTCGATTCGTGCCTGTGCCTGTCAGCGATGTGTTCAAGCATGTGTTTCGACAGTAGCCACCCACTGCGTCAGCCTTCAGACGGTCGCCCAAGCTCGTCTTGATGGTGTTGACTCGTCCCAGCAGGTTCTTATACTGTGTCTCAAAGTGTTCCTTGCCTTCGTTGGCTTCCTCCAACTCTTCTCTCAGACTTTGTATCTCGGCCTCATGCTTGGATTTTGCATCTTCCGAGGTCTCGTCGCGGTCGTTGTGTGATGCGCTCTCCAAAGCCTTTTTCAGGTCTGCGACTTCCTGCCGTAACGTGTCCCGTTCCTTCGCTACAGCGTCATATCGTGCACTGCTATCTGACGGTGGAGGTGGTGTGGAGGAAGGCGACAGTCCTTGTTGTGAACGTGACCGTGAGAGACCCAGTGCGACTGCTGAGGATATGCTGTGATGTTGTGTGCCGTTTGCTTGTGCGATGCTGGGGGACAGCGGCCGTTCTTCGTCGTCAACATCGTCGGCATCCAGATCGGTGGATTGCGCGGCAGGCTGCTAGGCGAGAATGTGTCAGTCTTCTGGTCTACAAGCGATGGTCCACATTGTGTTCCGTACAGCTTGTTCGTCCTCTTCTTCCGCATCATCATGCTCCTCGGCCTCTGGCGCAGAGTTGGTACCGTTCACCTTCTCCGCATCCTCTGCCTTATTGGCTGCATTTTTCTTCTTGTTCTTCTTCTTTTTCGACTTGGATATTGTGCCTGTTTTCACAGTAAGCCAGACTGCCCAATTGGCCGCGTCCACACCTCCGAGGCTCCGCGCGGCCTGAGATGTGACACGGAAGCATCAAGCTCACCTACCACTCTGGTTCACGGGATCTGATGTTGCAGGCGCAGACATGGCTATGAGACTGTGATGTGATTTCCCGCAGTAAGATTACCCGAGGCATAGAAGTGGTGAGAGACGTGGTGTGAACAAGGGAGCATTCGCAGATGTTCGACTTGGCACTTAGTGTCCCGATGGAACGCGGGAGTGTTTGTTTCGACCCACGCGGGTGACATGTGGCGCTACGTCACCAGCCACACCGTCGTCCCAAGTGCTGTGATGGCTGCACATTCGCGCAAGGCGGCGGGGCATCCCAGGATCAAGAATCATCATTCCACCATGCTTCATGCATCTTTCAATTAAAACCAACCATGAGATACTACAAGCCTCTCCTGTATTCAGCAATCACCATCATCTATGCCTCTTTTGCCTTCCGCGTCCTCAGGCTCGGCCTGATCTCTCGTGCTCTCAAGCCCTCCAGCGAAACAAAGACAAGATAGCAGACGAGACAGTCTTCGAACGAACAGAGGTCTGAGATCGAACGTATACCGGGCATGATCACGTGAATGGATGGCCAGATCGTACATGCATAGAGCTGTCTATGTAATGCGAGCATTATGTCGCAACGCTCAGATTCGTGTGTTATATCTTTACATCGAAATGTACATCAACCCAACCAGCCAAGAACGCCATGTGATGCAGAATCTTTGTACATGTGATCAGGTCATACCTCGCTTCTGACTCCTTCCTCGTCTGCTCATGCAAAACTCACGAACGCATCACCGCTTCCAGCCGGTGTGCTTGAGTATCTGCTCCTCCTTCTCCTTCCTTGGGTCGGGCTCCATGGTGCGCTGTCTGCGGGCGTCTTCTCGCCGTTCACGCGCCATTTGCTTCGACTGCTTGGTAGTTGGCCGGCGAATGCTCCAGTTGAGCTGTCCGAATATGCTGGTTTTGATAGCTGCACGCAGTTAGTACGACGTCCTTGTCCCAAAATCAAGATTGAACACACCATCCACGCAGTATGGACATATTATGTGCATGCGCTTGACCCTCCCGCATGCCGAGCACCTATTCAAGGCTGTGACATCCTTCAGGCCCTTGCCGGCCATGAACCGCTGGCGCTTCTTGCGGTATGACGTCTTCTTCTTTGGCACGGCGTTGAGTATGCCATCCCATATATCTGTGAGAGAGGGGAACGAGGGTAGTGAGAGTGACGGTATTGCTAGTCCGGCGAATGGTGTGGGCAGTAATGTTCGGAACGGCTGCGAGAGGCGCTGGAGGAGTGGCAGGTTCAGGACTGGTCGGACGGGGCCATTGAGGGCGGGCAGCAGTGTCTGCCACAGCGGCGGCATCGGACGGGCGAGGGCCATGTCGGGGATTGGCGCACGTGAGGCGACGTTCACTTGCGTGCGACGTGCTGGTGGTGGTGTTGAAATAAAACGGTCGGAGCTCACGTCGCGCTTGCGCTTGCCCAGTCCACCTCTAGCGCGGCCGCTTCGTGGCTGCCCCCTTTCCCGCAAGCTGCAACTCCACAAGAAAGTCGCGACGTCCCTGAATTTCTGCCACGATAACAACCCGCCTGCTAGCCCGCAGTCTCACTCCTTCACCGCACTCTCTCCTCCACGTGCATCCGCCTCTGAGCGCCCAATTGACCGCCATGGCCGCCGCATACCAGACCCAGCCGGCGAACTCCATCTTCCCGGACAGCTATGTCGGCTTCGACAGCATCACCAAGCAGATCGAGAAGAAGAGCGTCAAGCGGGGCTTCCAATTCAACGTCATCTGCGTTGGTATGTTGCTGTATCCTACCTCACAAATAGCTACCAACTAACATCCCCAGGCCAAACTGGGCTCGGCAAGTCGACGCTCATCAACACCATCTTCGCGTCGCACCTCATGGACAGCAAGGGCCGCTTCCAGCCCGACGAGGAGCCGCGCACCACCACCACCATCCACCCCGTCTCGCACATCATCGAGGAGAACGGCGTGCGTCTGCGCCTCAACATCGTCGACACCCCCGGCTACGGCGACCTGATCAACAACGAGCGCTGCTGGGACCCCATTGTCAAGTACATCAAGGACCAGCACAGCGCCTACCTGCGCAAGGAGCTCACCGCACAGCGCGAGCGCTACCTGCAGGACACCCGCATCCACTGCTGCCTGTTCTTCATCCAGCCCTCGGGCCATGCTCTGAAGCCTATCGATATTGTCGTGCTTAAGAAGCTGAGCGAGTTTGTCAACGTCGTGCCCGTCATCGCCAAGAGTGATAGCTTGACTCTTGAGGAGCGCGCCGCCTTTAAGCAGCGGATAAAGGAGGAGTTCACCTTCCACAACCTTCGCATGTACCCGTACGACAACGACGAGGACGACTCGGAGGAGGCTGCCCTCAAGAACTCCATCCGGGTGAGCATTACTTTTTTAACGTTTCTTGCCATGTCTGACATGTACAGGAACACCTTCCGTTCGCCGTTGTTGGTTCAGAGCGCACCGTTGTCGTGAACGGTAGGAACGTTCGCGGCCGTCAGAACAAGTGGGGCATCATCAACGGTATGATGACCATCTTCTCCATGTCCTGAACACTTCGCTAACAACCGCAGTCGAGGACGAGACCCACTGCGAATTCGTCTACCTGCGCAACTTCCTGACCCGCACCCACCTCCAAGACCTGATCGAGACGACTGCGCAAATCCACTACGAGTCCTTCCGTGCCAAGCAGCTTCTCGCCCTCAAGGAGAGCTCAGCCGTCGGTGGCCACTCCCGCCCCATCTCACCAGCTGCCGAGAGCAGGAACAGCCAGCGCATGACCATGAACGGGTACTAGGATGACTCGAATCATAATCGCGTTGGCAGCACTGGGACGAGGCTTACCGGGCCGCCACCTCCTCGCATGGAGAGGCCTATTGTTCCGAGTGACGCCATGTCTGAGCGCACTATGGTCGGCTCGTTAGTCTGAGTGAGTGGGAAGCGTCTGCATATGTCAGGGAAAGCAAAGATACCAGTGCATGGGTAGCACCAAAACGTGTGGAACGGGCGTCGTGGGACAGCAGTACTTTCTACAACCGGCATTTGATTCTTTATTATTTTAGTGCGACGAGCCCCTTTCCCTTCTTCTGTTTCTCCTACGACGGTGTCGAGCGTGGTGCATGGGTTTACTGGCTTCTACCCAGCTCGAGATCTTATAGTATAGTGTCGGAAAGTAATGGTCACCGAGAGCCCGTCCTCCGCCGTGCTGTTGTCTTCGCTCGTTCCAGATTTGACGTGCTCACCCATCATGCCTCCTCGCCAGCGTTGTGCAGCACGTATCCGTGTCGTCTCCGAGTGGTGACTGCCAACACCCAGCTCTTCGACTTCAGCACAATTTGCAAACCCATTGTTGAGTATAGGCACACAATAAATTCTCATCCACTCATCTTCGCTTCAGCGCAACAATCTCGACCCCGCAAAATCCTCCATATTATCATCATCCCGCTTCTTCCCACTCTCACTCTTCTTCTTCTTCTCGCCGAGTACTACCTTGTTCGTCTTTCCAGCCCTCGCAGCAGGCGACGACCCATCACGTGGTGACTTTTCTTCTGCTTCTCCAACGCCAACGATGCGCTCGATTACTTTTGCCTTTGCGCCCGCGCGCTTGAATCTATCGTCGAAATCTGCGACTGCGTCTTCTGTATTCTCGGTGCTGAATGTTTGTGTGTCGGTTAGGGAGTGGAGGAGGGTTATGTTATTTACTAGGCGGGAGTTGTGCGTTAATCTGCGTAGAAGCATGGTTTGCGTATGCTCATGCTCATCTTCTTTCCTGCCAACTTCCGTGCCGAGTGTGGTAGAAGAATTTGGGAGGGCTCTAGCGGCCCATACTACGCTTCGGCCATGCAGTTTTCCTAAGGAAGAGAATTTTTCAAAGGCGTTTTCTAGGCCGAAGATGCGGCCTTCGATACGGCCGGCGTGGGATCCGGCGGTTTGGCCGGATGTGTATGCGGTTTTGTAGAGGGTGTCTTCGAGGGTTAGGAGGGAGGTTAGGGGGTCTGAGGAGTCTTGAGAGGTGGGTTTGAGAGGAGACATCTTCGAATCAGGGTTCGTTCTTAGGCTTGGCTTTGATTGTAGTGTGGCGTGTGATTTGGTGGTTCAGGCTGGATTGGGATGGAATGAGGGCTTTTCTTTCTGAGGTGTTTGGGATACACGGATCTGGGAGGATGTGTGTGTCAAGACTTGGAAATCTTTGATGTTGGAAGTTGGGCTGGTGTTTGGTTTGCTGGTGGATTCGCCAGTACTTTAGAAGTGGTGATTTGAGCGAAGCGTTGGAGAGATTTGGTATTAGGCACTGGATTGGCAGTGTTCGAGGATGGCGTATTTGAGTATTTGGGATGCGTATATAAAACGTGCTTTCTTTGGGGGAAGATTTAGAGAATTCAGACTTCGGTGCTGTGAAAGGCTGGACCGCGTGAGATGCAGGGTCTGTGGCGCAGATGGATGTGGCGCGCAGTGGTGGGGCACCGCCGATTGGAGGGGCACTTTCTGGTTCATCGTTCAGAGTGTGAGTGTGAGTGTGAGTGTTCCGTCTTGAGTCACGCCTCATGCCATAGCACAACTCGCTCGCGAACCTCTATACAGTCGTTGAGCGCGCTCTATCAGTCGCCCGCTACATTACTTGCACCATATCACTACTTTCACACACATTCTCAACGTGAGCTTGCAGACCCTGCGAACCACCCTCTCAACATCTCCAAAACCAGCTAACACGAGGCAGTACACTCTCATGACTGAAGCAAAGAAGAAGATCCTGCCCGTCGAGGGCGAGCGCAATGTGCTCATTACGAGCGCGCTGCCCTACGTGAACAACGTCCCACATCTCGGCAACATCATTGGCAGCGTGCTGTCCGCCGACGTCTTCGCACGGTTTGCGCGCGCGCGAGGATACAACACACTGTACGTCTGCGGAACCGACGAGTACGGCACCGCGACCGAGACCAAGGCCATCGAGGAGAAGGTCACCCCACAAGAGCTCTGCGACAAGTACTATGCGCTGCACAAGGACGTCTACGACTGGTTCAACATCAGCTTCGACCACTTTGGCCGGACGCCCACACAGCACCAGACAGACATTGCACAAGACATCTTCACGAAGCTGCACAAGAATGGATACCTGAAAGAGGAGACACACAAGCAGCCGTACTGCGAAAAGCACGAGAGCTTCCTGGCAGACCGATTCGTCGAGGGCACGTGTCCGCTGTGCAACTATGACGACGCTCGAGGAGACCAGTGCGACAAGTGCGGACATCTGCTCGACCCTCTAGAACTCATCAACCCGCGCTGTAAGCTCGACGGCGCAACGCCGGTGCCACGCGACACCAAGCACGTGTACCTCTGCCTCGACAAGCTCCAGCCAGCACAAGAGGAGTGGTTCAAGAAGGCGAGCCAGGAGGGCAACTGGAGCTCCAATGGTGTTCAGATCACCTCGTCATGGCTGAAGGAGGGCTTACGGCCGCGTGGTATCACACGAGATCTGAAGTGGGGTACTGCGGTGCCTCTCGAAGTGAGAAAGCTCGGCCTTCATGACTAGAGCGTACTGACGAGTGCACAGGGCTACGAGAACAAGGTCATGTACGTGTGGTTCGACGCCTGCATTGGCTACGTCTCCATCACCGCAAACTACACAGACGAGTGGCAGAAGTGGTGGCACAACCCTGAGCAGGTCAAGCTGTACCAGTTCATGGGCAAGGACAACGTGCCATTCCACACAGTCGTCTTCCCGTGCTCGCAAATCGGCACCAAGGACAAGTGGACCATGCTCAATACCATTTCGACCACCGAGTACCTCAACTACGAGAAGGGCAAGTTCTCAAAGTCTCGGGGAATCGGCGTGTTCGGCAACAACGCGAAGGAGACGGGCATCCCGTCTGATGTCTGGCGCTACTACCTGCTCTCGCATCGCCCTGAGACCGGAGACTCCGAGTTCGAGTGGGACGGTTTCATTGCGGCCAACAACAACGAGCTTCTGAAGAATCTGGGCAACTTCGTCAACCGTGTCATCAAGTTCGTTAACTCCAAGGTCTATGACTCAGTAGTACCAGACTACACCAAGTTCGAGGACGACTACTATACCGAGCACAAGAAGAAGGTGAACGAGTTGCTGAAGCGGTACATCAATGAGCTCGAGGACGTCAAGATCAAAGCTGCGCTGAGCACGGCACTTCACATCTCAAGTCTGGGCAATCAGTTGCTCCAGGACAACAGGCTGGACAACAAGCTGGCTACTGAGCATCCAGAGCGTTGTGCCGCTGTTGTTGGACTCGCGTTGAGCCATATCCATCTTCTTGCGAGCTTGATCCAACCATACATGTAAGTACAGTATCCCTTGTCAACAAGTCAGTACTAATCATTTACAAGGCCCGACACTACCACCGCCATCCTCTCACAACTCAATGCCAGTTTCCTGATCATCCCAGACAACTGGGAAGCCCGATCACTACCTGTCGGCCACAAGATCGGCACAGCCGGCTATCTCTTCACCCAGATCAAGGCCGAGAAAGAGCAGGAGTGGCGCGAGCAGTTCGGCGGCGCAGAGGCACGCAAGGCAAAGGAGGAGGTCGCACGGAAGGCAGCAGCCAAGAAGGCCGAGAAGGAGCGTAAGAAGGCAAAGAAAGCTGCCGCAGCTGCTGGGGGCGGTGTCGAAGCCGCTGAGAAGGGCAAAGACGGTCCAGCGTCCAAGACGGCGGAAGAGGAGGTATCTCGTGGCGTTGAGCAGATCAGTCTGCAGACATCGTAGAATGTCGTGTCTGCGCTGGTGTGTGTCAATCTGGCGTTTTGTACTGTTGCGATGGTGATCAGTTTGATCATTTTGATCATGGTTGTAACATCTGGTGTTTGGAGTAGAGCAGCGGTGCGTTGAGAGATGTTTGTGGGTGCTTCAACGGTTAAAAAGGAAAGGATAGGACTTCGGTGAGGTGGTATTGTGTTAGTAGAGTGGGAATTCAACATTGTCGTTTTTGAAGCCTGGTGGCTGTCTCTGCGCCTACCAAGTGCTACAAGGTTATGTTTAGGTGTGCTCACCAAGCGGTTCACTGGTAGGCCGTGCCTATAAGACTCTCAAGTCCGACGAACATACTACACCCTATGGTGAACGGACATCTCCGGAGCGCATTCGACCGAATCCCTGGCCAAGCATGCTTGACTCGCAGCCAAGCCCTTCCCATCTGAAAATTTTATCTGATTGACTGGGATCTGATAACAAACGCTACTCCTACTCCAGTCCGCCTAGAAACATCGTGCAGTTCGCCACGCGTTTGTTCCGGCTTGTTCACCCTTCACTCACAAGGGCTCTCTTCACTCTTCACTAGTCATGCCAAAATTCGGTAAATTGACCAATTGAACACGACAAACGGCGGGAGCAGCTGCAGCATATGAAATAATTGGGTCCGATGCGATTGCCCAGACAGTCGCACCTGCCTTGGTGGTCGGTGGATCTCTTCACTGCAGGGCTAGATAGCTTGGCGGTAAGGTAGGAGCAACAATACTTACACACAGCACTTGCTCCCACGTTTACTTCCCCTCCAAGTCAACTCACGACGTCCAACACACCAACACAAGCAACAATCGTACGACATGGTGGTTACCAACGTCCACGCCGTGAGCGCCGCCTCAATGGGCGCCAACGAGTACCAGGCCGACAGCAGCGGAAGCGACTTCAACTACGGCGACAAGAAGGGCGATGCTACCGTTACTCAGCACGAGGCGCGCAGCGACACTGATTCGATCGATCCGGAGCAATCGGCTGGGCTCAAGAAGATGGAGGCGATCACGATGGTGTGGACGAAGAAGTGGCTCATTGCAGCATACGCATTGTACGTTGCGCGGTCTGGATGCTAGGACGGAGTGAAGTGCTTACTTTGACGGTAGGATCACGCTCATCTCGTTCGTCAACTCGCTCCAGCAGCAGGCCAACTATTCGTGGACGCCTTATGTTACTTCAAGTTTCCTCTTGCATGGCTTGACGGCTATCACTGGTCTGGTCGCGAACTTGATTGGTGGTGTGTCAAAGCTGCCATTGGCGAAGTTCATTGATCTTGTTGGACGGCCGCAGGGGTTTGCGATCTGCTTGGTGTGTGTTGTCATATGTGAGTACTTATTAGCGATTGTGCGCTTTTCGGTACGTGCTAACGCTGCGCAGCGCTCATCGCCATGGCGGTCTGTACCAATGTCCAGACCTACTGTGCGGCGCAAGTCTTCTACTGGACCGGCATGAACGGCATGGATTACGTGCTGAACATTTTCATCGCCGATACATCGCTGTTGAAGAATCGTCTCATCTGGCTGGCAATAACGTCGAGTCCGTACATCTGCAACACGTTCGCCGGTCCGAAACTAGGAGAGACATTCCTCAAGCACAGCACGTGGCAGTGGGGATATGGCTCTTTCGCTGTCATCACTCCGTTCATGTGCATGCCCTTCTGGGCGATTTTCTGGACGATGAGCCGCAAGGCTAAGAAGCTAGGCATCATTACCAAGGAGAAGAGTGGCAGATCTGTTGGCCAGAGTGTCATGCACTGGTTCACTGAGTTTGACGGTAAGTCTTTCATCCAACGGCTTCCCCTGTGAAAACGAACTGACACCACCCAGTAATCGGTCTGCTTCTCATCTGCAGCGGATTTTCGATCTTCCTTCTACCATTTAGCCTTGCCGCATACCAGAAACAAGGATGGGCTTCACCAATGATCATCTGCATGATGGTCTTCGGTCTCCTTATTCTCGTCCTCTTTGTCGTCTACGAACGTTTCTTGGCGAAGCGGCCTTTCTTCCCGTTCCACCTGCTGAAAGACTCCTCGGTTCTAGCGGCGTGCTTCCTCGGCTGCAACACCTGGATCGCATTCTACTCGTATAAGATGTACTACAGCTCCTACCTGCAAGTCGTCTTTGGCCTTAGTGTCGCAAAAGCAGGGTACATCACCAACATCTTCAACCTCGTGTCTTGTACATGGGCGGTCGCGATCTCCTTCGCTTTCAAATACACCGACTCGTACAAGTGGGGTGCCGTCGTCGCCATGCCGATCCAGGTTCTCATGACGGGCTTACTGATCAAGTTCCGCGAGCCCGGCACACACATCGCGCTGTTGGTCATGGTCGAGGTACTCAGTGCCATGTGCGGAGCCATGCTGGTCCAGATCCAGCAGGTGGCAATCATGGCGGCTGTACCGCACGAGAACGTGGCCGTCGGTCTTGCGCTGCTCAGCATGATCACCTCCATTGGCGGATCCATCGGACAAACAGTTTCCGCGGCATTGTGGACTAATATCGTTCCCGGCAAGATCGCGGAGTACTTGCCTGCTGACAAGAAGGCGCAGGCTGCGCTGCTGTACGCTGATCTCAAGGTCCCGCTGTCGTTCCCGATGGCTTCGCCTGAGAGGCAGGCTGTGATTAGGGCCTATGGCGATGCGCAGAAGTTGATGGTTATTGTGGGTACTTGTGCGCTTGTGCCGTGTTTCTTGTGGGTGTACATGCTCAAGAATTACCGTTTGAGTCAGCACAAGGAGAGGAAGGGTCTGATGGCTTAAGGCTGTATATCTCTTCTTGTTGTGGGGTGAAATGCGAGGGATGGATGCGGATATTGTACATGGCTGGATTGGTTATGGGCAGAAGGAGGAGTGTGGGTTAACGAAGGATGAAGGATGAAGGATGAAGGATGAATGAGCTGTTGGTGCTGGTCTTTAGGAGATCAGTTTTGTGCTACCACGCTGCCGGTCATGACTCATATCCTTGGACGTACTACTCGTCTTCTATAAGCATAAATCCGGTGACCGCCGAGTCCTGGAGCTGGGTCTACATCTACATTCTGATCGATATGTGACTTGATTCAGTGATCTCTACACAGACTCAAGTACTTAGAGCAATGGTCGAAAAGTCAAGTAAGGTGTTTGTGCATGATATACAAGACAACAAAACCCGGATTGCTTCTCTGCTTTTTCACGATGTTTGATGGACATAGAGAGAATGTGATCGATGGTGCGGAAGGGTTGACGCTTAGGCTTAGGCACGATTTGTCTTGTGGTGAGAAGGAAAGTAAAGCACAACTTACCGGTAGTCAGTCTGGATCTTGCTGCAGAAAGGCGAGTCTGTCTTTCTCACTATGGTATTCGACATATGAGCCCGAGACGAAAGCCTTACAAGACAAACACCTAAGACATTTCCTGAGACTTTCACCCACCGCCCTTCCCCATCCTCTTCCCCAACCACACCTCACAAACACTCCAATTACAAGACATTCCATGACTTTACCCTGCTCCCAAGACACAACAAAATGTCTAGAACACTCTCGTCTTCTCTTCTCTTCTTTTCATCGTATTTCCACAGACTACAATGAAACATGTTTGCAAAGCACCAGCCAGCAAACCCAAGACATAGCGATGGATCAAAAGACGAGCGTCGCCTGCGGTTAGGGATTGATATCACACACATACATACACCGGAACAACACATCAATCCCAATTCATCTACCACCAAATCCAACACCACAAAAAAAAATGCCCCCCCAAACCCGCCACGCCTCCAAAGCCCTCGCCACAAACACACTCAGCGAGACAGACATACAACGACAACTCAACGCCTCGTACATAAACAGCCCCCTAAGCGACATGCCTTCACCCACACCCTCCCACGACACAGACTCCGACATCTCAATGCCCAGCCCCATCCCATCACCCACCTCCCCCTCCTCCGCCGCCAGCTCAGACGACGCCAACTCAGACTACGCCTCCTCCACCCACACACCCCACCTCGTCTCCACAATCGAGCACGAACTACACATCACACGCCTACAAAGGAACCTCCTCCGCAACAGTCTAGCATCTGCAATGCGTGAAGGCGACCTGCCAGGTAGCCTGAATTTCAAAACCCGCAAGCACGCGTGTAAAAATGCTTTGCAACCTATCTTCACCACAGTGTTGGCAGACTTGGATTTCGGGGTGGGCGCGAGGTTGAGTGCGAAGGGCGTGTGGGAGTTGTTGGTG
>Ga0265780_10005053_pt1 | contig 16840 bp, 19 predicted proteins | sample P1T30metagenome_FD_192432 | JGI IMG/M metagenome (GOLD analysis project Ga0265780, IMG submission 192432) | Plant litter microbial communities from East Loma Ridge, Irvine, California - P1 T30 | ecosystem: Environmental > Terrestrial > Plant litter > Unclassified | place: USA: California... | reverse complement strand
GCCAACCGAGGCTGCCCTCGCCAGCCCAGCCGAAGAGGCCCCGCAAGCCCCACTCACCGCCCAGGACCAGGTATTTGTGAAGGACGGCGAGCGGTGCTGGTTTGTGAAGCTGGCCGACATCAAGCTTTTCGAAATCAACGGCAGCTACACCCGCATTCACTTCGACCAGCACCGGCCACTCATCCCGCGCACGCTCCAGCAGCTGGAAGCCCGGCTCGACCCCAAGGTCTTTTTCCGGGTCAACCGCCAGCAGATTATCAACCTGAAATGGATTGCCAGCATCGAGCCTTGGTTCAGCAACACCCTAAAGCTGACCTTGCGCGACGGCCCCGAAGTGGAGGTGTCGCGCCAGCAGTCGGTACGATTCCGGGAGCTGCTGAGCCTGTAGAAGGCAATTAACAGCAGGCAGTGAGCAATGCTCAATTGAAACAACAATGTTCACGGCTTACTAAACTAATCATCCTTCCAGCGCGCCGGGCTCACAGAAGATGAGGCGGTTGCCGAAGGGGTCGGTGACTTCCATCTCCAGCACCCGCTCGTTCCAGTAGGCCGGGCCCAGGGCAGGGCTCAGGGGGAGTGGGTCTTTGCTCAGCAGGAGGCGATGATAGGCCGGTAAGCCATGTATTTCTACCCGCACCGCCGCCCCAATGGCGCTGTCGGCGGGGGCACTGCTCAAGTGCAGCACTAGGTCGTTGCGCGAAATCTGAACGTACGTCCGGCCCCGATTGGGGTGCTCCTCCCAGTCCAGCCGAAAGCCCAGCCAGTCGATGTAAAAAGCACGCGCCTGGGAATAGTCAGAAATGATGAATACAGGAGTGACCATGGGGCGTACTGGTAGAGGACGAGCTTGGCGTTTGGCTTTATCGGCAGTAAATGATAATATAATGATTTTTAGGAAAGGTAAGGCTTGGTATTGATATTGTCGGAAGAATGAGCGAATTAGGAGCTATTTGCCTGCCGAAGCGGAGTACATTTAACGCATGATTTCTCCCGCTGAATACGACCAGCTCGACGCCCTGGCCATGGCTACTCTCGTGCGCACCGGCCAGCTCACGGCCGCCGAGCTGTGCGCCGCCGCCATTATCCGCGCCGAAGCTGTGAACCCTAATCTAAATGCCGTGGTGCAGCCGCTCTACGAGCCGGCGCGGCAGCGGGCCCTGGTGGGGCTGCCGGCCGGGCCGTTCGGCGGCGTACCGTTTCTGCTGAAGGATTTTGGAGCCCAGTACGCGGGTGTGCCGCACACTTCGGGCAGCCGGGCGCTGCGCAATTTCGTGCCCCAAGAGGATGCCGAGCTGGTGCGGCGCTGGCAGGCTGCCGGCCTCAACATCTTGGGCAAAACCAACACGCCCGAGTTTGCCCTGATGGGCGTGACGGAGCCCGTGCTCTACGGCCCCGCTCGCAACCCCTGGAACCTAAGCCACACGCCTGGCGGCAGCAGCGGTGGGGCGGCGGCGGCCGTGGCGGCGGGCATTGTGCCGGTGGCCGGGGCGGGGGATGGGGGCGGGTCCATTCGCATTCCGGCGGCGTGCTGTGGGCTGTTTGGGCTAAAGCCCAGCCGGGGCCGCGTGCCCACTGGCCCGGAGCAGGGCGAAAAGTGGCAGGGGGCCGCCGTAGAGCACGTTCTTAGCCGGTCGGTGCGCGACAGCGCGGCCATGCTCGATGCCACCTGCGGCCCCGATGCGGGCGCGCCCTACTTCCTGCCGACCCCGGTGCGGCCCTATTTAGAAGAAGTAAGCCAGTCGCCGGGCCGGCTGCGCATTGCCTTCAGCCTGGGGCACCCATTGGGTCGCGCCCTGCACCCGGAATGTGTCTCGGCTGTGCGCGACGCCGCCCAATTGCTCGAAAGCCTGGGCCACGAGGTGGAAGAAGTGCCGCTGCCCTTTGATGGCCGGGCGGTGGCTTCGGCTTTCCTGATGCTGTATTTTGGCGAAACCGGGGCCAATATTGCAGCCCTCGCCAAGCACCTGGGCCGTCCCGCCCGGCCCGCCGATGTAGAGCCCACCACTTGGCTGCTGGGCCTGCTGGGCCGCACCTACACGGCCGCCGACTTTGCCGCCGCCCGCCACACCTGGAACGACAGCGCCCGCCGCATGGGCCGCTTCCACCAAACCTACGACCTACTCCTGACGCCCACCCTGGCCACGCCGCCCGTGCGCATCGGCGAGCTGCAACCCAAGCCGCTGGAGCAAAAGCTGCTGAAGCTGGTGAACACCTTCGGCCTCGGCGGCCTCATCCGCCGCTCCGGCATCGTGGAGAAGCTGGCCGAGCAGAGCCTCGAAAAAACTCCCTATACCCAAGTGGCCAACCTCACGGGCCAGCCCGCCATGTCGGTGCCCCTGCACTGGACTGCTGACGGGTTGCCCTGCGGCGTGCAGTTTATTGCACCCTTGGGCGGAGAAGCGGTATTGTTTCGGCTGGCCGGGCAGTTGGAGCAGGCCCGGCCGTGGTTTGCCAAGCGACCGACGCTGGTGGAGTAGGGGCAGCAGGGAATAAAAGCGGGGCAAAAACCGTCATGCTCATCTAGCGTCCGCGCAGCCGAAGCATCCCTACCGCTGTACTAAAACCACTTCACGGGGCCAGTATGTCGAAGAACTTCTACTGAGCTGCCGCGCTGCTGCGTACCGGGAGTTGGCTTCGTGTCGAAATTGACGGACATTGTCTCTCCCTGGCATCCTTGACGCCACCTATTCTGGCTTCTTGACTACGCTAATGCTGCCGTCGCGCTCTAAGCGTACGGTTTCAGCCTGTTGTACAGTGCCGATGTTAGCACTTTCGCGCAGGCCTTCCAGTAGGTCATTTTCAGTGAGGTGGTTGGCGTTGAGGTTAGCCTGGTTGGGGCGGCCGTGCTCGGCCAATACCGTTGCCTCGCCTTTAATAAAATGAGCAATAAAGCGGCTCCGAAACGAGGCCCAGGCCAGCAGCCGGTGCATGCCTACTAGCACAAGGCCCGCCAGCAGCGTGCCCCAAAAGGGTGAAGCTGCTACTACTGCCCGGCTTAGCACGGCGCCCAGCATAATCTTCACCACCATATCAAAAGCAGTGTTGGCCCCAAACGTGCGCTTGCCCGACATGCGCAGCAACCCGAGCCCAATGAAGAAAACCAGCACTGCGCGCACCGTCATTTGCAGGGCGGTGATAGTATGCGAATCGGCATTCGGGCCAAAGAGCATGTCCCAAAGCACTTTCATGGCTTGGTGGGGCTGGTGAGAGCGGCTTCCAGTAGGGTGTGGGCGCGCGTGGGACCCACGCGGCGGCGCACCGTCAGGGATTGCCCTTTCACTTGGTTATAAGAGATAAAGAAGTGCTCGATTTCGTGCAGCATGTCGCTCGATAAGTCGTCGAGCGACTGAATACTGCGGTGCTCGCGCGAGTCGGCGGCCACGGCCAGCAGCCGGTCGTTGCGAACGGTGCGGCCGTCGGGCTCCTGCTGGTCAATCTCCAGAGCACCAATCAAGCGGGCCTCCACCACACAGCCCGAAAACGTGGGCGCATCCAGGATAAGCAGCACGTCGAGTGGGTCGCCGTCCTCTGCCTTGGTAGAAGGTACAAAGCCAAAGTCATATGGGAAGCTGTGGCCTTCGGGCAGCACGCCTTTTAGCTTAAAAACACCCAGCTCGGGGTCGAAAGCTACCTTGTTGCGTCCGCCTTTGGGTGTTTCCACCACTACATGCACCCGCTGGTGGGCATGGGCTACCCGGGCGGGCAGTTGGTCTAGAGAAGTCGTTGTCATTGGAGAGAGCAGCGCAGTTTGCTAGTGCAGTTGGCCCTCTAATGACGAGCAATATTATGCAGATGTTACTACGGAGCAGCTTAACAAAAAGCCCCTGCCACGGGAGCGGCAAGGGCTTTTTTTATAAGAACGGGCGGGACCAAGGGTCACTCGTTGCTTCCGCTATTTAAACAGCTCATTCAGCACGCCCGCCAGCCGGATGCCAGCCTTCAGCACCTGCTGTTGGGTAGTGGGCCCGAAGGTGGGGTAGAAGTGCCAGTCGAATTTGGGGTTGGTGGCTGCGCTGGCATAAATGGGCGGGCACAGCTGGTACGACTCGAAAAGCCACGTCGTCACGTCATCCTTCTGCCACTGTTTGATTTGGGCTGGGGTGGCGTGGTCGTAAGCGGCGGCCATTTCGGTATAGGTGAAGCCAGTATAGTCGAGCAGGGCGCTGTCCCAAACGCTGTGCAGGTTGGTTTCGTCCTTGCTACGCCACGTCACTTTGATGTCGTTTCCGCCTTTGTCTTCGGCGTGGCCGCCTACGTGCAGGGGCTGGTGCACATCGCCCACCAGATGCACCAGAAACTTGAGGGCTACCAGCTTTTCGGCATCGGTTTTCTGCGGGTCTTTCAGGTCCTGGCGCACGCGTACCAGCGCTTGGTAGGCATTGGTGGGCACGGCCGGAACTGGGGTGGCATTCAGCTGCGCGGTAAAGGCCGCGAGGTCGAGGCCCGCCGCCGTGTTGATGTAGTGCCAGCCAGTGGTGTTGCTGTAGAGCGGGTCGGCGCGCAGCTCATCGGCCCAGGTGCTCACCAAGGGCAGTGTTTCGGTGCCGAGCAGGCGGGCCACTTCGCGCCGGGCAGCCGGAGTCAGGTGGTTTTCGGCAATGCGGGCCACCGCCCGGTGGCCCACTACGCCCCAGGCCAGCAGGCTAAAAGGCGCGCAGCATAGGGCCAGTAAAACAATGCATTTTCTTAGCATAGCAGGGAGTTGTAATTAAAAAAAGTGAACAAGTAGGATAGGGGATGCCGGACGCCAAATGCGCAAAACAATGTTGCAAAGCTAGCCTTGCCCAGCGGGAGGAAAATTCGGCCCGCTCAGGTAAACCGCCTCGCTGGCCCGGTATTTCCTGATTTTCCATCCGCTTTGTGGCCCGTATAAATCTGCTCCCAACCTGACATAAACTTCGTTCAGGAGTAATTTTGGCGCTTCCAACCCATGGCGTCTACCGCTCTGCTCTGCCCATGCAATTGCACCCCATTGTTGACTCCCCTCAGTTATTTATTGGCCATGATGTAGACAACCAGTGGCTTTATGTGGACTGGAAGGGTGAGCACGACCAGGAATCATCGCAGGCTGCTTGCATGCTGATGCTGGAAAGTCTGCGGGCTTATCCCTGTTCCAAAATTCTCAACGACAATTCCAGCATCACCCATACCACCGTGCAGCTGAGCGTGTGGGGGGCTTGGTGGATTGAGGAAATGCGGGCGGCTGGCCTCCAGTACATTGCCTGGGTACTGCCGCGCACCCTGGTGGCCCGTCAGCGCGTCGAAGCCACCGTGATTGCCATTGAGGCGCCGCGTGTGGCTACGTTCGACGATATTGCCTCGGCCTACGTATGGCTGCAACAGCAGCCGGTGGCCGAGTCTCGACCGATGGAAAGGTAAAAGGGCGTGTGCGACGGCCAACTACCCCGGCGCTCCGCCTATGTATACCAACCCCATCATCGACGACAACTTTCCCGACCCCACCATCATCCGCGCCCCCGACGGCTGGTACTACGCCTACGGCACCCAGACCAAGCGCGCGGGCATTATCATCAACCTGCAAGTAGCCCGCTCGCCGGATTTGGTAACGTGGGAATACGTAGGTGAGGGGCTGCCCGAAAAGCCCATCTGGGCGCAGCAGAGTCAGAAAATATGGGCGCCGCACGTCAGCGAGCACGGCGGCCGCTACTACCTCTACTACTCGGCCCGGCCCGATGGTGCCGACTACCTCAGCCTGGCCGTGGCGGTAGCCGATGCACCCACCGGTCCGTTCGTCGACAGTGGCCAGCCGCTGTTGTCCGGCCCTGGCTTCACCTGCATCGACCCTATGGCTTTCGATGACCTGGCCACTGGCCAGCGGCTGCTGTACTGGGGTTCGGGCTTTGGGCCCATCTGGGTGCGCGAGCTGGCCGAGGACCGCCTTGGTTTCCAGACCGGCAGCGTGGCACAAGCCGTCGTTTTCCCCAGCGCTACCGACGACCCAGCCGATTACCACCGGCTGGTGGAAGCCGCTTGGGTGCATTGCCACAACGGCTGGTACTACTTGTTTTTTTCGGGTGATAACTGTTGCGGGGCCAATGCCCACTATGCCGTGCTGGTAGCCCGCGCCCGCCACGCCACCGGCCCCTTCGAAACCCACGCCGCCGCGCTGGCCAATCCCCACACTGCCCTGCTGGCCGCCAACAGCCACTGGCTCGCGCCCGGGCACAACTGCGTGGTGACCGATGCCGCCGGCCAGGACTGGCTCGCCTGCCACGCCATCGACCCCCGCCAACCCACCTTCGACGCCATCGACGATTCGGAGGGCTACTCGCGCCGCGTGCTCATCCTCGAAAAGCTGAGCTACGATGCCGCTGGCTGGCCCACCGTATTGCCCGATGCCCCTACCTGGCTTCCCCAGCCGGCTCCCGTAGGCCAGTAGCGCACAAAATTGGTCCCCGAAACGGGTAGTAGAAAGATGCCAAGCGGTAGGTACTTCGACTGCCGTTTTCCAGCGTTGAGCTTTCCGCTACCTCCTTTTCCGTATCTTCGGCGGGGCCTGTTTCTTGATATTTATGCTGTTTTCATTACCTTCTTTTCGTGTTGGGCATCTATTGACGTTGGCTGTGGGCCTGGGAATTGTGGGGGCGGCGCCGGCTATGGCTCAGCCTGCAGCTACCGAAATACACTGCCTGATGCTGCCGGTAGAGCCGGCAGTTCGGGCCCGGCAGGCTACGCTGGTAGTCGAAGCCGAGGTGCTCGACGCCCGCAGCTTCTGGAATGCCGCCCACACCCGGCTTTTTACCCGGCACCGGCTGCGCCCCTTTGCTCTGCTGAAAGGCCAGCCTACCGATACAACCGGCCTCGTGCTCATCACCGAAGGGGGGCGGCTGGGCCTCGACCAACAGCGCCTCACCAACACCCTGCAGCTGGAAGCCGGGCAGCAAGGCGTATTTTTCCTGACTGCCGCCCCCTGGTCGGGCCTGCGCCTGACCGGCCTGCACGCCTTCACCCCCTTCGCCAGCGAGCAAGGCTTCATCAAGTACGATACCGACGGGGGCACGGCGGCTGAGCCCTTTCGCGCGTATCCGGCCATCAACGCCGCTTTTTACCAGGAAATAGCGCGCCTCACGGGGCAACCGCGCCAGCTGCTGCTGCCCAACCCTGCGCTTGCGGCCGCGCCCATGCGCCGTGGTCTGGCCCCCACCATTGTTGGCTTTGCTCCCGTGAGCCTGTCGGGCGGTACTGGCTCGGTCCTCACCATCACCGGCGACGGCTTTGGGGCCAGCCGGGGCAGTGGCTTTGTCGAGTTTCGCAATGCCGACGACGGCGGGGCCACCCGCGTGAAAGCCCGCGAGGCTGATTATGTTTCCTGGACCAATACACGCATTCAGGTGCGCGTGCCTTCGGCGGCGGGCGGCGGGCACCCGGCGGGCTCCGGCTTGGTGCGCGTCACCACTGCCGACCAACTGGGCGTCGAAACGGCCACAGCACTTACCGTCGTCTACGCCCTCACCAACGTGGAAAGCACCGATGGGACCCTCCTGCAGCGTCCCAATCACATTGCTCTAAATACTGCTGGCGGTATCAGCTTTCGTTTTGGCCCTAATTTCAGTGCCAATGCCAACGCCACGGCCGCTTGGCTGCGCGCATTGGCTACCTGGCGCTGCCAGTCGGGCATGAACTGGGATGCCAGTTCGGCCAGCACCACAAACGCCATTGCCGACGACGGCCAAAATGTGGTGGCCTGCGACCAGGGAACCGAACTGCCCACCTTGGTATTGGGCCGCACCACCAGCTACTACCGGGGCTGCTATGCGCCTAGCGGCGAGGTGGTATTTTGGGTAAAGGAAGTTGATATGCAGTTCGATGACGCCGCTGTATTCCAGTTCGGGCCGGCGCTGGCCATTACGCCACAGATAGATTTTGAATCGGTAGCGGTGCACGAATTGGGCCACGCTCAGCAGCTTACGCACCTCAACCTGCCCGGAGCCGTGATGCACTACGCCGTGTCGCGGGGGCAAAATACCCGTCGGCTCAACCCTCTAAGCGATATAGCCGGGGCGCGGCAGGTGCTACGCGTGCGTAGCTTCCGCAGCCTGGGCTGTGGTGGGCCGGCACTGCTGCCCGCGCCGCTCACCAGCTTTGGGGTGCAGTATGCGGCCGGCACCGGCGTTACGGTGGCCTGGACCACCCGCGACGAATGCTTCCTGAGCAGCTTTGCGGTGGAGCGTAGCGCGGGCAGTGATACCACTACCTGGCAGCCAGTGGGTACCGTCGCCCTCAACCCTGCCATTGGCCGGTATCAGCTGGTCGACGCCCAACCCCTGGAGGGCCTGCATTATTACCGCCTGCGGCTGATGCGCCCCGACGGCACGCTTGACAACGCTGCTCCCGCCTTGGCCAGCACCGAGGGCAGTGAGTTGAGCATTTTCCCCAATCCGGTGGCCGACGACTTTCTGCGCCTGCAGTACCCCGCTGCCGCCGATGGGTTGGTCACCTTTCGCTGCTACGATGCCCTCGGCCGCCGGGTGCTGACCACTGCGCTCAACGTTTCGGGTGGGCTCAGCTTGCTGAACGTTCCCCTGCCCAGCCTGCGCCCTGGCCTGTACGTGCTGAGCTGGCAGGATACACAAGGCCGCACCGGCACCCGAAAATTTGTGCGGCTATAAAAAGCCCATCAGATTAAGAGCGTGTTTAGAATTAGAGAAGCTTCGGCAAGCGGACACTATGTGCATGACTGAACACACTCTCAATGACCGGCTTTCCAATGAGCGCGGCATTTAGCAAAAAAATCCCTCACCTGCCCGCGCTCACCTCCCACATATACCTTGAACTGCGTGCTGTCTTTGCGCGTGACAAGCAAGTAGGGAATAACAAAATCGCCGGGCGGGTTATAGTTTATCGTGACCCGCGCAACGTCTTGGTAATAAGCTGACTCTGTTTTCTGGGCGCGCTGGTAGCGCCAGTAATGGCCGATGCGCTTGGTAGTGTAGTAGTTACCAGCACCTTCGACCCCGCCATTATTAGAGTAGAACTGGTAAATCTGCTCGTCTGCACTCAGCCGGGCAAGCATTTTGATTCGTGCGGTTTCGCTAGGGGAAAGCTGGTCACCACGGTATATTCTCTCGCAACTGCTTAGCCCAACTGCCGCAGCGGCTACTACTAAGAGCCTATTTAGAAATGAGCAAGGCATAAAAGAGCGCTAGTGAGGCCTTTGGGGTTCTTCCACGCCCGCTGGTTATGGTTGCTGATTACTAACTACTCACTGACTCCGAGTGGCAAATTATGAGTACGCATTTAAATCTATGCCGCAAACGTCGCTATGCTTTGCGCCCAGTGCTTGATGCCCTACGCTATGTCTGTCGCACAGGCTGTCAATGGCGCAGCCTGCCGACCAGCTTTCCACCTTGGTCGCTGGTCTGCTATTGCTTTGCCCGGTGGCAAGTGGACGGCACTTGGCACCGACTAAATCAGGCTAGCAACCGCGCCGAACGGTAGGCCCACCACCGGTTGTCAACGCCCTCACTCGCCTTGGTCGATGCGCACAGTGTAAGCTTGGTACCGCGCTTAGGCCAGCAGCGCGGCCTCGATGCCCATAAGTGGGTCAACGGCCGCAAGCGTCAACTGCTCTGCGACATGGGTAGGCGCATCTGACGCGTGGCCGTGCATGCGGCCAACAGCCACGACAGCCGCACCGCGCAGCCCCTGCTGCCCACCCGTCAGGCGCTACGCCCGGCCTGGGCCAGCCGCTTGCGTGTCGTTTTGACCGACAGCGCCTGCCAGGGGCGCTTCGCCCGTCAGGTACTGTCAGGTAGCAAGTCGGCCGCCCAGTATGGACCGCGGCTTCGTACCGCTTGCCCAGCGCTGGGTCATCGAACGCGCTTTTGCCTGACTTAAGTGCTTCCGCCGCCTAGCCCTCGATTACGAGCGTACCCCGGCCAGCCATGAAGCGTGACTGCTCGTTGTCAATCTGACGATGAGCTTACGCCGAGCTACTACTTGATTTTAAACACGTCCTAAGACTACTTAGCAACCAATTACTTTAATCCTGCCACTGCTGCGGCTACTGGAGCTACTGAGTACTGGTTGAGCTTGGCCTCGTCCAGGTTGCCGTTGAACCATTCGTCTTCAATGGCGGCGCCCAGCTTTTTGTAGAAGCCAATGGCGGGCTCATTCCAGTTCAGGACTTGCCATTTCAGGCGGACCGCTCCAGTGGCACGGGCTTCGGCCACCACGGCATCGAACAGTAGCCGGCCCAGGCCGCCGCGCCGGGCTGCCTCGGTCACCACCAGGTCTTCGAGATAAAGCATCCGGCCTTTCCACGTGGAGTAGGCCGTGTAGAACAGCGCTAAGCCGATAATTTCAGCCGCGTCATTTTCCAGCACGAAAAAGCCGAAAATAGGCTCGGAACCGAAGCCGTCGCGCCGCATGGCTTCCAGCGTGTTGGTCACGGCCTCGGGGGCTTGCTCATACTCAGCCAACTCCCGAATCAGGCCCAACACCTGCGGCAAGTCGGCTTCCACGCCGCGGCGCAAGGTATAGCTATTAGTCATGAATGTACAGCGAAAGGGACTACTTGGGAAGATGGTGAGGCCCGATTAGGGCTTCACCATCTTTCTAAATAGCTTCATTAACTAGAGGTGAAGGTCGAAACCAAGGGAAACAAAAATGAGCAATGAAAAACTACCGCATTGGGCACCATTCATTGCTCATTATCAACTGCAAACCGATTTTTTACATCTGCGGCTGCATCTTTTTAATGTCCTCCGTAGCGTTCACCGAATTCAGCTCGCGGAACTGCTCGGGCTGCTTGGCACCCTTGGTGGTGTCGGGAGCAGCGGGCAGGGGCGGCAGGGTGGTGGCGGCAACGTCGTCGTCACCTTCGGTGGCAGACGAACCGCACGAAGGCAGCGTGAGCGAAAGCAGGGCAGCGGCCAACAGACCGGGGAGGAGCGTTTTTTTCATGGGTTGGAAAACGAATGCGGGCGCAAGTTACGCACGGAGTGCGGCTTGCCATACGGAAAATCATGCGGCAAGGGCAAAGGCTTGGTTCGCGAAAACGGCGGATATTTGCCTGCCCATGCCTGTTCCCCTCTCCGTCGTCATCATTACTTTCAACGAAGCAGCCAACATTGCCCGCTGCCTTCAGGCACTGGGCAATGTGGCCGACGACGTACTGGTGGTCGATTCTTTCTCCACCGACGCTACGGTAGATATCTGCCGCCAGCATGGCGCCCGCGTCATCCAGCATGCTTTTGCGGGCTACGTGGAGCAGAAAAATTACGCCACCAGCCAAGCCGAATTTGACCACGTCCTCCAACTCGATGCCGATGAAGTGCTGACCGAGGAGTTGCGCCAGTCCATCTGCGCGGCCAAGCAGAACTGGCAGCACGCTGCTTATTCGTTGGCCCGGCTCACCAACTACTGCGGCCACTGGGTACGCCACGGCGGCTGGTACCCCGACCGCAAGCTGCGCCTCTACGACCGCCGCCTGGGCCGTTGGACCGGCCTGCTGCTGCACGAGCGCTACGAAGTAGCCGCTGGCCAAACCACCGGCCAGCTCGCTGGCGATGCCCTGCACTATAGCTACCACAGCATCGCGCAGCACGTCAGCCAGCTCAACAAGTTTACCAGCATCACAGCCCAGGAGCTGGCCCTGCGCGGCAAAACCAACGTCACAATTTTCCACCTGTTGCTCAAGCCGCTCTGGAAATTCGTGCACGGCTACCTGTTCCGGTTGGGCTTCCTCGATGGTTTTGCGGGCCTGTGTATTGCCGGTATCTCGGCCTGGGGCGTATTTCTAAAATTTGCCAAGCTCAAAACCCGCACTGAACACGCCGAAGCATGAGCCCGGAAACGCCTTTTACCTTCCTCATCTCCCGCACCGACGCCATCGGCGACGTCGTGCTGACCCTGCCGGTGTGTGGGCGGCTCAAGCAGTTGTTTCCCGGTTGCCGGGTTGTGCTCATTGGTCGTACCTACACCGCTGCCGTAGCCGCCGCTTGCCCTTGGATTGATACTTTTCTGAATCTCGACGAGTTGCTGGCGTTGGCCGAGCCGGCTCAGATTCAGATTCTGCGCAATTATGCCGCCGCCGCCATCATTCACGTCTTTCCTAATAAAGCCCTGGCCCGCCTCGCTCAAAAAGCGAAAATTCCCTTGCGCATCGGCACGCGTAACCGCTGGCAGCACTGGCTCACCTGCAACCGGTTGGTGGCCCTCAGCCGCCGGCACTCGCCCCTGCACGAGGCTCAGCTCAACCCCAAGCTGCTCCAACCGCTGGGCGATACATCTGAGCCCACCTTGGCCGACGTAGCCAAATTGGTCCGTTTGCAACCCGTGGAACTGCTCGCTCCGCAATTTCAGGCGTTGTTGCAGCAGCGTCAACCCGGCCAGCTCAACATCATTCTCCATCCGCGCAGCCGGGGCAGCGCCCGCGAATGGGGCCTCGATAATTTCGGCCAGCTTGCCCGTCTGCTACACCAGGCCGGCCACCGCGTTTTCATCACTGGTACGGCAGCAGAAGGGGAGGAACTGGCCGCTTGGCTCCAGCAAAATGCGGCCTTCCTCGCGGCCGACCTCACCGGTCAACTCAGCTTGCCACAGTTCATTGCCTTCATTGCCGCCGCCGATGGCTTAGTCGCGGGCAGCACCGGCCCCTTGCACCTCGCCGCCGCGCTGGGTCGCCACGCGTTGGGCTTGTACCCACCCATCCGGCCTATGCATCCCGGTCGTTGGGCCCCATTGGGCCCACACGCCGAGTTCATGGTTTTTGATAAGCCAAATTGCGACGACTGCCGCCAGCAGCCTGCTGCCTGTACCTGCATCCGAGCCATTGAGGTAGCGGCCGTAGTAGCAAGGATAACCGATTGGCAACCCTTGGGCGTAGAACAATAAATGCTGCCTGGGCCGAACAATGGCGTATTTAGCCAGTTAGTTTGCTGCATATAGCATTTCGCGCAACCTATCCCGCATGGCAATCCGTACATCCGGCATGCGCCGCCGTCGAATGCCGCTGTCCTTCACCTTGTGATGAGGGCAGTAACATCCAACGAGCGGCTTTGGCGTGAAGCAACCCGACCACCCCTTGCATCCGAGTAGCTGCATGCACCTGATATATTTGTCCTAATCTTCTATTCTTTCGTAGGTTTCGGCCTGCAACTTCCCCCGCCCACCTGTATGAGCGATTCTCCCGAACGGGTCAAACTAAGCAAAGAGGAAAAAGACCGGCGCTTTCAGGCCGAGCTTATGCCCGTGCTCGACCCGCTCTACAACTTTGCCTATCGGCTCACCCTCGACGAGGATGATGCCAACGACCTAGTGCAGGAAACGTACCTCAAAGCATACCGCTTTTTCGAGTACTTCGAGCCCGGCACCAATGCCAAAGCTTGGCTTTTCCGCATTCTCAAGAATTCGTTCATCAACGATTTTCGCAAGAAGAGCAAGCAACCTGCTAAAGTCGATTACAGCGAAATCGAAGGCTACTACAACCCTGATGACGTGGAAGCCGAGGGCGAAGTAGGTACTTCGTCGTCTGACATGCGCCAGCAGTCTACGCGCGACCTGATTGGCGATGAAGTGGCAAGTGCCTTAAATTCTTTACCAGTTGATTTTCGCACCGTCATCATTCTTTGTGACCTTGAAGGATTTACTTACGAAGAAATGGCTAAAGTGCTTGATATTCCGATTGGTACGGTGCGCTCACGGTTGCACCGTGCCCGCAATTTCCTCAAGGATAAACTCGAGAAATACGCCCAATCAATGGGATATGGTAATGATGCAATTGACGACGAAACGGAACTAACCGAGGACGATAATAATTAACCTCTCCAACAAGGGTGCCTTGCGGTGCCTTTGACGTTTCGCTTGCTCACATCTTTCCATAATTCGCTTTTCACTTATGAACCAATCTGCTACTACACAAACCAATACGTCGGCTCCCATTGCCCTGTCTCCTGACAATGGCCCCGACTGCGACCGCGTGAATACTGTACTAGACCAACTCATCGAAGGCCAGCCCGTGACGATGGAAGACGAGGATTACCTCTACGACCATGCCACCGACTGCTCGCCCTGCTTCGACAGCATTGACAAGCAGCGCGTATTCGTTAGTTTCCTGAACCAGCGCGTAGCGCGTCGGCCCATTCCGGCCAGCCTGCACGACTCCATTCTGGCGCGTGTAGGTGCCATCACAGCCTAATACCGGCCGTTGGAGAGTAGCTTTGCGCGATGCAAGGCAAAATTATCGTGTTTTCGGCACCCTCCGGCGCTGGCAAAACCACCATTGTGCACCGGCTCATGGACCGGCTGCCAGAGCTTAGCTTTTCCATCTCGGCTTGTACCCGCGACCGGCGCGGCCGGGCCGAGGAGAATGGTAAAGACTACTATTTCATCTCCGTACAGGATTTTCAGGACAAAATTCGTAACGACGAGTTTGTGGAATGGGAAGAGGTGTACGAAGGCGCTTTCTACGGCACACTAAAGTCAGAAATCGAGCGCATCTGGGATAGCGGCAAGCACGCCATTCTTGATGTGGACGTGAAGGGCGGCCTCAGCATTAAGGACTTTTACAAGGACCGGGCGCTGGCGATTTTCGTCCGCCCACCATCTATAGAAGTGCTGGAACAACGCCTGCAGGCGCGCGCTACCGATTCGCAATCCAGTATTTCCTCGCGGGTGTATAAGGCTAATTTTGAGCTTGGCTTTGAAAGTCGATTCGATGTGACGGTTGTCAACGACAACCTCGACGAAGCCACGGCCCACGCCGAAAAACTGGTGCGCCAGTTTATCAGCGCCGAGCCGGCCATTGTTTAGCGCTCTACCGAATGGCCCGGATTGGCTTGCTCTTCGGCTCTTTCAACCCGGTACACATCGGGCACCTCATTCTGGCCGAGCATTTCGCTACACGTACTGATTTGGCCGAAGTTTGGCTGGTGGTCACGCCCCACAACCCCTTCAAAGCGGCTGCCGACCTGCGGCCGGAGACGGAGCGGCTGCACCTCGTGCAATTAGCCATTGCTGGCAATCCGCGCTTGCGCGCCGAAGACGTAGAATTCGGTCTGCCGCGTCCTAGCTACACCATTGCCACACTCGATGCCTTACGTCGGCGGCATCCCGCGCACGATTTCGTACTCCTGATGGGTTCTGATAATCTGCCCGGCATCCCGCGCTGGCAGGATGCGGCCCGCCTATTGGCCGAGGTTGACATTTATGTGTACCCACGTCCTGGCACTCCCATCCCTGATTTAGCGTCTTTTTCCCGTGTACAGGTGATGGCCGCACCGCTGCTGGATATCTCCGCTACCTATATCCGCGAAAGTCTACGTGCTGGCCGGAGCATCTGCTACTTGGTACCGGCTGCCGTCGAAGCCGAACTTCTCAAATAGACTCAACTTTTTGAACGGCAACACCGCTGAGCGTTGCGCGAATCAGAGAGCATAAAAAAGCCCGACGATTCTTCGCCGGGCTTTTTTGCTTTGGAGGACTGAATCAGATGGTCATAATCTCCGACTCTTTTTTGCTGAGGACCTTGTCAACCTCAGCAATATAAGTGTCCGTAGTTTTCTGTACTTTGTCCTCTGCACTCTTAATGGCGTCTTCGGAAGCACCTTCTTTTAGGAGCTTACGCAGCGATTCGTTCACATCCTTGCGAATGCCGCGCACCCGCACTTTGCCGGCTTCCGATTCATTTTTGGCCTGTTTCACCAGTTCGCGGCGGCGCTCCTCCGTCATGGCCGGAATGTTGAGCCGCACGCCTTCAGCATCCGATACTGGATTCAGGCCAAGGTCGCTGTTCTTGATGGCCTTGGCTACTTCGCTAATCATGTTTCTTTCCCAAGGCTTGATGAACAGCGAGCGAGCATCGGGTGCCGTGATATTGGCAATCTGGCTGATGGGCGTCGGGGTGCCGTAGTAATCCACGCGCAGGCCATCGAGCATAGAAGGGGAGGCTTTGCCTGCCCGAATCCGGCTCATTTCCACATTTACGTGCGCTAGGGCTTTGCCCATCGACTCTGCCAACTCATCAAGGTAAAACTGAATTTCTTCGTCCATCTGTAGGAAGTGTTGAATTGTAAGTGTTGAATGTTGAATAGCTAGTGGTTGAGCTGAGCTTGATGAATCAAAACCCAAAACTCAACATTCAAAAATTTCTTAGGCCTGCTCCGGTTGGTTGCCCACAAACGGTTGCAACAGGCTCTGGGTAGAGTCGAGGAGGGGTTTGCGGCCGTTGCGGCCGGCACTTGTGCCCCCGGCGCTCACCAACGTACCCATCGACTCGCCATCGAGCAGGCGTGCGAGGTTGCCCGGTGTATTCATATCGAATACAATGATGGGCAGGTTGTTCTCCTTGCAGAGCGTGAAGGCGGTCATGTCCATCACATTCAAATTCTTGCTGAGCACCTCATCAAAGGTGATTTCAGCGTAGCGCGTAGCGGTAGGGTCCTTTTCCGGGTCGGCGGTGTAAATGCCATCCACGCGAGTTCCCTTGAGCACCACGTCGGCTTCAATCTCAATAGCGCGTAGCGAAGCAGCTGAGTCAGTAGTAAAATACGGCGAGCCAATGCCGGCCCCAAAAATTACCACACGCCCTTTTTCTAGGTGCCGTACTGCGCGCCGACGGATATACGGCTCGCACACGCGCTGAATGGTAAGACCCGACAGCAGGCGCGTGCTCACTTCGAGTTTTTCCAAGGCACTTTGCAGGGCCATGGAATTGATGACCGTAGCCAGCATACCCATGTAGTCGCCCTGTACACGGTCGAGGCCGAATGCTTCGGCTTCCACGCCACGATAAATGTTACCGCCGCCAATCACGACGGCTACTTGTATGCCCGTGGCGGCTACGTCCTTAATTTCGGAGGCGTACTGCATCAGCCGC
>Ga0265780_10005052_pt1 | contig 16842 bp, 12 predicted proteins | sample P1T30metagenome_FD_192432 | JGI IMG/M metagenome (GOLD analysis project Ga0265780, IMG submission 192432) | Plant litter microbial communities from East Loma Ridge, Irvine, California - P1 T30 | ecosystem: Environmental > Terrestrial > Plant litter > Unclassified | place: USA: California... | reverse complement strand
TGAGACAGTGTGCCGCTCGCTGATTTGGCTTGCCGGGGCGCCCGCGCTCGATCAGCTCGGCCGCTCTCAGCCCGACCGCGCCAACGACCCCACGGGGCTGCAGGCCGTCGCCGCTGTTACTCCCAGCACCGTGAGTGGTGTCCTGCGGGCGATGCTGCCGGCCACTACAGCACCGAGTGCCTTGGTGCTGCCTGCCGGGGCCGCTACCGTAGCGCGGGGGCGGAGCACCTCAGATCGTGAACGCGCGGCGGCGGCGAACGCCGTGCGTGCTCTGGCTGCGACGTCACCGCAGCTAGCCGCGGGCCTGGTCCCGGCATTGATCGCCGACCTCGCTATTGATCCTGCAGATTCCTTCGACGATCCCGCCAGATCCGCGATCACTCAGACGCTGGCCACCTTGCTAGTGCTGAACGTCGGTGAGGTCGCTTCCGCGGTGGATGCAGCCATCCGCGGCGCTGGCGAGGAGCATGGCGAGCGTCTAATGCACGTGCTGAGTGTGGCGGCCGACATGGTCTCTGAAGACCCGCGTCTGAGGGAACCCGGCGACCCGCTACTCAACGAGACCCGCCGCATCGTCGTCATGGGTGTCCTACTCACCGCAGCCGCAGCGCGTATCGGTGGAGACGCCGGTGATGCGGCGCGCCTGCCCGGTGCTGAGCTGATGGAACGGCTGGTCAGGAACGATCCGGCTGCGCTGTTGTCCCGGCTGCCGGTCGTGCTCGGCACGGTGCTGGTCTTGCTCGATCTTGAGGAAGTGCCGGCGACCTCGCCGCTGGCCATCGGCGCCAGCGAGCCAGGCGCAATGGACTTCTTCGACCGGATGAACCGCGAAACCACGATCAACGGTGCGCTAGTGCGAGTACTGAACGCCGTGAAGGTGGCTGCAACCGCCGATCCGTTGGCCGTCTGCGCGGCGTTGAGCGACCTGATCGCAGAGGAGCGCGACAGTGAGCGCGGCAGCGACCTGCTGCGCTGGCTCCTGCCGGTCCTGGGCCACATCGGGCGCCGCCACGGTGAGCAGGCGGGCGTACTGCGCGCCCTGCTGCCGATTCTGTACAGCTACCTGCTGGCCGATGATGCCTTGCTGCGCGCACGAGCTTTGGACGCCTGGAGCGAGATCGGCGCCGAGCACACCCTGCCAGCCAGCCTGCACGACCTCCTGCCCGCTCTCATCAGCGATCCGGTCATTGCCGTGGCCACGGCACTCACCCGCACCGCCCGGCGCCTGCCGTGGTCCGAGGAGGACCGGTGGTCCCTGCTGGACCACGCAAGAGTGCTTCTGGAGGTGCTGGATCCAACCCGGTTCGCCGACGGCGTCAAGGACGCGATCTTCACGGCGCTGCGGCTAGCCCAGAGCCTCGATGACGAGCCGTTCTTGGCCGCCGTCGAGGACAGGGTCCTAGCCACCGCTGCAAGGCTGGACGCCCACGCGCTACAGGACGTGCTGCGCTGGGCCTGGCTGCCGCGCACCACCCGCTCAGCGGCGATGGCCACCCTGCGTCTTCGACAAGCGGTGGACCCGCACATCAACGACCGCTGGAACGGGCGCGATGATCGCGAGCTCACCGCCCTGCTCGCATGCGGGCCCGGTCTTGTAGACCTGAGCCAAGAGGATCTGACGACTGCTGCACTCGCGCACGCACCGGAGCACCCGCTAGCCGCGGCGGAGTTCGCCGAGGTCGCCTGGCGCGCCGGCCGCCCGGATGATGCCGCCGCAATCATGATCGCGTGCCTGCGCCGCACTCCTGAGCAGCCCGCCTACAGCGGCCACCGTCAGCTCCTGGAACTCCTACGCACCGCCGCCGAGGCCGATACCGAGGCCATCGCGGGGCAGGACTGGCGCGCCGCGACGGCACAGGCCGCGACCGCCGCGGTGGCGCTGAACGCGGACGAGGCCAGCGAGACCAGGCGAAGCCTGACCACCCTGCTGGGTGCGACGACGCAGGTGCGGCTGCTCCTGGCCGGCGACGCCCACCCCCTCGGTGAGACCCGCGAGGTCGGCGAGGCGCCCCCCGCTCACAGCGCGCTCGAGGACCCCCAGGACCCCACCATCGCTCTGCGTGGGCGCGCCGATGCCCTGGAGCAGGCCGGTGGCACCCTGGCCACGGCAGCGCAGCACGCCACCGACATCGGCGACTACCTGCGCATTCTGGCTGCCTCCTGCATCCTGGCTGCGCACCTACTGCGCGGCGAGGCAGCAGCCTTGGACGCCGACATCGAGCGCGTGAACGCCCATTCCAAGGCCGCGTCACGACGAGCCCAAGCCCTGTTAGAGCAGCTGCAGGCCCGCTTCGCCGACGACGACCCCCTCGCCGCCCCCTTGCGGGCCCACTTGGTCGCCGCCGAGGCACTTGCTCCCGGCTCACCCACCGGTCCCGTGCTGGCCAGCTGGGCCACCATGGCCATGCCCCTGCCGATCGTGCGCGGCCGGCGCCGTCGCACCACGCACCAGATCACCGACGCGAACCCCACCCATGATGTGGTCGAAGGCCAACCGGTGCCGGTAGCCGTGGTCCTGGCCTCCCTGGATGGGCGCTTGGTCACCGGTCCTGAGGTGCTGCGACCCCAGCGCGTCTACGAGCTGCGCGTGCAGGTCCAGACCGGCCCGTGGCCGCACTGGGCACAGCGCCTAGACCTGGAAATACTTACCCACCTCAGCTCCGCCGAAATTACCCTCCCGCAGTTCACCTGGGCTCGCGCCGATCACAGTGATGACCCCGAGACGTACACCAAGGCCGGGTCCGTGCTCCTGCGATTTGCCGTCGGACCCGGCCAGCCGGCACCTCCCCTGCTAATGCGCCTGACCTGGCGCGGCACCCACGAGGGCGGAGTGATCACACAAACCCTGGACGTGGCCGGGCACCGCGAGCTGCGCCTGCGCGCCCACGACGCCAGCCGCGACCGTGTCACCGGCTTCTCTATCGTCGACGAACGCCTACTGACCCTGTACGACCGCCTCACCCGCGTCGGTTATGACGACGAGCAGCTGCAGGCGTTCTGTCGGCTGCTGACCAGCATCTGCCGCGTGGGCTTTTCTATGACCTGGAACAAGGAGTACCGACGCGGCGTGCACGTCACCGAACGCAAGTTCCACGATGACCTGCATAGCCAGCTCCTTGCCGACCCTGAGCTTGATGGCCGCGTAGAACGGGGCAGCTCCTCCGCGCTGGGCTACCTCGACGTCCGCCACGACGGCATCACCGCCGAATTGAAGGTCGAGCGCGCCACACCTGTCACCAAGCACCGGGCCTCGAAGTACATGGGGCAAGCCACACAGTACGCATCTGCCGATGGGGCACGACTGTCAATCCTGGCGATCCTTGACATGAGTCCTAAGACCCTGCCCGTCGGTACTCCCGAGAACTACTTGTTTACTCTTGAGCCCCACCTGCATGGACTGGACAACCCCGAAGCACCCAGCCTCGTTGCTGTCCTTATCGTCAATGGAAACCTACCCGTACCCAGCTCCTATTCACGGCGCAAACCGCCCCATCCAGCGAGCCCACGCTAACGATGGACCTTGCCTTGCGAGGCTCGAGCGAGAGCAAGCCAGCTCGGTGATCGCCGGTCAATGCAGCAGACCCGTCCTCTACGCGTTAAGGACCTGGGCGCGATCCACCCAGCGGGCTAGCACGCTGAAAACAGCCAACTGCTCTAGCGCCTCGTGCTCGGGTAGCTCCTCGAGCACGTCATGTGCGGCGGGGTTGCGGATCGCGGCGAAGCAGCCTTCGGCGTAGTTACGGATGCCGCGGCGCAAACTGGCCGCGCTTTTACCGCCGTCGTCATCCAAAAAGCGTAACCGGGGACGGTCCGTCTTAGGCTCGTCGTCGCTGAAGGCCTGGGTAAACAGTGCCGTCTCGGTCAGCTCGCGGGTACCGTACAGGTTCTGCGTCTCGGCGTTGACCTGGCGAGCCGCGGCGGCGACCGCCTGGCGGTAGTGCCCGGATTGCCACAGTGACCGGGCGCCCTGCCACACCCACGGATGTAGACGGTCGGCATCGAAGGTGGGAGCGCCGTCACCCAGCTTAGTGTGAAGTTCTGTCTGCCTGTCTAGCTCTTCGATTGCACGTAGACAGGCATTACGGTGCTGTCTCCACTCATGGTGAAGGCTGACAGCGATGCTAGCTCGCCACTGTGGCAGTGCACGATCCAAGATCTGCTCCACCACCTGAGCACGACGAGTCTGCAGCAAGTTGTAGGCGACCGTCTCCTCGTAGGAGACCGCAAAAGCCGAACGGCGCGCGTCGTAATCAACGATGTCAGCGACGAACTCCCGCAGCTCGCCCAAGGCCCACTCAGTGTCCATCACCACGCCTTGGACCCTAGCGCCCGCCTCCGACACGACTTCGACAACAGGGAGGTCATTACGGTGTCGGCGACTGACGCGTCGGGGCCTTGCCTTGGACACCCGACTTCTTGAGTCGGCGCCGTGGCGACACTGTCGGGTACGGCAACATCTGACAGGCAGATGTCGTTGCTACTGAGGCTGCGCTACCGCGCTCGAGATGGCCGCCGCTACCGCCACCGGGGTCCAGGATGGCGTCCAGGGTAGGTGTTGGTGACGGGTCCGAGCCAGCCGAGCTGGAACGGGGCCCCCCTTGTCCTCCCGGGCCAGTTGATTGCCAAATGCCGGTTGTCTGAGCGCCCATGTCCATGAGTCACCGTGCCGTGTGTCGCGCGTAGATGGGAGCAGGGCAACGCGCCCGCGGCGTCTCACAGCCCTAGGAGGGTGGCGGCGTTGTCGGTCCATGCCTGCTGGACCCGCACGTAGGTGCCCAGGGTGGCCAGGGAGCGGTGGCGGGTCTGGTGAGCGATGGCCCGGTCTGAGGCCCCGCGCAGGTGGGCGTAGGTGACGAACCCGGCCCGCAGGCTGTGCGCGGAGTACGTGGCCGCGTCCAGGCCGGCACGGGTGATCGCGGCCTGGATGAGGGTGTTGATGGACTCTGGGTGCAGGGCCCGGTCACTGGCGCGATTGTTCTTGCCCACCCCCCGAAAGACGGGGCCTTCGACGACGCCGGCCAGGGACATCCAGTGCTGAAGGGCGGTGACCGGGCAGCGGTCGGGGTTGGTGGCCCGTGGTAGGACGACCAGCTCGGTGCTCTCACCGGTCTGGTTGGTTTTCGACCGCGGCAGGGTCAGCACCAGGCCGTTGGCGTGGTCTTCGACGTCTTCCACCCGTAGGGCGGCGAGCTCGCTGCGCCGTAGGGCCGCAACGAAGCCGACCAGGAGGAGGGCCCGGTCGCGGGCACCGGCCAGGTCCGGCTCTGCGGGGCGGGTCTTGGACTTCCACACCTTGGTGTCCGGGCAGGCTTCGACGACGTCGAAGAGCTCAGGGGGCATCAGCGGGGCGGACTGCTCTGGGGGTGCGCCGTGCGTGCGGCGGATCCCTTCCCAGACGGCGACAACACGAGCGTTGGTGGTGGGGTCGGGCAGGTTACGCAGTTGATGGGCGAACTTCAGAGCTGACAGGCGCCGGCTCATGGTGCCGACTTTGGCGCCGGCGTGGGCAAGGTCGGTGAGGTACCCGGTGATGGTCGCTGGTGCTGCAGGGAGCGGGTCCAGGGTCTTGGTGGTGCACCAGGTGGTGAACTCGCGCCAGTCCGAGCGGTAGCCGCGCATCGTGTTGGCGGCCCGGGCGGCCTCGACGTAGCCGGCCTCGTCCTCAGTCAGTGGAACGTCTTCGAGCAGGTGCACCGCGTCGGCGTCCTCCGGGGCGCCCGCGGCCACGGTGGAAACGGGCAGCACCGGGGGAGTGGGGGAGTCCGGCAGCTGCTCGTTCACAGAGTCAGCCTGCCAGGTGGGCGGCCTGCGACCAGGACACTGACCTGGGGCTGACCCGTGTCGGGCCTCCCGCGGCTGGGACCTAGCTCGGGCAGCTCGGTAGCGGTGCGAACCGCTCAGCAGACCGGATTCGCTGCCTTCTCCCGCGCGCTGAGGCACATCGATTGCGCTGTCCCCAGCCGCCGATCCCGCTCGCGTCCTGTGGCTGTGTAACGACACGCCCCCGACGCTTGATCGCGAACGCACCTCTGTTATCGGTGCCCGCAACGTCCTAAGCGTAGAGGAATGGCGTCTGGGCACCACGAGTAAGTCTGCCGACTGCTCTTTCAGCCCGCTGAGCCAGAATATTCCGCGCAGCGGGGGCCTCGACGATTTCTAAGTCCATCTCTACTCTGCGTCCATTGTGGGGCCCAGTAGCAATAACACTATCCTCGATAATATCGTAGATTTCGACGACATCGCGGCCAGACATAGCGACGACATACCGCTGCTCTTGGGCACGCTCAAGATTCATACACCAATATTTACGGGTCGCCTCTTTAGTTTGCTGTGGATCCATGAGCGAATCCCATCCAATCCAATCTCGATCATCACCGCTCGCTGGCTTCTTCTTCTTCCCCAAGCGGATTACTACTAGCGCGGCGTTATGGGCACTCGTTCCTGCCCTTCTCGGCGCTTGGACATGACCGCGGGCTTGACTGGCACGCCTCTTCTGAGGTTTGACTCGCCCATCATCCATGGAAAAGTGAACCAGGTCCTTAGGGAGTGTTTCCGGAGAAAGGGAAGGGGTATATTCGGTGAAATCGGCATTAACAAATCCCAGAACGGAGTCAAATACTCCTGAGGCTCTCCGTCGACCGCTTAAGAAACAGCGGCACCCTGGCAGGCACAAGAGTGGTCGCCCGAGTCCGATCGCGTCTCGACCCCTCAACCCAGCTAAGGCAGGAGCCCCTGCAAGTGTTTCCTTCGCGGCAACTAGCACAATAGCGATGTCTGCTGCATCAGAAAGTTTGGTGCACCGAGTAGGTGTTGTCTGATGAGCGTCGGGTTGTTGAACGTAGAGAAGATAGTAGGGGCACGCACCTAAAGAAGCCGCTGCGGTCACTAACTTTGAGTACTGATCTTTTTCCCTTTTTCCTCCTAAAAGGATATTATTGGGAGATATTCTCTTCGCTTGAATGAGCAACCGGACTTCCGCAAACGGACGGGTCGACTCTTTAAAGGTCATGACAAGGTCGGCGTGTACGCCGCTCTTTCGCCGCCCTCCACCTTCTTCGGTCTTGGTGAGAGGTCGTACATTAAATCCCGGGATAGCTGATTGTGTTGCTCCTGACCAATGTTGGCACGGTACGACGACCGCAGGAGGACACGCCGGACAGTCGCTGCTTACCTCATATTCACGGCCTGCCAGATCTCCAATAAGGAGGTCCGTTACCGACTCCTCATGCAAACTGTATTTTGGTGCGTTCGCTGCACCTACCCCACGACCCAGATGCTCCAAACGGTGATAGTTGCGCGAACCACGAATAATGGCAGAGCGCAGATCGACAAAAACGTCTGGATAAGGTTTCATTCTGGCTCCAGGATGCTCAGGAAGTTCCCTAGAGGACTAGGTAGGTCTAATATCGGCCCACCCAGAGCAAACTTGACCGAGATCGAGTCAGACGAGGCGACGGTTGGTTGCCAACACAGACGCCATGGAGGCCCTACGTAGGTAAGCCGCGCAGCTGAGTCGGGGGCCTTGCACCCACGTCGAAGACATGTCGATGGGGAGGGTGAATGAGCGCAGCAATTCCGGTGACGGCGGTGATGGGACGGCGGATGCCGTCGAGGCCTTCGCGGTGCTGGTGGTAATTAGTGGCGCGGACCCGTCGGGGTCGGCCTAGTGGTGGCCAGTCGTGGCCCTAGCTGACGCGATCGTGGCGACAATGACGGTATGGCAGTTACTCGTACTGTGCCGTCAGCAATAGGCCGCATGAGTACGGCAGGCAGCCCCAGACCAGCACATACTTTTAACAGAGTGATGGTCAACTTGATGGTACGGCGGTATTGATAGCGTCAGCGTAGGGGAAATCCGATGATATAGCCTGCGTCTCAGCAGGGGGGGGATGCGCTGCCCTTATCCCGTGTGCTGCAGCGTCGGCCATGCAGCGCCGCTGACGGCCTGGGCCGTTTCGCAAACGACCGGTTGTGAGACAAGACAGGGGAGTAGCCGCCACTCACGACACACCGTCTCAAAAGTCGTGTCCACAACCGGCGTCTGACCCACGCGCCGTCGGTGCTTTCTGAGACCGTCCAGCGGTGCCCGCTCCCGCGCCTGCCCACCTGCTCGGCTACGCCCGCGTCTCCACCACCGCCCAAGACCCCCGCTCTGCAGCACGACGCCCTCACCGCGGCCGGCTGCTACCGGGTCTGGACCGACACCGCCTTTGGCACGTTGACCGCCTGCCCCGCCTTCGACGACGTCCTCGAGCGCCTTGGCCCCGGTGACAAGCTTGTCGTGTGGCGGCTGGACCGCCTGGCCCGCTCCCTGGGCCACCTGCTGCAGCTCATCGACGAGCTCACCAGCAGGGGAGTGGGCTTCCGTTCCCTGACGGAGTCCGTCGACACCACCACTGCCACCGGCCGTCTCGTCCTGCACCTCTTCGGTGCGTTGGGGGACCGCCGCCAGGCTCGAGGCCGCGGCCGCCCGCGGGCGACATGGAGGTCGGCCAGCTGTGGTGACTCCGGCCACGCTGGTCGCTGTCCGAGCGCTGCTGACCGACGGGTAGCACCCTGTGGCCATAACCGCCGCCGCGGTCGGTGTCTCACGGGCCACGCTGTACCGAGCCCTGAACCCAGCACCCTGGTGTTCCAAGCAAGGGACCGAATGAGGCCCCGTCCGGGACGACCGGACGGACAGGTCTATCGGGACGACGTGGTGCGCCAGTGGTAGAAGGTGCCAGAACTGTCGGACTGCCCTGGCAAGCTGGGGGTCTACTGAGAGCCGGAGGCCGAGCCCCATGCCACCCAAGCGCAAGAAGCAGCCGCCTGAACAAGAGCGCCACCGCGTGTGGGTCGCCGCCGGCGGTCGGTGCACGATCTGCGGGAAGTACCTGCTCGAAGGGGCACTGACGAAGCGCCCGTTCCGGCTCGGCGAGCTCGCCCACATCGTCGGGCAGCAGAACACCCCCGGCTCTCCGCGAGGCACCGCCGAGGTCATGACGGACACGGACCGCGACAGGGCCGAGAACCTGATGCTCGTCTGCGCCGGCGAGCACCAAGAGATCGACCGCAACGGCGTCTTGGACCTGCTGCAGGTCAAGGAGCTCAAAGCGATCAAGGCGACGCACGAGGACTGGATCCGCCGGGTTACCGGCCTGCGTCCCGACGACACGACCGTCGTCGTGCGCTTGCTCGGCGACGTGCGCGGTCGGGCTGTAGAGCTGGACCGGGCGACGGCGACCGCTGCCGTGATCCGGAGCGACGCGCGCTGGCCGGACTTCCCGCTCACCTACGCGCAGGACGGCGTAGAGATCGACCTGCGGCAGCTCCCCGGAGAGGACCCGGCGACCGACGCCTACTGGTCGGCAGCCGTCATGAAGATCGACGGCGCCATAGAGCGACTCCAGGAGGGCGTGCGCGACGGCAGAACCAAGCACGTCAGCGTATTCGCCTTCGCCCGCCTGCCGCTGCTCGTCCACCTCGGGTCCCGGCTCGACGACGCCTACGGTGTCTCGATCTACCAACGCCACCGATCAACCCAGGGCTGGGATTGGCCCGACGGCGCCTCCGACACCGTCTTCGGCCACCAAGCCCCCGCGGGCGACGACGACAAGACCGACGAGGCCGTGCTGCTAGTTAACGCGTCGGGGACAGTGCAGTCCAACGAGCTGCCGGATGCGCTGCGCGCGCTCCCGGTGTACATCGTCGCGCCAGACGGCGTGACTCCGCACACCGACACGGTCGCGTCGCCCGCGAGCCTCGTCTCGTTCGAGACGGCTGTCCGCGCGGTGCTGGCCGACGTCGAGTCGACGCGCAAGCAAGTACGCCGGCTGCACATCGTCGCCGCTGCGCCGCTCTCCGCTGCAGTCGTCCTCGGCCGCGTCAGGGACCCGCACGTCCACCCCGCGTATGTCCTCTACGACCGCACCGACAACGGGTACCAGCCCGTGCTGGAGATCGCATGAAGCTCCACGACTACTTCGCCGGCCTTCTCACCGACACGGTCAACCTGGACGACGCCCGGCTCGCGCTGCTGGCGGGCCGCGTCACGAACATCGTGACCGCGCTCAAGGCTGACTCGGTGATCAAGCCGTTGTTCCTCGACCACATCCCGCAGGGCTCATGGCCGCACCGGACGATCATCTCGCCACTGCCAAACAAGGAGTTCGACGCCGACTTCCTGCTAAAGCTCACCGAGGTCCCGGACTGGAGCGCCGACCCCCAGGAGTACCTCAAGCAGACACGGGCCGCGTTCAAAAGGTCCTTCGCGTACCGCAACATGATCACGAAGAAGAACCGGTGCGTGCGCGTCGTCTACAAGAACGACTGCCACGTCGACGTGGTCCCGCACCTCGTGCTCGCCGACGGGCGGCAGGTCATCGTCAACTACGCCGAGAACAAGTTCGAGGACACCAACCCTGAAGGCTTCACCGACTGGATGGCCCAGCAGGACGGCCTCGCGAACGGCCACCTACGCCGGGTCCTGCGGCTGCTCAAGTACCTGCGCGACTACAAGGGCACGTTCTCGGTGCCCTCGGTCATCCTCACCACGCTCGTCGGAGAGCGCATCCAGTCCTGGAACGCCAGCACGTCATACCCGGACCTCCCGACCGCGTTCGTGCGGCTCCTCGATGACCTGGACGACTGGCTGACGTACCGGCCCACCATGCCGGTCATCGCCGACCCGAGCTGCCCAGGCACGACGTTCAACCATCGCTGGGAAGAAGCCAAGTACGCCAACTTCGCCAAGTGGATCACGTACTACCGCGGCAAGGCCGACGCCGCCCTCGCCGAGGGCGACAAGGACAAGAGCCTTGCCCTGTGGCGGGAGATCTTCGGCAACGCATTCGCGAAGAGCACCGCGCCTACCGCCGCGGTCGAGGTCGCCCGTGTGAGGGGCGACGCCCCGAACAAGCACGCCGCGGCGGCGGTCGCCCGCAAGGTGCGAGCTCCCGGCGAGGAGTACATCGAGGAGCGCCACCCTGTCTCGCTCGCCTACTCCGCGAGCATCGAGGCGACCGTGCGTGACCTCGACGGGTTCCGCGCAGGGACGCCAATGCGGCACCTGCGCCGCACGTCGAAGAGGATGAAGATCGACTTCCGACTCACGACCGACTGCCCCGAGCCATTCGACTTGTTCTGGAAAGTCCGCAATACCGGCCCGGACGCCGAGCGCGCGAACGGGCTGCGAGGGTCGATCCTGCGTGACGACGGCAGCAGGAAGCGGACCGAGAGCACGATGTACCGCGGCGAGCACTACGTCGAGGCGTACGTCGTCCGCAAGGGCGTGGTGGTCGCAGCCGCACGCCAAGACGTCCCCATTGTCTGAGGGCCAGCCCGCCTGCCGCGACCTTCCGCTACCCGCGGTCCGGGCGCCAATTAGAGCCCGACCACCTGCCCCGGTGATGGGGTATCAGACCCGTACAGAGCGTCCTTTATCTCTGGGTGACCACCCCCGGCGGCCCCCGCGCGCTGACCGCGTGAGGCCCTTGTCCGGGACCCCCGGACGAACGGGTCTACCGAGACGACACCACCTGAGGCCGCGAGCGGACGCACACCGGCGGGAGAAGCGCCCCGGTAGACGGTCAGCTGTTGGGGCTACCGCTTGCACCTTTTCCGCCCGTTGACCGATCCGGCTCGCCGCTCAAGAACGGATCGGTGCCTGTGCGTTCAACAGACGCTACTCTCGGTCTAACGAAGGCTGCGCTGCTTTGAGAGAGGGGGGGTAGTGGCGCTCACGTTCGGACAAATGCCTGAGCCCAATGAGGTCACGTGGGCGATAGGGCGTCTCCCCACGCGGACGTACGCAACTCGCAGTTTTGTCATGGCATTCGGTCAGGATGCCGGTCACCAAGCCAGGTACGTACACAAGGTTTTTGATGAGGTTACCGAAGAAGACAATGACGCTTGGGAATGGGAGAATCACGTGGTGGCCACGACGCCGGGGGGCAGGAAACAACTCGAGATTAACGTCGCGCGCTACGCTGGCGCAGTCCGAAAAATTCGAATTCAAAAGGTTCCCACGTCCGGTAGTATGGACAAATTAGAGCGCGTCTTGACACTAGATCGCGAGCAGTCGATGCGACTCATAGACCTAGTGAAGGCGTTGGATTCGATCCCGATCGAGGGTGACTCCACCATATTCGTGGACGATCAGCTGTTGCGTGAATTTTTCTCGGACCCCAATGCGCTGGGTCGCGCATACGCGCAAGACCCAGAGAGGTTCAAGGCGCTGATCCGTAGCGATGCTTCCGCCAGCGATGTCGTTGCTCTGCAACGCCGCAGGGAGGTCGTTCAAACGATGCGGATATGGCTCGAGAATGATGCCGTCTTCGATAGCGAGAGTACGGCTGCAGGCGGCCCCGAGCGCGCTTGGCAACGCCTTTTAGAAGCAAACCCGTGGGTACTGGGTATTGGCTTGGGTGGGCAACTTCTTACTTCTTGGGACAGAAACAAGCTGGAGCAAGCAACAAGCGGATCCAACATTGCTTCCAAGGGCAAGCGCACCGACGCACTGATGCGTACTAATGGTATTGTTCGATCGATGGTTTTTGCGGAAATTAAGCATCATCGCACCGACCTACTAGCGTCAGCGTCTTACAGATCCGCATGCTGGAGCCCATCGACTGAGCTCGCAGGAGCCGTCGTTCAAGTTCAGCAAACAGTGCGTATGGCCGTGCGCGACCTCGGTGAGTTCGTAGAGGACCGGCTTGACGATGGATCGCGCACGGGCACTGGCACTGGCACTTTTATTACGCAGCCAAGAGCCTTTTTGATTGTGGGGTCACTGGAGCAAATGATAGGGAGCGGTGGTGGGGTCATCGACGACAAAGTACACAGCTTTGAACTGTTCCGGCGCAACTTGACCCACCCGGAAATACTTACCTTCGACGAGTTGCTGGCTCGTGCAGAGTGGCACGTAAAACTCGCTGAGGAACAGATGGAAAACGATGTTCGCTAAGCCGCCGACTCGATTCGACTGAAAGAGCACTGGATGGGCAAGGTGAGCTCGACTCCGGTGCCCGGTTGACCACCGTCTATTAAATGGACTCAGCGAGGGTGACCCACATTTCCTTGCCACCTCGCGCTCATGGGCGTCGCTACAAGCGATGGTCTAGGATCACGTGATGATGTCCGAGTCGACGCGCTACATCGCAGGCCAAGAAATCAAGCCCGGGGCACGAATCCTGCATCCCGGCAACCTGTCCAGCGTGGTCCCGCAGGTCTTTGCCGTCTGCGACGCAGTCCGTCCAGACCGCTGGCATGGCGAGGTCACGGTACTCGGCAGAACGGTGCTGAAGACTGAGGCGCACGACACCAACGACCAAGCTGCACGAGCCGCTCAACAGCAGTTCGTCGACAAGCTGGTGCAGTTGCTCACCGAGTAGCCACGCCAACTGCTCCACCGTCAGCTCGGCGCCAACCTATAGTGCCTATTGCCGGACCGGCGGTCTGCGGGACAACTGACCAGTCCGTCGTGATCCAGCTACCGTGATGAGCGTCGGGTAGCCCGCGCCCGGAGCCTTCGCGCCCCGGACTCCCCCAGTGCGCGGGTCATCAGCATGGACGGATCAACCAAGACCACCGCTACCGACCTGCCCCGAGACATCCCCCAGGCAGGTGCGGTCTTCCGCTTTTTCATCGACAGCTGGGAAATCGACGCCGGAGGACCACGACCCGTCGTCGGCCGGGTGTTGGGCAGCTACCACGTCGCCTTCTGGCCCGCAGACCCCCAAGACTTCGCCGGCCGGGCCGCCCTGGATAAGGACACCGACGTCGGTGCCCTGCCCACCCACGTGGTGGTTCCACCAGACATCCGCGGCGGTCGGCACCGTGGGCACCTGCATACGCAATGGCACGTCACCCCCAGCGAAGGACCCCTCTACAAGGCCGAACCACTGTTCGGTCTGGTGGTGCGCACCCAGATCATCAGCGTGAACCGCCGCCAGGGGACCGAGCCAGGCCCTGGAGCATCTTTGGCTGCCGGTCCCCGGGACCATGCGTCTACGCGAGGTGAAGGACGCGGACTGGGCCTTCGATGACCGCGCGTGGTGGGCTACGTCCTCACGTCCAGCTGTCCCTGGTGAGATGCGGTGACGGGAGGAAGCGGTCCTGGTCGACCTGCGAGTGACCCAAGACCCCATCGAGCCCTTCCCGCAGGAACCCGGGTGCACTTCATCGGGGATCAAGTCGTCACCAACCGGCTGGGGCTGCAGCCCGAGCACCCAGGGACCGTCCTGAACAGCGGCGAAAAGCACGCCATCGTGCACTGGGTCGATGCAGTCGACGGCTTCGAACATGAAGGCGTCATGATGCCCAAGTCCCTGCAGGTCATCGACGAGGAGGACTACCAGCGCCGGGCGCGAGCACTACGCGCCACAGGATGGCGCTGGCTCTACTACAACGCCGCCGCCGACTGGCCGAGCTAGCTCCTACGACCCAGCCGCCACCGAACGGTTCGCTCCTCTCGCCCTAGGCTCACCAGATGGCGCGTGATCTTGTCCAAGACAGCCTGGTGGCTTTGGCCGAAGGGCTGCCTACCGCTCTTGTGCGGATCAGCCGGCGGCACCGCTCAGCTGTCCTGGCCACGACGTCGACGGCGATGTGGCCGCCACTCTCATCGCCCGGCGCAGCGTGGGCTGTGTACAAGCTCAGACGTACCTCTTCCAACGCCACCAGGACGCGTGGACCTACCTGGGAGGTGGCGGTGGCCCACGCGATGATCTGTTCTCCCCTCGACCTGAGCCGACCCCGGCCGGTGAGCACCTGTTCTCCTGCGCCAGCGGGGGAGTGCGAGGGGCCTTCGGGTGGCGTAAGCCGTGGGTCAGCGAGGTGGAGCTGCGGTGCAGCCCGCAGGTTGCTTCCCTTGTCATCGGTGATCGCACTGTGCCCGTGGCAGATCACGGCAATGCCGTCATCGTGTGGTCCTCATCGAGGCCACCAGTGATCACAGCGTTGGACTCACGTGGGGGTCGACTCCAGACCTTCAAGCCGGAGTCCACGCTCTAGGGGCAGACCACTCTCTGGTCAACATCAGAACGGGCATCACGGTATCGGTGACCAGCCCGGTCTGGGTCAGGTGCGCGGGTGGTCCTACGTAGAGCTGTCCTCTTGGAGCGTGGGGTCGCGCTCTGCGGCCAGCTCCCGTCGCAGCGCCGTCACCTCTCGGGTCAGGAGCGCGACATCACGACGGGTCGCGTTCTGGGAGTGCTCTTCGACCTCACGGACCCGGTCCAGGAGCCAGGAGGCGAGGGAGGCGGTGACCGTGCCAAGCAGCGCGATGCCACAGAGCATGAGCGCGGCGGCGACGAAGCGACCAGTGGTGGTCACGGGGTAGAGGTCCCCGTAGCCGACGGTGGTGACGGTTGTCATGGCCCACCACAGGGCATCACCGATCGTGGTGATGTTCGCGTCCGGGGCGCTGCGCTCCGCGTCCAGGACGGCTAGGGCCGCGAGGAAGATGACGAAGCTGGTGGCCCCACCGACATAGATAGCGACCCTGCCTCTCAGGCTGGCGCCGATCGTGCGGTGGACGACGCCGACCAGTGCGAACAGCCGCAGCAGGCGCAGAGGCCGCAAGGCGGGGAGTGCTACGGCTGCCAGGTCGAGGAGGTTGCTGCGCACGAAGATCCAGCGTCGTGGTGCCAGAACAAGCCGGACGAGGTAGTCAGCGGCGAAGATCACCCAGCTCGTCGTCACCATCGCGTTGCAGAGGTCCCTAGCGGTCGCCGGCAGACCTGCGTCGATCGTTGACCAGGCGTACGCCACGAGGAAGAGACAGGCGACACCGATGAGAGGCCATTGCGTCATCCGCTCCCAGCGCGTGAGGCTCACGCGCCCATCCTCGCCCTACAGCAACCGTCTTGTGCGTCAGTCGAATCAAGCATGGTGCAGAGCGACCGCCGACGGTGACGGTTCAGGACGTAGCAGACGCTGCCAGGTCTGTTCTACCACGACTATCACACAGGATTCCGTACATTATCCCGTTTGATACGGGTAGTCCAGAGGGGGCTATGCGGTGGCCATCTGCGACCATTGACGCCGTGGCGTACTACCTCGGCCCTGATCGTCCTCGCTGGACACCGACCTCGTGGGATGAGGTCGTCCAGGCCGCTGGCGACGGAATCGTGGACGAGACGGCCTGGGTGGAGCTGAAGCAGGACATCCCGTCGGGCGCGAAGGGTGCTACGACCGAGCTGGCTCGCGACCTGGCCTCGCTGGCTCTCTTCGGCGGGATGTTGGTCGTCGGCATCGCCGACGACGGCGGCCGTGCTGGGGCGGTCACCGGGGTACGTAATCCGTACCGCCTGCCCCAGCGGATTGACCAGGTCGCCCGTGACAGCGTCAGCCCGCCCTTGATGGTCCGTTCAGAAGTCTTCACCCACCCCGACGACTCCGACCTGGGCATCGTCCTCGTGGTCATCGAGGCTAGTCCGTGGGGCTCGCACATGGTTGATGGGCACTTCTGGGGGCGTGGGGACACCGGCAAGCGCAAGCTCACCGAGCCAGAGGTCCGCCTTCACATGGACCGCTCTCTGCAGCAGCGCGCCAGTACCCGGGACCTGCTCGAGCAGCTCACGGCCAACTCCCCCGCCCCCGACCTGTACCGCATGCACTTCGTCGCCCAGCCCCTCAGCGCCCGCCCCGACGCTTTGACGGACTGGGTGCACGATGACCCGCGCGGTCTGCAAACCCAACTGCTGGAGGCAGCGCAGCCGCACGCCCGCGACTGGGCCCTTAGTCAATGGATGGGCTACCCCCACCAGGCTCCAGACGGCGTGACCTACTCGTACGTCCAGCCTGGAACACCCATCGAGGCGGTGGACGACACACAGCTGCAGCTGCTGGACATCGATA
>Ga0265780_10005051_pt1 | contig 16844 bp, 21 predicted proteins | sample P1T30metagenome_FD_192432 | JGI IMG/M metagenome (GOLD analysis project Ga0265780, IMG submission 192432) | Plant litter microbial communities from East Loma Ridge, Irvine, California - P1 T30 | ecosystem: Environmental > Terrestrial > Plant litter > Unclassified | place: USA: California... | reverse complement strand
GGCCACGATGCAGAAAGATCGTCAGATAAAAGAGCTGATGATTGATCACGGAATGACGGATGCGCGTTCAACGTGATACCGTTTTGAGTGAAGACACGATGTATACCTACCAAATTCTCGATCGATGCAAACTGCGTGAGGATGTCGCCAGGTGCCGCAAGAATTCGTGATCGATAAGACCAGCATAATCCACCAAAAAAGGGCTAAGTTTGTAATCTAAACCAGTACACTGTCTATCTTCAACATTACTTTAGGAGAGTAAGAGAGCTATGCATGATGTATTAAGGACATCTAGGCTCTACTTTCGACGTACTCTTGCTTTTTGTAGTTTTTGGTGGCACTGGTGGTTATAGGGCTTCGCTGAGGCAATCGATTACGAATTCTTGCGGAGCCTGGTGATGTTTTGTTTTTGAATTACAAACATGATGTCACTAGAAAGCTAAATCCCTTTTAGTGAATAAGTAAATGCTCTGCCTATTGCAGATACACATGACTAAACTTCATCGCTCGTTCAACCATACTGTCGCATTGAAGCATGCATTGCAACAAGCATACGGGTGTCGATATGCCGGAGGATCACATTACGGGAATTCCAAGACCTGGGGTTACCACTAGTGTGTCTTCGCCAAGTGGCTCGGGTACGGTACGGTACGGACCACAACACGAAGTAACTCTTGGCATCTTGCTGTGGGGACTAATAATCCTTGGAAAGTATTTCTAACTTATGGTGTACTTCTGTAATGTAGAATTTTGCGAACAAGAGCCAAGCCAAAGAAGGCTGTGTGGCTCCAGGTTCACCAATCATGTCTTCGCAAAACGTTAAGCCAGGTCCTCCCGCCTGGCCCTAATTGCCCGAAACAGACTCCTGATTGGTATTCTTCGTGAGTTTCTACGGTATCAATGCTACCTTGCAGTCCGAAAGTGAGCCGCAACACCAACGTCACGATGGTATTCCACCAAGCCAAGTGTTTCTTTCCGTCTTTCCGCCTCCTTCTCTTCAAGTCAATACGCCGAGAAGAAGATCTTCTACAACCGCAGTACACAATGTCACCTTGACATTCATCCTACAGGATCAGCCAAGCGACAACACAGCTCGGTATGAGTATGGCATTACACAACATTTCATCATGTCCAGCCATGTGTACTGCCTAGACATGTATAAAGACGAGGCTGCCATGAATCTGAGATGTACCAGACTACCACTGTACTCTCACACATACAACTACATCTCCACCATGCATTTTACAACCGCATCTGCCACCCTCGGCGCCCTCCTCGCATTCGTTCCCTTGGCAACCGCCGGAAACGTCTGCCTCGCCCGCTCCTGCACCCTCGGGCTACCCACCGGCGCTGGCCCAGCGTGTGGAATGCGCCTGTGGGGCCCAGGCCGCGAGCCATGCGGCGGCGACTCTGCTGAACTCCGCGGGTAAATCAATCCCTACGTCCGCATATCCGCCTCTAGAACACCTACTTACCCAAGACCAGCGGCGGCGAGCCAGACTCGATTAACAGCCCGCAGCAAGTCAGGCTATGCGGTGAGCTCGTAACCATTGTTCATCGCCCTGAAGCCCCGGGCGGCGCGGTGTTCAGCTACATGGGCATTGAATACGAGGGGGTCAATGTGCAGGAGGAAGATCCGTTTAACCAGGACTGTAATGAGCCTTGCCAGGCACTTGCGAACAACTTTGGAAGGGTCTTGTGGCCAGATACCCCTGTCTGCAACTAGGTGCAGAGGCTGGAAGAGACAGAGATGAGATGGTGAATGGAGACAGGTTCGAGGGAGTGTGGATGAAGGGAGATTGTCTGATTGTGTAGAAGGGAGTCTGTCATGGGCGGGAGTGCTTGTCGATTACTTCAACTACGACAGGCAGGTATGGGAATCGCGTACCGAGCCATGCGAGATTAAGCATCCCTCTCCCTCATGTTCCGCACACTTGTGATGAATACAGACGACTTGGATGATAATGTCGGATTGTGGTCGAGTGAATCGTGTTCAATGGTCAAGATGTGTGTTTCTGACATCGTGGTAGATCATTTGTGTCCATAATCGGTTCGACGGAGGTGTACGACGTGGCCCCCTCTTCGCGATATGGCGAGGCGGCCATTTGTGTTGGACTGGAGAGGCTACGTCGCTGGGATGTGCGAGTGTGACTGTTTGTGCGGAGCTGGCAGGAGCACGTCGAGTGACGAACTTAAGCGACTCAACGCGAGTAATACGTGTTTCGAATGGTATTACCAGAACATTCATTGTTGTAGCCTTTCGTAAATGCGTCGCTTGAATAGATTCGCATGCGCGTTCTGGAAGGCTACCGGTGAATCAGCCGCATGTAATTCTTCTTGTCGTGGAGACTGTCCGACATCCGCCCTATCACCTAGACCTCATACTATCTCTCTACCTCAGGCTGGACTCTGTACCATCTTACACACATGTAGTGCATGTGCCTCAGCTAAGCGTGCGCTTATGGCTCCTTGTTGGTAAGTTTCTAGAGTGACAACCAAGGGGGGGGGGTAATGAAGTCTCACTGGCCCCTCGTCCACCACATATTGCTTGCCTTGCTCACCTTCACATCCTTGTACCGTCGTGTCCCCTGTCTATCACAACGCTTTACGAACCGTAAGTGCCATGAAAGTGCCGTAGTTGGATGAAATGAAGTGCCTGTTCGGGACCCTCACGAGTGAATGTCACGCCAAGCCCGCTCCGCGCCCCAACCTCGGAATTATTTGTTGATATGCAAGTTCAACAGCACGCGACCACAACACCATACCAAAACCACCCCGCAATGACAAACCTCGACGTCCTCCTCCTCAAAGGCGCATCCTCCAAGAACCCCGAAGAAAGCCTCCAAGAACTCCGCTATGCAATACTCACAAAAGGCATCCCCGCGAACAGCGAGGGCATGGTAAACACCTCCCACATCCCTTTCCCACCCTCCAATTGCTTACACATACATACAACCAGTCCGAACTCCGCATCTACATCTGGCTCATCCTCCTCTCCGCCCCACCCACCCCAACATCAATCTACCTCGACCTAGTCCGCCAAGGCGCTTCCCCAGCCCACACCAAGATCCAAAACGACACCTTCCGCACCTTCCAAGGCGACCCTCTCTTCCGGCGCCGCGTCACGCAAAACAGCATAACCCGCGTACTCAACGCAGTCGCGTGGCGCCTCAACGACGCGCACGAGGCGCGCGTCAATGGCTGGCAGAGTCCGCCTACGCTGAGCGAATTTGGGGGGTCTCCAGATACAAGCTTCATGAGTCGGACGGCGGGCACGAGGACGGAAGCGAGTACGACGAATGACGCGGAGCAGATTGGTTATGTGCAGGGTATGAATGTGCTGTGTGGACCGTTTCTGTATGCGAGTCGCAGCGAGGTGCAAGCGTTCACTGGGTTCGAGGCACTCATCACGCGGGAATTGCCGGGCTATGTACGAGGGAGTATGGAGGGCGTACACAAGGGATTGGCGCTGGTGGATCGCGTGCTGGAGGTTGTGGACCAGAAGTTGTATGCGCATTTAATGGCGCATAATATGGAGGCAAGGATCTATGGGTTTGCGAGTATACTGACCATGTGTGCGTGTACGCCGCCGCTCACCGAGGTGCTGAAGCTGTGGGATTTTTTGTTTGCGTACGGGCCGCATTTGAATGTGCTGTGTATTGTTGCGCAGCTGGTGTTGATTCGGGGGGAGATTTTGGAGAGTGCGAGGTAAGTCAAACAAACTCCCTCAAAAGAGGACAGGCTGGAACCGGGTTTGAGAGTGTAGGCTGACAATGGAATAGTCCGAATCAGATTCTGAGAAATCTGCCAAGCTTGAATGCGCAGAAGATTATTGGCGTTGCTATGAGCTTTGCTGGGAAAATTCCGGAGGACATGTACGCGGAGATTGTGAGCCACGCGAAGTGAGGAGTTCCATGTGGGAAAGAAGAGGACATGCGCAACGACAATCACGATTAAACGATACCCACGAACAAAAGCATATAGAAGCATACAACGTTACATCACTTGAACGAACTACTCATCAGCAACTCAAAATCTTGGTACACCATCGCTACATCACATCTTACTCGCCTCCCTCAACACCTCCTTCGTCAACACATCCCCCTTCTTCCTAATCTCACTCAGCCTCCCCATCTTCAACAACCGCCCAATCATCTCCTCATCCCCATGATGGCTATTATGTTCAAACTCCGGCTCCTCGCCATACGCCACCCTCGCCGCATCCACCAGTATCCGCGCCGTCATGCCAAACACTCTAAACGTCGTGAGCGCATCGAGCGCACTGGGCTCAGGCCTAGGATCATCACCTTCAGGCAATGCCGCGTGCGACGATGGTTCAGGCCCGCTTGGTGGAGCTGCTTGCGAAGGGTTCTTGAGTAAAGACGAGGGCGTAGCCGGTGGTCGCGGGATGTAAAAATTATGCATACGCCAGCGCGACTCATGCCAATCTGTCCAACTTCCCCTATACCATTTCTCCGGCCTCCCATCTTTCTGCACTGGGGCTGGACCATCGCCCGTCCATGTCTTGCACAGGAAGGAATGGAACGGCGCGGTAAAAACTGCGGCGACTTCTTTGGGGTCGAGACGAGGCATGAGTCTATCTTCGACCGACGAACCATCCGACATTGACGATGCAGACGAAGGACACAAGTACGCCACACAAGGCCGTACACCAAGCTCAGTCTTCGCGAGATTGGTAGGTAATTCGCACAGATGCTCGACCTTGAAGCCACGAAGCTTCTCCTCCGTCATGGGTAGCCCAATCTCTTCGAATGCTTCGCGCCGCGCTGTGTCCCACGGCGACTCTTCTAGTGTGTCGGATTTCCCGCCTGGGAAAGCTGCTTGGCCGGCGTAGCTGTTCAGCTTTGCGCTGCGCATGGTGAGGACGACTTTGAGTTCGCCATGGCGGTCTGGAAAGAGGAGGATGAGGACGGCGGCGCGCCGTGTGAGTGGGCAGTCATACCATCGCGTTGGTGGAGGCTTGTATGCGCGCAGGCGAGCGAGTGCTTGCTGTGAAGTTGTTAGGTGTTACATGTTTCACGCGGGGCGAGGCGGAGGGAGCGGGGTACGGGCACGATATCGTTTGTGTTGATTGAGGAAGGTACAAACCTACTGTAGATCTTTGAGAAAGTGCCATGGTCGCAATGGCTTTGCTTTGGGCAAGCCATGCTGTTGGCCTCATAGGATACGCGTGGGATGAGAAGAACCAAGTTTGGAGGGGTTCTGATGGGCCGAGGCTAACAATACGCGTTGCTGTTACCGTCTGCAAATGTCTCGTTGCACGAGCAGATGAAGGATTTAGATACTTAGAGTGAGTATTATGATCAGAACATTGAGCTATGTTTTAGATAACGATTCAATCGACGCCATTAATCGGGTGTATCAGCATCACGGCAAGATGACAAAGCCAAAGTGTTCAGTGAGCTATCATGCAATTGTATCGCGTCTCTATATGACAGGAAACTCATGATCATCATCATCGACAGTTGCCACAAGGAGATCGTCGAGCCGCGTGTACATGCCGTGATATATCGTAGGCCCTCCTCCAAGTACAAGGAGGCCGACGAAAGAAAAAGGAAAAAAACATCGCAAAGAAACATCCAGCCAACTGAGCACCCGCCGAAAGTCTCTATCATATGCAAGGAGCATTCTTCAGAAGAAACCATTTCGCACACGGAAATCGACAAACGCCAGGATGCCGCGACGTATGGACGACGATTCGCCCACCTCGGAACTACTTTTGGTCGAAAGCAGGAGCGTCGCCTGGCCGTGCAGACGCGCTCAAATTAGTACCACCGCCTCTATGCCTGTACGCCACCAAAATGATCGCGAATAGGAAGGGACGCTGGTAGGGAAGCAGCAGGGAACAGCTGCTTAGATGAGGTCAGCCACGTTCATGGGCATCTCCTCGATCTGTGTGCTGTAGAACTGCTCGATCTCGCGCATCATGCGGACGTCATCAGCGGTGACGAAGTTGATGGCAACACCCTTGCGTCCGAAACGTCCACCACGACCGATGCGATGGATGTAGTTCTCGCGGTTGGCAGGGAGGTCGTAGTTGATGACCAAAGAGACCTGCTGGACATCGATACCACGGGCTAGGAGATCGGTAGCGATGAGGACACGGGAAGATCCGGAGCGGAACTCCTTCATGATCACGTCACGCTGAGCCTGGTCCATGTCGCCGTGCATGGCGGAGACGGTGAAGTCGCGAGCGGTGAGCTTGTCTGTGAGCCAGTCGACCTTCCTACGGGTGTTGCAGAAGATGACGGCCTGGGTGATGGTGACGGTCTCATACAAGTCGGAGAGCGTGTCCAACTTCCAGTCCTCCTTCTCAACGGCAATGTAGAACTGCTTGATACCTTCAAGGGTAAGCTCGTCCTTCTTAACAAGGATGCGCACGGGGTCGCGCATGAACTTGGTGGTGACCTCGAGGACGTCCTGGGGCATGGTGGCGGACAGGAGGACGACCTGGGTGGACTGGGGCAGCAGCTGGAAGATGTCGTAGATCTGCTCGGTGAAACCGCGAGACAACATCTCGTCGGCCTCGTCGAGGACGAACATCTTCATGTGGTCGGTCTTGAGGACGCGGCGCTGGATCATGTCCTGGACACGGCCGGGCGTGCCGACAACGACCTGGGGACCGTCCTGGAGGGCCTTCATGTCGTCGCGAACGCTGGTACCGCCAATGCAGGCGTGGCACTGGATGTCCATGAAGTCACCGATGGCGACGACGACCTTTTGGATCTGCTGGGCCAGCTCGCGGGTGGGGGCGAGGATGAGCGCCTGGCACGCCTTGACGCTCTGGTCGATCTTCTGGAGGGTGGAGATGGAGAAGGTAGCGGTCTTGCCGGTACCTGACTGCGCCTGGGCGATGACATCGTGGCCTGGTAATACGTCAGCGCTGCTCAAATATTCACGTTGAGGCGGGCAAACTCACCCTTGATGACGGGCATGATGGCGCGCTGCTGGATGGCAGACGGGCGCTCAAAACCGTAGGCGTAGACGCCGCGGAGGAGCTCAGCCTTGAGCTCCATGCCATCGAAAGAGTCGGTGGTCTCGTCGTAGTTGGACTCGATCTGTCCTGCGCTTGGTGTTAGTCCGTGCCCGCGCAAATATTTGAGTGCGGGCGCTGGGTGTCGCGATGCCAACGCACCGCCCAGCGCAGCGCAAAAAGTGGTGCTTACCCTCGGGGACGTCCTCCAGACCCTTGTCAGCCATGATTGCGGTTGGTGTGGGCGACGTCTGCTGTTGCAGAAGTCGTAGAAAGTTTCTTGGTGGGGTAGCGGGGGATCACTTGGATGCCGCCGCTGTGTAGAAGGTGTTGGTGGTAAAAGCCAGATGCCAGATTCTCTGCGAGAATCAAGGGTTATCTGGATGAAGTTGTGGGTATAGTTGTGGTGGGTGTGTGTGAGAGGAAATGGAGGCGACGGCGTGCAGAATAAGAAGTCCCAGGAATTTTTCAAATTTGACGCTAGCAATGTTCGCCAAGCATTGGGGCGAACGCTCCGGCGCACTCGCAACCACGCATTGACTTTCGCGCCAAAGTTCCTGACCGGCCTATGACTCTTTGTCGCACCTGTTGTTTGCCTCGAGCCCCGTTCGCACAGCTGAGTGTCAGCTGCGAGCATTTAAGGCTACAGCTCGTTTGAAAATGGCCCCAGGTCGCCTGTTGGATTTTGACCAATCAGATCTCTCGCCTTCAAAAAGAATCAAAACTGTGAGATTCGAACTGGACGACGAAGAGGTGGCAACAGCGCTTCCCTCGCATCCTCTAGGGATCAAGCCGGCCGGAAATGCCTATACAGCATCCGAAAACATCAAGTCGAAATGTGGTTTTTTTGCCATGCTGCCGGACGAGCTGCTGGGCCACATCCTTGAGTCATTCGAGGCTGACACCTTGATACGCCTGGGTAGCACTTGCCGGGCTTTGTACGCCTTTACTCGGCTAGATGAGCTGTGGAGGGCACTGTTTGTTAGGTACGTGTAGTGTCATGGTACTGCGTTTCTTTGATCATCGTTGTTCCTTCATCCTTCTTCTCGTGCAGTCATCGTAAGAGTCACCGAAAAGAGATGGAACCATGGCCGCTTTCGAGTATGAAGATGAGACGAGTCGGGATTTCGAGGAGTCACAGTCTGCCCTGCGCGTCCATGTTTGATCTGGTGCCTAAACCTGTTCGGGCTCTTGGGGTCATTGGGGAAGACTGGATAATATCATCACAAATTTGGCGCTGAAGGCTTGCTTGAAAAGCATCCTGAAGATAATCCATCTCTATTGTCCTACGGCTGTAAACCTACAGCGTCTATTGGACCGTCCTTGTTCGTTTTGCAAGACAAACGTCCGTCTCCTACTGGAAGAACTCTATGTCTCCTGTTCGAACAACTTTCTGCTGCACTTGCTGTCATTCAACACATTCATCCCGTTTCTCCCACCCTTTCCACGTCTACAAGCACACCTTGTCTTTGTTTCCGTCATTACAATTTCACAACAACCTCTGAAAAACCCATAGCTAACACCCTCCCAGCTCCCCACCCCAAGACTTTACCTGGCTCGGTACCTGGCGCTCCACCTACCTCAACATCCCACCCACCTCCACAACCTCAATACCCTGCACCAACCTCTTCTCCGACACCCTATACCGCCCCTTCCAATGCGCCCACACCCCCCTCACCCCTTTCATCCACAACATCCCCCGCAGCAACGCAATCCCCCGCCTCACCGACCTCTCGCCCGCCGAATACGCAGACAAGTGGACCGACACGCCCTTCATTCTCACGGATCCGGTCAAAGAATGGCCTGTGTATGGTACCTGGAGTCCCGAGTATCTCGTCGAAAAATACCCGGATACTAAGTTTCGCGCTGAGGCGGTCGATTGGCCCATGGCGACGTATATATCCTACATGCGCGACCAAACCGATGAATCACCCCTCTACATCTTCGACCGCGCCTTCGTATCCAAAACCGGCATCGACGTCTCCGCACCACCCACCGCATCCTACTGGCCCCCAACAGCATTCGGCCCCGACCTCTTCGATGTCCTAGGCGACCACAGGCCCGATAACAAATGGCTCATCCTAGGCCCCACGCGCAGCGGCTCAACATTCCACAAAGACCCCAACGCAACCAGCGCATGGAACGCAGTGCTCAGCGGGAAAAAGTACTGGCTCATGTTTCCCTCCGGCAGCGGTATATCTCCGCCACCAGGCGTACTCGTGTCGGAAGATCAGAGCGAAATCACATCCCCACTTTCCATCGCAGAATATCTACTTACATTTCACGACATTGCGCGCGACACACCGGGATGTAAGGAGGGCATATGTCACGCTGGCGAAGTCCTGCACGTACCGTCCGGCTGGTTCCATCTCGTGCTGAATCTAGAGGATAGTCTGGCGCTGACGCAGAATTTCGTGCCGAGGGGAAAGGTCGCTGATGTACTGGGTTTTCTGAGGGATCAGAGGGGTGAGGTGAGTGGGTTTAAGGAGGGGGTGTGTGATCGTGCATTTGAGCTTTTTGTGGAGAGGTTGGGGGAGAGGGAGCCTCGGGTGTTGGCGGAGGGATTGGGGGAGTTGGAGAGGAGGGGGAGGAGGGGGAGGTGGGAGGTGTTGACGAGGGGTGGGGAGGAGGTGGATGAGGGTGGGGGTGGAGGTGGGTTTAGCTTTGGGTTTGGCGGGGATGAGAGTGATGCTGATATACCTTGATCGTTCTCGGTCGTCAGTAACGTGCTTGTATTTATGTCTCCTCAGGGGACCAGCAAAGCAATAGCATACTGACACTCATCATTTGTCATAATCTGATATCATTCAATCGCCAGAAACAATATCTGCGCCCTTGGGAGTATCAATACCGCCTGACATACAAAACGCTGAAGCAGTCCTGCCCGGCCATTCACTCACTCCATCCACCCCAACACACTCCTCTCCATCCCACTAATCTCCATATTCGCCAAAACCCGCTGATTATACGCCTCCGCCGCCCTCGCCAATTCACCCGGCGTAAACGTGCGCCGATCCTCATTCTACGAGTCGCCCGCAACGGCCCTCCTCCCATCCTCCTCCTTCCTCATATCCTCCAGAAACCTCTCCCACGTCTCAATCGTGCTATCACAAAACTCGACATGCGCATCCGCCAAATCACCCAGCGTATCCTTAAACTCCACCGCCTTGATGCGCTCAAAATCCGCGACTTCCTTGACAGTGTGCTCATCAAACGCCTCGGTCGCTTTCTTCGCGTTCTCGACTTCAGTAGTGAGGCGCTCGATCTCGACTTCGAGTTTGCGCACGCGTGCGCGCCGCGCTTGCTCGTGGTCGATGCCGCGGAAGTCTTCGACTTTGCTGCGCAGGAAGCCGGATGCGCCGAGGCCGGCGCCGTGTGAGGAGGCCATTTGGTCGCGCTCGGCGGCGGACTTGGCGAGGTAGTCGGAGAGAGACTCGAAGTCGAGTTGTTTGGCTTCGCGGGTGCGTAGGAGGATCTTGACGGCTTGGATGTAGGCGTCCATGTCGCGTAGACTCGTGAGGTAGTTCTGGTCGGTGTGGTCGCGGATGGACTTGAAGCCCTGTGAGGTGGTGGTTACGGAGGCGGCGAAGGAGGTTAGGGTGGCTTCGACGGCGGGCTCGAGAGAGGTGAGCTTCTGGCATTGGGTTGCGAGGTCGGCGTAGTCGGTGCCTAGGTCGCCTTGCCGGCGGGCGACCTTCACGGTGACTTTCTCGACGTTGTTGAGGTCCTCGACGAGCTTGTTGGCGCGCTCGCTGACTTCGACGAAGCGCTTGTCGGGCTTGTGCACCTTGGTGAAGGTGTTGACGAAGGTGTCGGCGACCGAGTCCATGATGCCCCCGTTGCCGCCGTCAGACCCGCTGGCGGCTCTCGATGACCTGCCCTTCATGTGTTGGTTCCAGTCGGGCGTCTCGAGGAATGTGATGAAGAGCATGGCTCTCCGCAGCACTGGGTGTATCGACATGCGCTTGAGGAAGCGGTGCAGCGAATGCGCCCGCCGTTGTGTGAAGTCTGTCCCGAACCGATCGCCCCGCACGTACTCCATCTTGTGCTTGTCTGGCAGCGGCGGTACGGCGCATTGTGGGTATTCTTTCGAGAGCTGTTTGTAGAGGAAGACAAAGTCTGTGAAGCGGCGTCGGACGGAGAACTCGGGCTTCTGGAACGACTGAAAGTCCGACTTGGTAGTCACTAGGTACGAGATGCTGGAAGAGATGCAGGTGCTAGATTAGTGTATGTCTCAGACACACTTTGCATATGCACACCTACTGCTGCGCTGGTTGCCCCGCCTGCTCTCTCTGCGGGCTGTCCACCACCGTCTCGAGCTTGCCCTCCTTCTCAAAGTCGTCGGCCATGAGTGCGCGTCTCCGAATAGCTTTGGGGTCGTTGCGCCAGCAAGCCTCGTCTTCTACAATCTCACTACGGTCGCTGATTCGGTCGTATTCGGGATTGTCGATAATGTCTTCCAGCGGGTGTTCGAGCAGCTCGTTTGGTGTTGATGCACTGGAGGCTGTCACAGATGTGACGTCGGCGGACCATCCGCTACTGGTGACGCTAGCGCGCGAACCCCATACATCCTCGCCCTGCTCCCACGACATGTTGGTAAAAAATGATTAGCGCATTCACAAGAAAGCGGAGAAGCACGAGAAATCAATTAATATGGTATCTGGAGCTGGGTCCTGCTTTACAAAAGGCAAAATATGTACAGTGAATGCGGAAGGCACCGACAGAACACACAGCAGCTTCCTGCCAGCTCAGTCCAGCGAGTACTCTGACAAGACAATGGGTATACAAACGACGTCTGAAACTGAAGTGTTCCCACAGTGAACTCGACCAGTCCGAGGAACGCATCCCGCTTAATCATGGAGCATCCACAGCCTCTGCTTATGGAGGTGTCGAGGGTAGACAGGCCATGCCAACATGTGACTGGCCTGGTCGATGATCATCACAAACCTCGTGGTTCAATCTCGGGCACACTAAAACGCCGCGCAAACTCTGCAAACAGCTTCGGCGTGATTTCGTCGCTGCTGTCGCCATCCACAGTCCACAGCACACCCATCCTGTCGTAGTGCTCCAGCAGCGGCTCGTTGTTCTCCTTGAAGCTCTTCAGCCGTGCCTTCCACACCTCTGGATCGTCGTCTGCCCGCCGCGTCAACGGCTCGCCCGTGATGTCGTCCTTGCCGTCCTCCTTTGGCGCATTGAATGTGGTGTTGTAGACTCGTCCTGAAGGTGCGTGTACCCAGCGATTGCAGATGCGATCGATGATGATGTCGGTTGGTGTGTTGAGGTTGACTACGAGATTGATGGGTATAATGTCGTTGAGTTGTACTGCTTGGACGGCGGTGCGCGGGAAGCCGTCGAGGATGAAGGATGCGGAGGGTCGGTCTGAGAAGGTATATCTTGACGTGCGCAGGCCTGAGGGTATCATGACGGAGTCGACCGTTGTATCTTCTACTTCTACAGAGCTGGCGTATACAGCATAGGGTCGCAGTGTGCTGTCTCGTATCCATCCGCGCGTGGTGAGTTCGTTGACGATCAGTCGTAATATCATGGCGTCTGGAACTAATGCGCCGGCCTTCATCTTGGATTCAGCTTGAATGCCTGAGTCGTGTTAATATTCGTAGTGAACACTGGAGCGCACATCGTACCCAGAGGCGTCCTTTCCCGGACATTCTTTCTCAAGAGATCGCCAGAACTTATGGATGCGACCTCTGGGAATCTCTTCATCAAGCGCTCGGTCTGCGTGCCCTTTCCGACGCCAGGCGCGCCCACCAAAATAATGCGCGCCGCTCTCGATAGTGCCGTGACAGCCATTGTCTATGCGTATTATGATCTGTGGTTGTGGTGCTCCAGGAGACGGGGGCTAAGAATATAAGTCCGATGACCGGCGGGGAGAAGTACGAAGGCTCCTTCGACGATCTGCTGTCAGAAAATATCCATGGCGGTTGAGGGTGGGCTAAGAATAGTGTACGATGGTAAAAAGCACAGGAGGGAATGTGTTGACAGAAGCAGGGACCTAGTTGGCGCCTATCAAGTGCGCGCGGGATGGTTGTCGGACGGTGAGGGGAAAGTCAAGCCGCGTGCCCCAAAGCTCCGGAAGGCTTGCGTGCACGTCACTTGCGATAGATAGCCGACGTGCAGAGGAAGTTCCGACAGGAGGTCCAGCTTTGCAGCACAGCGCATAAATGTATACCACAAGATCTTTTGCATACAGTAGTTATCTGTGAAAGGCGATGCGTGTTGAGTTCACGAAAAAATACATCTTGCTTGCGCTTGAGAATAGTGACTTGAATGTGCTGATCAGGATTGTTGAGTCGATATTCAACAGTTCTTACACTTGTGAGACATGCACACATAACATGCATGCTTCCAACGTGATATTTCGAGAGCACCGAGATTATGGCCGTTAAGAGGACGCCAAGAAGATCGCCCTCTGGTGCCTGACGAAGCGAGAACGGCGGGCCCTGGAACGCGGCGGAAAAGTGTCGTCAGCCCTGGAGATTCTTGAACAAGCACAATGCACCCGTTGCCTCCATTCCTCTTCCACCACACCACCAAACACCATTTACACCACCAAACACTTTTCTAGCATATCCCACCACTCGTCGCTCCTTTCCAACCCGCCCAGCTCGCTCGCGCAATGTACGCCACCAGGATGGCATCGAGGGCTGCGCCGGCCACGTTCCGGTTCGGCACTCGCATGCCCCTGCGGAACCATCGTCCTCTGAACAGGAGCCTGCCCACATCTCGAGTCTCTATCTACATCCCGCTCCGAGCACTGCAAACCGAGTCCACGTCGTCGCAATCCCAAAACTACCCGCCTCCCGGCTTCGACGCCGACAAAGCTAGCAAACCACTTCCTAAGCAGGAGCAGACACAACAGCCGCCGAAGAAGGAGGCGAGTCCGCTGGAGAAGGACACCATAATCGGCAAGACCGGCGCCACATCTCATCCCAAGACGGCTGCCGAAGATGCGCAAACGCTTAAGGAACTAGGAAAGGAGAAGGCCGACGTTGACACACCAGCAGAGAAGAAGGCGTTGTCCAAGAAGGAGGACGAGAAGGTCAAGCTGACGCTCGGCCAAAAGATTAAGAAGGAGCTGCTGCACTACTGGGATGGCGGAAAGCTGCTCGTGACCGAGGTCCGCATCAGTTCGAAGCTGGCCTTGAAGATGGCTGCTGGCTACGAGTTGACGCGCCGTGAGCGCCGTCAGGTATGCACAACTCCTTCGTGTAGGCCGCGCACAATGCTAACAAAATCCAGCTGCAACGTACCGTACAAGATCTCGGCCGACTCATTCCGGTCCTCCCGTTCCTCATCGTACCGTTTGCAGAACTGCTGCTCCCCGCAGTCCTGACGCTGTTCCCCAACATGCTTCCCAGCACATTCGAGGGACAGTCATCAAAAGACAAGAAGGCAAAGACACTGCGAGCAACGAGGAAGGACGTCAGCGACTTCCTCAGGCAGACTTTAAAGGAAACTGGTTTGCCCATCTCCGCTGAGAACGCAAAGAGGGAGGAGTTTTCCGCCTTCTTCCGCAAGGTGCGTTATAATGCTAATGTGCAGTACTGGGACATACTCTAACTCCATCAGGTCCGAATGACTGGCGAGAAGCCATCTCCCGAGGACATCATCAAGGTCTGCAAGATCTTCAAGGACGACCTGACGCTCGACAACTTGTCACGACCACAGCTTGTCTCCATCTGCCGCTACATGAACATCCCATCATTCGGCACAGACAACATTCTACGCTACCAGGTCCGCGTGCGCATGCGACAGATCAAGCGCGATGATAGAGCCATCGCGTACGAGGGCGTCGACTCCTTGTCCGTTCCCGAACTGCAGACCGCTTGTGCAAGTCGTGGACTCCGAACACACGGCGTGTCTCCTGGCCGATTACGGGACGATCTAGGCTCGTGGCTGGATCTCCGTCTCAAGAACGGCGTTCCATCCACCCTCCTCGTCCTCGCCAACGCCTTCGTCTACGCATCGGGCAAGGACGCAGAAATGACCTCGCAGATCGACGCACTCGAGACGGTTCTGTCCAGCGTCCCAGAAGAGCTGTATCACGAGATCGAGCTCGAAGTGCACACTGCCGAAGGCGCCGCAACCAACAAGCAGCGTCTCGAGGTCCTCAAGGAGCAGCAAGAGCTTATCGACGAGGAGAACGAGCAGAGCAAATCAGCCGACCCTAAGGCCGCATCTTCATCGCCAAAGGACGAGGACAATATCGACGAGGATGACAAGCCAAAGGCCGAGACCAAAGAATCCAAGAACGCTGAGAGTAATGAGGCTGAGGCTAGCACTGGTGAGATGATCGGCGGCAGCTCGGAGCGCACAGAGCAGGACGACCGTGCGAGGAAAGGCGAGGATTCGAGTGCGAAGGATGAGAAGGCTAAGAAGGAGTGAGCGCCTTTTTCGTTCGCTTTGTAATAACTTCACTTTGTGTAAATAGGTGTGTACTCCATTCAACGAGTCTCTTGGAATGTAGAGATGTATAAGTATAGAAATTTATCCGTACCTCATCATTGGAATGAGGCTCGACGCAATAGCGTTGGGTATAGTGGTATTCATACTCATCAACTAACAAGGGGTATCATAAAACACATATCCATCAACCAGCCAATCCATCAAAGAATCCCCGCACTCCCAACCCTCTCATTCCTCCCCTCCAACAGTTCATCCAGCTCAGCCTGCAACGTCCTATCGTTCTCCCTCAGCTCCGCGATACTATCCCAAAGCATCTGCTCATCATCATCTCGGAACACACCCGTCTCATCCCGCATATACACATCTTCAGATCCAATCGGGCGCTCCGCGTCGCCATCATGAATGACCACTGCTTCCCGCCTTCTTCTCCTCAAATCAGCAGCGTCCTGCGCAACCGGTGCAACAGGCTCATGCACCCTCCACCCCTCTCGCGGCGGCAATGCCAAGTCCCTCAACGCGCCATACGTAGCCAGCAGATCAAACGCCAAATGCGCGCGATGCTTAACTTCGTCGTCCCTACTATCCAGATCCCTGACCAGCAATTTCTTAGCGCTCTTAGAAGCGTAGAAGCGCTGGCACAGAATCTTAGTCGCGCTCGAGCGGATGTCGAAGTTGGGTGATGTTGCGAGCGTGAGGAGCGAGGATGTCTTGATGGCGTCTTCTTGTTGGCGCGGGTTGGGGGGTAGGCGTTGGGGCGCATGGTGTGGGCATGGATCTTGGTGGCGGATCTCGGTGAGGTGCACGATGTTGCGGAGGCCGTGGGAGACTTGTTGGATGGCGATGAAGGTGAAGACGCCTGTAGGAGTTGGTTAGTAAGGTAGGTTGATGGTGGGTGGTGGGTTGGAGGGAATGTACCGAGGCCGAGCCAGAGGTAGGCGTCTGGGATACTGGCTAGACTGGGAGCCATGGTGGGTGTATGTTCATGGTCATCGGAGGTGCATAGTGAGGTTTGAAAGCGTGTTGAAGTGTGAATGCCCGCACGGCTGGCGCGGCGGTGATGTCGGCAGGCGCACGCGACTGCAGGGGAGTTAAAGTGGACCCCCGAAATCTTGGCCGAAATTTTGGTCGGCAAGCGCGAGCGAGACCATCTCGCGACATTCACAAGCCAACCTTTCAGCGCCAAATACTCGACAAGATGCCGCCCTCACAGCTGAAGAGGCTCAAAGCGTCTCTCCGCGAGCAAGGCATAACCGGCCCGCAAAAGTCAAAGAAGCAAAAGAAGTCACAGAACAAGAACGCCGACGCAAAAGCGCAGCGATATAGCGCCCTCGCCTCCATCCGCGAATCGTTCAATCCCTTCGAGTTCAAGCACCTCGCGCGGCCCAAGAAGTTCGAATACGTTACGCAGAATGCCGACAATGCGAAA
>Ga0265780_10005050_pt1 | contig 16851 bp, 12 predicted proteins | sample P1T30metagenome_FD_192432 | JGI IMG/M metagenome (GOLD analysis project Ga0265780, IMG submission 192432) | Plant litter microbial communities from East Loma Ridge, Irvine, California - P1 T30 | ecosystem: Environmental > Terrestrial > Plant litter > Unclassified | place: USA: California... | reverse complement strand
TGCCGAACAGCTCGGAGCCGGTCTTGCCCGGCATCTGGTCGTAAGTAGCGGCCGCGCGCAGCGCGAACTGCGAGGCCGGGCCATCCAGCGGCATGCGGGTGCGAATGTCGATGATGCCGCCCAGGCCGCCGGAGATCTGCTCGGCGCCGGCCAGCTTGGTGACGTCCAGGCGCGCAATCAGGTCGGAGGGCACCAGCGCCATCACGCCATAGGTCGAGGTGCCGTTCTGGTCCAGGCCGATGCCGCCGCGGCCGGTCGAATCGAGAATCTCGCGGCCGTTGAACAGGGTGACGTTCTGGCGCAGGCCGCGGATCGACACGCTGGTGCCTTCGGCGATGCCGCGGTCGACCTGCACGCCCGAGACACGCGACAGCGATTCGGCCACGTTCCGGTCGGGCAGCTTGCCGATGTCGTCGGCGACGATCGAATCCACGATCTGCGAGGAATTGCGCTTGGCGTTGCGGGCCGATTCGAGGCTGCGGCGGATACCGCTGACGATCACGGTCTCGGCGGGCATGCCGGCCGGCGCCTCCATGGCGGGCGCCGGAGGCGCGGCCACCGGACCGGCCGCGTCGCCTGCCGGACCGGCCGCTGGCGCCTGCGCTTCCTGCGCGAAGACCGACTGCGAGGCGAGGCCGGATGCGGTGAGGGCCGACGACAGCAGCAGGCCGTAGATGGTTGCGTGTTTCATCGATGCTTTCCTTTTATTCGTCGTTTTTGTAGGAGCTGCGCTCATCAGTGTACAGGCGGGACGCCTGGTCCCTCCCCGCAGCTGCCGCCGGTCGATGCCATCCGACGTCTCCTCATCGGCTTTTGTCCGGCATCTGCTGTATACCATATAGCAACAAAAACATGAGTGCAATCAATTTCTAAGTGCAGGTGCTTGGCTGAGGCAATGACTATAAAAAACTTCTAGGAGAAAAACTAAAGCCGGGCTATGCTAATACAGCAACATCGATTGAACGGCCGTCCTAGAGGGGAAAGGGCTGGTCTGCAGAGAGCGAACGTGTCGGCGCAGGCAACCTGCAGGCAATCGAAAAGAGAAAAATCGCGCCGGAATATGTTGCTTTTTTGTGTTGCGAATTCGTTACAATATTTTTTGACTGGGTCGGCAAGGGCCCACCAAGCTGCACTAGCAAGCAATATGCTATAGCAGCAACGACCAAGGAATTCATCCATGACGCAAGACCTCAGCAGCAAAGCACCGGCCCTGGAAGGCGTGCTTCCGATCCTGCCGACCATCTTCACCGAGCGCGGCGAGATCGACGAACCCGGCATGCGGCGCGTGCTGGACTACGTGGTCGAAAGCGGCGCCACCGGCATCGTGTTTCCCGGCCTGGCCAGCGAATACGACATGCTGGAAAAGGACGAGCGCCTGCACCTGACGGCCCGTGTAGGCGAATGGGTGGACGGCCGCGTCGATTTCGTGGTCGGCGCCAGCGCCCGCACGACCGGCGACGCCGCCGCCTACGCCCTCGCCGGTGCGCGCGCCGGCGCCTCGGCCGCGATGATCCTGACGCCGCACGCGATGGCGGACGACCTGGCGGCGATGGCTGCCTTCTTCCGCGACGTGCACGCCGAAGCCGGGATCGACATCATGCTGCAGAACGCGCCTGCCCCGATGGGCATCGGACTGGCGCTGGACCGTGTCGCCGCGCTGGCGCGCCAGGTGCCGGGCATCCGCTATGTCAAGGAAGAGGCGCCGCCTTCCGGCCAGCGCATCACCCAGCTCGCCGAACTGGCCGGCGAGGCGCTCGACGCCGTGTTCGGCGGCGCCGGCGCGCGCTACGTGATCGACGAACTGACGCGCGGCGCCAAGGGAACGATGCCGGCCTGCGAGATCACTGAACTGCATGTGGCCATGCACCGCGCCTTCGCGGGTGGTGACGAAGAGTGCGCGCGCGATCTGTTCGAACGCACCCTGCCGCTCCTGAACATGCAGGCGATCTTCCGCTGGCGCCTGACCAAGGCGGTGCTGCAGCGGCGCGGCCTGATCAGCAGCGACTACACCCGCGCCAAGGGGCCGGAGCTGGACCGTTTCGACCGCATCGAGCTGCACGCCCTGCTGGCGCGCCTGTCCGATCTGCTGCCCTTCGCGGCGGAGCAGCACGCATGAGCTCGGGCGCCGCAGGACAGCGCGCCGCCCCGCGCCGGGTGGCCCGGGTCGAGACCTTCATCGTCACCCTGCCGCGCGACACGCCCTATCTCGGGCCGCTCGCCGCGGACGAAACGGTGAACGCACGCGGCTACGTCGTCCGCAAGGGCAACGGCACCATCTACCCGACCGTCGACCGCTCGGTCGCAGTGCGCGTCACGCTGGATGACGGCAGCGAAGGCTGGGGCGAGACCTACGGCATCTGCGCGCCGCGCGCCACCTGCGAGATCATCAACGACCTGCTGGCGCCGGTCCTGCTGGGGCATGATCCGGAAGACGTCGAGGCCATCTGGGACGAACTGTACGGCCTGATGCGGGTGCGCGGTTGCGGCGGCGGCTTCCATGGCGACGCCCTGGCGGCCCTCGACATCGCCTTGTGGGACCTGCGCGCGCGCGGACGCGGCCTGCCGCTGGCCGCCCTCCTGATCGATGGCGCGCCGCGCCCGGTGCCCGGTTACCTGTCCGGCCTGCCCGCCGCCACGCTGGCCGAGCGCGTGGAGATGGCGCGCGCCTGGCAGCACGACGGTATCGATGCCTTCAAGTTCGCCGCCGTGGTCAGCCACGAAGGCATCCTGGAGGAATTCGCCGCGCTACGCGTGGCGCTCGGCAGCGATGCCGACATCATGGTCGACCTGCACTGGAAGTTCGACGCTGCCTCCGCCCATGCCCTGGCCTCGCGCCTGGCGCCCTACCGCCCGCGCTTCCTGGAAGCGCCGGTCAAGCCGGAGGCCGTGGGCGAACTGGCCGCGGTATGCCGCAGCTGGCCGGGCCTGATCGCGGCCGGCGAGGAGTGGTACACCGAATACGAGGCGGCGCTGCGCCTGCCGGCCGCCCCGCTGGCCTACGTCCAGCCGGAGATGGGCCACACCGGCATCACCCAGTTCCGCCGCATCGCCGCCCTGGCGCAGCGCCACGGCGTGCTGGTGGCGCCGCATGCGACCATAGGCACCGGCATCTTCCTGGCCGCCAGCCTGCACGTCTCGAGCACCCTTCCAAATTTGTGGAAGCACGAGTGGCAGCATTCGGTCTTCGCGCGCAACCTGGCCCTGCTCGACACCGACATGGCGTGCGAACGCGGCGTCTACCGCCTGCCCGGCGGCCCCGGCCTGGGCGTCACGCCCGGCACGGCGTTCTGGCAGCATGCCCTACCGGTGGCGTGATGGATGCGCTTTCGGTTAGGCTATCGCTGCCGGACGGAGGGCTGTCCGGCGCCGGCCGCGACGCCGCCCCGGCACAACGACCAGATTTGAGAAAGTCCCTTCCTATGCGCTACCAACCCGGCGCCCAGCCGAACCAGAGCCTGATCGACGGCATCGCCACGCTGCAGGCGCTGGCCTCTTCGCCGGAACCGGTCGGCTGCCGCGAGATCGCGCGCCAGCTGGGCCTCGACCCGACCAAGGTCAACCGCCTGCTGAAGACCCTGACCTACCTCGGCATCGCGCGCCAGACCGCCAACCGCAAGTACACGGCCGGCTCCGGCATGCACGTGCTGGCGGCCCAGAGCCTGTTCGCGTCGGGCCTGATCAATCGCGCCCTGCCGACGCTGGAAAGCCTGCGCCGCTTCGGCCACACGGTGGCGCTGGGCGTGCTGTGGAACGACAGCGTCAGCTACCTGTTCCACGCGCCGCCAGGTCTGGAAGTGTCGCGCGGCCTGGGCAGGATCGGCCTGCTGCCGGCCAGCACCAGCGGCATCGGCATCGTGCTGCTGGCCGAACTCGATGACGCGGAAGTCAGCGCCATCTACGAAGGCAAGGAAATTCCGCGCTTCCCGCAGGGGATCGCCCAGCTGCTCGACAAGCTGGCCGAGGTGCGCGCGCTGGGCTACGCCCGCATCCACGTCGACGACGAGCGCAACTTCGACGTTGTCGCCGTCTCGACCGGCGAACCTGCGCACGCGGGGCTGGCGCTGTCGGGGTGGATTCCGGAAGGGGCGACCGCGCCGCTGGTGGAAGCCTTGCGCGCAGCAGCGAAAGAGATCGGCTGACGCGTGTCGGCCAGCGCCGTAAGCGGTCGTCACCAGCTGTAGAACCGTCACCCCGGCGCAGGCCGGGGTCCAAGTTTGCGCGCGTTCAGGTGCAATTACACGCCAGTGGTCTGCATGTGAAATTGGCCGATGTGATGCCAGTGGCATCACATCGGCCTGCGCCGGATGTCGTAGGCCCCAGTGGGGCGTACGACGACCTTGAGAGTAGTAGTTGAAGTACGCGTACACACAACAATATCAGGAGACCCCACGCATGACCGACGCATTCCAACCAAGCCGCCGGCGCTGGGCAATCCTGGCATTGCTGTTCGCCTCCACCATCCTCAACTACGTCGACCGCCAGACCCTGTCGATCCTGGCCGCCTCGATCCAGGCCGACCTCGGCATGTCGACGCTGGAATATGCCAAGGTGGTGCAGGTCTTCCTGATCACCTATACCATCGCCTACGTTGGGGCCGGCTGGGTCACCGACCGGCTCGGGACCAGGGCCAGCCTGGCATTGTTCGTCGGCTGGTGGTCGCTCGCCAACATGCTGACCGGCCTGGTGCAGAACGTGACCCAGCTGGGCGCCGCGCGCGCGGCCCTCGGCCTGGGCGAGGCCGGCAACTACACGGCCGGCCCGAAGGCGGTGTCCGAACACTTTCCGCCCGCCGAGCGCGGTTTCGCGGTCGGTATCTACACGGCCGGCGCCATGATCGGCGCCACCATCGCGCCGCCCTTGATCGCCTGGCTGGCGCTGGCGCATAGCTGGCGCGCCGCCTTCGTGATCACGGGCGCTGCCGGTTTCGTATGGATCGCCGCCTGGCTCTGGATCTATCGCAGCGCGCCGCAGCGCGCCTCCGCCCCGGTCACGGGCGGCGCCTATCCCTGGTCGCGCGTCCTGCGCGACGCCACCGTATGGAAGCTCGCCGGCGCGCGCATGATCGCCGACCCGGTCTGGTATTTCTACCTGTTCTGGCTGCCGAAATACATGGGCGACCAGTACGGCGTCGGACTGGTGGAGGTGGCGCAGTTCGCCTGGGTGGTCTACCTGGCCGCGGACTTCGGCAGCATCGGCGGCGGCGTGCTGTCCGGCGCCCTGGTGCGGCGCGGCGTCCCGGCCGTACGCAGCCGCCTGATGGTGATGAGCCTGGCCGCACTGCTCGGACCGATGGGGATGTTCATCGCCGGCGGGGTCGGCATGGGACCGATGCTGGCGTTGGCGGCCGTGGTCTGCTTCGCCCACCTGATGTTCCAGGTGAACCTGACCTCGCTCGTGATCGACCGCTATCCCGGCCGTGGCGTGGCAACCATCTTCGGCGTGATCGCGGCCGGCAGCGGGGTTGGCGGCATCCTGTCGACCCAGGTAGTGGGCCAACTGGTCAGTACCACCGGCTACGGCGCCCTGTTCGTCATGATGGGCTGCCTGCACCCGCTGGCCTGCGCCCTGGCCTGGTGGGCGGTCGGCGGCAAGGACCCGTCGTCCCAAGTTGCCGCAGCAACATGCAAGGTGTAGACTGCCTCGTCATCCCACGAGGCCGTCCATGTTCCTGCGCACCACAATCCGTCCGTCCCTGCCCCTGCTGGCCGCCGCCCTCGCCGTCGCCATGACAGGCGTCGGCTGCAGGCGCGCCGAGCGCGAAGCGCCCAGGCCGGCCCCCGCGGCCGTCAAGGAAGCGCCGGCGCGCACGAAGGAACAGGCCATGGAATCGCTGCTCGCCATGCCCGAGCTCAAGGCCTGGTCGGCGCAGATCGAACGGCGTTCCAAAGGCCAGGCCCACGGCGCCGTGATCGAGGACGATCCGGTGCCGCGCGAGGTCAACGGCAAGAAGTATTACCAACTGACGTTTGTGGAGAACCGCACCGACGACGTGCGCCGCCGCGAGAGCTTCCTGGTGGCCCAGCAGGGCGACGAGATCCTGGTGGAAGACGTCGAGACCGACAAGCTGCTGAGCCTGCAGGAATGGCGGCGCAAGATCCAGCGGGTCCAGCTCAAGAGCGCCGACTGATACGGCGCACACGAAAGCGGCAGGCCGGCCCGGCCGCGCTCAGGCCTCGTCCCGCACGCGCTCGGCGACCAGGTCATGCAGCCGCGACGCGGCCGGACTGAGTTGCCGCTGCGCGCGGTGCAGGGCCAGTTCGACCTCGGGCAAGCGCGGCAGGCCATGCGCGTCATGGTCCAGCGCCATCAAAGCGGGCGGCAGCCCGACGCAGGGGCGGACAGCGAGGCCCAGGCCGGCCGCGACCGCAGCCCACACGCCGCTCAGGCTGGGGCTCGAATAGACGGCGCGCCATGCGATGCCCGCCGCGTCCAGCGCATCGGTGCCGGCCGAACGCAACCTGCACGGCGCCTCGATGCCGACCAGGGGAAGCGGGGCCGCCCGCAGCGATCCATCCGCATCCAGCAATGCGTCCTGCAGGGCCGGGTCGCGCGGTCCGATCCACTCCAGCTGGAAGCTGCCTAGGATGGACATATGGGGTGTCGCGCATCCCGTATGCCAGGCCAGGACCAGGTCGAGTTCCCCACCGCGCACGGCGTCCAGCAAGGCGGCGTTCCTTCCTACCGTGACTTCGATATGGACGCCGCGATGACTGCGGCTGAAGCGTCCGAGGACGTCCGGCAGCAGATGGTCGCTGAAGTCCTCCTGCAAGCCGAGACACACCCTGCCTTCGATCGCACTGGCAGCCAGTGCGAGGGCGGCCTCGTCGTTCAGGCTGAGCATGCGCCGCGCGTAGCCGAGCATGGTTTCGCCGGCCGCCGTCAGGACCAGTCCCCGGCCCGCCTTCTGCAGCAGCGGCGCGCCGGCCTGCTCTTCGAGCTTCTTGAGCTGGGCGCTGACGGCCGAGGCCGAGCGGCCCACGCGCCCCGCCGCGCGCGCGAAACTCCCCAGCTCGACGCCGGTCACGAAACTGCGTAGTGCATCGAGATCGAAATTCATCTTGCGCATATATTGCGGAAAACCTGAACGATTGATCGCAAACTTTGCGATATTCAGCAACATCATCCGGCACTATGATGCTCCCGTCAACCACAGGAGCCCATCATGACCCGACAACCTCCGCGACCGCGGCAAGCTGCCGCCCCCTTGCGCAGCCGGCCGCAGGCCATCGCCCGCCAGGGAGGTGCATGATGCCGCTCGCCCGCATTTCGCTGCTGCGCGGCCGCTCGGCCGGGGCGCTGGACGCGCTGTCGGCAGGGGTCCACGCCGCGCTGGTGGAGCACTTCGAGGTCCCGGCCGGGGACCGCTTCCAGGTCATCGAACAGCTGGCGCCCGGCGAGCTCGTGTTTGACCGCGACTACCTGGGCGGCCCGCGCTCGAACCGATTCGTGCTGGTCGCGATCACGGCCGGACGGCAACGGTCGGCCGCCGTCAAGCAGCGCTTCTACCAGGGGCTGACGCGGCGCCTGGCCGACGCGCCGGGAATCGATCCGGAAGACGTGATGGTCGTGATCAGCACGGGCGCGCCCGAAGACTGGTCGTTCGGCGGTGGCCGCGTCGCCGGCGGCGCGGGAGAGCAGCAATGACACCGATGGCGGGCAAGACGGCGATCGTCACCGGAGGCGGGACCGGCATCGGCCGCGCATGCTCGAAGCTGCTGGCGGCGCGCGGCGCCAACGTGGTCGTCGTGTATGCGCGCAGCGCCGCCGACGCCGGCAGCACCGTGGAAGAGATCCACGCCGACGGCGGCCGCGCCCTCGCCGTCAAGGCCGACGTCGCGTCGCCGCTGGAGGTGGCCGCGATGGTCGACGCCGCAGTGCGCCGCTTCGGCGGCATCGACTACCTCGTCAACAACGCCGGCAGCACGCGGCAGCTGGCGTTCGCCGACCTGGACGCGATCGACGACGCAGCCTGGGACGCGCTGTACGCCACCAACGTCAAGGGCGCCTTCCACTGTGCACGGGCGGCGGCGCCCTTCCTGCGGCAAAGCTCCGGCAGCGCCATCGTCAACGTCGGCAGCATCGCGGGCGAGACCGGCTACGGGTCATCGCTGCCCTATGCCGTGTCGAAGGCGGCCATGCACGGCCTGACCCGGTCGCTGGCGCGGGCGCTGGCGCCGGACATCCGGGTGAACTGCCTGGCGCCGGGCGCGGTCGGCACCCGCTGGTGGAAGGGCCACGAAGCGAAGATGCTGGCGCTGGCCGGCCAGGTGGCGCTCAACCGCGTGTCGACACCCGAGGACATCGCGGAAACCATCCTGATGCTGCTGACGGCGACGTCGATGACCGGCCAGGTCGTCAAGGCCGACAATGGACAGACCCTCTAGGGCGGCTGCGTGGATCGCGCAAGGAAGCAGGAAGCATGGACATTGACAGCTGGTTCGCATTTTTGCTGGCATCGCTCATCACCGCGTTCACACCCGGACAAGCCGTCCTGCTGACGATCGCAAACACCATCGAGCGCGGCAGGCGCCAGGCCTTGATCGGCTCCAGCGGCAACGTCGCCGGCCTGCTGCTCGTGGCGGCCGCCACCTGCACGGGCCTGGGCGTGCTGATGCGGCAGACGCCGGGCGCGCTCCAGGCGCTCAAGGCGGCAGGTGCAATCTACCTCGTCTACCTGGGCCTGCAGGCATGGCGGCAGCCGGATCCGGCACGCACGCTTGCAGCCGGGCGCGCCATGACGCGACGCGGCCTGTTCCTGCAGGGGGTGACGGTCGCGGCGACCAATCCCAAGGGCATCCTGTTCTTTGCCGCCCTGTTTCCGCAGTTCGCCGGCGATGGACCCGGGCTGGCCTGGCGCTTCGCCGTGCTGGCGTCGACCTTCTCGGCCTGCACCATGGGCGCGCACGTCGCTTACATCGTCGGCGCGCGCTGGGCGAGCGGGCGCGTCGGCACGCGCATCGACGCCGCGCTGGCACGGCGCTGCAGCGGCGTGCTGTTCGTCCTGCTCGGCGCGGGCCTGCTGGCGCTGTGAGGCAAGGCTGTCCGGGCGGCAAGCCAACTCACGATTGAGCTGACGCAAACGGCGTCCCGGCGCGCCATCTATCTTGATAGAGCCGCTGGCCATCGCCGGCGTGCCGGAACCTCCACCGGCAGGCCTGCCTCCTTCTCCCTGGGCCAGCGGCGCCTCGGGGATGCTCAGCCGTCCAGGTGCGAAATCAATAACCTGCGCGCATCCTTGCTGTTCGCCTCACCATGCTGGCCATCCACCGAGATCCCCACCGCCAGGATGTCGATCAAGAGCAGTTGCAGGATGCGCGAAATCATCGACAGGAAACTGGTGCTGTCCTCGGCATGGTCGACCGCCAGGCACACGGTGGCCTTGCGCGCCAGCGGCGACTGGCTGTTGCTGATGGCGATCACGTCGGCGCCGGCCGCGCGCGCGGTGTCCACCGCCGCCAGCAGTTCGGCGATGCTGCCCGAGTTCGACACCGCGATCACCACGTCGCCCGGCTGCAAGAGTTCGGCCGCAAGCCGGAACAGGTGCGAGTCGCCGTACAGCGAGGTCGGGATGCGGAAGCGGAAGAACTTGTGCTGCCCGTCCAGCGCCACCGCGCGCGAATTGCCCATCGCGAAGAACTCGACGCGTCGCGCCCGGCTCACCAGTTCGATGGCGCGGTCGAGCGCGCGCACGTCCAGCTGGTCGCGGAACTGCAGGATCGCCGACACGGTGTTGTCGATCACCTTGGCCGACAGGTCGTGGGTGCTGTCGCTGATCCGCACCTGGCTGTGGCGCACCGGGATCGAGCCGGTCAGGCTGCTGGCGAATTTCAGCTTGAACTCGGCCAGGCCCGCAAAGCCCAGCGAGCGGCAGAAGCGGATCACGGTCGGCTGGCTCACATCCGCCATGCGGGCGATCTCGGCGATCGGCTCGTTCAGCACAAGGCGCGGCTGCTCCAGCACCAGGCTTGCCACGCGCTGCTCGGCCGGCGTGAATTCATGGCGCAGCTGCTGGACGCGGTCCATCAGCGTATTCGTCCCGCTGCGTCCGCGCAGGTGCTCGGCCAGGATGGTCGCCACCCCGTGCAGGGCCGGATAGGGCGCGGTGATCACATAGGTCGGGATCTGCGCGATGTAGTCGGTGAAGCGTCCCTTGGCCTCGAACCGGGCGCGGAAGGGAGAATGGGCGAACCATTCCCCCATGCGCGGCACGATGCCGCCGCCGATGAAGATGCCCCCGAAGGCGCCCAGGGTCACGGCCAGGTTCGCGGCCGCCGCGCCGAGCATGCCGCAGAAGCACTCCAGCACTTCCAGGCACAGGGCATCGCCCTGGTCGAGCGCGCAGGCGATGATCTCCGCGGCGCGGCGCGGTGGCGCATCGACGCCGTTACGCTCGGCCAGCGCGCGGTGGATGATTTCCATGCCGGGGCCGGAGATCAGGCGCTCGTTCGACACGTGCGGCCACTCGCGCCAGGCGGTTTTCAGGATCGCGAACTCGCGTTCGTCGCCGGGCGCGAAGTTGACGTGGCCGCCTTCGGAACCCAGGGTCACGAAACCGTCTTCGGTCGGGATCACGCCCGACACCCCGAGACCCGTGCCGGGGCCGAGCACGCCGATCACCGCCTTGGCCGCGGGCGCGCCCTGCCCCACCTGCATCAGGTCGTTCCGGCCGAAGCCGGGAATCGCCATCGCCAGCGCGGTGAAGTCGTTGACGATCAGGAGGGTGGACAGGCCCAGCTCGCGCCGCACCGCGTCGGTGGAGAATTCCCAGTCGCGGTTGGTCATGCGCACGAAGTCGCCGCTGATCGGGTTGGCCACCGCCAGCGCGGCGTGGTGCAAACGGATGTCGGCGTGGTCGGCCAGGTAGTAGCGCAGCAGCGGGACGATGCCTTCGAAGTCCTCGCACTTGAGCACGCGAACGGCGCCGAACACACCGGGCGCCGTCAGCAAGGCGAAGCGCGCATGGGTGGCGCCGATGTCGGCCAGCAGGCGCGGGCCGTCGGCAAAAGCGGTGCGCGTGGAGTGCTCCGCGAGCCTGGCGGCGTCCCCGGCGCTGCCCATCATGCGGCCTGCGGGGCGAGGCTTCCGAACCAGGCGCCGTAAGGCGGCAGGCTCACCTTGCCGCCGGCGGCCTGGCCCGGCAGGCCCGGCAGGCCCGGCAGGCTATCCACGGCCAGCGTTTGCGCGGCGCCGCTTTCCGGCCAGTCGAAGCTGACTTCGCGATCGGACAGGTTGAAGGCGGCCAGCACGCTGTCCATGCCCGCCCCATCCTCGACCCAGCGGCGCAGCGCCAGGATCGGCTCCGGGGCGTCGAAGAAGGCGATCTCGCCGCGCGTGAGCTGGGGCATGGTCTTGCGCCAGGCGATGAAGCGGCGCTGGAAGTTCAGCATCGAGTCCGGATCCTTGTCCTGCGCATCGGCGTTGGCGGCCAGGTGCGGCGCGGCCACCGGCAGCCAGGGGGTGCCGCTGGTGAAGCCGGCGTGCGGGGCGTCGCCGGTCCAGGGCATCGGCGTGCGGCAGCCGTCGCGGCCCTTGAACTCGGGCCAGAAGGTGATGCCGTAGGGGTCCTGCAGCAGCTCGAACGGCACGTCGGCCTCGCTCAAGGCCAGCTCGTCGCCCTGGTACAGGCAGGGCGTGCCCTTGAGCGAGAGCTGCATCGCCAGCACCAGCTTGCCCAGGGCCGGGGATGGATTGCTTCCGCCCCAGCGCGTCATCACGCGGATGGCGTCGTGGTTGCCGACCGACCAGGAGGCCCAGCCGTCCTTGACGCGCTCATTGAATTCCTCGACCTGCCTGCGGATGTGGCTTGCCGTGAATTCCGGCGTGAGCAGGTTGAAGCTGTAGGCCATGTGCAGCTTGTCGCCGCCTTCGGTGTACTCGGCCATCTGGGCCAGCGCGTCGTCCGAGCTGACTTCGCCGATCGACACGGCGCCGAATTCGTCCAGCTGGGCGCGCACCCTGCGCAGGAATTCGACGTTCTCCGGCTGGGTCTTGTCGTAGATGTGGGCCTGCATGCCGTAGGGGTTGACGTCGGTGACGGTCGAGGTGTCGCGCACCAGGGCCGGCGGGTTGCTGCGCAGTTGGCGGTCGTGGAAGTGGAACACGCAGGCATCCATGCGCACGCCGTCGACGCCGCGCTGCAGCCAGAAACGCTGGGCGTCCAGGTGGGCCTGCTGCACGTCCGGGTTGTGGAAGTTCAGCTGCGGCTGGCTGGTCAGGAAGTTGTGCATGTAGTACTGCTTGCGGCGCGTGTCCCACTGCCAGGCCGGGCCGCCGAACACGGACAGCCAGTTGTTCGGCGGGCAGCCGTCGGGCAGCGGGTCGGCCCAGACGTACCAGTCGGACTTCGGGTTGTCGCGGCTCTTGCGGCTTTCGACGAACCAGGGGTGGGTATCGGCGGTATGCGACATCACCTGGTCGATCATGATCTTCAGGCCGAGGCGGTGCGCCTTGTCGACCAATCGATCGAAGTCGGCCAGGGTGCCGAACAGCGGATCGACGTCGCAGTAGTCGGCGATGTCGTAGCCGAAGTCCTTCTGCGGCGACTTGAAGAAGGGCGAGAGCCAGACGATGTCCACGCCCAGGCTCGCGATGTAGTCGAGCTTCTCGGTGATGCCGGCCAGGTCGCCCACGCCGTCGCCGTTGGAGTCGAGGTAGCTGCGCGGATAGACCTGGTAGATGATGGCTTCCTTCCACCAGTTCGGGTTGTCGGTCTTCGCAATCTGGGTCATGGTTAGGCTCTGCGGAAAGGTCGGAATTTGAGGCAATATACAGCAGGATGGAAAAATTTACAATTGCTCAACCACTCCGTTCTTCCAGATTAAAACGTTTGTTTTCAATGGGTTACCTAAAATTCGGCAATGAAACCGTTTCCACAAAAGTAGCTAAACTACGGGTTAGTAATCTTTCTTTGTTTCGCTGCGATATTTTTATTGCAAAGTAACTGGGCCTCGGCATAGGATCGCGTCTGTTTCGTTTCCCGAGGACGCCATGAACGCTCCAGCCACGCAAGAAGTGACCGGCACCGGCCGCATGCCGCGCCAGATCCCCTACATCATCGCCAACGAGGGCTGCGAGCGTTTCAGCTTCTACGGGATGCGCAACATCCTGACGCCCTTCCTGATCTCGACCCTGCTGCTGTTCGTGGCCGAGGCCGAGCGCCCGAGCGAAGCCAAGCACGTGTTCCACACCTTCATGATGGGCGTGTACTTCTTTCCGCTGCTGGGCGGCTGGCTGGCCGACCGCTACTTCGGCAAATACAACACCATCTTCTGGTTCAGCCTGATCTACTGCGCGGGCCATGCCTGCCTCGCCATCTTCGAGCACAGTGTCCAGGGCTTTTATTTCGGCCTGTTCCTGATCGCCTTCGGCTCGGGCGGCATCAAGCCGCTGGTCGCCTCTTTCGTGGGCGACCAGTTCGACAAGACGAACAAGGACAAGGCCAAGGTGGTGTTCGACGCCTTCTACTGGATCATCAACTTCGGTTCCTTCTTCGCCTCGCTCCTGATGCCGATCTTCCTGCGCGACTACGGTCCGGCGGTCGCCTTCGGCATTCCCGGCATCCTGATGTTCATCGCCACCATGGTCCTGTGGAGCGGCAAAAAGAAATACGTGCACGTGCCGCCCGCGCCCGCCGACCCGCATTCCTTCCTGCGCGTGGTGCGCACGGCTCTGATGGCGCAGACATTTCCCGGCCAGGGCCGTCCTGGCCTGGCCGTGGCCGTCGCTGGCCTGGTGGGCGCCTTTGCCGCGCTTCTGCAGATTCCAAGCTGGGGCTTCGTGATCGCCGCCTGCACGGCGCTGGTGCTGCTGCTGGCGTGCGTGGGCATCGGCGCCTCGATGCAACTGGAACGCGCGCGCGGCGTGCACCCGGACATTGCCGTGGACGGCGTGCGCGCGGTGCTGCGCATCCTGATCGTGTTCGGCCTGGTGACCCCGTTCTGGTCGCTGTTCGACCAGAAGGCGTCGACCTGGATCGTGCAGGCCAACGCCATGTCGACCGAAGTCAACCTGCTGGGCTGGACCTTCGACGTGATCCCGGCCCAGATGCAGGCCCTGAACCCGCTGCTGGTGATGCTGCTCATCCCCTTCAACAACCTGGTGCTGTTCCCGCTGCTGAACAGGATCGGCCTGGTGCCGACCGCCCTGCGCCGCATGACCGCCGGCATCGCCTTCTCGGCGCTGGCCTGGATCGTGGTCGGCAACCTGCAGGTGCAGCTTGATGCGGGCGACGCCGTGTCGATCGCCTGGCAGATCCTGCCGTATGCGCTGCTGACCCTGGGCGAAGTGCTGGTCTCGGCCACCGGCCTCGAATTCGCGTACAGCCAGGCGCCCGCCTCGATGAAGGGCGTGATCATGGCGCTGTGGTACCTGGCCGTCACCGTGGGCAACCTGTGGGTGCTGATCGTGAACTCGGGCGTGAAAAACCCTGCCGTCCTTGCCCACATCGAGAACTCGGGCATGGGCGTGATCGCCTTCCAGATGTATTTCTTTGCCGGCTTCGCGCTGCTGGCGGCGCTGGCCTTCGGCCTGTACGCCAGGCGCTACAAGATGGTCGACCATTACCGCGCCTGATCAATCCAACTGATTGGCGGGCTACCGCGTGGGCGGGAAGACCCGCCCACCCTACATGAAACGACTCCGTCATACCCTCTTTACAGCCGCCGCTCTTGCCTCGTCCGCCCACGCCGCGGTTCCCCTGTCGACCTGCGACAACCCATCCTTCCAGGAAGTGCTGCATGCCTCCGGCGCCACGCTGGACGCACGCGCCGTCTGGCTCGACCGCAAACTCTTGAGCTGGCCGGGCGCGGACGCCGGCGCCACCTTCCGCCTCTACCATTCGGCCAAGGCCGCCATCGTCGCCAGGCCAGGCGCGAAGGTCGAAGGCGCCGACGGCGCGCTGCCGCTCGAGCCCTCGAACGCGAAGCTGCCAGAACGCTTCAAGTACGTCGCCGCCGGCCCGGTGCTGGCCGTGCGCGCCGCCGACCTGGCGCGCATGAAGGACCTGCACCGCGGCCAGCTGGTGCTGGTGCAGGAAGCCGCCGACGGGACCGTGCGCGCCGCCACCCGCATCCAGGTCGCCGGCGCGCTGGACGACCTGTACGCGGCCGCCGCCACCATGCCCGCCCTTGGCGCCACGCCGGCGAAGGGCGCCACCACCTTCCGCCTGTGGGCGCCGACCGCGCGCACGGCCGCCGTGTGCAGCTACGACAGCCCCACCGGCCGCGCCACGGCGGTCCACGACATGGCCTTCGATACCCGTACCGGCGCCTGGCAGGCGTCGGTCGCGCGCGACCTGTCCGGCAGCTATTACCGCTACGTGGTGGACGTGGCCGTGAATGGCGTCGGCCTGGTGCGCAACCTGGTCACCGACCCCTACTCCGTCAGCCTCAGCCTCGATTCGAAGCGCAGCTACGTCGCCGACCTGGACCGCGCCACCCTCAAGCCGAAGGGCTGGGACGCCACGCGCGCACCTAGCACCGTGAAGGCCATGACCGACATGGTCATCTACGAGCTGCACGTGCGCGACTTCTCGATCAACGACCCGAGCGTGCCCGCGCCCAAGCGCGGCAAGTATGCGGCCTTCGGCGAGGCCGACTCGCACGGCATGCGCCACCTGAAGGCGCTGGCCAAGGCCGGCCTGACCGACATCCACCTGCTGCCGGTTTACGACCTGGGCAGCGTGCCGGAAAAGGACTGCGCCGTGCCGCAGCCGAGCGGCGCGCCCGATGGCGAGACCCAGCAGGCGCTGACCCGCAAGACCGCCGACAGCGACTGCTTCAACTGGGGCTACGACCCCTACCATTACAACGCGCCGGAAGGCAGCTACGCCACCGATCCTTCAGACGGCGCGCGCCGCATCCTGGAGTTCCGGAGAATGGTGATGGACCTGCACCGCGCCGGCCTGCGCGTGGGCACGGACGTCGTCTACAACCACACCTTCATCGCCGGCCAGAACGAGAAATCGGTGCTGGACCGCGTGGTGCCCGGCTACTACCACCGCCTCAACGCGCTTGGTACCATCGAGCGCTCGACCTGCTGCGACAACACCGCCACCGAGAACATGATGATGGCGCGCCTGATGATCGATTCGGCGGAACTGTGGACCCGCCACTACAAGATCGATTCCTTCCGCTTCGACCTGATGGGCCACCAGCCGCGCGCCGCCATGGAGCGCCTGCAACAGCGCGTCGACAAGGCCGCCGGCCGCCACGTCCAGCTGATCGGCGAAGGCTGGAACTTCGGCGAAGTGGCGAACGGCGCCCGTTTCGTCCAGGCGTCGCAGCTGTCGCTGAACGGTTCCGGCATCGGCACCTTCAGCGACCGCGCGCGCGACGCCGTGCGCGGCGGCTCGGCCGGCGATGCGGGCGAAGCAATGATCCGGCGCCAGGGCTACATCAACGGCCTGGTGTACGATCCCAACGCCAGGGGCGGCGAACACAAGGAGGTCGACTTGCTGCGCGCTGCCGACATGGTGCGCGTCGGCCTGGCCGGCTCGGTGCGGCCCTATGCCTTCCAGACCTTCGACGGCAAGCTGCGCCGGCTGGAAGACATCGCCTACGGCGACCAGCCGGCCGGCTATGCCAGCCAGCCGGGCGAAGTGGTGAACTATGTCGAGAACCACGACAACCAGACCCTGTACGACATCAACGTCCTGAAACTTCCGGTGGCGACCGGCAGCGCCGAGCGCGCCCGCGTGCAGGTGCTGGGCATGGCGATCAACGCCTTCAGCCAGGGCGTGGCCTACTACCACGCCGGCATCGACACCCTGCGCTCGAAGTCGCTGGACAGGAACAGCTTCAATTCGTGCGACTGGTTCAACCGCATCGACTGGACCTACCAGGACAACTACTT